>Ga0080006_1084563_pt1 | contig 28686 bp, 13 predicted proteins | sample RS3BMetagenome_FD_69209 | JGI IMG/M metagenome (GOLD analysis project Ga0080006, IMG submission 69209) | Ferric oxide microbial mat and aquatic microbial communities from Rainbow Spring, Yellowstone National Park, USA - RS3B (SPADES... ...
GTGTTCCCCGGGGTTTCGCGGGGATGGTGTTTCTTTTTCAGAAGGCGCCGACGAGGTGTGTGGGAGTAGGACCCGTATGGAGCTGCCGGAGCCGCAAGCCATCACCGCCCAGCGCTGTCGCAAGTGCTGCCTTTCCTCCAGAAAGTTCAGTAGCCTGAACTCGACTGGAGTGTACGACAATATGCCTTGATAGGCACGCGACGCCGTCGAGCCAGTCATCCGTGGAAGCGTGCAGTCATGAGCGCTCGGTTGGTCAAGGAATCCTGCGATACGGCACAGACGCGAAATCCATGGATGCATTGGCTGTGACGAGCATTCAAAGCTCATCGACTGGGTTCCTGGTGCGCGCACCTCAGCAAACATTCCATCTTATCACCGACTGAGAGAGACCGTGACGGAGCGTGCAGGCACCGGCGGTTGTAAAAGTGAAGGTGTTCGCTGTGAGCATCCGATGAGAACCTGGCCTTGCGAACCGCTACCGGAAGACGGGACAGCGCTGCCTCCTCCGAGGTGCTTCTAGAATCGCTTCCTCTGCAGTGGCTCTGGAAAGTGCACTTGTTCTGCGAGGACTGCAGTACGGACTTGATTTGTAGCCGAGCGGAATGCACGGTCGTATTTTTGGATGGAACGGGCGCTGCTGCAGCGCTTTGCCCTACGAAGCAAGCTCCACTGCTGATGGCATCAGCAGGAGGAGCTACTTTCGCGACGGACGCTCTGGGAATCAACGTGTTTCTCCGGGAAATCCGCTGCTTATGCGCCGCTTACCAGAATATGCTTTAATTTATGCAGGTGAAATAGGACCCGTGCCGATGGAGTCAGGTGCCTTCGATTCTTGGGAAGCCGTCGTTCCGCTCGCGTCAAGCGATGCATCCACGGCCTCCAGCTCGGCTTCTGCGGCTGCTGCTGCGGAGGCGACCTGCTCCAGGCGCGACGTCGAGTTGCCACCTTGGTTGCGGTGCAATCGCTTGGCCGCCTGGTTACGCTCCGCTTGCGCTCGGCGAATGAAGGAGTTAAAGCGATTCTTCACCGCATTGTCGGTACGTCCCTGCAGCATCCGTGCTATCTCACTCCAGCGATTTCCTAGACGAGCATGGGCTGAGATAATAATCCTATCTTCCTCGGGGGTCCAAGGACGCTTGCAAATCTGTGGCGAGAGCTGGTTCAACCAGCGTTCTCGCGCTTGCTTGCCGGTTCGGCCTGGGATGTGCTCAGCGATGAGCGACCATCTTCGAGGCCCCATCTTTTCCACCAGAGACCGCAGCAGTTCATCTTCTTCGGGACGCCACGGCCCTTTGACCTCTTTTCGCTCACTGACCCGGCGTGCTGACGGAGTGCTCTGCACCTGGGCGCGATTCGACGGTGTCGAGCTGACATCAGGGCTCGAACGCTTGCTCTCGGATGACACCCGCGACAAGGTGTCGGGCCAGACGCGCGGCTCCTCGCCTGGTGACCAGCACCGCCACATCGCCACCGGCTCAGGTTGTATAAGGGAACCCTGCGCCAAGTGTGCATTGGTTGTCGTGAAACTGTCCACTGGCGTGCCCGATGGGGCACTCTTCATCGCGCCCATCTTGGGGGTGTCCGTGTCCGAAACCGGCGAATGCCTTATCGGCATGCTAGCGCATCTGGCGAGCTGAGCGCCAGCAACGCGTTCATTTTCCAAACCAATGCAAAGGAGAGGCGCTTGTTTCTCAGAAATGGCGGCAAAGGTCCCATCTGACCCAGGGTTTCCCCAGACAAGGTCGCTCCCGGCAGTATTCGTGGGTATCGCTCGCCGGCCCGCTGCTGCGCCAGAGCCGGGGCGGGAAACCGCACCCGCATCCTCGAGCTTCGTCACGACTCCCTCCAAACGCCGCAAGCATACGCTGTTCTCTGGAGTTGCACTCGCGTTTACGTAGTTCATGTTCGGCGACGAACTCCGAGACTCTGACAGAGCCGCAGCCCAGAACAGAAGCTCCAACCCCGAAAACCGCGAGTTGGAACGCTCATTCCCAGCTACCGCCTCCGCGCGTTGCTCGTGCTCCTCTCCCAACGCCACGCTCTGCTCACACGAAACGTTCCACTCGTTCATAGCCTCAAGCATCAGAACACGTTCAAGCGTTACGAACAAGTGGCTGCGCTCGAGCTGCACGCGTCGTTCAGCGTCAGCTCGTGGAGCGCGAACGGCATCTACCGTTGCGCGGCCGCGGCCGCCGGCCGGCGGCCGGCGATGCGCGCACGTAGACGCTGTTGCGTTTGTGCGTGCGCGTTTGTGCGTGCGCGTTTGTGCGTGCGCGTTTGTGCGTGCATGACGTGCAATGCGGGAGAGCGTGCGTGCGCGCGCGCGCGCCTTTCAAGACCGGCCCATGCGGATCGCATCGCCGTTCATCGACGCGCGCTCTGATCGATTGCCGCGCGGCACGGGCGCTGCTGGCGGTGCGTGACAAGGACGTGCGATTGTCCAGGATTGACTCATTCGCTGGATCCGTGCTGATGGCGGCGCGCGGGTGATCCCCCAGGGCAAGCGTGCCGAGCCGGAACGGTTGTCGGCAGTGGTTGAAAGCGCTCGTTCAGGGGCACTGGGCGTCGTGCTGCTGCCTGGACGATGTTCGGGTGCGGTGCGGCTCGTTTGCGCAGGATCGTGCGAATCGATTCATTTGATACAAATGGGTCAGTGCAATATTCGATATCGCGGGAACGCTCGAAACAGCCGCTTCTGAATGAGGGTTTCTGCGTCTTGAGCGCCGGTGCTGTGCTGCAAATCGGCACATGACGGGATCTAGAAACGAATGTGTCTCCGTGTGTTGTGCAGGAGACTGGAGGGATTCGCAGGTAGTGTCCGCTGAGCTGTCGACACAGCGTACGCTTCGGAGTGCCCTGGTCAATGCAATGCAAGAAACCAGAAGATTCTGGATGCTTCACATAAGGCCCACACCGGCGAAAGGCCGTGTCGACGATGTGCGATTAGCGCCAGCGACGACGCCGGATCGGACTCGCACGTCAGAGGCGCTGCCGCTTGCGATACCACAGGTCCGAAAGAGGTCTGCGTGTCGGGGTGTTACGCAGATTCTGGAGCATCTGGCTCGAGACTATTGTCAGAACGGTTTACGCTGCTTATGCTCTATGGGTAGGACGCGTTCATTCCACATCCTGCTGTGTATCGCTCCTGAACGCGTGAACAGCAGACAAAATGCTGGCGGCTCTGCGCTGAACCCGCAACCAGTGCGCCACTGGATCGCCGCGCACGAACGGCATTCTTTCGCGCGCTGGTCAACGCTGTACCGCCAATGACGTACCAAAGCGTCAAGTTACGGTGAGCTGTATTGCCTTCCAGGCACCATTGCTAATTAACTTGAACGTAAAACTGTCAAAGTTGGTGTATGTGCTGAAACTAGTCCGTTCGGGTTTGGCACCGGTCTGTTTTCTTCGTTGACGTTGAAAACGGACCGCTGCCCGGTGCCGCGCAGCTGCTGCACTGGTGCAGGTTCACCCAAGTCGCGCTTTTTCGACGCTCACCAGAACGAAAACCGTTCTGCGTTTCCCAAGGCACCAGGCAGCGGACTGTGTTCACCAAAGGTGTAACTAGATGCGCAGGCATGGCTCACCGACTCGGGCGAGCACACACCAGTCGAGCAGCGGCCTCGAAGCGCACGCGGAGCCGCTGCGATCAGCGTGGACCACCGACCCGGAGGAGCAGAACGATGCGACCTGCACCGCTGATACCAGCTCGATAAACTGGGCAGCGCTACTGTTCGGTTCAGAGGACTTGGCGCAGGTGCCAGCGATCACTGCACTTGACTGGCTCGACACGCTGCACGGCTCGGTGCCGCTGGGACGTTTACGACGCGCCTGCCTTCACCACGTCATTCCGAGTGCATTTCGGCCATGGGCGTGGCTTCTATTGCTGGGTGCCCTGCCACCCATGCGAGCGACGTGGCGCATTGGACTCGTGGTTCGTCGAGACATGTACAACGAGTGCGTGCGCTTCGCCACGCTCACTGGTCTACGGAAGCTTGCCCTGCCGCACGGTGCCAAAGCGGACTCTGCAATCGAAATTATCTTTTGGGCATATGTTGGATATCTTGCGGCAGCGCTCGAGACGCGTCATCTCACCCGGATGGACGAAGCGGCGGGCGCTGGTCTCGCTGCCGTGCGAACCCCGCACCTGCGGCCCTATCGCACCGACTGGGTGTCTCGCCTTGAGCGTACGCGGCATTGGATCCAAAACCCAGAGCAACGCAGTGAGCTAAGCGCGATTCTTGCTCAAATCCATGTTTTCGATGCTGTTTTTCGCGGAAAGCCGGAGCTCGCCTGGTGGTGCCTGGTACGCTTTCGGGAACAAGAGCGACGTTTGGCCACGAATCGCCTGGGGCAAACGGTGGAGTCGTTCGATTCCGCGTATCGTGTGCGACTGGTGCTCCATCTGGTCGATGTCGCCGATCAGGAAGCTGCCCAGAGTCCGCCGGGCACGCCGCCTAAAACCGATGACTCGGAAGGCAGCACAATTCGACTACCGAAGCAGGCCAAACGGCTGGGCGGCTTCTCCGCACTGGTAATGGCTATGCTGAAGCTCGCGAAACCCGGAGCTCCGCAGCATCAGGTGCTGCCCAGGGCCGAGGATGCGAAAGGTGCATCGGGGCGGCGCGATTCACCGAGATTCGCTCGGTCATCTGAAGAGACGTCGCTCACGGAGCACAGCGGTGCCCCAGCGACGGTGACGGTGCGCGCACTTTTCGAGCGGGCAGCAGCGGCTGGTAGCAGCGCGGGACAAGGCCGCAGCCAAAGCACCCAGGAGCTCGAGATGTACGCGCGGCATCTCTTGCAGTCAGCATTCGCTGAACGTTTATCGCTCGAATACTGCGTCTTGATGTGGGACCGCGTCTTCGCAGCGGGGCCGGATCTCATGGCCCATCTGGCGTTTCAGCTGCTGGTGCAGCTCGCTTTCCGACACCACGAGCACGGCGCACCGCCCGAGCGTGCCACACTGGATAAGGGATCACCGCACAGCGGGAAGCTTCAGGCTTTGCTCCAGCGTCCCAGCGCGTTCCTGTGTGCAGCGGACATCGAGGCAATCTGTGACCGGGCGAGCAACGCTGCCGACTACCTGCTGGGATACGATGGCGAACTCCTGGATGATTGGGATCCAATTTACGCGTTCGATGTCCAGTGGCCGGTGCTTGAGCGCGGTGATCAAGGCGCTCTCGTACGCATTCTTCAGCACCTTTTGCGCGCACGCGGCTACGGCAACTGGTTCACGATTGATGGGGTCTTCGGCATACGCACTTGTACAGCTGTTGCACGCTTCCAACAGGACCTCGCAAAGCAATTTCGCCCTGATCGAGAGCTGCCGGCCCAGCGAGCCGTCCATGCGCTGGCAACGTCGCGCTTGGACACCGGCCGACCGCTGACGGTACGCCTCGAACGGTTATCGAGTGGCACTGCGGTGCAAGCAGCAGCACCAGCAGCAGCAGCACATCGACCCCAAATGATGGGTGCGCTCACAGGGCGCCGTCCGCTCGGATCGCCCGATTCAGCGACCGCCTCCAGGGAATACGAACGCTACCGAGGTGACCAGGTCAACGACCAGCTTTGGCCAGAGCTGGTTGTTCCGGTTTCAGCTGGCGATCGGGGTGATGCGGTCATGGCGCTTCAGGTAGCGTTGCGAGACCTGCACGGCTACGACGCAGTACGCATCGACGGATTCTTTGGTCGTCGCACTGAGGCGGCGGTGCGCGACTTTCAGCGCCGCGGTGCAGCGCGACTCATGCCCATTGACGGCCTCGTGGGCCCCGTCACTTGGCTGCACCTGCTCGGTAGCTAAATTGCCGTTGCTGTTTCTCGGTGATGCGGATTCGATCCATTGAATCTAGACAGCGCAACATGACGAGCGCGCACAACCAAGACGCATGATAAAGCAGCCGTGGCAACGACGGTCTTGTCATAGAGCACGATCCCCGTACCAATCGGATGATGCAGCCTAGCATCCTGCGAGATTCGTTGCCCTAGAGCATCAAGGCTCAGTCGATGTTCCAGGGGAAACGCATTCGTTCACGGTGGATATCGGATGTTTATGGTGCACGCACGCACGCACGCACGCATGCATATCTAGACAGCACCGCGTGGCGATGCGTGCGTGTCCAGACACGCATACAGCGATGCGTGCGTGCGTGTACAATGGACACGCACGGCACGTATCGCACTTTTTTTCAACCATTTGCGTTCAAGAGCGTCCCAGTACCATGGAGAGCAACGCCATACGTACGTACATACCGTACTCCATCTGACGAAAGTAAACAGCCCGAGGATCTGAATCGACTTCAGGTGCGATTTCATTGACTCGTGGCAGCGGGTGCATGACAATCATGGTGTCCTTGGCACGAGTCAGCGTCCGCGGAGTGATCACGTAGAAGGCGTTGAAACGCTCGTAATCACCGGGGTCTGCAAATCGTTCACGTTGCAGGCGGGTCATGTACAGCACATCCGTTTCCGCAAGGCAGTCTTCGAGGTTCGTGTACTCCCGCTGTTCGATGCCTCGCGTGGCGACTTCTTCGAGAACCTGGCTCGGCATGCGCAGTTCGCGCGGTGACACATAGTTAATGCGTACTTGATAGAGGGCTAACAGGCGCGCCAGGGAGTGCACCGTGCGCCCGTTCCGCAAATCACCGACAAATGTAATCACGAGGCCGTTCACGGTACCGAGCTCCTCGCGAATGGTGAACACGTCCAGCAAAGCCTGGGTCGGGTGCTCGCCGGTCCCGTCGCCGGCATTGATGAGGGGCGTTTTCGGAAGCGCCTGGGCTGCTCGCTCCGCAGCACCCGCTTCGGGATGTCGCAGCACGACAGCGTCGGCGTAGGATGCCATGGTCCGCACCGTATCCAAGAGCGATTCGCCCTTGGCCACCGATGATGACTGCAAGTCGTTCATTTGGATAACGGTTCCGCCGAGTCGCTGCATGGCAGCGGCGAAAGAACACGAGGTGCGCGTGCTCGGCTCATAAAAGACGAGTGCGAGAACGCGACCACGCAACAAATCCAGCATGCCCATGCGATTCACCATCTGGCGCATCTCCTGTGCAACACCGAAAAGCGCATGCAACTCCGCCCGGCTGAACTGCGACACCGATAGAATGCTCTGGTGACGCAGAAGATCGCGTTGGGCAGACGAGCCGGCTGGCACCGATACTGGTGCCGGTAATGATGTCTGGTAATGGGGCCAGCCAGGTTGCGGCGAAGCTGCCTGCCAGCTGCGTCGAACAAGCGGCACATCTACGGGAGCGCAGCTAAAGGAATCGAGCGGACGCGGTTCTAGAAGCGTCGATCGATTCGCCTTGGTTGATGGCATCCATGAGCGATTTGCAACCGAAACACGCGGAAAATTGACCATGTCGAGCTGGCGAGCACGCTGCTCGACGGCCGCCCGGGCACGGTCGATATCAGCGGTCGAGTCGTCCGTGGTCACAGCTGCAACAGCGCTTTCCACCGGAAGCGTTGCAGGTCTGAAGCTTGGGCGCACGCTCGACGCCGCGCGTGCGTTGCGTACGTCGGGCGCTGAAGGGAGAGCAGGCTGAGCAGGCACTGCGCCAACCACGGTATCCTCTGCAGTCGCGGTCGCAGTCTCCGTCGCGGATTCCAGGAGATCGTGACCAGCGCCCGCTTCTAGCAAAACCTTGTCATCAAGGTACGCGATGCGCTTGCGAACGACAACGCGCAACACTCGGCCTCGCAGTTGGTACACCTTCTCCTTGGAATCACCGTCCGCCGGTACGAAGCGCTCCGTCTGATCAATATCGACCTCGACATAGGTATCCGCATGAGCGGAGCTACACGCTGGTGCAAGACCGAGGAAGCTGCGCGGAAACTCCACGAGTCGACTCAGGAGCCAGGTCATGGTCAGGCGCCCGCGGTGCACCGCCTCGAGTAAGAGGCCAAGCACCAGACGTGGTGATCCCGTCACCGTGTCAATCGCATCCAGAGCGTCCCAGAGCGCGTCGACATCGCGCTGTTCCAGCTCGTGCTGCAGTGCATCGCCGCAGAGATCCTCGACGCGCACATCGCAGGTCACTGGAATGCCGCGCTCTTTTGCACTACGGATGAGGGCGATGTCCTCGCGGCGACGAACGGCATGGATGTGAATCGGCCGCGCATACAGCACTGCACCGAACAGCATCGCCGAGAGCGCTTGGGTGCTGCTGGTGTGTAAAATCACCGGCTTGTGCCGAGGCCAGAGCTCCAAATGACGCAACCATGGCGTAAGGTTCTCACGGAGTGGCGCCTGATCGGCGCTCACGGCATTTGTTGCTGCTGCCGATGCTGTTGCTCGTCGATGGATCATGGGTTCCGTATTGTCTAGCGCGATGAAGAGACCGGCCACCTCGTTTGCCAAACTGGGCAAAGTCGCTGCGTTCGCCGCTGTTGCGTAGGCATAGATTGCATGGTCACAGCGTCCCCAGCGCGCAAGCTGCTCGCGCACAGTGCGCAAGGTTTCCGATTCAGCGACCAGGAAATCGGGTGCAACAGCGGCACCGACCCAGGCAACGTAGCCTCCGCGCAGCAGCTGTCGATCGAAATCGTCCAGTAGTGCACACAGCCTCGCATCCGCGGCTGCGTTCCGCTTTGGATGTTGGTCGCCGTTCATCAGCGGCGACTCGGGGTCGCCCCGATCACCATTCGGAGCTGCGAAAGGCTCATGCTCAAGTCGCGATGTGCACATGTTCACCAGGCCCGGTAGAGTGATCACTCGGGCACTGAAACGAACATCGTACGGCTGCAGAGGCAACGAGACGCCACGTCCGTAGCGCGCAAGCGCACGAACCAACAGTTTCGCGCACTTGATATTCGTGAGCAGAGGAATACTGAAATCTACGGCTGTCCGTCGGCTGATGTAGCCGTTGCTCATGAATGTGGCTACCCGTCGAAGCTTGTTCTGCGAAGGTAAGTTGATGAAAAAATCAATCATCTTGTCCTGAATCAAGCGCGTAACGTCGAGCGTGCCCTGTTGGTACTCGTCTGAGGGCCAGACGACCAGCGTGCACGGCACGTTGTGCTCTACCAAAAAATCTGCTGTTCCCGGCGTTGCGTACAGACGATAGCCAATGGCAGCGAGTTTCTTCGCAGACTCGAGAAATTCCAGTTTCTCTTTGTACGAGCCGATGCTCAGACAAATATTCCGCTGTGGTAAGCGAATGCCGGCTGCTCGTAGTCCCTTGAGATACGCTTCTTCGCGGCTCTCTCCAAAACAGGCAACCTCACCGGTGCTGGCCATTTCGACGCCGAGAATCGGATCTGCACCCAGCAGCCGCGCAAAAGAGAACATGGCCACTTTGACGCCAACGTGCGGTACGGTGGAAATATCGACAGGATACGGCTGCACAGTCAGACCGAGCATGACTTTGGTGGCCATTTTTGCGAGGTCCAGGCCTATGGTTTTGCTTACAAATGGAAAACTGCGGCTTGCACGAATATTGCATTCAATAACCTTGATTTCGTTGTTCTTGGCAATGAACTGCAGATTCATCGGCCCCGAAACGTTCAGGGCGTTGGCTATCTTTCGCGTCGCATCCTCTAGTTTGCGAACGGTCTCAGGTTCCAGGTCCTGTGCCGGTAACACCAACGTCGCATCGCCCGAGTGCACGCCAGCGTTCTCGACATGCTCGCTAATGAAATGGACGACCAGCTCCCCGTTGCGTGCCACTGCATCCACATCGATTTCTTTGGCCTCTAGAATGAATTTGGAAATGACCACGGGATGCTCACGAGAAACCCGCGCAGCCTCGGAGAGATAGCGCTCCAGGTCCTCCTCTTTGTAGGCTACATTCATCGCTGCACCAGAGAGCACATAACTCGGACGCACTAGACAGGGATAGCCCACGGAATCGCAAAAGGCCGCAGCGTCAGCGATGGAGGTCAACTCCTTCCAGCGGGGCTGATCAACCCCAATGCGATCCAGCATGCGACTGAATTTGTAGCGATTCTCCGCGGAATCGATCATCTCTGGAGAGGTGCCCAGCACGTGTACACCTTGGCGATGCAACGACATGGCAATGTTGTTCGGGATCTGACCCCCCATTGAGACGATCACCCCATCGACTGCCTCTCGCTCACAAATGTCCAGCACCCGCTCGAAAGAGAGCTCTTCAAAGTACAAGCGATCGCATTCGTCGTAGTCAGTGCTGACGGTTTCCGGATTGTAATTCATCATGATGGTACGCGTGCCTTGTGCACGCAGCGCTCGAACTGCTGCGACCGCGCACCAGTCGAATTCAACCGAGGAACCGATGCGATAGGCGCCACTGCCAAGTACAATGATGCCACCGAATCGCGCACTGACGTCATGAGCACCTTGACTGCCTGCGTAGGTCGCATAGAGGTAATTCGTTTTGGCGGGAAACTCCGCGGCCACTGTATCAATCTGTTTGATATTCGGGACAATGCCGTACTCCTTGCGGAGCTTGCGAATCTCCAGTTCCGTATTGCCAACGAGTCGCCCGATCTGTCGGTCGGAAAACCCGAGTTGTTTTGCCGCACAGAGCAGATCCGCAGTGAGCCAGTTTTCCGAACCAGTGTTCATGGCATTCGCCGCTAATCTCTCCAGCGTCTGTTCGAAGCGGGTAATGCGCGCGAGCCGCATGAGAAACCACCGATCAATCTGGGATTTCTCGTGAATCTCTTCGACGCTGTGGCCACTGGCTAGCCCAGAGGCGATGGCGAGAATGCGGGCTTCGGTGGGCGTCTGCATCTCTTCGTCACTGTAGGGTTCCACGTCGCGTTCGAAACCGTTCACGTAATAATCACGCACCATGCGAATGGCTTTCTGGATCGTCTCCTCAAAATTCCGCCCAATGGCCATAGCCTCCCCGACGCTCTTCATCGAGGAGCCCAGTTGTCGATTCACGCGCTCGAATTTTTTCAAATCCCAGCGCGGCATCTTCACCACGATATAGTCGAGACTTGGTTCAAAACATGCTGTCGTCTCTTGGGTGATGGAGTTCCGGATGGCCGGCAGGGCGCGGCCCAAGGCCAGTTTCGCGGCAACGAACGCTAGCGGATAGCCAGTTGCCTTGCTCGCCAGCGCCGATGAACGCGACAAGCGTGCATTCACCTCTATGATGCAGTATTCGCGCGAGTTCGGATTCAACGCGAACTGGATATTGCACTCGCCAACGACGCCAAGATGGCGGACGGTCTTGATTGCGGAGTTGCGTAGCATCTGATATTCCGCATCGGACAGAGTCTGCGACGGTGCCACCACGATCGATTCGCCGGTGTGGACACCCAACGGATCGAAGTTCTCCATGTTGCAAACGGTAATGCAGTTGTCGTACGCATCTCGCACCACCTCGTACTCGATTTCTTTCCAGCCCTTCATCGAGCGCTCTACCAGGAGTTGCGGTGAACATGATAAGGCTTTGCTGGCGAGCTGCCTCAGTTCCTGGGCGTTATTGGCGAAACCGGAGCCGAGACCCCCCAGGGCGAATGCCGCTCGAACGATGACTGGGTATCCGATGCGCTCGGCCTCAGTGATGGCCTGTTCCACAGAGGCGGCCGTAGCAGAACGGGCGAACGGCTCTCCGATCTCTGCGAGACGCTTGTTGAAAAGCTCTCGATCCTCTGTATCCATGATCGTTTCCACGGGGGTGCCCAGGACTCGGATTTCATTTTCCTGGAAAAAGTTGCGTTTTTGCAGCTCAATACCACAGTTCAAGGCGGTCTGGCCTCCAAATTGTAAGAAAATACCGTCTGGCCGTTCGTTCTCCGCAATGCGCATCACCGATTCTGGATCGATCGGCAAGAAGTAGACCTTGTCGGCGAGTCCTCCCGTGGTTTGCACCGTGGCAATATTCGGATTGATAAGAACTGAATAGATGCCCTCCTGTTTCAGGGCCTTAATAGCCTGCGAACCTGAATAATCAAACTCTCCGGCTTGGCCGATGGACAGGCCTCCCGAGCCCAGCACCAGTACTTTGCGGATCGATTTATCCGACGCTGGGCATGCGCCCGTTGCGGCTAAACGCTGTGGCGCTGGCGGGGGTTGTTTCGTTCGCATCATCTCGACAAAGAGGTCGAAAAGAAACTCGGTATCACAGGGTCCAGCGCGCGCTTCCGGGTGAAACTGCACCGAGAACGCAGGTTTCTTTCGGTGAATAATGCCTTCATTGGATCCGTCATTCGCATTCGTGAAGTAGGGTTCCCAGCCTGGTGCCAAGCTGTTCGTGTCCACCGCATAGCCGTGATTCTGGGAGGTGATATAACAACGACCGGTGCGCTCATCGATGCACGGTTGATTGTGGCCACGGTTGCCGTACTTGAGTTTGTAGGTCTGTGCTCCCGCCGCCAGGGCCAGCAACTGATGACCGAGGCAAATGCCGAAAACAGGTCGCTCCTCAGATAGCCATTGCTGAATATTGCGAATGGTCTCCAGCACCATCGTAGGATCACCCGGACCGTTCGAGATAAAAAGACCATCACAAGAGCGATATTTGTCGGCGTTAATGTCTTCATCCCAGGGTACTACGGTCATGCGACAGTGCCGACGCGCCAGGCACCGCAACTGGTTGTACTTCAGACCGCAGTCCACAGCTAGCACATGATACCGGGCATCGGGCGCTCCGTACTCGTACGGCTGCTTGCAAGAAACCTGTGCAACGAGGTTAAGGCGATTCGGGTCTATAAATGCTTGGTCTTCATTACGATCGTCTTCGAGTACGATCCGTCCAAGCATAGAGCCGTGCTCCCGAATCTTTTGCGTAACAAGTCGGGTATCGATCCCACATATGCCTGGAACTTGCTGTTCCTGAAGCCATTCTCCAAGCGATTGCTTCGCCAGCCAGTGCGAGTATTCCTGCTCGTAGTTTAGAACGACGAGACCGGCAGCGTGAATGCGCGCAGCCTCAAAATGCAACGGAAGGCCGTACGCGTCGCGCTCCGACATGGACGGAACTCCGTAGTTTCCCACCAGAGGATACGTGAAGACGATGATCTGTTGACAGTAGGATGGATCGCTTAGGGTTTGCTCATAACCGACCATACCGGTTTGGAAAACAACTTCACCAGCAACAGAACGAGCAGCTCCGAAACTCCAACCCTCGAAAACGCTTCCGTCTGCAAGTTCCAGCCTTGCACGACGCTTTCCTGTGTCGGTCAAGAGGCCCGGCACTTGTAGGTCAAGATCCTGCGCTCCACAGGAAGCATCACCCTGAATTGTGGTCATGGTGCAGCCCTCAAGACAAGACAAGACAGAAACGTGCTCCAGGGACGAACGCGCCCCCAGCGTAGTACAGTGGAGACGCAGCTACCGTATGGCAGTATCGGTGCCTCCGCCGCCGCTGCCGGCAACAACGACGGCGTCGACGACGATCGCATCCTCACAGCGGTGCGGAAGCGGTCATGGCGGGAAACGATGCGTGCGTTTGCGCGCGATTGCGGATATGCTTCTAGACCATGGTGAAATGCAGATATCATTAGATACAGGTATATAGGTGTATATATGCAATTGTGGATATGCTTCTATACAATGGTGAAATGCAGATATCATTAGATACAGGTATATAGGTGTATATATGCAATTGCGGATATGCTCCAGAGACAATGGTGAAATGCAGATATCATTAGATACAGGTATATAGGTGTATATATGCAATTGTGGATACGCTCCAGAGACAATAGTGAAATGCAGATATCATTAGATACAGGTATATAGGTGTATATATGCAATTGTGGATATGCTTCTAGACAATGGTGAAATGCAGATATCATTAGATACAGGTATATAGGTGTATATATGCAATTGTGGATACGCTCCAGAGACAATGGTGAAATGCAGATATCATTAGATACAGGGGTATAAGTATATACATGCAATTGTGGATATGCTCCAGAGACAATGGTGAAATGCAGATATCATTAGATACAGGGGTATAAGTATATACATGGAATTGTGGATACGCTCCAGAGACAATGGTGAAATGCAGATATCATTAGATACAGGGGTATAAGTATATACATGCAATTGTGGATATGCTTCTATACTCATGGAGCTGAAATGGGTATGTAGACTATTTCGGTGTACTCATGCCGCGCAATGTCTGATCTACCTAAAATTCCCATCGGGGATCCAGTTCATGTGATCAGTATGCATCCGTGCACTGAACGTTGCCATTCGGGTAATGCATCGGTCGCTGAAACGGGGATACGTTGTGCGATGACCTGCACAAGCGCCGGTACCAGCCTACCCAGATGCATTCCGCGAATCCGCCGTCATTCACTTAAGTTGCAATGTGCGGCTGGCACTGGAGGCATTCCGGGACGCACCAGATATGCGATGGAGTGTGACCATGGTGAGCGGTTCGCCCCCAAGCTCTGCATCCGCAGCGAGTCCGTACGCCAATAGGTGCATGTATCGATGCCTTGACGCAGCGCCGGTCTCTCGATTGATCCTAAACCATGGATACCCACTTGTTCATGGTCCATCATCGATGAATTTCTTCAGTGTGACTGGAAGCCGCGGATGCTGCCACGGACGGTGGAATACGGCATGGATGCATGCTTGTTCATGGCTCATAATCTATCAATTGATGAAAAGCCAGTCCCTTGTATCGCTCCAGCTCTGTTGTCAGCAGTTGGGGGATAAAGATGACAGTCCAAGTCCCGATGGCGCTGCTTCCCGCTGTTGTCGACACTTTGTAAGCAAAGGCGCAAGCTGGGATCCATGCTTCGCTTGTCAATTTGATTTTCATTCCGGAAAGCCTTGGTGCGCACTTTGTACCGCTGACACTTGGCAATGACAGGGCGCTCCTTCGTATCCATCACATCATTGCTCTCCGAGCGCTGCCCTGTGGCACATGGACACTCGCTTCATCGCTCGGTACATGTCGTTGGCGAATACAGAAGGCGCCCTTCGATGCTCTCTGCTGTTTCCGCGCCTGCTGCCGTACACTACGATCATGGGCTTGATCTGGGCGATCCCGACGGTGAGCAGGTTCTCCACTGGCACTTGCAAACGCCTGCGATTCCATTGGATACAGGATTTGTGGAGCGCAATTCTGTCCATGTTGAAAGCAAGACCACAAGGAAAATCCACGCTGGTGAACAAGTCGAGAAAATCATAGAGCTGTCAGCGCTCCCTTCATGCAAAGCGGTGACGCATGCCACATTCGAAGCGTTTGCTGCGACGACAGGAATCCGAGAAGAGTACCCTTTTCCGTGAAAACAGAAGCTACCTGAGCCACAGACAGCACATGCCCCGAAAAGTATGATGCTTCTGGGGAATCCCGTCGCGTCGATGGCCACAAACGAAAGAAGATTTGTCTCTCCAACAGAATCGATTCCTTGACGAGAGAAATTCAGTGAATGATCAGCATAAGCATGTGAACAAGTCATCAGGCGACAAGGTCGATACGGTTTCCCGATCAGTCCACTGGCGCGAATGGCTGCGCTCATCCGTTGCCATGAACCAGACAGAACGTATGCTTCGAGAAGGCCGATTTCGGATAAATTTCATACGAAAAAAAGGAGTAGAGTGGGCCCTCGTACGCTTGAACCGGATGATGGAATCTGTTCTTTTTCGAACCCCTGTTGGAGGGCATCCCGAATTACCTGGATTCTGATGAATCAAAGGTTCCCAGTGGTAAAGCGTCGAAGAAGCCTCTCCGAAAAGACTGCTGGCAATCCCAGGAAACCGTATGAGCCCCTATTGCTCCTCTTCGAATATCGACGCTGCATATCTAAAAAAGCTGGGAGAAAAAATCGAAAAGCAGGGACAGAGCGCACGTCGCAGTGTGTTCCATTTTAGGTCACCGCGGGTGTTGCGTCAACCTGGAAGCCCAGAAAACGTGCGACCAGCAACCAAGTGCACATCAAGTCAACACTGCCGAAGGAGCGCTCTGATTATGACGGATGGAGGCTGTGGGCTTGGCATTGCCTACCAGCAGGGTATACCTGGCAAAGTTTGGCGACAACAGGGTGCTGACGCTGCACTGGCCTGCGAGTTGGCTGCGGGTACCGTAGGCGTCCGAAGACGGACGCAACGTCGTCTCAACACGTACCGAGTCTTCCGTGCAACTCGCCGAAAAGCGCGCACAAGCTTTCATACGACAGGTACCAGCTCTGATTCGTCCGGGGGAACGCTCAAACCGAGCGTCTCTGCAACAGCGCTCGGTCCGATCCTCGGAAAGTGTGCGCTGCCTCAAAGCGCCCGCGTGCTCATAACTGGCGGCACTGGCTGCATCGGCAGCTACGTTATCGCGGAGTTACTTCTCCACACGAATTACACGCTCGAGTTGATCGTTCGAGGTGGTGCACAGCGTTTCCTCTCCGTGTCTGATGAGCGTTTTCGGTTCAGTTTTCAACAGAGGCGCATACGCGTGCACGACGTCGACCTGGCAAGCGCTGCGGACCTGCAGAGCGAACGGATGCAGCAACTCGTCGGTACCTGTGATGCTCTTGTCCTCTGTGCGGCATCCTGGGGCGGGGATACCGCCAATGCTGTGAATGTGGACGCCGTGCTCTCCCTGCTGCACGCTTCGACTCGCCAGCACCGATGCCGCCATGTCGTCTATTTCGCTACAGCGTCAGTCGTTTCTCCGCAGGGCAAAGTGCTTCTGGAAGAAGCTTTACAATGGGGCACCGAATACATTCAGAGCAAGGCTATTGCAGTCATCAGACTCCTCGACACCTTGCAATGCATGGATAAACCGGTCCCGACCACGATTCTGTTCCCGACTCTGGTGCTTGGGCCCACGAGTCATCTGGGCACAGCGTTCCGTGCAAGCTCCCCAGCAGCATTACGTGATTCACCGTTGTATCGTGCAGGGAAGCATGTGCTTCGTTTCCTCAGTGTCGACTCCAGGGTGCGTGCACACTTTATCCATGCTGCGGACTGCGCCCAGATCGTACGACTGGTCCTCCAAGGAGCCTCGTCCACGACGCGTGCTCTGTCGATAGCGCATGACACCGGCGGGAATGTTTTCAAGCCAGTCCAGCGAAATGGATACGTGCTTCCTCTTCAGTGTTTTGTGGTGGGCCAGGAACCACCCTTCTCCTTTGACGACGCTGTGCACGCTCTGTGTCGACTCTATGGACTCGTGATTCCCATGCGATGGCTACGCATTCCGGCTGATCCGCTGTTGTGGCTCATGGCTCATGGGTGGATACCAGTCGATGCGTGGACGCGCTTCTGCTTGCGTCGACGTCGAGAGCTCTTCCTGTTCCCGCAGGCAGTTCGACCGGAGGATTTGGGCGGCACATCTGTCGCACCGGATCTGTATACAGCGTTACAGCGTTGCATGATTCCGTCGAGGGAGGCAGTGGGTTGGATGGAGCGCGATCCCGAAAAGCGCACCACGAGCCAAGTCATGCGTTTTGGGTGACGGCGAGCCGCGTACCCGAACGTGAATGCCGGAGCGCTGCCGCCTACCAGTCCTTGTCGCTAAAGTGTCCGCGCTGGCGACTCAGGAGTGCCCCGTTTCGTTCACACTTTCCCTGGAAATCCCATAGATTCCCCAAGGAGACGCTACGACCTGCATGGGGAAATCTATGCATCAGGCAACCTCATGCAACACGATAAGAGAGTCGGGAAAGCGGTTGCCAGCTTTCGGGAAGCGACCTGCTATCCAATATATTGATGTATGCCGGGATTTACGCAGTCCAGCGTCCATGACCGCATCCATGGAGCTCCGTGCCGCACACGTAGCGTTCACGCTCCTTTGAGTTGGCGGCAATCATGGACTGCTCTGGGCTCGCCACAAGTACTTTTGTGAGCTCGGGTCGCCTGTCAGGTGAAGAGCACCCAAACGCGCAGGCGCCCGTCGTCACCCGTGGAAGCGAGCAGGTAACTGCGCTGCAGCGTTTCCGTACTCATATCCTGGAAGCGCTTTCCCAGGTGAATGCTCCAGTCGCCGCAAGCATCGCGCCTTTTCTGAAACTGCACGTAATTGACCTCGGCGCCGCTGTGTGCAGCTGGTATATCCAATAGAATGCGGAGCTCTGTCGCCTCGTACACCCGGATGTGCCCGTCAGCACAGGCAGTAGCTAAAAGTCTTCCATCATGGGACCAGTCTACGCAGTACACTGATTCATCCTCTTCGTCGGCGAATCCAGCGTCGCCTGCGTTCACGCGGACTTGCTTAATGACCAACCATCGCTGTTTGCCGCTCATTACGGACGATACCAACGGAGGATCCAGGTTTCTAGGAGTCGAGCTGTCCACCTGCGTAGCTTCCGCGAACCTGGCATGCTCTTCTGGATCTTTCTCGATCGGTGCTGAGGCTAACGCATCCCTAGTCGAGCTCAAGTCAAGTGACCAGGACCCTGATTCTCGACGCGCACTGGACGGTGCTTCCGCCATGACGCCTTCGTCTGTTGGTTGGGGCGTCCCTGCACCGACACCTTTCTCGCTGTGGGGTTGCGTTGGCGTCCGCACGGATACAGTGTCCTCAACAAGCGCATCATGGCGGATGGTTTCGGGCCTTGTACCGTCCTCGCATCGTTGCCACAGGAGCAGACGACCATCGGCACCAGCGCTCGCCAACAGGTGCTCGTAACCCGCATCGGCTGTTGGTGCAAATGCCACCGACCAAACCGTTGACTCGTGGCCCGAAAGTACCGCGCAGCAGTACCATTCACCATCGTAGACGTCCTCGCACCACAAACGAATCGTGTTGTCATAGCTTGCCGAGGCGATCAGTTCAGTGCGCGGGTGCCAGACGAGGCTCTTCACGTCCTGTGTATGCCCGGCGAGCACCGCCACACACTCAAAGTCTAGGTCGCTGAAGGCACCAGGGCCGCACTCCCATATCCAAACCGTTTTATCGCGAGCACAAGTCGCTAGCAAAGTTCCAGAAGCGTTGAACACCGCCGTCTTGACTTCGGACTCGTGGCCCTCGAGCGTGGCAACCAGTTCCAGCCGCAGGTACGCTGCCAGCACTGCGTTCGCGGGTTCGCGCTCCAAGCTCAGACCGTTCCCGCCTGACACACCCTCCACTAACCGATAAACTCGAACTTTACTGTCGAAACACGCCAGCGCTAGCTGCAAACCGCAGGGAGACCAGTCTATGCGTCGAACCGAGCGGGCAAACGTGTCGCCCCCTAGACCACCCAACAGGAGACCCGTTCGAGCGTCCCAGATCCTCACGGCTTTGTCGGTGCCACATGTCGCGATGAGTTGGCCATTGGGGCTCCAGGTGGCACACCATAGCGTTTCGTGCTCCCTCTGAACATCAACTCGAAGCCACTCCCGCCACTGCATGGAAGCGAAGGCCGGAGTTGCGACTGCGGACGCCGCAATGCCGGCACTGGTGCTGACGCGTTCTACGCATAGCGGTTTCGTGTTACTCTCAAGCTGCGTTGAGAATGCAAAGAGGTTGTACTTTTGGGGCGTTCTTTGCGGGGATATGGTTGTTTCAGGTCATAATGAGGATGCAAAGCTTATAGACTTTGCAACTGGCGGCGTAGCAGGCTTTCTGGCGGACCTGGTCACGTACCCTTTTGATCGACTGCGCACCATCTTCATCCTTTCCTCTAGGCATACAAACAATTGGGATACTTTTATTCAAGCGGGCGGGTTTAGAACCCTCTACCAGGGTTTCTCAACTGTTGCACTGTTCACGCTTCCGGTTCATGGGGTTTACTTCGGGCTATACGAGTGGACGCTGCGCAGGTTTCGAGGAAGTGAGCAGCGTTCCGGCGCCGCCGACACGCTAGCCGTACCTGTCGCTGGACTCGTCGCCGAACTGGGCACCGCACCTATCTGGAACGTGCAAGAGGTCATCAAGCAGCGCATTCAAGCCCAGTCGTTGCAGAGACTCGTGCCAGGAAACGGCACCTTTCAGTCGCCATGGCAGATGTTTCGCCACATTGTGCAGCAGGAAGGCCCGATGGGTCTCTTTAGGGGCTTTTCCGCCGGCCTGCTTGTCTATGCTCCCTTTGCCTGCGTATATTTTTGGATTTTTGAGCACGGACGAGAGCGTGGACGTGCGCCGCTCGTCAACGGAGTGTTATCGGGAACCTGTGCAACAATTGTTACACATCCGCTAGAGGTACTTCGTACGCATATGGTTGTGAGCAAGTATCCGCGATCAGCGTGGTCGGTAGCTCTCGACATTCATCGCAGATATGGGATTCGCGGCTTCTTGAAGGGTCTGGGTGCGCGTACGCTCTGGCTGGCACCCTCGGCAGCGCTGAGCCTCGCATTTTACCAGCACCTGCAAGAAGTTTGGAAGGGTAACCCCCGTCCCATGCTCAGTCGTGCGATGTCTGAGCCAACACTGCCCGGCTGTGAAAATGCTAGAATACGCCGGGGGCTCTCGTCGAATCGGAACGGCTGAGGATGCAGAGATGCAGCTGTTGGAAATGGCGGAGCACGAGAGCGCAACGCACCATCGAGCACATATCGTCGTTTCGGACCATGTGTATCCAGCATGCGATAGCTTCGCATACAACAGGATAGAGAGCCATAAAGCTTCGATGATACGCACACCATGTGCGTAGAATCTTGCGACTCAATCACGTTTCATCCCCGGGGCGGTGTTGAGCGAGAGATCGAAATCACGATGCAATGAGGTGTATTGATCAAGGACGAAGTGCCTGTGGGATATATTTTCTTTACTGAGCAGTGCAAGGAGCAATGCATTCCTCCTTCAGCGCAGCTATAGGACAGTGTTCAGATAATTAAGGAACAGTGAAAGAAAGAAGCATAGGCGCGGTGTGCCATAAACCGAGATTCTCAGAGCGTTCTTTCGGTCCATCGTAAAAAACGACCTGCTGATCATCTTCCGATAAGCAAAAGCGTCGATCGTAGCCACAAAAGGCATCCCTGCTTCTCAAAGATTGTTCATGTGGTCCTGAAAATACTCGGATACAGTTGCAAAAAAGTGCGATTTCAATCACGGTCACCGTCTACCGAAATCGCAACGAATGCGTTCCTGGAACGTCATAATCGGTAAGAAGTAAAAGGACGTTGGTTTGTTTCTTCAGTCGATTCGACTTGCTTCGGACGATATGGTCGGAGCGTATATGGGTGTTCGCGGAGCAGGGAGCCCGGTGTACGTACAATCGAACTCGAAAAAGGGACGACATCATCTATGCTAACTGCAGTGGACTCATTTGGCGGTCTCAGTTTCGCTGACAGACAACGCTCATAGAACAGCACCGACAGCTTTGTCGAATCACTTAAGACTTTTCTCCTGACGCATGGCGATGTCCTTCAGTTGGACGACGTAGCATTTCACCATTCCCCTTGCGTTCGAGCTTTTGCCGAATCTATTCGGGTAGAGCTGCTTCTCATACCAGTGTACGCTCCGTGGCTCCAACCGATAGAGGAAGCGCTTTCTTTCCTAAGACGTAATGATCGCTCCACTTGGGGACTCGCTGAAGCGTTCAGCACACGGTGACACTCTGGGGAAAATGTTATCTTTCTTCCGCAATATCTTCTCCCTCCGAAATGGTCCTCATCTAAGTGCAAAATCCAATCCGTTCATTTGAAGAAATAAAAAAATCCAAGGGAAAGATATAGACGCGAGAGGCGAGCATCCTGGAGACCCAGTGTCTCCGGATGCCCGAACGAAACGGAAAAAGCGCTTACTCTTGCCAATCATCGAGCGAAGAAGAGCAAGTGACGAAGAAGAGGATGGGAAAGAAAATACGTTTGCCCGACGGAACGATGACGACACTGTGGTGCCACAGAGGACACGACTTCTAGCAATCCTTGCACTGATGAGTTCCACCAAATGCACTGAACGCATGGAAATCGTGAGTCGAGTCTTCAACCCCGCCATCAATTTCAGACGATTTGCGGTGCTCAGGACGAGACCCGATGCACTGACGCAGCCTAACTCATGGGCCAGCCTCTCAAGCTCGAAGCGTGCCTCGATGAACTGACGCCGATAACAAGGGGCCCGTCAACAAAGCCGAGAGGCGTCAGCGCGTCGGCGTATGTATGCATACACTCTGTGGTCGTAGAACGTTTTCGTTTCATTGCGCGTTCGTCAGCGCCTCCGAGCACAGCACCACTCGTTTCATGTTTCTGAATCTTCAGCTTGCTTGGTGGTGCTCCTTACTGGACTCGGGCTTGAGGTTCTTCCCGGGGCTTTAAGCAGCCTCTCACACGCTTGGTAGACTTCGCTAGGCACTTTGGTTCGTAAAGCGCCACCAAGTCGCTTTCGGTTGCGTACGTAGCTAAAGCATTCCAGTGAGTCCCGACAAATGTATGCGGATCGACCGTGAACTCGCCGTGAAGCCTCATTCTCTAAAGCTTCGGCAAAAACCCGGATGCCGGTGCCATCAGATGCGCGGCAAACTCGGATAAACGCTGGCTTTGGGCGAGACCGGCGACACGCAACGCACACTCGTTGGTGCGGCTGTTTTCCACGCTTGCTTTCGGTATTGTTGACATCGCCTGGAGTTCCACTTTGTGCAAACACCGTAATAAAGGCTGATTGTGCCAGCATTGCAGCTATGACTCTCACGCTCGTGGGCAAAGACAACCCCCGTCCACTGGGTGGTGCTTCTGGCACTGCGGCGAACCGGATGGGCGACGTCGGGCAACGTGTGCTCAATTCCCCTGTCGGATTCAAATGGAACCCTGAACTGCGCACTCTGTTCTTTTTCAATTTTTTCTTCGGGACTTGTTTACTTATGCAGCAGCGACATTCGAAGTGCGACGAGAAGGGTTTACGGATTCATACCGAGTTTTAGGTTCCTTGGTGGTCTATCCGGAACGGGTCCATCGACTGCCTGCCGCTGAATTTCGTCAAGTCGCCGGAATCAAGATGATTCGCGAAGTTGTAAAACAAGAGCTCGTAAAATAATTTGTATGAATATTCAATAGACATGTACACAACTCCAACCTTCTCAGTTCCTTATGTGATGCATGCTCAAATCATGCGTGCTTCTAATTTTCGTTGTTTCTGTTTCAAAGCAACTCGTGTGCGAGGCGATGCGCGCCGCAGGATTTGCAAGGAAACAAACTCGACTGCGTCCTGTGACAGCTTTGCACAAGCTCTTTCTGATTTTTCATCGAACATCTCAGACCGGTTAGTCGATTCCATTTGAAAGACCAATCCTCCTCGCCTGTTGGAAAGCGATGAAACTGGATTCGGCAGCAGCGTGATACCGGTCCCGCGGTACGCTCCCGGAGGCTCCCGCCTTCAGTTTCAATGGAAAGGGGTTAAGTGCTCGGACTTCAAACATCACGTGGATCGCTTTGGATAAAGGCAGCGTCACAGTTTCCCACGAGGGGTGCCTGGAAGGACCCAAGTCTCTCGACTTGGTCTCCAGCCTAAGTTTTCATTCCCTTACTCGTACAGTCATGGAAAATATCGTCTTCGAAACAACATACGCTATCGAATGAGACAGCGAGCGCTTAAGCGAGCAGCGGGCATCGTCATCTACGAGTCGCCGCCCAGAAGAATCCTAAAATCGCAGGGTACGGAATCCCGCACGGAAACGGAGGAGGGCATGGTGCGTAGGCTTCCGCAGCCCCCAATGGCATGCACCGAGCGAGAATGCTTGCTCACGCTGCCATCAACACCCTTCGATAGCTGACAATAGAGCAGGAGCGAAAGGAGAGACCCACGAAATTAACGCTGTACATGAGAGGGAGGAATAGGAAGCATTTACAGAAAGCGCTCGCAAAGACTGGTGTTGATGACACTCGATGGAAACGAAAATATTTGCGTCCACGCCCGTGATTGAGGACCTTTCCATTTCACGCTGATATCGGTGTACCAACACTGCGGCTGGGGGCAGGGTCCGTAATCGCAGCTGCACGTCGGCGCCGCATCGAGGCATCCACATAAGAGAATTCCCTTAACGGAAAAAGGGAAATTCACCGCAATGCGCGCGCCTCTGGAGCGTTTCGTACCAGAGGCTGCTTAGACTGCTGTTAGTGGTCAGGCCGGTATAGGGGCGTCGCTATGCCTTAAACCGACGTGGAAGCTGCGCGGATGGTCGACCCTATAAGACACTGTCATTTGCAGCTCACAGTATCCTTATTTTATGTGACTGCAGGGGCTAGAGTGGGTGTCCTGCGCCAGCTGCGAGGAGCTGCTTGGTCTTTGTGGCGGCACTCGAGGACACACGGGCGAGCGGAGCAAACAATCCACGCTAAGCGCCCAGCACCGTCTACTCGAGTGTTGCGGGTGCGCCAGAAAGACAAACGTTCGGTGTCACGAAGCGCAAGATGGCTCATCGCTAACGCGTGCGCGGAAGCTGGTTTCTGCGCAGCGCTCTGGGTGGCGTACCGTCAACTGCAGCGCAGCCGCAAACATGCGCAGTTGACGGCGGCCCGATGGCTATGGAAACGTCGCCTACGTCTTGTACCTGCTGCGTTTCCGACGTTGAATAGGCCTGGTCGTCCGGAAAGCAACCCTACACTAACAGGACATGAAGAAGAAGAAGAAGCTTGCCAGTTGGATTCAGTCCCTGACAACTCACACCGACCGCGTTCCGGTGATGCAAGGGTACAGCATGGCTCTCTCTTCCAAACCGCAAAAGAATATGTCACTTTGGCGTTCTTGCTCGCCATTGTCAGCCCCCCTTCTGTAGAGGCAATTGGGCTTGTGCCAGCCAACGCACCTGATTGCATGCCAATGGTACCAATTGCATTTGCGGAAGGCGGTGAGTTGACCCATCGGTCGATATACCCAGATACAGTGCTTGAGTTGAATCCACCGTGGCAACAGCAGCGATACAGGCGCTGGTATGAGACCGATAGGGTCTTGCTTGAGGAGGCGCGGAGAATGCATGATCGCGATGCAGCTGAAGCGGAGGCCATTCAGGCAATGCTCGAGCATGACGTCTGGATACCGAACGAATCGAACGCATATTCAGAGGATTCCAACACGTATTCAGGCTCTGGCGGGCAGTCACCTGCCCTAGTTGCTGCGCATATTGCCAAAGATGAAAATTCTGCACAACCCGAAAGCCGCGATGTATTCTATTGGCGTCGTCTGGGTGTCGGCGCTTTTGTGGGCACTTTTCTATGGTGGAGTCACATTATGAATGTTCGGAACTCGAACCGGGTGCGTTTGCCCAGCACCTACGACCCAGGCGCTATCGCACAGTACTTCGCACTGAGACCTGAGCAGGTCGCCCTGCGAACAGTCTCTATTATTTCCGAAGCGATATGGTATATTGCTGGTATTCAAAGAGATCAGTTGGAGTATCGGATCTTCGGCATGAAGCAACACCCAGGCGGCGAGTCGGGGCAGCGCGCGGCCGGCGCTGACGCCCCAGAGACAATAGCGACACCATCGCTGGCAAATGCGACGCTTTCTCCTGGTGAGCCTGGTATGGCATCCTGGACGAAGGCGTTTCGTCGGCGGCTTGTGCAGATTCCAGAAACACTCATCTCCTCGCTGCGAAAGGATGAGACGTTTTGGGTTTGGCGTCGCCAGCGGCGAGCCGTGCTACTGCGGCAAACACTCGAACGTCTAGGTCCGGCGTTTGTGAAGCTGGGCCAAGCGCTCGCGACTCGCCCGGATATTGTCGGTGAAGCAGCTGCCCGCGAACTGCAGCGCCTACAAGATGATCTACCTCACTTTCCGAACGAGGAGGCGTTCCGCTTCATCCGGGCTGAATTGGGAGCTCCTCCAAACCGGGTCTTTGACTGGATCAGTGATAGCCCAGTAGCGTCGGCAAGCTTGGGTCAAGTGTACAAAGCACGACTTGATGGAGTCGAACTTGCCGTGAAAGTACAGCGACCGGGCATCGTAGAACGAATCGCCCTGGATATCCACGTCGTCCGTCTGCTGGGGCAATTATACATGCGCAGTCCCTGGGCGCCGCGTACGAATCTTGTTGAAGCAATAGATGAGTATGCCAGTAGGCTCTTTAAGGAGCTGGACTACGATCACGAAGCGAAGAACATGCATCGCTTCCGTCAACTATATGGCTCTTTGCCCGGTATTTACGTGCCGGAGGTTTATCCAGAGTACTCCTCGGCGCATGTGCTCACCATGGAGTGGGTCAATGGTCGACGCCTGATCGACGACACGGCAACGGTGCGTCGAGAGGATATTCCGCTAATCAAGCTAGGTATTCTCTGCTCGTTGATGCAGCTGATGGAGGCTGGCTTTCTGCACGCTGACCCACACACAGGGAACTTGCTCGTTACCGAGGATGGAACGCGCTTGGCTTACCTTGACTATGGCCTCATGAGTGAAGTACCGCAATCGGTGCAGCTCTCGATAATTTGTGCGGTTGTACACCTTATTAATCGCGAGTACGAACAATTAGCAACGGACTTTTTCGGTCTGACACTCATGCGTCGAGACGATCTAGACACGGTGCTTCCAGAATTTGCAGATGCTCTTCGTGAAACCTTTGAAAGCGAGGCGAACGCGACGAATCCCGGTGATTTCACGCTGCAAGGCGTTGCCGAAAAGCTTCTGCGAATGACTGTTCGCTTTCCGTTTGTGATGCCACCTTACTTTTTGAATAACTTGCGCGCCTTGGCCATCCTCGAGGGTTTGGCGCTCAACGCTGACCCCTGCTTCCGCATTATGGACATTATCTATCCGTACGTGGTTCGCCGCCTCCTGACGGACTCGTCACCGCAACTGCAGCGAGCACTGCATGAGCTCGTTTTGACGCCCTTTGGCGAGCCTCGCTGGGATCGCGTCGAGAAGCTCCTCGAGGATGCCGCACGAACTGTGCCAAACATGGGACTTGTGTCACTGGACCCGCGTCCGGTTGCCGTGCTCGAGTTGGCAGCTCGAGAGGCTGCGGAAGCAGCCCGCTCGCGACTGAACGGTACTGTAGAAGGCCAAATGCGTGCAACCACCAGCGCATACTTTCGACTGTCGTCACCAGAGTTGGTACTCGGAAGCGGCGCGCCTCGCTCGAGTTCTCCGGGCGAGTGGTCTGACGAACAGCGTACACCCGATGTATCGCTCGAGTGTCCGAATACGGCCGTCGTCCTCGATGATGAACGCCGCATGCAGCTTCTTGTGTCGTTCATTACATCGCCTGCGGGTGGCTTTCTACGGCGCGCTCTCGAACGTCAACTAGCGGACGTCTGGAATGATTACATGCAGTCGATGCTGGACGCTGTGGAGAGGCGCCTCTGGCCTGCGGTATTCCGAGAGAAGGATCAGGCCGTTGCACCTACGGGGCAAGCTGAAACCAGTGGGATTCGTTATACGACGGTAGAGACGACAGCGACGCCCGAAGCGTCATGCGTATGCGAGAAGACGTCGGCCGCGGAAACTCGACCTCCAGAAGAAGTATTGGACACAACTGATGTAGTAGTAGTGAAGACGAAGAACGGTTCGGCAAGTCGTCGGCATCGTTCGGGACCGCGTTTGACGGCAGCAACTGAAGAGAATCGACGTCGCCTGTCGCAGATTATGACCCATCTGCGTCTGCGGCACTGGCGAGCGATCCTTGGACTCGTACCTGTTTTAGCGCTCTTTTACGCTCGAGTTGTCCTGGCGGTCGCTTGGCGAGTCCTCGAACGACTTGGATTTGATCTGGGAATGCTTTTGATGCTGGGATGGCGGGCACTTGGAAACCTGCGACCACTAGCGTTAGTTAGCAGGGATCGCTCTGCTCAGGAAACGTCCCCATTGATGGACGGTTCTGCAGCAGACACCGACAATGGTCTACGTGCTGCAGCAAAGCGATCACACATCACGAATGCTGCTGGCAACGGCGCTGCAGAAGCGCAGACGCTCGGTAGCGATATCGTTCCCAGCACCTTGAACGGACGCGTTGCCGAGGATCGCCAAGTCACCGATACTGCGCGGAGCCGGTCCAATGGGGTAGCCAACTCCACGAAATACGCACCAAACGGCGTGCAGCTGCAGCGTGCCTCAACAAGAGGCCGCCGCCGCAGCGGCGCTGTGCCGGACACCAGCACCGCGGACGACAACGACAACGAGCGCAAGCGGTCATGACATACGCGGTCGATGCATGTCGCCGCTGATGTTCCAGCTACATCTTCATCGTGTAGCTGAGGGCAAATCTTGTACTCCATAAAGCGAAGGGGTATCGAGCTCGCCCTAGACTTGTTTTATGTGGACCGAGAACAGCACGGCCACGTACAAGTTGTGTCTGTTGGCAGCGTGCCGCAGCAGCGTACGACGCTGCCTGGCCATTTTTTGCATCGCTGGACGAGTTCCGCGGCTGGGTAGCTGACGGCCTCCGTTCCTATTGCGGCCGCAGGAAACAGCGAACACGCCTATGCCGCGAATAGCATTGCTTCGCGGATTTCGTGGTCGACACGGTGATTCAGCGTATTGCTTAACTAGGAACAGATGACTCGTTGAACTGCAAGCGCTCGAATGCTGAACATGTAGAGACGGTTGCCTGTGCAAGCTGCCTGATCTAGTGTGCAACCACGAGCAGTACGCATTAGGCGGTTTGAGTCGGTGTTCCGGACCTACAATATCGGTTGCTGTCAGCTGCACTGAGAACACGCTTCCAACTGCATCCTTACATGATCAGAGGATGCTGGCGATAGAGCGCTTGCGATTGTGCATGCTTCCCGCCAAATGTGCTGCACGCATCGATCCAACAGACAGCACATACGCCGAACGCTTCCAACCGCATCCTTACATGATCAGAGGATGCTGGCGATAGAGCGCTTGCGATTGTCCATGCTTCCCGCCAAATGTGCTGCACGCATCGATCCAACAGACAGCACATACGCCGAACGCTTCCAACCGCATCCTTACATGATCAGAGGGTGCGGGCGATAGAGAGCTTGCGATT
>Ga0080006_1096255_pt1 | contig 28635 bp, 27 predicted proteins | sample RS3BMetagenome_FD_69209 | JGI IMG/M metagenome (GOLD analysis project Ga0080006, IMG submission 69209) | Ferric oxide microbial mat and aquatic microbial communities from Rainbow Spring, Yellowstone National Park, USA - RS3B (SPADES... ...
AAAGGAGATGAAGAGAGGCTATTCTAAAAAGATGTATCATCAGAGGTCAAAAGTTGAGACTATATTCTATGTTATCAAGAAGACTATGCTAGATGATATCAAGTCAATAAAAACAAAGGCTCAGAACAATGAAATAAGGTTTAAAATAATAGCATATAATGCAGCTAGAATTGCAAGTCTAGCTTATTCTTTGTTCGTAGGGTTTCTACAGAGCCTAAATGTTGAAAAACATAAATACTTTTGCGGAGTGGAACTAGGGTGATATGTCAGGTCAACCGGTCGGTCTGTATGACATGAATGATCTTGTCCTTATCAGGGCCGTTACAAACCTTCATCCTGGAACGGGCAGAGCAGGCGAGGTTGTCGACTTACCAGTTCAAAGGGATGGAATTGGATATCCGATAATTTATTCCTCTAGCCTGAAAGGCTCCCTCAAGAGCCTCTTCTGGAATCTTGGAGAAGGGAACAACGCTCGGGAATTGTTTGGTTCAGAGCCTGACGAAAGGGAGGAAAGTTTTAGCTCTGCGATTGCAATACTTGATGCCTTATTAGTCGCGTTCCCTGTAAGAAGTCTTGTCGGGGTTTACGGCTTCGCCACTTCCCCTTACTTATTGAAGAGACTCAGACAGTACTGTGATATAGCTGGAGAAAGTTGTGATTTCCTGAATTCATTGTCAGCGCTGGAGGTTGAAAGGGGAAAATGCTTCACGAATGACGAAGCACTCGGCAACATGCAAGTTGAGCTAAATGAAAGCAAGAATTTCATCATCAATGAGAGAATAGCCGTTCAACCTAAGACGGACAAATCAGAGGAAGTTAAAAAATTGGAGAGTTTTATTGGGATAGAATCAGGAAGGTTGATTGTACTTCGTGACGATGATTGCCTGGAGGGTATAACCGGTTCCCTCATGAAAGTAACAAGGACAAGGCTAGACAGGCAAACAAAAACAGTTGTGCCTGGAGCTCTCTGGACTGAGGAATACGTTCCGATAGGTAGTGTCTTCGCCACGGTTGTACTTTATTCGAGGTCAAAGAAGAACGGCTTTTCCTCCAAAGATGTTGCACAGAAATTCAGGGAGATGCTCAATAAGTCAAGAAACTATGTTATTGTTGGCGGGGATGAAACCGTAGGCAAAGGTATAATGAGACTTGAGGTAAAGAGTTATGTCAAGTAAGGTTATCGAATTTATTAACAACATAGACAGTGCAACCAAGGATTTCTCAAGGCTTTACGCCGTTCAGCTGAAGGAGAACAGCAAGAGCAAGGTTGGAAACAGCTTTCGTGCAAGGTGTAGGGAGTTGGTACCCATGATTGAAGAGATAGGTTTGGTACCTTCGCTCAGTTATTGCTACGCAAAGGCAAAGCAAAATATTTTCCAAGAAGTTACGAAATCGTTTGAAAGCAACCAGCAAATAGATGAAAAAGAGGATACTGAAAAGGGGTATGCAATTTTCCTGTATCTTGTGTTCAGGAGACTGGCTGAACTTGGCATAATTGAAGGAGTAGATGCAAAGATCATCGAAAATCTTGGGAAACTTGAGAAAAAAGAACAGCTAGCATCCAAGCTAATTAAGGAGTATCTGATTCAACTAAAGCGTTTGTCTGAAGCAATCTTTGAGGAGAAATAAAAATTGTCTGGATGGTACCATCTGCAGAAGCAATTAATGGATGAGAGAGAGCTAGTTGTGAAGCTCGAGCTTGAAGCGATAACACCCATAAGGACAGGGAACTACAAAGGTTTGCCCTACGATATCAAGAAGAATATTGCATCAGAGCCTTTTGCAAGCAGCCTGAAAGGAGTTTGGAGATGGTGGTCCAGAGTCGCAGTAGTAAGTGCGTGTGGTTCTGAAACTGATTACATCGAGGCAGAAAGGTATCTTTCGAGGATATTTGGCGGTGTGAAGAGTAAGGAGGAAATTTCTGAAGCATCAAATTATACCGTTATGGTTTCGAACGTTAGATTTAGCGATAATTTTGAGAGAGACGTTAACCAAGTAATGCGTGAAACCGACACATTCTTTGAAGCTTTAAAAAAGGTAATAAGACAGCTGAACAGTATACCAGGTTTGTCATCAGCCGGTCTGTACGCATCAATTAATCCCTTACAACCAAAAATTGCAACAGATAATCCACGCAGTCTTCCTTCAAACAAAAGAGAAATTATTGAACGCATACAAAAAATCATTAACATGGAAGAGTTCAAAAAATATAATCTATACAGTGCTAGGAATACACAGCCTCAGAATCGGCTCTTTAATAATAAAGGGAAACTCGATATTACGCTTCATATTCCATATCAACAGGCTGTAGGTAAATATCTGCAAATACCGAGAGTGAAGCTTATTTTAATGCCTAGAAGCGACATGAACGAAACAGACAAACTCAGGGTAAATGACGAAGAATCATGTCTGGGGTATCACGGCAGAGTCAAGAGCGAACTCGCAGCTGTATACACAGAAGGCATGAAATTTGATGTCTCCGTTTATTCAAGACAAAAGGCAATGCTTGTCTTCGTTCTAACTACTCTTTTACTTGCAATTATTTTTGGGGGTATTGGGTCATTCACAAAGAGGGGATTTGGTTCTCTCAAAATAAACAGCGTCCAGTTCGGTAATCTCGACAGTACACCAGAGTTCAAAGAAATAAGAGAAATCTACGAAAAAATCAAAGATGGTAATGTTGATAAGGAAAGTTTTAGGGATATACTCAATCGACTAGTTAGAATCGCGATAGCCTCTGCTCCGCGAGGCTCAAACTTATCTAACAGCCAGAAGAATCTTACTCCAAAAGTTCCTTCACTTTCAAGATTTGACCTTGAGGTTTGTGATAGCGGAAGTAGGTCAGTGGATAATTTGAAAAATGTTGGTGAAGCATTTTTGAAGAATACGTATAAAGGCGTATTGAGACACCCGAGTCGGTACATACACACTTGGATCTACGGGCTACCTAGGTCCCACCCGGGTAAAGGATCTTCTCTTACAGGATATCTTCTTACCGATGAAATAAGCCCAACCCCGAAACCGAGGAGGATCTCCTCGATTGGAGTGAGATTCTTTGGCTCACAGCGTTTCATGATAATATACGGAATGCTGTCAAGGGACTGGAATTACGATAAGTTAATTCACAATGGAAAAAGTGGTTCAAAAAACGTTGCTGATATACTCAGTGAGAAAGGGGAAAATCTAGAGAGTGTTTACAAAACGATGTTCAAACTCGTGAAGGATAAACTGTGTGGAGCAATATGAGAAGCGAAAATAAAAGTTACAACTTGTGGAGCCATCTTATTCGCAGAGGCAAGGAGATATTCCTGTCCAGTGAAAACAAAATACCAAGGCTGAAACATGAGCTTGCAGAAGAAATGTCTGAGCTTCCTCTCTCACTCACCAGAGTGGAAAAAGTAATATCTTCAATCGAGGAAGCTCTTATTGCAAATGCCTACGAAGTTAGAAGATTGCATTTTAGAGCTGTGTCAGAAGCTTCAATTGGAGCTTCTGGAACCTTTGGCAAAATCCCATTTGAGATAGGGCTTTCTTTTGACCCTATTCTAAACGTACCGTACATACCTGGATCGAGTATCAAGGGTGCAGTTAGCTCTGCATTTTACGAGTTTTGTTCATCGGCCGATAAAGAAAGAGAAAGGACAAGAATCTTTGGAGGAAAGTTAGTGGATGAAACAAGCATGGGTCTCGTTGGTTTCACTGATGCTTATCCTACAAGATTAACAAAATCAGGCATACTTTTTTCCTCTGTGTTCACACCCCATTATTCAATGGTCAAGACAAGTAATGAACTAGACGTCTCGCCAAACCCTATACTACATTTTATGATACCGCGGGGAACTGAATTCGCATCTTATATGTTTTTCAGAAAGAAGAGGGGCAAAAATTTCGAACTAAAAGGTTCGAACAAAGACATATCAGAGGACCCGCGACCTGATATCAATTCTTTGGGAGATATCGATAAGGCCGTACTTTATGCCTTCATAAAGGGAATAGGTTCAAAAACAACGTTAGGTTATTCCCGTTTCGAGATACTCGAGTATTCGAGGGTGAGATAATTGCAGGAAAGAGATTTCTTTACATTTAAGGCCGCGTCTTTGCTTAGCACACCACCAAACTACTCACTTGGAAATGATGAAAGAAGTGTAAATGATTTTGTAAGAAAAGTATTAGAGAATACCATACTCAAGGGAGCAGATGCACAAATCGGTCAGCTAACATCTCTTGCAAGAAGCTTGGCAACCAACGAGGTTCCTAAAAAAGAAAGCAAGATCCATGAAATCCGTCTTAAGAATCCTTTTAACCCAAAATTTGAAACACAAATTCAAGAAATTACTAGGTCAATGGATGATTACATTTCACAAATCAATAGCATTTTATCGGCTATAGGTGACGAGCGTCTTGCCTATACTGTTCTTTACGCTATTTACGAAACCGCATGGATCAGATACGGACAGCATCTCTATCCTGAGAGAAAAGACATACCGATATACAGCACTTTCGATGTCAGCTATGCAACTGCGTCAATGGCTAATTGGGCATTCAGCGGCAAGCCAGATGGAATACTGCTGGCTTTTGACTTTGGAGGTGTTCAGAGTTATATTTCAAAGTCGAGAAAGCTTTTCGACCTCTGGATATCGAGCTATTTAGCATCTGTTATGTCCTGGAGCTTGATCTGGAAGTTTGTAAAAAAACTTGGTCCTGACGTAGTAGTTTCGCCTTCTCTGAGGGATAATGCTTTCTTTTACCATTCGCTAATTGCGGAGCTCAACAGTAGCAACTTAGACCCTCGGATAATAAGTGAATTGATTGCACTCTTAAGTGTTACCTCAGGATACGACCCATCTAAGGAAAGGTTTCCGAGATACGCAGTCATACCAGCAATAGGAGTTATTGTGCTTCCAGACGGGGAAAATCTTACAAAACTTCTTGCAGGCGATGAAAAAAGTAATGGTCAGAATCTTGACCTAGAGAAGTATGTGAATGAGATAAACAACAGGAAATGGGAAACTATATTCAACACAGTCGAGCAAGAAATTTTAAATCTTAAAGAGGACTTTGGCGAGATAGGGGAAGCTATCCACAGATTACTCGAATATTCTAAGCAGTTCAACTTTGACAAGGTCTCACCTTTGCCATTAAGGGTGGCAGTAGTAAGGGTATCAGAGATAATGACCAGTTCAAGACATATTTACAACGATATGTACAGGGAAGTGCAACGCAGAAAAGCTGAGAAAAAATACTTCAAGTCAAGGCCTGAGGAGATGCTTAGGCTGTACGACATGACTTTATCAGAAGTTGAGAGCTGGCCTGAGAAAGAAAAATCAAAAAGAGGTTTTGATTTTTGTTCTGTTTGTGGTATGCTGCCTGCCATACTGATAATGCCCAACGATTCAAGCTTTGACAAAAGAATACCAGAGAAGCTTAGAGTAGGGTTCAGCCGTGGTGAACGGCTTTGTCCTTACTGCACAGTGAAGCGGCTTCTCTTTATTCCAGAGATATTGGTGTCTGTACTAAATAAATTACTTGGTACTGTTGCAGTAATAGACTGGCATCCCAGATTTCCATCTGTTTCTGACGTTGCAGTATTTACCTTCAGGAAGTCGCTTATCAACAAGGCATCATCTCTGAAAGGCAGACAACAAGAGACTATCAAGCTCGAGGAACATTTAAACAATGTATTCTTGAAAATTCCGCATAGTGTTCGGCAGGGGATAGACTCAAAAGCTGAGCCGGTACTTAGAAGTGAGAAGCTTTTATGCAATGAATTATCAGCTCTCGGTGGTACAGAGCTTAAAGAGTATCTAGAAATGGTCTTATTTGGAGACGCAGAACAACTGATATTGGATGCTCCAATGAGGGATCAATGGTCCCGCCTTATCAGAGATGTAAACCAAGATAGGGAACTCAAAACTCTTGGTCTTACGGTACAAAACATAAATCAGTACTATGCTATAATAAGATGTGATGGAGACTACATGGGTGCTATTAACTTAGGAGACGTGGAGCGAGGATTTAACATCACTCCCGCAAATTACGCTAAGGCTCTTGGCATTCAGTCTTCTGATTTCTTTGAAAACAACAACCTGATACTTTATCCTGTTTATCACACCACTGTAAGCAGAGCACTCGTTGCGACAGCGCTCAGAGATGCAAGAATTGTCGAGGAAAACAACGGCTTTGTCATTTACTCGGGAGGGGACGACCTGCTTGCTGTTTCTCCGGCAGAGAATTCACTATCCACGGTCGCGAAGCTCAGGAAAAACTACAGCTTCTTCAATGGGGAATCACCGTTCGAGAAGAGAAACAACTATCTTATACCGTGCATGGTAACCGCAGGCAGAAGTTTCTGTCTTTACATAACGCATTTCATGTTCCCAATGTATATATCTGTAAGAAGGTCTTCTGAGCTTCTTGATGCGGCAAAGGAGCTCAGAATCATTCTCAATAACTCCACTTATGAAAAAGATGCGCTTGTATTGGCTTACAACGCAAGAGGAAATGAAGAATATACCTTCATTCCCCTCAGGACACTCAACTCTTCATTCGGTATTGGTGCACTTGCTGAGTTTATCGAGGAAATACTGCATTACATCTCTGAAAAGGAGATATTCTCGTCTTCTATAGTCAACGATTTGAACAAGAATGTTCCATTGCTGAAGCTTATGATTCAGGGCGAACCCCTATCTCTCTTCAGAGGGTATCTACAGTATATCATTAAGAGAAACGTGCACCGGGAAAATAAAGAGAAAGAAGCAGCTGTTTCAGAACTGGTAGATAAACTAGCTAGCCTCATGACAACAGAGTTTGCATATCCTCAAAGCAAGAATATGATTGAAGAATTCTTGAAATCACTCTCTCTTTATTCTTCCGGCCTGCGTGGTGTTTAGTTATGAGCGATGGAATCACTGCGGAATTCGAAATAGTCGAACCAATGATATTCAGGGGTCTCGGTGAATTTGACCCGACAGTCAGGGGCGCTTACAGCTTTGCGCTAACAATGAAGTTACCTTCACCTTCAACTGTAGCCGGGGCAGTGGCCTCCGCGCTCATGGTGAGAGGTGCAAATGCACCAAAGCATAATGAAAACTGGTATGCTGCTTACAAGGAAGTTCTTGGAAACGCTTCGTTTAAAGGACCATTCCTTGTTTTCGGAGATGATATAATGGTAGAGGACAGGATAAATGGGAGGTTCTTGACGCTCGAGGAAGTGGTTCAGAGATGTAAGAAAGAGTACCAAAGCCAAGAGTCGAGGGATGAGCACCATCAAGATATTACTATGAGCAGAACAGGCATCGGCCTGGAAGTGAGAAGGTCTGGTTCCAAGATTGCAAGAGAAGGCTTTCTGTACACGGCTGAATTCGTGGATTATCAGAAACTAGGGAAGGCGAAGACTGCGATTGCTGTGGACGTATTTGGTCTTGATGATAAGCTGCCGATTATAAATCGCGCAAGCATTAGGCTAGGAGGTGAAGGAAGAATTTCGTTGATTTCAGTCTCCCAGCCAGCAAGGCTCCTCAGAGAGCTTGAAGAGCGGGTCTGGAAAAGTATGAATGACTATGAAGGAGAGCTCGCGCTTTATGTTGCGACTCCTATACTCATAGAAGGTGGCCAGAGTGTCAGAGAGTACCTTACAGGCTGGGCAGGAAAATTGGGAATTCACTTCTCAGATGGGAAGGGTAATTGGCTAAGAGGCGAATCGGGTATAATGGGAGCTGGGTTCAGTATTCTATCGCGGAGGAGGAAGCCGATATACACTACAGTTGAGCCTGGAAGCATAATTTACCTCGAAGGCAGGTTTGATGTGAAAACGATTTACAAACAGTTGGAAGTAGGTGAAGCGGCAGGGATTGGTTTTGGAACTCTCATCCCCGTACCGTTAACCAGATAGACTGCGCATTGGGTCAGTAAAGGCCATTCACCTAACTATGACCTGATTTAATCTTATCTTTTTTGCCCAAACATCCTTTCCTTTGTGACACCTCGCCCAAGAGGCTGGCACCCAACTATTGATATAATCCCTATCATCCAAAATTCGCCCCTACAAGGTGTCTTCTTCCTATTCACGACTCTAGGATGTCCTAATGGATGAAGCCAAGGATGGAGCTCCTCGCAGGTTATATTCCTCTTACGAAGTCAGTACGCTTAGGAGACGAGCTTTCTTGCAACAGCTATTATTATCGCCTTCCTCTCGCCTCTCCTGCGCTTCACCCTCTCGTAGAACTCTCTTATGTGAGGAATTTTTATCACAGCCACCATTAGGCATTCCACGAGGCTCCTTCGAAGCCACTTGTCACCTTTCTTGGTTATATGCCCTAGATGTGTTGTATAGCTGTCTCAACGAGCCATTGCACTAGCCCTAGGTATGCGCACGCATGCTTCGAATTGGGGGACCTATCTATGTCATCAAGGACACATGCAAAGAACAATGCGGTATAGTGAACTACAGCTGGGATGGTATCTAGCAACTTTGCCCTTTATCTGTCTATCAAGCTCCTCTATGGCTGATTCTACAAACTCTATCTCCTTCCATTAGCCTTAGGTCTATTTCTCTAATATGAAGCTCCTTCAGCTTATCCCTCAATTCGTCTCTGAACCGACGTTTATCTTCAATGTCTATCCCTCTTCTCTTCAGGAGCCACCATGTCGTTGTCCTGAGCTCTCCCCTTCTTAGTCCATATGCAACTCTGTCGTTAACAACCTAGAGCTTCTCTGCTGTCTCCTTATCCCTGATTTGTGCCAATGGTAGCTAGTCATCCTCAGCATATCACCTAGAGTCTTTACATCGTTTTTATCGTTTTTCGTTGAGGATTGGGATATCAGATTTAGCTTGTGCGGATTCGCTACATGTAACTTGCAGCTATCGACAGATGATAGCCTCCCGTATATCGGGTGTATGAAGCCGAAAGACTCCATAGCCACATGCTTCTTTCCTTCAATGGAGGAGAGGAGCTCCTCTAGTTCACTTGTTGGTACTCTATCCTCAAGAAGAAGTTTTCCCTTCCTTTCAAGAATAGCAACCTGCGATTCCCTTTCGTGGATGTCTATACCGATCTGCAGCATAGAATTATGACTTATACATCTCCTTCTAACAACGTACTTATTCATTAGGTCATAGGGTCAGTTCTTGCGGGCTAAGCTGCAGTAGTAAGAGGAGAGTTTGCTTTATAATGCTTATAACGAGCTACTTGAGTTTCTGAAAGAGTAGTCAGCTCTTTATCAGGTTGAATTCTAACACCTTTTCGTAGGCACCCTTTTTTCTAAACTAATGATAAACTGATAACCAGCAATTTTTTCCTAGGGCCATTCCATTAAGATAGGCAAGAGCTATTGGTGCATTAACGAATAAGTCAACATTATTCCCTGCTTCGATTTCTCCGATAATCACTCTGTATACTACGCTGGCTACTGGAATGCTTGATGAATCAGTGGGTAATTTACCCATCTGAACTACCTCCATCGTACTACCCGACCATCATATTCAGCGAGTGGTGGAAGAGCTTTTAATTCTCTCTATGAGATTCGAAGGCGACGAAGCCTTAGTCTTCCGGCTGGTGCTTCCAGTCTTTCAATTCTCTCTATGAGATTCCGGCTCACGACATTGTGGACATGAAAAGCATAAACTACTTTCAATTCTCTCTATGAGATTCACATGGTAAACTACCAATAAAGCTATTCAGGGACAAGCTTTCAATTCTCTCTATGAGATTCAATAATACAGGAAAGTTGCGAGGGCAAGCACCAGAATAAACTTTCAATTCTCTCTATGAGATTCCAACTTCCTGCAGAGTGGTGTGAAGGAGGAAGATATTGTACTTTCAATTCTCTCTATGAGATTCAGTGATTTAGCCTTTTCCTAAATAGTAAGCGGCTATAACTTTCAATTCTCTCTATGAGATTCGGTTATAACTGTAACGCCATATAAGATTGGTGACAGAGTACTTTCAATTCTCTCTATGAGATTCTTATGAGATGTAGCTTCCTTCTTTATGTCATAGAAGAAAATGCTTTCAATTCTCTCTATGAGATTCGATTGAAGTGGCAATGAAGCTCGGTCTCCCTATTGATAACTTTCAATTCTCTCTATGAGATTCTATTCAATCGATTTCAATGAATTGCAAACAGCATATCACTTTCAATTCTCTCTATGAGATTCGATTGAACTTGCGCTTAAGCTCGGTCTCCCTATCGATAACTTTCAATTCTCTCTATGAGATTCTTGAACATAACACATGCAAGAATGCTAGCTAATGCATTCTTTCAATTCTCTCTATGAGATTCTGATGAGTATTATAAAGGGTATCGTGCTGGCTATAACAACTTTCAATTCTCTCTATGAGATTCCTACGGGAGGCGAGCGACAACGGTGTGATTACCATTTCGCCGCTTTCAATTCTCTCTATGAGATTCCTTTTCTACTATTCTCCTATCACTCCCGAGGAGGCTCCTTTCAATTCTCTCTATGAGATTCCTTAGGTGTTGATGGCTTTTCATTCCGCTATCTATGTAGTAACTTTCAATTCTCTCTATGAGATTCTTTTGTGTGGTGGACAATGAACAAGTACCAGCTCAGTACTTTCAATTCTCTCTATGAGATTCCTTGATTGTTGCTTTATCGCCCCACCTTGACGCTATATATCTTTCAATTCTCTCTATGAGATTCGAAAAATGGAATATATCGCACCTACTGTAAGAGTGAAATACCTTTCAATTCTCTCTATGAGATTCCCAGGTGCATATCCATTCACAGATGGAGATATTGTCACTTTCAATTCTCTCTATGAGATTCGGCAAGTGATAACGGGGTAATCATATTTTCTCCGTGGTCTTTCAATTCTCTCTATGAGATTCAGAATATGGGTTTCAGCGGCAAGAAACTTATTACCCTTTCAATTCTCTCTATGAGATTCTGAGATTCTTGTTGGGTCGTTATTGTTGAAAGTAACCAGACCAAGCTTTCAATTCTCTCTATGAGATTCCCCTTTGAGAATGTTCCCGTCAGGCTACCTTGCCAACTTCTTTCAATTCTCTCTATGAGATTCAAGCAAGGGCGAAAGAGATAGCAATAGATGCGGTTACTTTCAATTCTCTCTATGAGATTCAACAATACGGCATTTGAGCTGAATGAAATAATCGATAACTTTCAATTCTCTCTATGAGATTCACCAACCTTTGCGATGACCACAAATGAAGAACAGGTCAAAACTTTCAATTCTCTCTATGAGATTCCCATTCATTACAGTAACTCCTAATGGACCTGATGACTTTCAATTCTCTCTATGAGATTCCGAGTACGCCTCCAGAGAAGTCTTGTGTGCCAGAAAAGCTTTCAATTCTCTCTATGAGATTCTGGCGTAGGCATAGGAGTTGGTACTGGCCTATTGCCCTTTCAATTCTCTCTATGAGATTCAAAAATCAGAATGATTAAGCCAGCAAATTGGTTATCTTTCAATTCTCTCTATGAGATTCTCGGACATAAGGCATAAGTATATATATGACGGAGTATACTTTCAATTCTCTCTATGAGATTCTGGGTGAGGTGTTAACCTGCCCTCCAGGCCTATCACTTTCAATTCTCTCTATGAGATTCAAAAGACTAATTTTTTTTAGTGCCAGCATTATAATATCACTTTCAATTCTCTCTATGAGATTCCTATCAGGTGAGGATATGCTTGCTATGGATAAGTTTCCAGACTTTCAATTCTCTCTATGAGATTCCTATCAAAACAATCCCAAATTAGGCAGGCCAACTATGAGTCTTTCAATTCTCTCTATGAGATTCAGAACTGCACCTACGCTTACGCTTAAGCCTTCAACGACTTTCAATTCTCTCTATGAGATTCCATGGCTAGATTGACCCTTGATGTAGATGCTAAAAATACTTTCAATTCTCTCTATGAGATTCCGCAAAATATTCGTTTTAACTCCTGAAAACAGTGCTGACTTTCAATTCTCTCTATGAGATTCGCTACTTAAATTATTAAAGAGGCTTGTATTACAGATGATACTTTCAATTCTCTCTATGAGATTCAAAGTTGGCTAGGAGATGGATTCAGAAAGCAGTGAAAAGAAACTTTCAATTCTCTCTATGAGATTCGGTCTATTCGTGCGTTGGTGATGCGAGCTAGAAATTGCTTTCAATTCTCTCTATGAGATTCTATCTTATCATCCTTCTTGGTGATGGATACACTAGCTTTCAATTCTCTCTATGAGATTCGTCAAGTCGAGAGTCCTTACCAGTGATTCTATGGTCTTTCAATTCTCTCTATGAGATTCAAAACTTTAGGCTGAGCTTCCGCTTCTGGCTGCTCCTGCTTTCAATTCTCTCTATGAGATTCTGGACTATACCTTTTCACTAAGAAGGCTCAAGCTCAGCAATACTTTCAATTCTCTCTATGAGATTCCGCTATAAGCTCTGTTTCCACTTCGATGTCTGATGGAACCTTTCAATTCTCTCTATGAGATTCTTGACAGCCGCACGAAAGAAAGTCAAGGAGCTGAACGACTTTCAATCCTCTCTATGAGATTCATGCAAATGTGGAGCAGAACTTCAGGGCGAGGAAGAAGTCTTTCAATTCTCTCTATGAGATTCGCTCTCTTCTCACGCAAGCAACAATCACAAGTGGTTCACTTTCAATTCTCTCTATGAGATTCGAAAGACAATCAAAACAAAGACGCTCAAGAAGTTACCTTTCAATTCTCTCTATGAGATTCAAGCCCATAAATGCTTTGCTTGCATGGGAAATTATTTACTTTCAATTCTCTCTATGAGATTCAGGAAGCAAGGGAAGCAAAGGGAATCGCCAAGTATTATTCTTTCAATTCTCTCTATGAGATTCGGCACTATACTATGCAAGCCTTGGCATAGGCACCGTTGTCTTTCAATTCTCTCTATGAGATTCCTATCAAGTTATTTGCAGACAGAACAGGGAAGTTGACTACTTTCAATTCTCTCTATGAGATTCTGTTTTTACTGCTTGGTTGATAAGTGGGTTTATATTTTCTTTCAATTCTCTCTATGAGATTCTTCCATTGACCACTGCCCTCCTAGTCTACTTATGGATTACTTTCAATTCTCTCTATGAGATTCCAAGTTCTCTTCGGGGATGCAGGTAATAAGAGAAATAACTTTCTTTCAATTCTCTCTATGAGATTCCCGTCATAATGCAAAGAAGCCTCACTGTGCCTGTATCTGTAACTTTCAATTCTCTCTATGAGATTCTTATGGCAGATGGGGCTATCTGCTGAGATGAAGATAGCTTTCAATTCTCTCTATGAGATTCATCTTCAGCTTCATGGCAATGCCTGATACAAAAATTCTCCCTTTCAATTCTCTCTATGAGATTCTACAATAAAGGCTATGATAGGGCTATAAAAAAGGCTAACTTTCAATTCTCTCTATGAGATTCGTTTCAAATATGCTTAATCTACTGTTTGGTTCAAAGAACATCTTTCAATTCTCTCTATGAGATTCAAGTTGCTTTCCATATTAGGCATAAACGACGAAGATCTTTCAATTCTCTCTATGAGATTCAAAGTGAAGTCAAAGTATGGATGACGAAAAATTTGAATTAATACTTTCAATTCTCTCTATGAGATTCATTTTCACCAGTAAAAGACAAAGAATGCGAGATATTTCTCTTTCAATTCTCTCTATGAGATTCTCTCTCACAGGCGGAACATCGCCAGCATGGACAGTAAGCTTTCAATTCTCTCTATGAGATTCCTTCAAAAACTCCTCGTGGGTTGCAGTACTTTTTTGCTTTCAATTCTCTCTATGAGATTCCTCCTTCATCAGTACTGAATGCTATATATGCACCAGCTTTCAATTCTCTCTATGAGATTCAACGGAATGATAAAAGTGAAGTTGGAAGAGGACGTAGCTTTCAATTCTCTCTATGAGATTCTTTATTACTACACTGCTATCACTCCGGAGAAGGCTCCTTTCAATTCTCTCTATGAGATTCCGCTATAAGCTCTGTTTCCACTTCGATGTCTGATGGAACCTTTCAATTCTCTCTATGAGATTCTTGACAGCCGCACGAAAGAAAGTCAAGGAGCTGAACGACTTTCAATCCTCTCTATGAGATTCATGCAAATGTGGAGCAGAACTTCAGGGCGAGGAAGAAGTCTTTCAATTCTCTCTATGAGATTCGCTCTCTTCTCACGCAAGCAACAATCACAAGTGGTTCACTTTCAATTCTCTCTATGAGATTCCTTCGTCAAGTTCTGATAGCTTTCTCACATCTTCACTTTCAATTCTCTCTATGAGATTCAGGAGAAAGCCGAGCAAATTCAAAGGCTGATAGATAAACTTTCAATTCTCTCTATGAGATTCACTTCTCAAGCGTATATCGCCCCCGCCCCTCACGGAAACTTCTTTCAATTCTCTCTATGAGATTCGCCTGACCAATTCAAGATGGCTGCATCTCCGCTGTTCTTTCAATTCTCTCTATGAGATTCGGTCTTAGCCAAATTGTTCCTTCTCCATTTTACACACTACACTTTCAATTCTCTCTATGAGATTCACCAATCAAGGCGATACGGATAACGATCGAAATGGGGCCAGCTTTCAATTCTCTCTATGAGATTCAGTATCAGGCCACGACTATTGGGCCTGGAGCCATATCCTTTCAATTCTCTCTATGAGATTCATGCGTGGGAAGCGATGAACCTGCAGGCTTAAAACACACTTTCAATTCTCTCTATGAGATTCTCCAAGAACAGTATCCTGACGCTCCAGCGTGGCAGACTTTCAATTCTCTCTATGAGATTCGATGTTGAGTTTGCCTTCTATTCTTGATAGCCGTTCATTCCTTTCAATTCTCTCTATGAGATTCCTGAAAGAGCTCCGGTTGTGAACAGCAGGGCAATGGTAACTTTCAATTCTCTCTATGAGATTCTAATAAGAAGTTACATCAATAGATAAAACTGGCTTCACATCCTTTCAATTCTCTCTATGAGATTCTGATGGAAGGACTGCATGATATAATAAACGTTTACAACTTTCAATTCTCTCTATGAGATTCTAACAGTGCAGTTCTTACAAGCCCAGGGCTCTACTATTACTTTCAATTCTCTCTATGAGATTCATCTCTTACTACTCTTGAGACAAAGGGCTTCAGGTTCTCTTTCAATTCTCTCTATGAGATTCCACCATATATCTTCGTCCCAAGCTCCTGCCTTCTCATACTCTTTCAATTCTCTCTATGAGATTCGAGTGGCTTAACCTTACAAGCCCAGTTAATGTATTTTACTCTTTCAATTCTCTCTATGAGATTCCTCTGGAAATTAGTCCGACCAGAGCCTTTACCCCCCGTAGACTTTCAATTCTCTCTATGAGATTCGCTGTACAGTCACTGCAGTATCCTGAGTTATCGTTTCTGCTTTCAATTCTCTCTATGAGATTCTGTCATAAGAAGTGCAGGCAGCCATTCTCCTGTTGATTCTTTCAATTCTCTCTATGAGATTCACTGGTAAATGTTGGCACAAGTATTTCAATTCCAAGAAACTTTCAATTCTCTCTATGAGATTCACTTAAAATAAAATGAAGTGGTACCACTTTGCTGTTATCCTTTCAATTCTCTCTATGAGATTCTCAGGACAATTCCTTACGCATGGCCCAGCAGTGCCAATACTTTCAATTCTCTCTATGAGATTCCAATAACCCTTGGAGGTAAGGTAATTATTGGCGAAAGACTTTCAATTCTCTCTATGAGATTCATTATCGAGTGCTTGAAGGGAGCAGACCCCTGATGGACTTTCAATTCTCTCTATGAGATTCAGCCTTTTCGAAACATATTGATCCCAAAGAAGCTGAGCTTTCAATTCTCTCTATGAGATTCTTTTTTACTTTTACGGGGGAAAAAGAATGCCCCAAAAGACTTTCAATTCTCTCTATGAGATTCCGACCCCTTTACGACCTCCGTTAATCTGGAAAAGCCAGAATTTAAGCGTTTTATAGACAGGATTTGCGTTGCTCTAGAACCTGTAAACGCTCCCCTTCAGAGAAACGATAAACTAATCTATGATTCTAAACATACCAAATCCTGAAGTTCTACCTACACCAACATTAACAAGCTCACCAAACTTCAAAAGAGCATTTGTTATTCTTGCCATCTCTTTATCGTACATATCTTTAGGCATACTGAATGCGACTCTACCTACAAACCCCACAATCCACTTTTTTGTTGTTTCATGCTCATAGAATAGCTGAGTTCGAAGATTTTCAAATCCCTTAATCACCACTCCTCCCCCGTCTAACCAAGAAATATAATCTTCGTATGGAAGCCTGTGGTCAGAAAACCTCTTCCAGATTCTCAAAAGGTTACGAAATAAAAGTTGTGGGTCTGGAACAGGATAGAATCTGTACCTACTCTTCATGTCAGGAACAATGTTAGGATATATTTTTCTTATGTATCTCAATGGATAGAATGGATGAGGTTTCCGAAACGAAGTTGGCGTGATAAAGTCAACAGTGAAACCAGTAAACTCATCGTTGTTGGTGACAAGGTCGGAATACGAATAGTTGAAAACCCTCAGTTCTTCGAGCTCGACCTTGTTGTTCAATATCGATAATTGGAGTGCATCTTGTCTTGTGAAGTGCTCGACGAATGAATTTGAAATAGAACTATCAAGAAATGCGAAGGAAACAAAGAATCTCTGAAACACTTTCCTGTAGAGAACATGCTGACCTTTCTCGTTCTGTGTCATCAAAGGACTGCACGAATAAGGAGCCATCTGTCTTTTTTCATGTTGTTCGACTGAAAAATTAGAGTTCGACTCCGAAATTATGTTGAAGAACAAACCTCTTGAAACAAACCCAGAGAAATGTTTGAGTTCTATTTCTTGATTTGTCCTTAAATGAAGCTGAACCACCAGAACGCTGTCCGTCAACGTCTCTCACGAAGTGACCTAGAGACAGTTACAGCAAGCGAATATAGATAATCAAACCTCTCCTTCTTCTTTGCCATTCTGCTTTCAATTAGCTTTCTGCTTGCTACATAGAGAAGGTCATCAAGGGCTGATTCACTAGATAGAGCAAGATATAATTTTTTCAGGATATATGAAGCTTCCGAAGATTTTCCAGTCTTAGTATTTGCTACTTCTTCCAATGAATTACGGAGAAGCTGTTCGAACTTGGACCTTGTCTTTTCATTCATGAATCCTATATTCCTCACCTCACGTCCAAGGGAATACCTTCTAAGGAATTCAAGTTTTGCGGGATTAGACCCTCCTGGGTCTGACATCAGCATTAATGTCAGCTGCTCATCTTCATCTCCAGCTAAACCTGCAACTTTCGCAACCAACCACATAATAAGCCCTTCCTCAGGATGCAAACCGGGGATACCTTCCTTTCTTGCATTAGTTAACAATTTAAGAAATCTTCTTTGCTCAGCCTTCGACCTTTCCCCTAAAGGTGTAAACAGAAAAGCTGTATAATAATTATTACCAGCTTTGACTCTCTCAACCCTTGATGCAACATAACCACTAAGCGCAAGAATCATTAAATGGAATGGTATCTCAACATCCAGAATACCCCTACCGAAGTAAAAAGGCCTCTTAACAACCTCATATATTTCGGGCTTGAATATGGACGGAATTGTGTACACCTTTGTATTTCTATTTGAGCTAACAGAAAACCATTTCATCTGATCTACAATATCTTCAGAATCGCCGGTAAACTTTTCTATGTACTCAGCAAACACATCAATAAATGTGGATTGACTTTTCAGACCGATATCCGTTTTGAGTTTGTTAAATATGTTCTTTTCGTTACTCGAGGCGGGTACTTCGCTTCTAAACTTTTCAGACACATCCTTCTTCAGGAACTCCTTTGCATTGCTGGCAATTTCTTTCATCCATGCTGAAGGCCCTGCATCTACCACGATGTTGAAACCATCATAATTTGCAGGCCTGCTCGAGAGTTGAACAGCTGATTCGATAAAGAGGTCCAAACACTGAAGGCCTGATCTTGAAATCTCAATTTTCATTCAGCTCAACCTCTTTGTTGTTCAGGATAGCCTTCAACTCTTCTCTAAATCTCTTTCTTGTCTCGGATTCTTGCGTATCAACTCTTTTTTCTGCGTCAAGTATATCACCAACAGAAAGGGGCGTAAGATAAAGTGTATAGAGTTTCGGCCATTTATTTCTGAGTCTTCTGATTTCCTGACACAGGTTCTCCATTGCATCTTTTGCTTGCCTACATGTGATTTTTGTTAAGTGATCTTGGCTCTTCGATCTCTCCTCAACTTTTTCGACCAGACTATTGTCAGGAAGAAGTTTAAAGATAGTTGAAACACCTGCATGCAATCTGAAATAATCGTCGCGCTTGCATAATTGTTGTAGCCCCATTCTGAACGCATCACTTCCTATGTATCTCCCTGCAGCGTGCATATGATTGAGAACGGCAAGTGTTAAGAGAATCAGCTGTTTGTAATCAATAAGGTCATATAGTAGGTGATACGTGTATGCTGCGGAAATTATCTCGTGACCAAAAAAACTCGGGTGTCCCTTTGGGTTGCATCCTTCGTCAAATTTTTCTTGATAGATTACAGAAGCCTTTCCGATGTCATGCATAACGCATGCTATGACAGTATTCTTCACAAAATCTTCTTTCGAGGTATTGAGACCCATGTAAGTAAGGCGTGAAGATGCAACAGTCCCATATGGTCCGTCTGCTATGTTCTTTCCTATTTCTGCTGTTCCCTCTGTGTGTTCGAAAAGAGAGCGCTTTCCAATATCACATGGGGGGCACATATCCAATCTCCTCATCATAACTTGGCAACTCAATGCCCTCGTAGCCCTTTTCTGTTAACCAGAAGGAAAAACTACCCCTTCCTCTAAATGTGAAATTGGTTTGTTCAAAAACTAATTTTCCGTCAGCTCTTACTTTGACCAGTCTTCTATTATGTTTCGTGAACAGTTCGATTGCTTCGTCTTCATCTATAGGTACAAATTTCTTTGAGTTGTCAGCATTGGGTGGGAATCCCTTTACTAAGCCAGAGCACCTTGCGAATGAACCATACTTGTTAAGGTACTCTGTGGAAATTTTTGGACCAGAAGCGACATACTCGTCGAGTGACTCGAAGAAAATTGATGCAATACTACCAGTAATTTCGTGGTCTGGATATACGCTATCCACGAATCTCTTAACTATTCCAAATTCTGTTGGAAATCCATTAGCTTCCACCTTCTCAATTGTAAGTTCAACAATTTTTTCGTCGTAGGGACAGTATCCTTTTCTGTCATGTAAGATGACAATATCACCAACAGATTTTTCGTCCTTCCTGGCAACACGACCCGCTCTTTGTATCAACCTATCAGCTGGGCATCCATCGGTTACCATGTAGTCAAAAGAAACATCGACGCCAGATTCTATTACTTGAGTTGATACGACAATAACATCCCCAGAGTCATCCAATGCTTTCTTTATATTGATCCATAGTTCTTTTCTCTTTAGTTCATCGACCTTTCCATGTATTAAGAATTTAGGTACTCTATCGTCAAGGCTTCTGTAAACCCTTACTGCCCTATTGGGTGTATTCATTACAACGATAATTTTCCCATGGCCATTCTTTTTAACTACTTCAGCAACATCATCAACCTTTGCATCCAGAATACTTGAGTAAATCTTTCTCTCTCTCCTTTCAAATGATTCGTCGTCTGCGTTATAATCAACTAAGGATGAAGAAACATTTCTTTCCTTTAACGTACTAACTATACTGTCTATTGTAGCAGTTGGCATTGTTGCAGTCATAAGAACTACAGGAACGCCTGAACTTGCAAGACAGGCTATACACGCTACAGCCGCATGAAATATGTTTGATTCACATTCCCTTACATTCTTGATGAGGGACGGAGTGAAGAGATGAAATTCATCGAAAATAACAGAAGAAGTGTATATCTGGCTTCTTGCAAGCTCAAAGTGTGTAAAACCAAATCTAACAAATTTCTCAAATTCCACTGCTGGAATCTTGTAGAAGTTCATAAGAAAGGTGTCAACCGTTGTTATCACGCACTCATGAAAGAAAAAAGGAGACCCTGGTTCTGACATATACTGCGCCTTTATTCTTAAGTTGTTATTAATGCCAAGGTTCCGTGTATCAACTATGATCCTTTGAGATAGGTCTTCTATTATTGTACGCATAGGGAGCACGTGAATAACACTCTTTCCAAATTCAAAATTTCCGTTTGAGATATAATACAAAAGAGCAAGGGTTATTGCGGATTTACCATATCCAGTGGGCAATCTGACAATTGTTACCTTTCCAGGTTGAATCTCCGAAAGTGCGTCACTAATCTTTATCCTTTCCTCCCCATGCCAGATCGCATTACATATTTCCTTGTAAGCATCAACCAAAGCCTGCAAGAACAATATCACCATCGCTGACGTAATACTTTACTTTCCTTCTGGGTTCCACGTCAATAATGTATGAATCCAATGGAGACTGCTGGCCGGGAACAACATAAATCTGCTTTCTTACTTTTCCTTCACTGTATCCTCCTATCCAGAATTCCTGCAAGAAATATTTCTGATATATACCGCCCTCTCTCGCAAGTTCCATTGGGAAGTAGAACCTTGTTTTAATTTTACCTTCAGTTACTTTTGGCTCAGCTTCGGATACCCTGACTTTTTCTACGCTGAATATACTTTCTTTTGAACCTATCCTTGTAATTTGCCAAGCGGCAGACTCAAGCTTTTCCTTCCCAACAAAACCTTTCTGTAGTACATAAATTATTTTGGCCCTTCCCTGAGTGTATACCTTTCCAGTGGGAAGAGCACCTGTTTCGTACTTTGGAACTCCTCTTCTGTCTTTTCTGTGATAATGCCATACTACAGTGACAAGCTTTGATGTGTCCTGCCATGGATATCCACTGTATTCTCCTTCAAACGCTATCGAAGTACATTCTATAAAATCATACAGTAGCTTTGCAGTGGAATATAACTTACCTTCTTGTATAAATGTTTCCCCTTGGTATGCTTCGTACGTTCTGAACATAGGGTAAGAAAGTGCGCCTACGAGTGTTGTTGGAGGAGGTACAGATAATGGCAGTTGCGCCTTGCTCGCCTCAGGGGATTGGATTGAGAAACCCCAGTGGAATGTACCCACTACGTCAACAAGAATATAACTCAATCCGAACCTACCAGGGATATCAGCTTCTCGACAAGAGCTTCAACAGACTCTACTTTTTCTTCTGGCTTGGTGTTAATTTTTTCGCTTCCTTCGAATGCAATCACTGATATTTTTGGTTCTTTTTTGAACAAAGCTCCGTAAGCACTTCTGAAACTTGATGCCCTTGTGCGTGTGTTCTCTAGGTAATCTTTTCCATTTCCAGGAGAAACCACAAAGATAGAATCGCTACTATAAGTGGCTACAGCTGATAACACTTCTGCATTGGGTAGAAACCTGCTTCTCTTTGCTCCAAAATTAAGGCCTGATAGAAGGTCCAGAAGGGCTGCAAATGCTGCTTTCTTTCTGTCTTCTGAAGTTGATTCCAGCTTCCTTTCAAGCTCTTCATTTCTTTTACCGTGCTGTGCACTTGGAACAGAAATTCCATCCAGGTCAAGAGTAAATGTGAAGGTGTAAAGGGCTGAGCCAACCTCTACATTGTACGGCATCTGACCAAGCTCTTTCTGTCCTTTACTTTTCTTTCCTTCTGAGGGAACATGCCTGGCGTGGAATTGTGCTTCAAGTGCTGATGCATCAGCTTCTCTTAATGCAGGTATCATATATCCTACCTGGAATCTAGATGTCCTCTTAACGGGATTCTTTCCTGCATAGAAGAAACCACCAACATCTGCAAGTGCATCCTTCAGCAGAACTTCTACTTCAAACCTCCTTGAATCATCAGAGTCCTTAGGAGGTTGGATTCCTTCTTCCTTTAAGTATTCATCTTCTGTGTACTTTATAAACTCGTCCCTGAGCGTTCTGGCACCGAAGCTCAGGTTCATCCTCAGACCAGCCTGAACATAATAATGTTGATATGCGTGGCCTAGTGATTCACCAGAGACAGCTGGAACATACTTAACTGTATATCCTCCTCCGTTACCCAAAACTATCGGAGCCACTCTATGCCTCGAGAGATTTCCTACTGTTTCTACTCCGTTGAGGCTTTCAAGATTTACAAGGGCACGGACTGCGACACTAAGAAATCCTTTTATCATTCACTACCACCCAATCTTGCTCTTGCTGCTGTTGACATGGCTATCGCTGCAACCTTTTTTGCTAGTCCTGTATCCTTTTCAACGGCTTGGATAAACTCATCTACATCAGATGGTTCAGCCAGTTTTCCATAGAATTGGTAAGGAGGCTCTTTAGTTCTTACCTCTATCTCTGGCTTACCCTTTTCCTTTTTCTCACTTATTTCACCCTTTCTCACAGCTGCTTCAATATTCCTGAACAGCTCATAAAGTGACATTCTTACTGTAGTCAGGTTGAAGGAATATGCAAGTCTGTCCAAAAGCGTGTAGCTACCTGTGTAGAGTGTGTAAGCCGCAAGTGAATTAGCTATTCCCCAAAAATGTTGCTCTTGGCTCATGAACAAATGTATAGCTGAACAGATTATTTAAACGTTGCTTCGGTGATGGCGTCGTTTCAAATTTATGAAATGGATAACAAACTATTTCAACCAGACGTACGAAACCCCATTCTCATGCTACTGTTTACAATAGGATTTGATGAAAGGTTCGTCTTGAGAAGCATACTGAGAAATGGTCTTCAGTCTGGAGAAACTATTCTCTTAATTCTGCCTGAGAATGGAGAGGAAGCAAGAGCTGAGAAAGCCATAAACACACTTAAAACTTTTGTTAAACAAACACAGCACGACGCAAAGATAGAATTAATTAGAGTAAAGCTCGATGATGTTTACTCAGCTGTTTCCGATATTGGTTCAATACTTAGATCTACAAGAGAGAGAATAATAGCAAACCTTAGCGGAGGGATGAGACTGCTTATACTTGTAACACTTGCTGCAATCCTTTCGTCAGGCGTCAATGCAAAGATAGAGGTCGATATGGAGTCAGGAAAAGGACCTATTATACTGCCACTTGAGCTCTATAAATCCCTTAATCTTGAGCCTGTAGACATTGTAATAATGAGAAAGTTAAGCATTATGGGAAAGAGAGTTAATCTTGAGGAGCTTGCAGAGTCTCTTAAGATGAACAAATCAAGTGTGTGGAGAAGAATGAGGAATCTTGAAGAAAAAAGGTTAGTTGCTTCGTCAAAGGTCGGAAGAAAGATGGAATATAACCTGACAGAATCAGGAATTGCAATATTAAAGATTTCTTAGCACTTCATGCATATCCATCTGTATCCGCAAACAGCACAATACCTTTTCAGCCTGAAAGGAGGAAGCCATTCTTCATCCACTATCTTCCTTACCTTTGAGATTGTCCAATGAACATGTTTTCTTATTTCTTCAGTCAGAGGTATAGTAAAGCCCCTTTTTCCGGATGAATAGTCAAGTATAATGTCTCTGATTATGATACCAAGAATTTCCTCTGCAAGCATGGCATATGCAGCCGCCTGGTAAACATGATTCGGTCTCGGCTTCTTTGGAACAGTACCTGACTTGTGTTCTACAAGATGAAAGCCTGTCTCTGTTTCAATAACACAATCAATTACACCATAAACACCTATATTAAATGAGTAAGCCTTAATTGAATCCCATCTTCTCTTGACCTTCTGCTTCCTTTCTGCAAGAAGTGTTGTTCTCCTATTTTCCAAGTTTGATATCTTCTCATGAATTTCTCTCCCCTGATGCATGCTCTCTGTCGTCCTCTCAGGAGCATGAACCACTTCTCTGAAGTAAACTATCCTCGGACACACGTGGTATTCTTTGACCAGTGTTACAGGTATGAGGTTAAAGTCTTCTCCAGACAATGACCACGCCCTCATCGGGAGATTCTTTGAACGGCTTCCCTATCGAAATACGAAGAGTTAGGTCTGGATTACATATTACAAAGAGCTGGATATTTCCATCTTCACCACCTAGAATCCTTGAAAGTGATGATGCAAGTTCTTTTCTTTGAGAGCTGTCTAGATACCCTAGAAAGGCACTCTTTTGTATTCTTGAGAGGCCAAAATCCTTGCACTTTTCGCTTACCTCTAGCCTTATACCGTCGTCGCTAATGTCGTAAACAACAAGTGTCTTCATTTATCTTTCCATGTATGGTACATAAGTGTCTCTTCCCATAACTGTTTCAGCCAGTCTTCTAGCCTGAAAAGTTATATGTGATTCAATAGGAAAGCACCTGTTTTCAAAGGTTACCTTCTGCTCGAGTCTCTGTGAAATTGTTTTCAGTAAGTGTATCCTCGATTCCCTTGACAATTTCTTTCCTTCTAACTTGATATTTCCTTTCTTTTCCACGATTATTCTGAATACGGCTCTGTCAACAACTGGTTGTCTGAATTCTTCAATCATATCCATCACAAGGGCAGGCCTCCGCGGACTGTCAACATGAAGAAAACCTGCATAGGGGTCCAGACCAACGCTTTCAACACTCATCCACATGTGAGATGCAAGAAAGCTGTAGCCGTAGTTTAGCATAATGTTTGCAGGGTCTGCTGGTTCGTCGAATCTCTTCTTTCTTCCTGGAAACTCAATATATTCTTCAAGTATTTTTGCTACGCCTCGCCAGTAGATTTCGGAAGCATCTGCTTCGATGCTCATTAATTTCTTCCTCCAACCTGCATCATACTTAAGAAATTCGACCATTCTCAAATGCTCCTTAACGTCACGACTCATATCCAAAAGAACCTTCGCAGTGTCAGCTCTTGTGTCCTCCCTGTTTCTACCGGCTGAACCAAGCAACACAGCTTGGTTGTTTATCTTAGCTGATACGAAGAGTCTTGCGAGATTGAAGGCTGTCTCGTTTTCCTGTGACGAATATTGTATGTGCCTCAACATGACAGAGCCCTGTGAACCAGTTACAAGCCTCGCAATGGGAAAACCATATCCTGAAAGGAAGAAAAGTTGAACATGATGACTTGCGAGAAGTTTCAGCAGAGCAGAGGAGAAGGATGCGCCTCTTGTTGTTATAATTACTTGTTCCACCAGAGGAGCGGCAACCTCGGAAATAACCTTTCCATTTTTTCTTACGCTAATTCTTCCTGCTTTGACACCTACAAAGGAACCTGGCTCATTTATTATAAGTTTCAAGAGTATCAACCTTTTCTTCAGCTCTCTGTGGATTGCAGTGTGTGAAGTATGCACAGGAAGCAGGACATGAAGAAGGCATCCCAGGGTCCTTTGCAACAGAAAGAATTCTCAGTGCTTCATCCCTCATTTCTAAGAATTCTCTTCTCAGTTCATCTCCAATGAAGTACGAATCGAGAGAAATTTTAGGAACGGACCTGCTATCATCAAATCTGACGTAAACAATCATTCCATAGTTTGCGTCAATGTTGCATTCTGACTCTAATGCAAGAGCATACCCAGTTAATTGATACTTGTGAAATTCTTTTCTTTCGCCATATTTGAGCTCAAGAATTGCTTGACCTTCTGATATCATATCAATTGATAATTGCCTACTCAATCCGATAAGACTTCCATCCACCTTTCTCTCAACAATGGGGAGGAACATGTTTGATACGATGCTATCTTCCTCTGAATCGGGGTATCTACTTAGCGCATAGTCTAGCTTTGCACCTGCTTGTACAGCTATGAAATCCAAGAAAGGTAAGCATCTTTCTGTGCATCTTTTTATTGTTAGATTATCTAAAGAAGGTATCCTTTCCGATAGCTTTGACTTAACCTTTTCCAGTAATTCATCTCTTTTCTGCCCGGCTTCGTCGATTAATTCTTTTCCATTAAGAATGCTGGAGTATAAGGCTTTCTTCACAAAGATAACAAATTCATGAGAGATAATATGAATCACTGTACCTGTGACCATGGAAAAAGATAATTCTGAATCAGCACACACTATTCTTCTCAGATATATATCCCTGTAGGTCGAACAGTATCTATTTGAAAGCTCGCTTACTCCTAGCAAGTATTTTCTAGAAAGAGGCTGTACAGGAGGCCTATCCCAGCTCCACCCTCTCAATTCTTCAGAAATGCCAGTTGAAGTATAAATATTTCTAAGCTCAACAAGTCTTCTGTTTATCTCAACCCTATCTAGAAAGTACAGCAATTTCGTTCGCCATCGTAACTTTTTACACAAAGTTCACTGAGTAGATATGTTAATTATCCGAGTTTTATTTTTATGACATTTTTGTACAATTACCTTAACTAGTAACTTATTCGGTTCGTGAATGTTTCTCCCACAGACTTGTTTAACAATACAGCGAAGTTAGTATATTTTGAGAGGCTGGAGTATGTAAGAAGAATTCTTCCAATCTAACGATTTTTGTCTTTAAATATTAAAAGTATTTAAAGTATAACAGAAGAAGTTGTGCTATGAAGGACGCTGCCCTTGTGATATCCCTTGGCAGATCCCCCGCAGTGGTTACAGAAACTGTTGACTCTCTTCTCAACAAGGGAGTAAACTTGAGAAGAGTCTATCTGGTGACTACTTCAGAGAGGGAAATAATCGATCATTGCATCCCCCTGTTGAAGGAAGAGTTCGCAAAGTACCCAAATTATTCTAGGATGAAACTAATAGCAGAAAGAGGGATTTTGAGGAATCAAGACATCACTGACAAAAGCGATAACGATGAACTGTTGAAGATCGTCAGTAGTATTGTTAGGGATGAGAAGGACAGAGGCAGTGATGTTTACATAGGTATGGCCGGTGGAAGAAAGTCCATGTCTGCTGTTATGGCGTTCGTGGGTGTGATCTTTCGTGCAAAGGAAATAATCCATGTCCTTGTTGACCCGGAAACAGAGAAATTAGGTTCAATAGACAAGTTGGGAAATATGACACCGGAACAGAGGACAAAAGCACTTCATCCAGAGAATAAATGGTTGATATCACTCCCAATCATATCGTTAATAGACTACAAGGAAATATTGGATTCACTTAGGCAAAAAAGACCGGTAAGCAACGAGATAGAACAAAGACTTGTTAAGTCCGGATATAAAGATAGCAAAGGGAATCTTACAAAAGAAGGAAGAAAACTTAAACGGCTACTTGAAGAGATTGAAGCAAGCGCATCGAGAGAATAAAGAATCTGAGAAATGCTTGGAATTTGATGTAAACAGATAAACAATCTCCCAAATACGCAAACTACCTAATTGGGGCAGTGTCTTGATCTGAAAAGTGCTGTAGGAGAATTTCAACTAATTTGTCTAGTTAAAAATCTGAAATTTCTTCTTCTTTCAAGTTTGAAACATTGATTTTATAACCCATGCTGCACACTGTAGACTGTAGCATAACTTGATCTAATGGTCTACAGCCCTTCTTATCTGAATCTATCAGATGCTTTGCTTCTACGTCGATGCTCATGCCTATGGATATGTCATGGCATGACTACAACAAGGCACTGAAAGAAAGGGGGAAGATGATACTGGATTTCTCATTCCTCGACTCCTAGGGAGCTGGAAGAGATGAATAGGGGGGAGGAGGTTCATTTACTCAAACTCATATATTGAATTCCTTTCCTTCGTCAAGGTTGGGTTTGGTGTACCATACAGGACGTGGCAGGGTGTCACAGAATCTCTATCAGAATACGTCGTACCAATGCGTGAAATACACTTCACCCAGATAAGGAGGAGGATGCTATCTGTAATGAAAAAGAAGAAGTAAGTTTGAGCCTTTGAAGGATGGTGATAAAGAGGATTAGCCTACAACTATAGTAGTCGATTCAACAGGAATATCGACTACAAAGAAAGGATCCTATATAGAAGAGATGTGGAGGAGGCAAAAGAGGAAGTTCATCAAGCTTGCAGATAAGAAGGGTAAAATAGTAGGCTTCAGGGTTACATCGGAAAAGACAGGAGATACAAAGAAGTTCGTACCCCTCGTAAAAGAGGCAGTAAAGAGAAAGGGAAGGGGGAAGGAAGGATCAAGACGGCATATACTGATTCTGCATATGATTCAAGGAAGAACTTCAATCTACTTGATGAACCGAATATAGAACCTGCCATAAACCTCAGGAAGAATGCCGTGGCTAAGACGAGGGGCTCTTACCTCAGAAAAAAGGAAGTGTTGCTATGGAGAGGCTTTGAAGGGATGGGTGGGTGGAAGAAGGTAAAGGAATATTGCAATAGATGGATCGTAGAGATACTGATATCTGCCTTAAAGAGGGTCCTGGGCGATAGCGTAAGCTCTAAGAAATTCCTTGGGCAGAAGATAGAGGCATCGCTTAAGGTGATGCTATACTCCAAGTTTAAATCATTCTGAACGGGATCATGTCAGGAAGACAAGGTAAAGATATCGCAGATATGGAGTTATGCTACAATCTACCCCTGCACGAGGTTGTCGCTTAATTCCTTTCGTCCATAATGTCATCTTGTCTTGATTCAATCAATCATGAACGTAGTCAGGGTGTGGGCTCCGATGAATCTTGACCACGCATTGGAGAAGAGAGGGATACTGGATGGAGAGTATACCATCTTGCTTGCATCAGTGAGCGAGATGAACTGGTAAGAGATATAGTTACGCTTGTCAAGGAGAATGAACCTCCAGCTAGACAAAGGAGGACTAAAAGGGGAAGAAAGAGGGTTCATAGCTGGAAGAAGCTTAGCTTG
>Ga0080006_1126395_pt1 | contig 28601 bp, 32 predicted proteins | sample RS3BMetagenome_FD_69209 | JGI IMG/M metagenome (GOLD analysis project Ga0080006, IMG submission 69209) | Ferric oxide microbial mat and aquatic microbial communities from Rainbow Spring, Yellowstone National Park, USA - RS3B (SPADES... ...
TCACCCTCGTATTCCATCAGCGCTGGTGCAGTGCACATAGCCGTCTCGGCAGTTGGCAGTGCGCTGTCGGCCGCAACTGATGCCTCGTCGCCTTGGTGCTGCTTTACGTGCAGCGGCTGCTCAATGAGGTACTCGTGGGGGCTCCAGGACCCTTCCCGGCTAGTGTCAGCGCCTTGCGAGTCCCGCAGCTCGGTGTCTGCTGGAGTCGCCGGCTCTTCCGCCATGAACGATCAAGCTTAGCCGCAAGCGTGTCTGTTCGCTCCTTGAACCGTACCACGCTATTTCCAGAAAGCGCTCAAGACGCTGGACTGCATAGCGCACCTGTGTCACTCATAGAGCGAAACTGCAAAAGCACTACATCGTGCAGCGACTGTCAGTCAAGCGTTGATTCCGATCGCAGCGCCCTTGACCCGCTGGACTAGTCATCCGAATCAACGGCGCACTGTTGGATTGACAGGGCACGCGGGTCGTGCCTGATTCTTAAAGTGCAGTGTCTTTGACACGAGTCGTCAGTGTGTGTTCAGAACGTTTGACTGACGGTTTCTTCGAAATGATCGCTCGACTGGTTTGCGTTGCTGCTCAACGGGTACCGACTCACTCCATAAGGCGTTGGTGTTGTTCGCAGCACGAAGCGTCTCTACAGACACCACGAGATCATGCAGTATACAGCGTTTCGCCTGGAGGACTCGAACAGTGCAACCGACACACGATACCCCATGCGTTCCGTTTACGTGTTCGAAGAGGTTACGTCTGAATGGATCGATGAAACCGTACCCGAGCTCATGGACGATGCACGCTGGTCGGCTTCCGAAGAGCAGCTCGCTATGGCGATTGCGCAGCGCATCCAGCGTTGCCACGACACATACGTCATGGTAGAGAGCGTGCACTGGTACGAGTCCGAAGTCGAAGAATGGACGGCGTCGCGTCCATCCTGCGTAGCTGGCATCTGGCGTACATTAAAAATGCGCCCAAAGGGTCGCAAATAAAGCACCAGGATGGGCACTAGAGCAAGCACATGCTCCGGGCAGTTTTGTGCAGCCGCCACTCGGAGCGAACGTATCGCCCGTACCTGCGGTACTGCACGATCGATCGCCGCAGCCGCGATTGCCGCGGAGCATCTTTCCCATATGTAACATGCACTGTAAATCAAGAGTAGCACTCTGATGCAAGGATATCTGCGAGCAGTCATCTTTTCCAGTTGTTTGTGAATCAGGTTCGCATTGGAGACACATAAACGTCAAATTTGAGCCTAATGGTCGCCCAATGGATCCCAGCACCTGTTACCAGGTAATCCACCTGACACTTACTCCTCAGTAGGCTGTCATGGTCATTACCAGCGAACGCAGCGCCAAAATTGCATACAAGCGGCAGCAATGCGACTCGCTGCTTTCACAGGCGATAGGCTGCATTGCCCGGCGGCACACAGCGACGAATCGCCTTGCGCAGGCGCTCGCGCTGCCCCTGCAGTCCGGACAAGCCGCTGGCTGCCTTGTGCCCGCTACTGGGCTCCAGCGTGGCTTGCTGCACAGTACACCAGCGCACATCGTACCGTTAGATGCTCTCGGATGCTCGAAGCGAGCGCTTATCCAATAGTGCGACCAGTGCATTCCCGTCGTAAGCGTGCGCTCCAGGACGGCTCCTCGATGGATGTCGGTACCGGTGCTGGCAGCGTCATCGATTCGCAGCGCAACTGCGGCGTTCAGTGCCAGATCGTCATATTTCTGGGTCGAATCGGTCGAGTTTCTTCTTGACCTCGCCCTCGAAAACGTCCTGGCGCGATCCAAATAGGCCCCTTTCCCGCAGAGACTCGAGAACGAGCTCGACTCGTTCATGATTCTCGCTCACGAATTCGTGCAGCACCTGCAGCTCATTGGTAATCGCTACCGTCTGCTCCTGCAGGCCCACGACATGGAAGAGAAAATGACGCATCGCCTCAAAAACAGCACCTTCCTTTTTCTGGAGCTGCTCAGTTAGTTTCTGTGCAAAGGCCTGCTCCTCCTCGTAAAGTGCTAGCTTTCGTAGGTCCGCTTCCATGGCGCCTTTCAACTTCTCGACCTGCTCGAGTGCGTACTCCTCGAGATGCACCATACTCTGAACAACGCTGTCGAGCTCCTGACTCATGTGCTGCAACAACTGCTGAACGTCGTCGGGGGTATCCGCCAACGACTGCGATCCGTCGAGCACCCGCGGCGACGGTGTCGAAGCGCTGAGCGGCCGCACGCGCCTCAACGCGGACACAGCACCGCGGTGCCAGTATCGACCACGCCAGAAACGCAGCCTAGTGCACTGTGGGCGCAGTGCGCCCCTGCTATTTGCAGGTAAGACCGCTCTTTCACCACAGTCGAACCAGTAAGCTCCAAAAACGAACATATTCTCAGAAAGGCCCACAGCGAGTCCGTACTTCAGACGAGGAATCTGTCTCGACGCCGCGCGCTGCCGGGAGATTCGCTGCAGATCTCAGCGCAGGTACTGGATCCTCAAGGATGTTGCCAGGCGCGCAACTGACAAGCCTTGGAGGCCTCTGTACTTCATTTTTAGAGTGTTTGCGTGATCTCGAGCGGTGCACCTAGCACATCATTGGCACACAGGGTGGCGCAAATGCAGCTGCTACTAGACTAGCGCTGGATCCGGGGCAGGTCCCGGCAGCAGCGGAGCAGATCATGCTCAAAGCTTGTGCACGCGTATGACGTTTCTGTGTAGTGCGTATGATGGCTAGTCTGGTGCGCACCAGCTCGACGGCGTCCAGTACATGATCGATGAGCGGTGTACAGCGCAACCTTTTTTGTCTTGTTGATACATGGGGAATGTCGGGATGGAGGAAGCGCGAGCGTGGCAACCCAGGTTCCATCCAGATCGACCTGAAATGTGCGCATCTTGCTAGCGTAGGCTCGCGTCAGCGTTCCAAAGAGTACCTCGGAAACGAGACATTGGGAGCTAGGGCGGCGGCAAGCTGCCGAGTCGGTCGCTCGTGGCAACGCTCATCGGTATCAGCACAATGCGTCGAATGCGTCTTCTGTATCGTAAAACGCAACTTTTACGCTCACGCATGCATGGACGAGTCGTTCGCATCCGCGGCCCAAAAAGACTTCGACAATCCATTTTGTAGCTTCACCAGCACTGAGCTGCTCTGTTGGTACTGTGCTCGGATGCGGGACAGGGAGGCCATGCCCGATTCGGTCCAAGCGCGTGTACGCCATGGTAAGGGTGACGAAAAGGCACCTGAGCAACACCAGGTACATGAACATGAGAGGCAAGTTTCAGTTCCGTCGCCCATCCGGTGCATCTGAATTCAATGGAAAGCACGGAGATGGGATACAGCGACCACGTCTATGCTACCAAGCGAGGTAAACGAGAAATCGGGAAAAACGGACAAAAACGTGAAAGACCGTCCCGGAAAGAGGACGCAGAGAAACAGCATGGAAATCTGTCGGAGGAGGAAGATCAGTGTGGACCCGTAGTCGGTACCTCCGTTCTAAAAGTCACCAACGGGCAAAATCTTTCAAAATATTAATTTGGACGTCATGATGGAATACCTAGCTTATCTCGCCTTGAAGCATTTCTTCACGAAAGTTTCCGTAGAGGATTCCATGGAAGGTCTTCAATGCGTCCAATTCCAGCCGAGCGATTCGATCATACCTTTGTACCAGTGCTAATGCTAGGAACACCTCATGAATTGCAGCCTGATTCGTTCGGGTCTCGACATTATCATGCGTCCGGCATCAGGGATATAATGGATCATACGACCCGATGGAATGGCGTTGGCAGGATCCATATCACGCAGAATTTAATTTTGTACTCCTTGCTCGTACCGTGCATCAACGTTCAAATGGCCTCTGTGGACGATCCGCGGCAATCATCCATGAGACCGCGATCGAGTCGCAAAAGGACTCGATTGTACGCAGGAAAGGAGCAAGGAATCGCAAACCTCTTCTCATTGGGTTGGCCAGGGATATAACTGATCAGTCGCACGGTAAGCTCGCAGCCTGTGGCACTTGTCATGTTGAAGTGCGCGAGTTCCCAGGTCATGCTCCTTCGAAGGGAGCGTCCAATGTGTGCAGGAATCGATTCTGTACGATTCCTATCGATGCGTAGAGAACGACATCAGCGCATCCCGAACCCGGGTGCACGCTGAAACAGGTCGAGAAGAAGCGTCTGAAGCAGAGGCGTTCGGTAAGATGCTCGTACGTCAAACGGCAAGGCCATCGAATCCGTTGGGCGTGCTATGGTGTGATTCCACCGGCAACATAACGTGCAAGAACATCCTGTACCGAGACTTGAACGCTTAGATCAACATCCGGAAATTTCTCGTGCTTCCTGAGTATCCAACGGCTTTGTGTCGAGAGAAAGTTAGAAAGAATCGTTTCGTGTTCAGTCTGAGCACTTTGCTGGAACGCGGAAAACTTCTGGTGCGCAAAGCGCATCAGCCAGGACAGATGGCACTGGAATCCCGCCTGGTACAAGACATCGGTATGGTGCAATGAACATCCCATCAAGGCCGGAGCGCCGTTTATGTGCACCGAAAACGATTCTCAAGGGTAACTGGTGATCAATAATCAGATTCTGTCATTCGGCATTGCCAAATATAAAAACGATGCTCATGCACACCTCGTGAACAATAACCAGATTCTGTCATTCGGCATTGTCAAATATAAAAACGATGCTCATGGACACCTCGTGAACAATAATCAGATTCCACCATTCGGCATTGCCAAAAATGAAAACGATGCTCATGGACACCTGGTGAACAATAATCAGATTCTGTCATTCGGCATCGCCAAAAATGAAAACGATGCTCATGGACACCTCGTGAACAATAATCAGATTCCACCATTTGGCATTGCCAAACATATATATGCGAGTTGCACTGCCCCGTGGAAATGCATCGCATGGATACTCGGCACTCGAGTACCCTACCCGTGCCTGCCAGCTAGGCGTCCAGATAAACGAGTGCCAACGACCAGCGCCGAGTTACGCTGGCAAACGGACCAGCCTCCCCGCCTTGCATGGTGCTCAATTGGTCCAGTTGGGACTGCGACAGCATCAGACTAGGACGGCTACTGAACCAGGCAATGCATCATCGAGGATAGCGCCAGTGACGTCGAGCGCATATGCTTCTGCCCAGCGCTCCGGTTGGCACACACGCGCGCCTCACAATCATTGCAGGTGGCTACAGGAGGACGCTTTGGCGCGAACGGAGACTCGTTCCGAGTTGTGCCTGCACAGGCAGCTTGAAAACAGAGGTAGAGGGCGTGCGCAAGGACGCAGTGCCTCCGGTGACGCTTCAGGCTTGCTGTAGCGGGGCCTAGCTTTCCGAAAGAGCTGGACGTTGAACCGACTGCAGTGTGGTGCTGCGGTACCGGCTCCACAGCCACAGACGGCCGGTGCGATCTCATGAACGGGCACTGTGCTGCACCAGAAGCTGTCGCGTGTTCCTCTGTGGACTGTGTGAACGGTGTCGTATATGACTACACCTCGGATAATAGAATTCTCGCCGATCACGAGGATAAGGAAAAGGCTGTGGCGCAGGTACGCTGTATGCCGGAGTTCGTGAGCGTGCTGCAGTTTCTCGTTGCTCTTCAAGGCTTCATCAATGAGGAAATCCGGACGTACTTTCGAGCAGGACGACCGAAAAAGCCCACAGATGCGCTTGTGCCCCAGATCGATCCGGGGCGCTTGGAAGCGGACATCGTTCACGGCTTGCGCGAACGACCCCCAGCTGATGACGCTCACGCAAGCACAACTGCTCAGTCGTCGACTGCGACCTCGCACCAGGAAGGAACAAGCCAAGAGCTACTGCTCTCGCGCGTACATGCCGGGTTGCTCAACTGCCTGCATGTGCGCAAGGTCGACGCAATACATGCCTACGGGAAAGACGGGTGGATAGAATTGCTCGCAGCGGAACTACGTACGCGGCCTGAACTCTACGACCTGAGCGGGCCAGCTGCTGGCAGCGACCCGGGTTGCAGCCTTTATGATCAGGACGGAGCGTCCATCCTCGATCGATGTCGGTATGAAATGCTCCACCCGCGGATGCGTGTGGTCATTCTCTTAGCGCTATGTGAGGTTGTCTCGGAAACGAACGAGAGTCTGCGCCGCGTGATCTGGGAAATGGCGAAACAGGAGCAGGAATGCAGCCAGCGCCTTGGACAGCCCACAAGGCGACATCGAAGAGCCCGAAAACAACAGGAGCAGCGACAAGCGCCGTTTCACACTCGTCGATCAACTACCGCAGCGGCAGGCCGCTCACGAACGGATGGCTGCATCTCGAAAGCGAAAGCATTACGAACTGGGTTCGATTCCACCAGAAAACCCGCTGTGAGCGATTGGGAAGCAGCGATGGACGATTCCAAGTCAGTGAAAGCGCCTTCCTGTGACCAGGTGTATCGACGTGGGGATGGTGCCACTCGGATTGATGCTTTTGGTGAAGACGATTACGGTTGGCGCTACTGGGTTCCCGGAGGCCTGAGAGCGGCTGCGGCGTGCGGCTGCTTCCGAATATACCGCCTCCGTTATGGCGGCGGTGTCTCTGAGACACTTTCGAATGGTAGCGCTTCTCTGACCGGGGAGCGTCTGGACGGCGGCGCCGCAGCACAATGCAGCGTACCTCCTCAGATAGAGGTCGTTGTTCGGGATTATGCAGACAGAGTGCAGGCCATGGAGCGTCTCTTCCAGGAGCTCGGTGGCGATGCCATGTCCTCGCGCAATCGCCGGTTGTGGAGTTGCATCCAGGATTCGGTCATTGCTGAGCTCGAGCATGGCTATTTGGCTGCGGTGCGACGAGAAGTGCGCATCTCGAAACAGGCTGCCCGGGAGTCGTGCTTGGACCAGGAGGCAGCGATAACGACGTCGGCGACAGAGATGCCGCATCGTAGCGCCCGGACAGGAAGGCGACAGCGTCCTACATACAACGAAGATGAGCTGTTTGATGCCGCATTTGCACAGATGACAGACTCGAGCGCAGAAGGCGCTTGCTCGAGTACCTTCGACAGCGCTTCTTTCGAATCCGATACCAGCTGGTCTGAGACGAATGCATCCAGCCTGTGCAGCGACTCTGATTCTGATGCTGATGGTGAGCTCGGCGCGGGAGCCCGATTGCCGGATCTTCATGAAAGCGTATCCTTGTCCAGTGATGACAAGAATCGCAACAGGTTCAATCTGAATCGTCAAAGACGGCTTGTGTGCCTCGAGCATGGTACGTCATCGGCAACAGGGCGCCAGCAGCTATTCCGGAACAACCGCAACAACACCAGCAGTGGCAGTGGCAGCTGCGATCGCTTGGGCCATAGCTGGGATGCTCGTGATGATGATGATGATGATGATGATGATGATGATGATGATATCAGGACCCCAACCAGCGACATGAACGCTGAGAACGCTGGAGCGCTTCTTCGGCATGGACGCGCTGCGGAAACCGCTTGGGCGAAGGCATCGTCGGGACAGGTTTCTGAGAGGCGCGAAGCCGTCAGAAAGCACGACGCCGCTATACCAAGTTTTGTGACCGAACGGGTGCCTGCTTCGGGAGCGGGGACCCCAGATGCTGCCTGCTGGAATGCGTACGCGGATCCCATAGATAATTTTTCCCCAGACTAGGTGAGCAACAGATTCGTTATGCATAAAAATAAAGTTTGACCATAATCAACGCTTGCAGAGAAAGCACCGTTCACGGAGGTGTCCCGATTACCATGGAAGATCGCGCTGCTCAGATAACGTATCCCATTCGTCAACGAGAAGGATGCAGCGATGGCAAGAAACGCCCGGTCTGGATCTGAGCAGTCTGACACAGACGCTATGAACATCGCTCGGCATGCCTCATGCAGATCATCTGGCAGAGAGGAACCAGTTGTAGCGTCCTTGTGCGAGGAGCGCAAACACATCGTGAAGAACGTCTTCGGCACTCAAGGATGTTTTACGCAATGAGTTACGGGCTGTGCAAAGAGTCCAACAGATCCTGGGACTCGTCAGAGGGAGCCGCAGAAATGCATCCCGCATCGGCTTCATCGATATTCTCGCGAATGGAAGCTGCCGCTTTCGAGGTGGTGCTCGTGCAACGCAGAACGTCACCTGAGCAACACTGTACGCAGAACATCGTCGTGCACATCTTTATCTAGTCGCCGACGTTGTGTCTTTCGCGATTACGCGCCCGCGTGAGGGCTATCGGCTCGGAGATTCATCCTGGTTGACAGGATTTTGGTGATCCTCAGAGTCATCGGCATCGGAATCAGGCACGTGGAGGGTGTCGCGGGATGGAGTAGCCGCGGCGAAAGCTTCGTGCAGCGGCACCGGCGTCGTCGCCACCTCCCATACCTGCTGGAGCTCCATGAGCTGCATTGCCCATGGAGGTTCTCTCCCAGGAGAGTGCTCTTGGCCTCCGTCCTCGATCTCTGCATCCACGGCCATCGACGTCGTGCTTTCGCTTCCAGACAAACTGGGTGATCTCGTGTCCCCCGCGCTCGTGCTCTCGTTCCGCCTCGTACTGGCGGACTCGCGCGCGCGCTTGTCAGGTCCTCGACAAAGCGTTTCGCGCTGCTCGAGGCTCCAGGTAGGCGCTCCTTCACGACGCCACGAGTTCGCAAGCAACGGGCAATAGGCGAGCTCGTGAACAAGTGCCTTGCGTACGCGTCGGACGTCTAGTCTGTCCAGGGCCGTGCTACCTTGACGGGCAAGTCGCTGCTTTGCATCTTGTTCGTTTTCAAAAATCGCCATACAACGCTCACAACTGCAGTCTGGAGCGGCGAGCCACCCTTGGGCGACGCTCCGAGCGAGCCGAAGTTGCAAACCGGGATCTTGCCACACACGGGCAGCCGAGCGTTTTCGAACGCTCTCTGCATAAGGCTCCGTCGCGAAAACTCGATACAGACGCAAGCGCTGCTCTTTCAGCTGTAAGAGTCTGACTTGTGCTTCCATGACTCGGCAGACCAGTGTCGACGTTCTCGAAAGAGAGACGAAGCCCAGCGCTGAACCTTGGCGAAGAAAACGAAAGATTCCGGTCGATGATGAACGCGATGCCGGGGGAAGCGCTGGCCACTTGGCTTGATCGGAACCGGGGCCCGGTATGCACTGCGTTCTTGTCAGTACGCGTGGATATCGTAGATGTATATTCTGGACACTGGTTACAGGAACACGGGACGGATCCTCTAACTTGATCGTGCAGTATAACGTTTGGGTTCCTTGCCGCTGTTATGAACAACAGCTTTTGCGGCCTTTTGCTCAGTTTGATTCCGTTTCCTCTACCTCTGGTGTCTCGTTCTCTGGGAGAGCAATGCGTTTCCTCGTCGTCAAGAGAGCCACACTTTCCTGCATGTTTTCTTCAGCTCGGCATCTTCCTTGGACCGCTTTATCCTTTTTTGTTCAACCTATGGTTCATGAGTAATTTTGCATGTTCTGGCGAAAGATGCATCGACCACTTCGTGAAGTCCATATCTGTGATCAGCCTTTCTGGTTCGTCGATGCCCTGATTCTCCATGGGACGCAGCTGCGGCGCTTGTGCGCGGGCGTCCAGCTCCATAAGGAAGCGAGAACATCCCCATAAAGACGTGCTGTTACGAGCGACCGAAAAGAGCATTAGGAAATGGGGAAACACGCTTCCGTTCGGGGCTCTGGAACAGCATTCCAGATGCGACAGGGTCCTCGCTTTCGTAAGCGGGGAACGTAGAAGCGGAAGCAGCTCCATTCTCATATCTGCATCTGGAACTTTGCGTAGTATTTGATGGAGCCTAATTGCCATAAGGCTATCATCCAAGCCCATAGGCTTCGACGAAGCGCCGCCCATGAAGAACTCTTTCCGGCCTTCCAGGATGTTGGCCGAGTCGTGGCACATTCGCCTGCGCGTCATCGAAGCCTTGAGGTGCCGGTGGTGGTGAGCGGTGCCATGGCTCAGGGATACCATGCAGATTTCTCCGCCCAAGGACTTCGCAGCAGAACAAGTCGAGAAATTCCGGTGTATATCTGTTTCACTCGTGCAAACCGATGACGACCTCTCCGATGAAAGCGATCGCTGCGGTGAATGAATCTCGAACGCAACACGGTCTTCTATCCAAAAAGAGAAGGTGAGGGCATATGTGAATCTTTCCCCTGGGGGTATGATGCTAGTGTCGAGTCCAGTGTGGCGGATGGCCACACAGAGTGGAGGACTCGTCTTTCGAACGGAATCGATGATCTGGCTTGACAGTTCGAGTAAAAGTGCGGCACGAGCTTCTGAACAAGTCGCCACGGAAACACGTTGAGTCTTTCCACTCGTCAATCCAGCAGCGAGAAGTTGTGTCCCCACAGCGTGCCTTCAAAGAGAAAGATCGAAAACTTGATGCGTACATGATTTGAGCGTGCATCACGTAGCGAAAGGAGAAGCACGAAGCCTTGTACGTCTGCATTATGTAATGATATCGGTTATTTTACGAACCGTTGTACGACGGCGTCGCGTATCATCTCGATCCCGATAATGTGACAAACTCCAGGAGCCGTACGTGGCAGCGGACGATCCAAATCGACGACCGAAGCTCGGAACAGAACGTATGCATCCAAAAGTCCTTGCTGATACACTTGTCATGTCGAGTAGGTACATCTACGAAAAGTACGGAGAAAGGAGAGAGACAGGAAGAGGGTGAGCGGTTCAGTGCCCCATTCTTTAATCTTTACGCATGTGACAATACCTGGAAAGCTTGCTTCCGACGCACCAACCAAGACTCTGTTATGCTTTTAGGGCCCATTCACTGAGACCGCAATGGTTAAAGTGACTTTGTGATGCGTAAAGCGCACCGCTGGCAGAGTTGTTCAGGTGTCGTGCTCGCAGCGTATGCATCTACCACATCGGGTGACGCGACGCACGCGCTCCCCGAGCGAACGCTCGCATCCCACACCACAAACGCTCATGTTAGACCCTATATGGGCGTTTTTTCCGAGGCAGCAGCCGCTCTATGTACACAGATGTGCACGACTGGAGGAGAGCAAATCAAAGCACACCGGTGTGTAAAGGCGTCCCGATGATCGTGCATGTCACCGCGAGCGCATCGCCTGCACGCCCGCATCGTGTGCTGCTAACGCCGTTCTGTCTCCGTACGGCGACCGCACCGGCGCTATAGGCGCCATTGTTGTCGCTTTCGGCGGGTGCGGCACACCATAGGACGTACGAAACGACCAAAATATCCGAGATGATATATAGGTAATGTAACATGGAAATCGGGGGTTTGATGGATACTCCACCTCGCACTGAAAAAGAAACAAAAGAGAAAGAAAAGAAAAATGCGCATAATCGGAGAACGCTGGCCTATGGAAACGTTTTGTCAATGAAGAGAAATCGTGTGCAGCTGCGCATGGCATCGATGGAACGTATCTGCAGGATGCTCGATCGTTCCGTGCGGATGCCTGACCCTGCGGGTCTAAACAAGATCCAAGCAGGATGCGCCCGTCGCGCTGCTCGAGTTGTGGTTATACGCACATTCCAGGAGTGCACACGTCGAGGACAGCGTTCTAGAGGCAGCTACGCGCTGCCCTAAGACACCATCTGTGACGGATCCGTGAACGAAGCTTGGAGACGCCCGCGACAAGCGCATGACTCGTCAGCGCCCGAACAGGCAGCGCATCGCTCCATTCGCGCTTGATCGCTGATAGCAAGCACGCTATCGGAGAGGCCTGATCCAGTGTCAACGCTCTGTCGAACGAAGGGAAATCGCACCTGTGGCAAAATCGAAAGGCACGATGCGATTTTCGCGCGGAATGCAAGCAGGTACCCGTGGACGCGCGAGCGCGGGAAATCGCTGCGATGCACCCATGCGTGCACGCAGGCTGCGTGCGCATCGACCCACTGAACAACAGCGTGCGCTTTTCGCTGCTGCTTCGCGTTTAGGTACCATGGAGACGGCTTTTCAATCACTGTTTACTGCCCCTGATCAGGATCAAGACTTTCGTTCCAAGATCAGGGACTTGTTCGAGTCAGAGGCTCCTGTGTGGGAACCTCTACAGCAACAACTTGAGGCGCTGCGACGGGGACGTCAGCGACGCCTTATCGTCTCACTGGACCTCCTACGTCGCGAGGAACCCACAATAGCAAAGCTTCTGTTTGAAAATCCGCTACGATTTCTACCAATATTTGAGGAAGTCCTTACAGACTATATCGCGCAGTGGAATACAGCACTCGCGGCTGCTGGTGCTGCTGGGCGGGAACGTCAGCGCCTCCATGTTGGGTTCGAGGGTGCTTTCGGGGCGCTGCACGCGACGCCGCGCTCACTGCGTGCCTCGATGCTGAACTCGATGGTATGCGTTGACGGTATAATTACTCGCGTGTCTGCTGTTCGACCCAAAGTCGTAGAGTCTGTGCACTTCATCCCCGCGAAGAACGAAATAGTTCACCGCGTCTACCGCGATGGTATCTCGCTGGATGTCGCCCAGAACCGAGGGCTCGGGGCAGCCATCTATCCCACCCGTGACGAAGACGGCAACCCCATGGAAACGGAATTCGGGTTATCGGCATACCGCGACTTTCAGACGGCGACCCTGCAAGAGATGCCCGAACGTACACCACCGGGCCAGTTGCCGCGCACCGTTGACATTGTTTTTGAAGCAGATTTGGTCGATGTTTGCAAACCCGGCATGCGCGTCCGTATTATCGGCACATATCGCGCTCTGGGAGGCAAGACGACGACGTACTTTGCGACCAAGATCGTGGCCAATCATTGTATTCCGTTGAGCGACACACAGCATCGCCTCAAGTTTTCTGAACGCGACCTTGCGAACATTCGTGAGGTAGCCTCCACGCCGGGTGGTATCGAGTTGCTGACTGCATCGATTGCTCCATCCATTTGTGGCCACTATTTCATTAAGAAAGCGGTACTACTGCAGCTCGTAGGGGGCGCTGAAAAGAACCTCAGCAATGGCACCCACCTCCGTGGCGACATCAATATCCTGCTCGTGGGAGACCCGTCCACAGCCAAGTCACAAATGCTGCGCTTCGTACTTCACGTGGCCCCGTCCGCCATATCCACTACCGGCCGGGGCTCCTCGGGGGTCGGTCTCACCGCTGCCGTCACCACAGACCCAGACACGGGGGAGCGCCATCTCGAGGCCGGCGCAATGGTACTCGCTGATCGGGGTGTCGTCTGCATCGACGAGTTCGACAAGATGAGCGATGCGGACCGAGTTGCAATCCATGAAGTTATGGAGCAGCAGACGGTAACGATCGCCAAGGCCGGCATCCATACTACTTTGAATGCTCGCTGTTCCGTACTTGCCGCGGCGAATCCGATCTACGGATCCTATGATCGACGCCGCAAACCCGCAGAAAACATTGCCCTGCCCGATTCGTTGCTCTCGCGTTTCGATTTGGTGTTCATCGTTCTTGACACTATCTCCCGCGAAAGAGACGAGCTCATTGCAAGGCATGTGCTGCGCGTCCATCAGTATCGGAACCCCGACAGGGCAGGTCGCGCGGAACTGGCGGGATACGCCGGCGCAGACGTGGACACGCCACTCGACGAGCGAGCGACGCCTGAAAATAACGCGCCCCCAGCGGAAGCGACCACCGTGGAGTCAACAGACGATCAGGGCTTCGAATCGGATGCTGCTGCTGCCGCTGGTGCTGCTAGGGCAAGCGATGATCCCATGACGGCACCATTGTTCGTATCGCACCAGGCCAACGAAGCTATCCAGGGTGCTGCCGCGCATCGCATCCTCTCCGTGCCGTTCTTACAGAAATACATCCACTACGCACGTGAGCTGAGTCCGCAGCTTACTGAAGAGGCAGCGGCGTACATTGCGTCGCGATACCGTGACTTGCGAGCCAAAGATGACGCTCGCACGCTACCCATTACCGCTCGGCAGCTGGAGACAATGATTCGCCTCGCAACTGCGCACGCCAAGTTGCGTCTCAGCCTGACAGTGGACATCACTGATGCGCGTGCTGCCTTTGATCTGCTGAATTTCGCCCTTTACCATGAGACTCAAATCGACCGCGAACACGACGTCGCCAGAGCTGCCCCCGTGCGCTCACCTGACGCGAATACGAGTCCGGTGTCGGCATCGGCTGCAGCGCCATTGCCGCAACGCTCTGGTACGCGACGTCGAACCGCGCCAGCGAGTCGCCGTTTGGATCCGTTCGCTTTCGATGACGACGATGACAATAATGGCGACGGTGATGATGGCGATGAGTCCGAGGCCGCATCCAATGCATCCGCGAGCGACGAGCCATCCTACAGCCCTGGACGGCGGCAAGCAGCGTCACGTTCGTCGAGAGCGTCGCAGCAGCGCATTCGCCGACGCGTTCGATCAGGTGCAGCGCTCGACAGCAGTGTAACGCCCCAGGCGAGTGACATTGCAGCACATTCGACTTTGTCGCCGCAGGCAGGCGGCATATCCAGCGGCCCGGAGACAAGACCAGTTACCGAAAACTTAGCTGCCCTGCGCGTGACCGGGGAGCGAGTGACCCCGCCCAACCAACAGGCGGACGCTATGACCGTACCGCTCGTCGATGACGCTCTGCTCGAGCGCGTCCAGCAAGCTATTGAAGCCATTACATCAGCGGAGCGGAGCGAGTCCACCTCATTCGATCAGCTCGTTGAACAGCTCGCAGATCCAACCATCGAAAGAGAACAGGTGGAGCGCGCCCTCCAGGCACTGGAAGCAATGGGCCTTATCATGTACCGCTCAAACTTGATCTTTCGCATCTAAACAGTACTGTAAAGTCCTGTACCGTTCAGGACTCTATGCCCGATTCCGTCCTGCAGACTGCTTGCCTGCGTTGACCTCAACTAGCCACCAGCACGAGACGCTAGTGCCTACACCATTAGGACGGCTTTTGAAGCGCAACAAAGCTACACGCAACGAGAAACCGCCCGGAAAAGCGGGTGCGGGTTCGTCGTATCCGGGGCACTCGCTCCGACTCCTACAGTAGTAGAAGCGCACGACAAAACCCCAGACAGACAGACAGACAGACAGACAGAAGTTAACGTTTGCGTTGCCGACTGCGAGCGGTAACGTTGTGCGCCAGTGCGGTTACCGCGGTTCCGTCGCCTTCACTCTTCTCGTGTGCGTCTTATCGATCACACGTACAATACACCATACCTTGTGCGCTCCAGCGGTTCATCGCAGGAACCCTCTGAGTCGGCAGCCGACGTCCACTGGAGAAAACGACGTTTGTTCGCACAGGCCAGACGCAGCGTCAACAAATCGTCAAGCACACCCTGGTTACGCGAGGTTGCAGAGCTGCCGACTTATCACTCGGAGCGCATCGCTTGCAAACTCAGAGAAACGCTGAGCGGACCATGAAAGCGGGCACTTCACTTTTCAAACTGTTCTTGCTAGGCACGCTCGTAGCGCTGGTCTGTTGTACGCGCTTCTTGCCTTTAGGGCGCTGTGTGCTCGCTGCTGGAGCAGGTGCGGAACGCCCGCGTAACCCGAGCAGCAAGTGGGAACGCATCACGCACTACGCTTACCTGGACATGGCGATTGATTCGGAGCGTATAGGTCGAGTAACAATAGGTCTGTTTGGCGATACGACGCCGCGAACTGTGCAGAACTTTCTGCGACTCGCACGCAACCAAGGCGTCGGGGATGGAAAGGGCAAGGGCACTGGCTTCCGCCAAAGCCACAGTCACCGCATTATTCCCAAGTTTATGATCCAGATGGGCGATATCACTGCTGGTGACGGTACCGGAGGTATCTGTGCGGATGGTCGACCACGGTTACCTGACGAGAACTTTCTCGTGAGACATCGAGGACGTGGTTACGTCTCGATGGCGAATGCGGGTCCGCATACGGGTTCATCTCAGTTTTTCATCACGTTCCAGGAGACACCTTGGCTCGATGGACACCACGTTGTCTTTGGTAAGATCGTAGGTGCCGAGAGCGAACGCGTCCTTGCCCAGCTGGAGGCAGTTGGATCGGCGTCTGGAACCCCGAAACGACTCGTCACCATCGTGGACTCGGGTGAACTGTCGCCAGACGGAGTTCAAAGCGATGATGTACACGGAGAGCTGTGAACATGAGGTAAATGATGCTGGAGCGCATCGAGTTAAGTACGGCAACCTGGCGGGTATTGAACGGAAACACTACGGTATTGCGCACGGGACGGACGATGGAGCACAACATCGCTGCGCCTCGGGAGATGGCATGGCAATACGAAACCTTCCTGATGATGATGCCGACGTTTCTCTAGTCCTTGTATTTCTGGACTGCCTTCAGGAAACGTGCTTTTGCGCAGGCGTTCGCGAGCCGCTGAAAACAGCACAGCTGAGGTTCCAAAGCGAGCCGCACGCTTGTGAAAAGGTTTCAGGCATCCGACGACGTCGAAAAGTCGAACAAGGATGGCTTCGACGATCCGTCCTTGAGCGAGCAGTCTCCAGTCGTGCTGATTTGTTGCAGCATACCCAGGTACATCACCGAGGAACATGGTGCTGCGCGTTCGGCCCTGCAGCTGATCATCGTTCATTTCTGTGTCCTTGGCAGAGAAAAAATGGAATGGGTCAGCTTGGCTGACTCCAGCGTCCTAGCTCAAGTTGATGCCTCGTTCCGTTGTCTTCAGCACTAGCATAATCGGGCTTTTTCGGTGTCTCTCGCATCTCCTGCTACTGGTACGACGGGTCTCCCGTGTGCCAGCAGCTCCATCGTCAGCAATGAAAAGATACTCGTGGTAGGGTTCCGTGTCCCGATATCGCCGCTTGTGGCTGTCGTCGACCAGTACCATGCACAGGCGGAAGCTGCGATCGATGCATCGCTTGTCATTTGCGTGGTCTTCTATGGATCGAGCGCCGGTGCGCTGCTCGTAGCACTGACACTTGACCTGGGTCAGTTTTTCCCGCGTTGTCACCGTAGCTACTGCTCCAAGTGCTGCCCTGGCATCCGAGAAGGCTCAGGTCATCGCTCGTTTCATGGACTTGATGGGTGCACGGGGTTCGCCTCGATGCCATCCTCCGTTTTCGCGCCCGGTGCCGTTCTCTATGATCCCAGGCTTCTTCTGAGCGATTCCCCAGCCAAGTGCTCTTTCCGCGACACACGCAAGCGCATACTGTTGCATTCGGTAGAGGATGGATGGGAGGCGATGCAGTTCATGATGAATCAGGTACCGAAAGGCAAACCGCGGCTTGCGCGCGTACCTCGGGATTTGCCGAGCGTTCTACGCGACATTCGTCCGTAGCGGTAGAGCGCTCGCTACTGGAATCGTTCGCTGCGCTGATTCACGCCCAAGGCCAAGTCCGAGCCCAGGAACCTTTACCCTAGAAACCGAAGAGGCGGAAACTCCTGTGCGCTTATCCCTAGACAGATATCCAGGTGCTGATGCTGCTGATGCTGCTGATGCTGCTGATGCTGCTGATGCTGCTGATGCGAACGAATGTTGTTTCGTTTACGAATGGTTAAAGAGCAGCGCTCGCCTCTCCGATGGAATCGATAATGCTATCAGAAAAGTTCGGTGGACGCTCGTTGTGATTTGGTGTGAAAAAGTCGTTCAGGGACAAGTTCGAGAATCTTTGTCTCGTTGATGCAGCATCGTGAGTGCCAGCGCTCACGAAGCGCCTGCAATCAGAACGATCGAACACTTGATGCAACTGTGGCATGGAACACGCTACACATACGGTACGAGGAGCACTGAAGGCCCCTACCTATGCAATCGATAAAGAATTCATTCGTTGGACGAATCCGGTCTCGAAGGTGCCACGAATCATCACCATTCCGATGACGCTCTGAAAATGCCAGGGGCAAAGCGTCGAAGAAAGCGCTCGCAAAACAAAACCGCGCATCCTCATGCGTACGAAACGGTACACCAGTCCTGGTATCTTATGGGTGTCGAGGCCGAGCATCTGACAACCACGATACGACATGGAAAATCATATAGAGAACAACCAGTTCAGTGTCCCATTTTTATCTGACACGGGTGTAAAACTTCAGGGTGCCTGCGCGTCCCGTTGAATCGCCTCGTCGATATCCTGTTGTCGTTTCTTGAGCTCCTCCTCGGCTGCCTCGTGCAGGTACTCGGCGTGTTGGACGACCCAGTGTGCTTCGGGAGCTGTATGGTACTGACGAGCATTCTCTACAATCTGGCGCATATCCGACAGGAACTCGTCCACCGAATTATAGGCGACCTCCTCACATTTGCGCCGAATTCTCTGCAAGTACATCTGCTTTGGTAACGGTATTTTCTTGCGGTACGCAGCGTCACGTACCGGATTGATAAAGTCGATGTTCCCGGCTACGGCAAGCTTGGCGGGTCGATCGAGCCCGCCCGGGGGCAGCGCTTCACCCGGACGTACGCGCACCACAGAGATGTAGGGCGTGGTGGCAACAACAACGCCTTCGGCATCGCGAACGCAGGTTTCCACCTCGCGTAGAATATTGTTCAGGTGCACTTTGCCGCTGCTACGTTTGCTGACCCGAACTCGGGGACCAGGTCGCGGTGATGAGCCCTGTTCCACCCAGAGGGTCGTATCCTTCGCCAGGGCGGTGGATGCTTCGAATCCGCTCGACGTCCGCGTAGATGCGGATAGCGAGCCCTCAGGCTCATCTTTGGGTGCCCAAATGAAAATGCGCGGCACACCGGATGAGGGGGGCGCTTCACTAGTCAGCGCCGGTGCCGGCACGCCACTCGAACTCTCCGCAGTGCCGTGCAGCTGAGCTCCCTGAGAAAGCCCCGGCGCTTCGGTTGCAAGTGCAGCGGGAATGCGCAGCTTGAGGCGGCTGGGCGCACCAGCGCCATTGGTGACGAGTGATGAGGGTTTCGGGGAAGCGTTTCGGCTCGATGACTGACTCAGGTCTGAGGTGAGCGCATTCGCTCGATCCGGGGCGAGCCACGCAAATGCTCCCTGCTGGTCACTGTGCTCGACAGAAGGTATCTGGTCTCCGTGCTGACCGCTCTCGATGGTGTCGGGCTTGCGGTGCGCAGCGGGGAACCCGGCCTGGCTAGGCTCCTGTAGGGATGCCTCACCGTCGCGTTCGGCTACACTGCGAAAACTGGCTACTGGAGGCGTTCCTGCAGGCTGCTGCTGCTGCTGCTGCTGCTGCTGCTGCTGCTGCTGCTGATTTGGTAGTGTCACCCGCAACCAAGAGGCATCGGTCGAGTTGGAGGCGCTCGCGTCCAGCCACAGACCCGCCTGATGATGCTGCATAGAAGCAGCACCTGTCTCTGCTCTCATGGACGTTGCCGGTGGCGCTGCAGGCCGCTGCTGCAGGCGCCCGGTGTCTCCCAGAGTGCCTACGGCCTGGTTTGTTGAGGCACCGCTGATCCGAATGGACTCTCGGATCGTATGCACGGCGCCAGAGAGCGCTTCCGCGATAGCGTGTGAGCTCTGAGCGGTACTTGCACCATTAGAAGCACTGGTCGCTGCTCCTGCTGCTCCTGTTGTTGTTGTCATTGTTGTTGCAGGTTTGGCGGCACCGAGCGCCGTCGTGGGCCCCAGCATCCACGCGTTGATGCGCCGCGCTGCTTCAGCCAACTCTTCGAGGCGCTCCCGGAGACGCTCTTCTGCGGTTCCCTTCTTACCTGCTTTGCGACTCTGTGTCATACTGCGAGCAGCGAATCCGATCCCGCCCCCAATGCCGGTGCGGAGGGCCTCCTCACGCATCCGCCGATGCTGAAGATACGCCTCTATCTCCTGGGGATCTTCCAGATACAGCACCTGCACCTGACCGTTGATTCGGCGGATGATCTTCAAGCGACGCTTGCGCACATACTGCACAGGTGCGCTTGACGCCTCTGAGCGCCGATCAGAACCGGATACGGAGAGTCCCGAGTCCATCGGAGCCGGCACACTCCGCCGCTGCGAGGCTAACAGACGTGACAGCTCCTGCCGCTCTTCCCAGTCATCAGCAGGTTTGGGCATGTTCGTTGCCCGAGAATTCTCCATGCGTTGCAGCGCTTTTCTGCCGATGTTGTTGTTGAGGCCGCTGCCGCTAGGGCGACCGGTGGCGCTGCGGGGGTATCCCTCACGTAGGAGCACCAGCTGGTGCTCCAGCGAGAGCGCCCGTACCGTCTGGACGTGTTCATCGATGAGACGTTGCACTTGAACAGCAAGCGGTACAAGCGGGCGTTGACGGGCTCTCTCAAGGGCAATTTGACGGACGGTGGCAGCTCTGGTCTCGGCAACGTCAATGGCTGCGCGTTGGGAAGGGTTCAGGTTGCATGAGAACTGCACTTTCAAAAACCGCAGCGCATCATCCCGCGACATGGTTTTGAGTCGATCGTCCGCAGCTGGATTGCCGCGTAAGATATCCATCGCCAGGGATGCAGCACTCAGTACACTCCGCAGCGCGAACTGGAGACTCTTCTGAGCGCGCACGAGCACCTCAGTGCGAACCCAACGTGTCTTGGCCAGTTCCTCTCGAATGTAGCGAGCAATCTCGATACCTCGGGCTCCGAGACCTGCTTTCTCGGCTCCGCCAACGATGTTTCCCTGCATAGACGGGCTCGAAAAGATCGTGATCCCTTTGGCAGACAGCTGCTCCCAGCCGATTTCCATCGATTCGAAGGCGCAGGTTTCCTCGGGCGTCACGAAACGCAACAACTCGAGCTCACGTTTGGGCCATACGGTCTCTACATAGTTCTTCTTGATAACGTAACGGTTCCGGGCATTGTCGCAAGTCTCGCGCAGCACGCTCGCAATCGTGGTCTCGGGGTAAACCCGACGTCGCGGGAACATCTGAATGACCTCGGAGCGCTCGACCCCGGTATCGCCACGCCGAATCAGCTCACGAGTTACATCGAGTTCTATCTTGTTTTTCACGAAACGCTTCATGCGGTCACTATTGGGAATCATGACCTTGGGCCGGTTCCGTGGCTCGAGACGCCCGATCGCTAGGACTTGCTTGATTGGACGTACGTATAATCCGCGCTGAGCGGAACAGACGACCAAAAAGTCAGTTTGAGGTGGCGAAACGGGTTCAAACGGAGCCGCAAACGCATTGTTCTCATAGACGCGTAACACCTGACCGGGGCGCACGTCTCCGGTGTGCAGCGGAGGCAAGTCGTCTGCGGCAAGATAGACGGTATCGGGGTCTTCGCTGGGATTCGAGACCGTGTCGTCAGCTGCACGGCGACTATAGGTGAGCAGCCGACTAGCCATACCTGGTAATTGGACCAGAAAAGGATCGGCTTCCAGTGGATATTCAAACAAGTAAATATCTCCGCCTGCTTTGGGCGAAATGCCCGAGAGGTCGCTCCAGCTCTTCGGGACCCAGGCACGCATCTCGTGCGGTAGCATCGAGGGCGCCGACTTTGCCGCAAATAGGAGCAACGGCACCGCACGCTGACCGCACAACTGCCAGAGTATCGGCAAGATATTCGGTCGATAGTAACTCTGGGGTTCCGTGTAGCCGTAGCACCACGCCGAGGTATAGCCCTGGCGCGCTTTCAGTGCATGACGCAAGTTTGCGAGGGCCTCGGTGCGGGCACTCCGTCGCCTTTGCCCGGTCATCTCGATACCGTAAAAACGATCGTTGGACGCATTCATGAGCAGGGACTCTATCTGGCCTAACTGCTGCGGCAGGTACAGATTGGGCGCTGATTGTGTTAACAGCCGATTCGCAGCGCGACACAGAATCAACTGTGGATCATTCTCATCCAGATGCAGCCAGCTGAATCGTCTGCTGATGGCAATCGCATGCTCATCTAGTTCTAGTACGCTGGTGGTTTCCTTCCCCAGCTGATGACGCCAGCGCTGCCACACGGGTGCCGGTCCTTCCCAGGCGACCAGCTGCGTCCAGGCGCCATTGACAAGCGCTTCATTTCGCTGCGCGTCATGTTCGAGTCGCTCTGAAGCCGGCAAATATCGCAATGTTGTGGACTTGTTGGTTTCTTCCCAGCAGACATCCTGCTCCCATTGCCATTGCTGCCACAGAAAAGCAGCGCAGGTATCGTCCGCGCTTGTCGTATGTGGACGAGCACAAGGTGCTGCGGCTCGCGTGCGCTCCCCTGCAGCCAATCGCCCGTTAGAGCGGTGAGCATCCGCTAAAGGCGCCTCGACGGCTTGGTGTGCTGGTGTCGCTGGAGTACCTTCACGACTGGACGCTATCTCTGTGACCGCTTCAGCTACCAGCGGTGTGCAGCGGCGGGTATTCGCTTTGGATTCACCAGCGCGGCCCGCTAGGACACGTCGGTGGATCGTCTTGCGCAAGAGCTCCTGTACCTCTTGCATGTCGTCTAAAATCAGGTAGGCATAGGGAAAACGGATCCATCTGAGATCCTCTGGTCGTTGGAAGAGAAGCTCCTCACCGACCAGGCGTTCGGACGGATCATCTGCTTGTGTCGACTTGCTCTGCCAGCGGATTCGTTTCCGCTTCGTGGCGTGAAATGGATGCACCAGCTCCTCTGGCACAAGGAAGCGCGTGAAACGCGGTATATCCGTATCTGAGCAAAGATTCTGTTGAGGTGAAGAGGCTTTCGCAGCCGGTTGAGGTTGCAGGGGCGCTCTCTCCGCCGACAGCAACGCTCGTTCAGAGCCCGCAGATGAGGTTCCAGGTCCGAGTCTGGCGGGCTCGGCGACCTTCAGTTTCGAGTCGCCCGTTTCATCATCGCCTTCACTTAGGGCGTCATAGTCCGTGGAGAGCAGCGCCTCGCGAGCAGCTTGCTCATGAAGGCTATACGCGTTTTCGTCTCCGTGCCGGTGTTGATGCTCGCTGCTCTCAGCGGAAGGCAGCGCGCCCTCCGATGCCCCTACGACCACTTCCAACGTCTGCTGTGGAGCGCTCGAAGAGGGCTTCATAAATCCCGGGGAGTCGAAACTGGTATCGAGGTCGTCAGAGAGATCAGACGCATCGTAAAAGTCGAGGTTCTCGGGAGACGCGCTCCTGTCTCGGACAAGCGACGGGGTCGAGCGCAGCGGCCTCACTCGATCTTGTTCAGTCTCAGGCGCAGCGGAGGCAGCATGCACCAGACCAGTATCCCCGTTCAGTGGAGCGGAGGTGAGCACCTGCGACACGCCTCTCCCGAGCGCACTCGAGGCACTCGGGTCCGCTCCGAGCCCGTGTCCGTCGTTGAAGTTTTTGCTCGCGCGTGCTGTAGCGACAGTGAACACCTCGGCATCGTCGGGCAGCACCATTGGTGCTATGACGTGCAGCGAGGCTTTCGCGTCCGCATCGAGGTAGTCTGCTTCGAGACGGCCGTCGGCGTCGACGTTGCCAAAGAGAAAGCCGCTCAGTGCTGGGGCGGCATCTGCCGGCCAGTTTGCGTCCTGGAACTCGCTGGAGTCTCCGCGAGGTACCGCTCCATTATCACTGGACATGTTCCAGTCCAGTTGGACGCTACAGAATAGGTGAAGCCTGCCGAATCGTGAACACCTCGGCCCCGTCAACAACCTGGTCCAACACGAACGTCAGCGAGTATATGCGAACGAGGAGACAAACGACGTCCTCAAAGCTTTGTACTACTTTGTACAGACTTGTGAGCGCCCCTGCGACATATGGCTTCCTCGACCAGCACCGTTCGAAACGCTTTGCTTGCTTGCTGTCGTATTGACTGCTGTTTTTCTTCAGTTGCGCTGTTAAGCAAACCTTTCTCTTTGTTTCTCCAGCGTGCCTTGTTTCCACTCGGTACACCAAAGTTGAGTCTGGAGAAGATCCGTATAGCATGCAGCGGCTGCACCGTTGTCAGACCGCCCCCGCTTTCCCGCTGGTGCATACTTCAGCAGGCCGCTCTAGTGCGAAACTGAAAGCAGTTTCCATGGAGCGAAACTTCTGCGCTCAGCCTGAGTTTGACTGGAGGGATAAATTCCGCAAGGTGCCTAACGAGCACTGCGTCTCGCTCGATCAACGAATGGATCCCGCGGTTGCATGGATAGCGGGGCTTCATCGCTGGACGCCAGCCGTTCTTGCTTCGCGCTTTGGAGGCATTGGTGCTGGTTTAGGTAGGAGGCTGCGCGCACGAAGCGTTTATCGCGTTCGCTGGTACGCAGCTGCATCGGAGTCGGAGCCGCGCCCGCAAGTCCCGAAACAGCGGAGCGGAAAACGTGCACCGTTTCCGCGCTCTGCTGACAGAGCGCCTTCGTTTCCAAAGCCCGAAACGGAGCTCACGGAACGGCAATGGCGCCGCGGACCAGGTGCAAGGCCTCCTCGTCAACGCGATGTACTTTCACCGTTGCAGGAAAAACTGCAGAGCGGCCATGACTTTCTCTATGGACTGGCGCCGGTATTCGCAGCGCTGAGCGCCCGTCGGCGAGCGCATTTCTACGAGCTCTTTCTGCTGGATAGGTTGGCAGTGTCTGTAGAGCATCAAGAACAACAATATCCGGTCCCGCGAAGAGAAACGAAAAAAGCAGTGGAAGAGCAGATTCTTCTCGCTGCGAATCAGCAGGGAGTGAAGATTCAGCGCGTCGATAAAGGTACGCTGAACACCTTGTGCGGAAATCGACCGCATCAGGGCTTTGTCTTGGAGTGCTCTGCTCTGGAACCGGTACCGATGGTATCTCCGGAGGCATTTGAGCCGAGACCTCGGGTGTACTCGCCGACTAACGAGAACCATGAACCGCGTCACCCGTGCTGGTTAGCGCTTGACGAGGTCTGGGATCCGCAAAACCTGGGAGCCCTGCTACGATCTGCTTATTTTTTCGGCTGTGATGGCGTCATGGTATCGAGGAAGAACTCTGCTGGACTGACTGCGACGGTCAGCAAGGCAAGCAGTGGTGCCATGGAGTTCATGCAAGTGCACGCTGTCTCAAACATGCCGCGATTTCTAGAACAAGCCCATCGTATCCACGGATGGCGCGTTCTGGGAACTGCTCTACCGACATCTGGGATGATTTTGCAGACTCGTGAGCACTTGTCGGATGGTGGTGGCGCTCCTCGACACGCGCAAGCATCTCGCCCGGTAACGCCATGTGCGGAGCTGGCGCTGCACACTCCGACGATACTGGTGTTGGGCAATGAGGGTCACGGCTTGCGCACCAATGTGGAACGCGCATGTACCGCATTTGCTTTTATCGAAAGAGGACTCGTTGCGGCTGAGGATGCAGCGCTGGCCGCTGTAGACTCGCTGAATGTTAGTGTGGCTGGAGCGATTCTGCTGCATCGCCTGTTGCATGAGCGGGGAATGCGGTGAGCTTTCAGATCGATTGGGAGCTCAGCGCTTCAGTGGCGACAGTGAAGAAACGAGACAATGTCGCGTGATCGCTGGTAGGCAGGCGTCAGGAGCCGAGACTCGCTCAGCTCCGCGTCCCGACAGCAACGCTTGGGTAGTTCTAATCTGGGAAAGCAGGTCCCAGGCAGAGCTGTCGGGAGCAAGTCCACAACGTCGTCGTGTGCTACGTTTTCCACCAGTGCGCTGTGTGCGGTAGGCGTCTGGGTAAAAGCGATATGCTGGTGTCGTCGAGCTTCGGCTGCTGAGATCCACAGACCTGGTTTCTGGTGCTTCGCATGCTCTATCGATACTTGATGGCTGTGTACGTCCCGATGAATACCACGGCATCCTCGGGCACGCGACTGGGATACGGTCCGCATGCGCGTCGGCGTAGCAGACGCGAAACCTCTGGACAAGAAACGCACCAACAGCCTCGAACAGCACCTTTGAACGTGACGCAGGGCACCGTGCCAATCACGTGCAACGCTGGTACACAACGGGCTTATCCATGGCAACCGATACCTTTGGAATAAAGGATACTTTAAGACTTGCCAGCCACGGATTCCAGGAACGGCATCATTCGATCGAGTCAGAGGATGCGAGCATTGCAGGAACACGCCAAGAAGCCATGCGATAGGGCATGACAGCGTTCGCTCCAGGCATTTCGAGAATGCATGGAATACGACCAATCCATATGAACTTTTTTTCTCTGCACGCCGCAATCTTTGTCCGAAGTGGACAGGCTTTCTATGCAGCACCAAGGTTCCCGCATATCCAGATCATTCGGAGAGCTGACTCCCGAACCAGCTGGCATGGAGTGCGCTATCCTTATTTGAAAAATGCCGCACTTAAATGCCGAGAACATCGCCTACGCTGAACCTGGTCCTCTTGTTCACCTCCGTGGGTGCTTATGGAGCGTGAGCAACGTTCCTGAGTACATCGGTGCCTGTGGAGAGGCCAAGTTCGATGCTTGCATGCATGGTTCGTCGGAGGCATCCGGACGTCCACGGAAGGGTGCAAGACGGCAATGGATGTATCGATCGCGAGGTACTCGATCATCCGAGTCTGTTCAACACAAGCGATTCTTGTGTTTGGTAGAGCCTCGAGATGAGCGGATCTGCAGACACTTCTAAAGTGTTTCTAAATCATAGGGCGCAGGACCGAAATAACTTTAGAGAAAACATACCCGAACACAACGGTTGCAGTTCTCGTCGTCTGCTTGACAGATTTTATTTTCAGATGACAAAACGTTTCGATTGACCACGGATCCCAGAATTCGGAATGGATAATGGCTTTCGGGGCTCGTAATAGACGCCGCCCGTATGTACGCAGAGCGCCAGCGACTTGACGCTTTGTCTGCCTCTATAACGTTCATGAGAGGCGCGTTATCCGTCTTGTGGAAGTACTCCAGGTCGATGGCGAGAGACCGTGTGCTCCTTTTCCCTACCTGTGTCGCTTTGCAACGGAGCTCGGAATGCTCACGCTTTGCCTGGCTTTTGATTTGTCCTTGGAACTTTACAGATGGACTGCCTCGGCAGTCGACGTACAGCGAGCAGGGCGTCCTGGTTCATGGAGAGTGTCGGGATTCCGGTTTATGGTTGTCAGTGTGGCTCCTTGGATCCTGCACCGCTGGAATTCGTTATGAACAAGTGATCGAGACGATCCCCGGTGCCCTCGAGAAAAGACTCTTGAAATAAGCGCTATTATAATCAAATGCATAGGCGCAAGCATCCACTTTTCTCCTTTGCTGATGTGTCGCACACCCAAATCATCACTCGTCAAGTGTTCCGTAGACTAGCAGCAAGGCAACCCGTGGTCGAATCTGTCCGCGTCGCTGAACTAGCGAAGAAACCTCTCGACCTGGTCCCATGGAGACTTGTTCACAAGCACATGCAGCACGTTCAGTGAACTTTTCTCGTCAAATCATCGACTCCGCTCGAAAGACAAGTGATCCCTTCTTCTTGACCATTGCCGGAAAGGTAGTGAACAGTAGCGCCATGATTCCTGTCACGGAATATACGGTCGAAAAACGAAGTGTCTTTTGTGTACATGGAATCGTGTCTTGGAGTCGGCGTTCGGTGATCGCAGCTGTCGGCTGCAGTCGAGGGCGTGCTCGCGCTTTGCACGAGGTGGACGTAGACGGACCCAGGTTTCTCGACTTGTTCTCCAACCAGCAGTTGCTTTTCGGCACTTGCTCCATCGCGGACAACCTTGAATCCCTTAAATCATGCATCGAATGGAAAAGCATCCGATTGTGGGTGCAGGCGATGGGTTCATCCCCGAGGGAATCGTCCAGAAGCAGCACATTGATCCTAGGGTATGCAACCGAGCGCTGTCACCGATGAATGTGTCGGATCGAGACTTCTCTATCCGTCGGGAGCAAGCGTTTACGCTCCACAAGGCAGCCGTCCGAAGCCGAGGTACCACCGATGTAAAGTGACACCGGACAACGACCAGGTGTCACCAATGCGAAGGGCGCACACGAGTTCTATACCAGTAGGATCATGCTTATGGCAAGTGAAGCGTACACCGCGAATTTTTTGTTTGCCTGTGCATGAAATGTGTAGACAACAGCTGGAAATACTGAAAACGATACTTGCGCGCTGCTATCATCCTGCTTGGACAGCTGTCAACGTTGCTGCAGGAGAACAAGAGACCAGCGTACTCGAAAACCGGACCAACGATAGAGGAAAAAGAAGTTGCAGCACGAAAAACAAGAAAAGGCCCGTGCTGATGATAGCGGGAAAGCACCCAAACTTTACTGTACGCAATCAAGTCCGTCGGACAAAACCGTTCTATTCCATCCAGAGATGAGTGTTCGGAAGAGAGCGCCGATGTGCACATTGCAGCATCCGCACGGTCCGATACAACGAAGCGTTTCCGTTGCTCATCTTTTCCTGGTGCATACCTGCCGAGGCGTTGCGACGTTCAAACATACTACACACACACACACAGCTAAAGGGGCTGGATAACCACCGAAGTATGCTTTTGAACGAAGCAACGTAGTCTTCGGGGTCGATCGTTTGGGACGAGCCTCGCAAGCTACGTATATTTTTTCGCTGGAACGCTTACAGAGAGCTGGACTTACCCCGGAAGCGAGTCAAAGGGCCCGTAGACGGAGCCTACGAACTGATGTCCAAGAAAGTCATCCTCGCAACCGGGGGTTACGATCATACTGTGCGATTCTGGGAGGCTGCCAGTGGTGTTTGCTTCCGCACGATTCAGTTTCCCGAGTCTCACATCAACCGACTGGTGTTTTCACCAGACAAGGTCTTCCTTGCAGTGGCTGCAAACCCGCGGATCGTAGTTTTCGACGCCCTGAACAACGTAGCTAGCCCAGTCATTGGCTTAGAGGGACATCGCGGCAACGTTGTCAGTGTCGGGTACGAGGCTTTTGGAAGCTGGCTCTATTCAGGGTCTGAAGATGGTACCATTTGCACCTGGGATCCGCGGTCAGGGAAGCGTTCACACGTATTCTGTAACCGCGCTGGGGTCACGGCGGTGTGTCTGCATCCATCGCAAAGGGAGCTGATATCCGCTGACTGCGCGGGGACTGTACCAACATGGGATCTGATCGCGA
>Ga0080006_1244718_pt1 | contig 28591 bp, 19 predicted proteins | sample RS3BMetagenome_FD_69209 | JGI IMG/M metagenome (GOLD analysis project Ga0080006, IMG submission 69209) | Ferric oxide microbial mat and aquatic microbial communities from Rainbow Spring, Yellowstone National Park, USA - RS3B (SPADES... ...
ACTCGCCCCGATCGCGTCGCGCCACATGAGCCAGCCCACCCGAGAACGATTGGCCTACGTAAGCATGGTAGATGTTGCCTCCCGAGCGCAACCAGCCGATGCGCACATGCGCCTTGGCTGGACCGTTCTCGACGCGAAGGTTCGGGATGTCATACGGGATGTCGTTCCAGCCCATCCCCACCTCAAGCGGTGCCCCGTACATTTGATTGGCATCAAAAGTGCTCATCAGCGACGGAAAGACGGAACGTTGCAGCCACGCGGTCGGCCTGCCGTTCTCGCCCAAGGACGCCTTCATGTACATCGCGGCCACCGCGTGGAAATAGTCGAACTTAATGTCATCTTCTCGCCGCCAAGTTACTTTTACCGGTTTGCCAACTTCTCTGGATAAGAGCGCGGCTTCGACAACATAGTCAGGCATCGACTTGCGCCCGAATGCCCCGCCCAGAAGCGTTACGTGGCAAATGACGTTTTCCTTCTTAATTCCAAGTGCGCCTGCGATAGCGTCCTGGACCGCCTGCGGATTTTGCGTTGGGGCCCAAGCAGTAACTTTGCCGTCACGGTAGTGGGCGACGGCGTTGGGCGGCTCCATCGGCGCGTGCGAGAGATGGGGCGCATAGTATTCGGCTTCCACCATCTTGCCGCCCTTGGCGAACGCCGCGTCGACATCGCCCTGGTTGCGCACAACCTTGCCCGGCTTGCGCGCGGTCTCCTCGAGCATCTTGCGGTACTCGCCGGAGTTGTAGGAGGCGTTGGGTCCGTTGTCCCAGTCAATCTTGAGCTTGCTACGCCCCTTAAACGCTGCCCAAGTGTTGTCGGCAATAACCGCGACTCCGCCAAGCGCTTGAAAGGCGTAAGGAGGCTTGAAGGTCGGTATTTGAATCGTACGGCGCACACCGGGCACGCGCCGCGCCTCGCTGTCGTCGTACGATTTCACCGTGCCCCCGAGCACAGGCGGATGTTCGATAGAAGCGTGGACCATCCCGTCAAGACTCGTGTCGAGCCCGTAAAGCGGCTTGCCGGTGCATATCGCAGCGAGGTCGTATAGCGGCGCGCTCTTGCCGATATAGCGCCATTTGCTGCTCGGCTTGAACTGTAGCTCCTGCTTTTTAGGTACCGGCTGTTTGGCCGCGTCGCGAGCTAACTCGCCGTAGCTCAGCTTGCGCCCGCTCGCCGGATGCACAACCATACTCATCCGGGTCTCGCATTCGTCGGGCGATACCTTCCAGCGTTGAGCCGCGGCGCGCACCAACATCAGGCGCGCCGTCCCGCCCATCTCGCGCATAACGTCAAAAAATTCTCGGATCGAATGCGAGCCGTCGGTATTCTGCGAGCCATATCGCGCGTCACCGATCGCCTGCTGCAGCTTGACCCGCGTCCAGTCCGCATCCAGCTCGTCGGCCAAGACACGTGGCAACGAAGTACGAATGCCGGTGCCCATTTCGGAGCGATGCGCGACGATGATCACCGTTCCGCTCGGCTCGATGCCAACGAAAAGGTTTGGACTGAAGACTGCATGGCGTACGTCCGGCCCATAAAGGGGTTCGCGCACAGCTGCCCATACTGCCTCAGGAATAAAGCGGACGCCGAGCACCAGGGCCCCGGCCGAAAACGCACCCTTCAGGAACCTGCGCCGACTTACGTTTTCTATAGTGTTCGTATTCATGCGCTTGCCCTCGCCGCCGCTTTGATTGCCGCGCGGATGCGTTGGTAGGTTCCGCAGCGGCAGATGTTACCTGCCATCGCTCGTTCGATCTCCTCATCGGTAGGCGCAGACTTGCTGTTCAGGAGTTCAACCGCCTGCATGATCTGTCCCGCCTGGCAATACCCACATTGCGGCACGTTGAACTGTATCCACGCCTTCTGCACCGGATGCAGTCCGTTCTTGCTGAGACCCTCGATGGTGACGATCTCCGCCCCTTGCAGCGCGCTCATTGGAAGAACACAAGAGCGAACCGCCTTGCCATTGCGATGCACCGTGCACGCGCCACACAGCGCCTCCCCACAGCCAAATTTCGTCCCTGTTAGGCCGAGTTGGTCGCGCAGATACCACAAAAGCGGCATCTCCGAGTCGCCGTCGAACGAATGTTCTACTCCGTTTACCTTAAGACGAATCATATTTTGCCTCGCTCGCCGCTATGTATTGTGTTGATCAGCATTTAAAAAAATAAAAAAAGGCCAGGTGACGATGCCCGTGTTTTGTCCAAACGCGTGATGTCCGTGCGCACCCCGTCTCTATCAGGCGATCATGAATTCAAAACCTGCTTGCGTTCCCCATGCGGTCCTGAAGCAAGCGCGCGCTCCCCTAGGCCACATCTGCATGACACCTTGCGCATACAAAGCCCAAGCGAACATGGGGGTCGTGGGTGAGGTGCCAATCGAGGGGGCCTAAGGAGAATTCCCGGTTGTGAAACTCCCCCCTTTTATGAAAAGAGCACGAGCGCAAACTTGTGGCAACGGGTTTTATCGCTACTATCAAAGGAATTTTTTGCTAACTTCGAATTTATCTCGTCTTGTTCTATGACAAGGCCAGTAAACCGCCAAAGCGCTATAATACTTGACATTAGGGAGTTCCTATTTCGGGCTACCAGCTTGTCTTGATAATTCTTGCGATAAGTCGCGTGCGCCTTCCTTAAAGATGGCAGTGCGTAAACGCCGATGCGCACCGCTAACGATCGTTGAATCCCGCGTGAGCAGCTGTACGGCCGTTCGCGGCGACCGCTTAGGGAATCATCAAGGAGCTGTTCAGCTAAAGACGCTAAACTGTGCCGCTTGGGCGTTGCAAAATGAAGGCAACTTCGCCCAGCCGCAGTTCTGCGCCCTCTTCGATTAGCATGGAGCCATCCACGCGCTGATTGTTGACGAAGGTTCCGTTGGTCGAACCGAGATCGCTGACCTCATAGACGCCAGCACGTTGGCGTATGAGCGCGTGAGCGCGCGACACGCTGGGATGCGGGATAACAAGATCGTTGTCCTCACCACGGCCAAGGGTGATCTCGTCCTTAGCCGCGCTATATTCGGAGGCTACAGGTTCCGGAGGGTTGATCGCGACTAAGCGGATACCTCGCTGGGGCGTCAAGCGAGCAGGCCCGACACCCTCTGGCGGGCGTGCCGGACGGCCAGGAGTCTGAACGCGGCCAAACGGCGAACCTGGCGCGCCGACGGAGCTTTGTTCCGCTGCAGCAAGCGCCGCGTTCAATTCTTCAACCGGCACCCCAAATCGTGCTCGCGACAACACAAGCAGGCCGAGGACGGCGACTAGCGGCACAACCGCGTTCCACCACGCAAAGAAAAGCTGTTGGCTGCGAGCGGTTTGAGAATTCGCGGCGCCGTACTCGGGGACGTTGATTCTGGCGCCGCCGATGCCGCGCACGCGATACGCGGTCTTGGCAACCGCGCTCTGTCCATCGTAAGTGACCTGCAATTCGACCTGCCGTTCGGTGCCATCTTCGATCGGCCGCGGCGTCTCGTAGGTCAGCGAATACTCGGTGGCGATCGTATGTCCGATCTGGCGCACCAGCTCGGGAAAGCGGCTTTCTTCGGTGACGATGTTGTAAGCGCGGCCGTGGGTGGCATTCACCAGAAAAGCATAGTCCGGAGCAATGAAAGGCGGCGGCGCAACGGCGTAAAGCGTAAGCCCCTGACGCTTCAGCATCTCGGCCACCTTCTGGGCCGTCAAGTCGGTAACGTCGGTGCCTGGCTTGTGATGAGCCCAGTAGGCCGCGTCATGCTGGGTCAAAGCGGAGCCGTCGCCAGCGTAATGGTTCTGCGCGTCGGTAATCAGAATCAAAATCCCTTGCGCCGAAGGCCGAAAGGGAAACGTAGAAGCATAAGCCAGCGCGTCCAGTTGGTCCTCCGGAATATCGCCACCGCCGCCAGCATGCAGCGTCCCGATCCAGTCGATAAACTCATGTACGTTCGACGTCATCTTGTCGCGATACGGACACCCGCAATCGGCAAACGACGAGACCACGTAGTCCTCGAACGTCACCAGGCCTAGGCGGTAGTCGCGATGGTTGGCAGCCAGGTCCTGCGCAAAAGCGATCACGTTCTCTTTGACCGCGTCGATGTAGGGCTGCATCGATTCGGTGATATCGATGACGAAAACGATGTCCACCGGGCGACCCTGTCCCAGGCCGCGGAAATTGATAATCTTGGCCGGGCTGCCATCCTCGAAAACTTTGACGTCACTCTGCTTAAGGTTGCCTACCGGCGCGCCGTTCTTATCTGTGAGACCAAAGTCCAGCTCGACGCCGCCGTCGCTATCAAAGTGCTGGAGGCCTGGGTTTCCGACCGACAACTGAAGCGCGGCTTGCGCTGAACGAGCCAAGCCAGCTAGAACAAACGCCGAAAGCAACGCGGTCAGCGCGCCGACCAATGTTAATCGGAAGATTGTCACGACTTCACGAGCTCTTTACGCGCAAACGGTTCAACTAGCTACACTATAGCTTGCGCTGCTACGGGTGTGCCACTTAGCTTGTCAGGTGTAGGGTGAACACGGCCAAACGGCGCTCCGTGTGCTTTCGTCGATGGACTATTCCGACGCCGTATTAGGTTGATGGAACGCTGGTGAAACGATCTTTTTTTGCGCGTATCGTTGTTTTATTTTTTATCCCCGCGCTTTTCTTGCTGCTCCTTTTCGCGATGCTGTGGGGCCCGGGGGTAAATCTGAAGCCCTCAAGCGCGGCGACCCCAACTCCGCCCAGTGGTTCGCTCGAGATAGGGTTGGTCGACAGCCCGTCCGCCGGATTCCAGCAAATAGCGCTCAGCATCGCTCAAGTCAGAGTCAACCCCAGCACCAACCCCCAAGTCAGCGACAGCGATAACAACTGGTATGCGATTTATCCCGCACCTGAAGTGAGCGCCATAGGCTCGGCCTTGCAGTTAAATTTTAACAACGTCCAGGCCGAAGCCCGCTTGCTCAATACCGCGCAGTTGCCCGAGCAGGTCTACAATCAGATCGAGGTCATCTTTCTCAGCGACCCCGGCGTAATTGTACCCTCATGCACTGGTGCGCCGCTTTTAGAAGGTTGCATCTCGTACGGTCTGAACCTCACCACCGGATCGGAACTGCGAGTGAGCGCTCCTGTGCCCGTGACCGCCAACAGCATCACCCAACTAATTCTCGACATTAATCCGAGCGTGCTGGTTGCACCGAGCGCGCCTGGCGGCAGCTACCAGATGTCGCCTACGTTGAGCGTCGTCCCACCCAACCAGTACCTGGGCCAAGTGACCGGGACGGTTTCGGGTCTAACCAATTACTCGGGCGTGTTGGTAACCGCTTTGCCCAGCGGCACCGCCAATATTGTGGCGCAGGTTCCGGTAACGCCCACGGGGACGTTTGCTTTTGGTTTACCAGCTCCGATTGGTGGAAGCGCCGCTTACGACCTTTACGCTTCAGGCCCTGGAGTGAGCTTCGCGGGATATAGCGGACTGCCGGTCTCGGTCGGCGTAGCTTCGACACCGATAAGTTTTAACGTCGCCCCAACCAGCACTTTTGGCCAGATCAGCGGAACCGTCACAGACAGCGCCGGTCATCCACTGGGCGGCGCGCTGGTAGAGCTGCTGGTTCCGCCATCAAACAACTCCAGCACCAACTGCCTGGACACACCGAGCAATTGCGTGGTAGTAGCCTCGACTAACGCCACCCCCGGCAACGCGGCGTACAGCTTCGCCCACGTTTTGACCGTGCCGTTCCCCGCGGGCGGGCCGGCCTACTCACTGCGCGCGTCGTTTTCAGGCCACGACGCGGCGGTAACTACGGTCAACCCGCCAGCCTCCAATGGAGCGACGGTGACCTGTTCGCCGAGCGCCAATCCCAGCGATTGCAGTTTCGCGCTGACCAGCGCGACAATCAGCGGCGTTGCCAGCGTCGAGGTTGCTCCGCCGCCGGGTACCGACGTAGAATTCGAAGTCGTGGCCGAAGAGACTGGAACGCAAAATATCGTCGCAGCCACATTGTTTCCCGTCGTTATACCCGCAGGTCAAACCTCCGCCGCTTTTTCGCTCGATGTACCGACGAAACCGGGGGTTTATGATTTGGTTGCCACCACGCTCGACTTCTACCAAGAAAACATCCCCAGCACTTTCACCGGTCATAACTTGCTCACGGCAACAGGTGTCCCAGCAGGCGCGAGCGGAGTGAACCTAGGCACCTTCAACTGTGTTGGACATGCCAGCATTGCGGGCACTGCCGTAAGCCCGACCCCGGAAACTTTGGTGCAGGTCGCCAAATGCGCTCCTCTGCCCTCTGGCGGGACTTGCACTGCGCCCGCCTGCACTATAGAAAGCAACTCAACCGCGGGCTGTCTGGTGGACGTAATGCAGTCAGCGGTGGCGCCCTCGTTTGCGGCCAATGCCGGGCAGTTCTCGCTGTGCGTGCCGCCGGACCAGTACACGATTACGCGCTTAGACAACGGCGTCGCTGCCAGTCCGACGACGCTCGTTATCCCGACTCCGGCGCCTATCTCGACTCCGTGCCCGAGTGTATGCGAGGGGCCGAATCAGCAATGTCCTGGAGTTTGTTCCACCACCAACCTCGGCACTCTCGGCCCGGCCGGCAGTGGAGGATAAACGTGCGGTCTTTGTTGTCAGATTTGACACCTAAACGGCGGCCGCTTCTGCGCCAACAGACAGGGCTTGGAACGCCTGGGTTAAAAACGTTCATTGCCAAGCAGTGCGTAAAAACCGCCCAGCCGCCGGACGCAAGAGCGCTCACAGCGCGTCTGGCTCGGCTTTTCGCGGTCGCTGTAAGGGGTGCGACGTCGCTGGCAATTATCGGAAGCTGGTGCTTATTCGCTGCCGGCTGCAACTACTTTCAGGAGGTGTTCGGCCCGGCCGCGCCCGTTGAGCGCGGCTTTCAGCTAGTCGGCACAGCAGGTCTACCATTCAGCGCAACGATCACTGATCTGGACTCGTCGTGGCAGATTCAAGGCGCGGTGCCGCTGACAATTATTGTCATCAATGGAACGCCAAACGTCAGGATGGTGGTAACCAAGTTGCGCAACGACGCTTTTTCTCTGATGAGCGTCGATGCGTTGGGCGGCAGCAGCATTATATACGCCAACGAAGCGAGCCAACCTTACGCAACCACGCAATTGCAGTTAACCGGCACTGTTCCTGTGATTAGTCCGCCGGCCAACCCGGATATTCGCTATTTGGTTCTCGGCCCTTACGGAATGGTGATAAACGGCACTATTGAGGACCAAAGCTCGCTCTTTCAAATTACCGCTACGGCACCCGTGATCTTCATTTTCGAGCATCCGAACGGGCCAACCACCGCGCAGCTTACGGAAAACAATCTCGGCTTTGGCCCGATGACCGTGGAGCTGTTTCAAAACGGTGTAATGACTAGCACGGTTACCAACGGTCCGAATGTCCTGATACCACCGCACCCTGCGACCTAAAAGGCAGCGCGGCTGGCATCCGCAGTTTGATAGCCGCGGCGAGCGGCAATCGGGCGTTGGCGCCGCTCCTACCATTATGGCGCGACCCGTCAACGCTGGCGCCAATCCAGAAGTACGCTGCGTACGACGCTGAACATGTCTAGCAAAAGTCACCGCTACTGGAGAGAACATCACGTCGCAGCCGCATCCGGAGCGCCCGCCAGCAGTTTGACAGCCAAGCCCGATCAACGTAGCCTCGATTCTTTAGAGAGCAGCCCTTGCCTCTGCCGCGGCGTCGCAATCCGTGCCTGCCGATGACCGGCGAGAGCCCGTAGAGATGAAGCTGTTCAGTCTTCGACGCCTATTGCTTGGCTCCCTGTTGTTCGCGCTCGCCGTCTTGGCCTTGCCTGGGTACCGTCTGCTCACGTACTACATGGTTCACGTGTCGACGGACGACGCGTACGTCGATGCCACCGTAATGATGATCGCGCCGCGTATCCAGGGGACGGTCTACCGCGTTTATATCGACGACAATTACGTAGTCAAGGCTGGCGACCTGCTGGTGGAGTTAGACCCCCGTGATTACGCCGCCGCAGTGGCTCAGGCTAAAGCTGCGCTCGATAGCGCGCGCCAGACAGTAGACCAAGAGTTTGCCGCTGTGGCCTCGGCCGAGTCCGCCTTGCGCCTTTTTAGATCGCAGCTGCACCAAGCCAATCTAGACTATGCCCGCGCCAAAGCGTTGCGCGAGGCTCAGGTTGTCTCCCAGGACTACTACGATCACGCCTTGACAGCGCTTAAGGTGGCACAGGCTAACGTGGCGCTGGGTAAACAGGAACTCGAACGCGCCCGCGCCGCCTTGGGGCTCAGTTTAGACGACCACGAGCGCTATGCCAGGCCGGTCGTCAGGCAGGCTGAAGCGGCACTAACCGCAGCTCGGCTCAACCTGAGCTATACCAAAATCTATGCACCGCTTGACGGCGTTGTCACCCACAAAACCGTCCAAGTCGGCAACCGCGTACAGGCCGGGGAGCCGATGATGACGTTAGTCCCATGGCGCAACCTTTACGTCACGGCAAATTTCAAGGAAACCCAGCTCACCGACGTGCGCGTAGGCCAGGAGGCGGAGATCGAGGCCGATATCTACCCCGGTTACATCTATCACGGACATGTCGACTCGATTGCGCTGGGCACTGGCCAAGCCTTCGCGCTGTTGCCTCCGGAGAATGCGACTGGCAACTGGGTCAAAGTGGTCCAGCGCGTCCCGGTCAAGATCTTGCTCGACGGACCAATCCCGAGTGACAAACAACTGCGGATTGGGCTTTCGGTCGAGGCCTCCATTGATATCAGCAACACACGCGGACAGTTACTCACCTCAACCCTACAGCAGCAAGGGCATATCCCGCCGCCGGGCGCAGCAATCCTCAAATGAAGCGCCGGCTTCGCGCGCGCCTATTCGCACAATGACATGCCGCCGCACGACCTTGTGTCCCAGCGCTTTAACCAACCGCCGCGCTCACATCGCCAGGTTCGTCGAGCGCCGGATGACACCAACGATCATTAATCGCCGCGGCGTCGAAAGCACACGCGGATGGAGCAAGAACTAGCGGTTGAATATACCTTTTCGGGGACCACTGCGGGACGGTCCGCTACCGGGCTTCGCCCGCCGAGCAAAATTAGCCCGTTTCACATAGACCAGCGCTGCCACTGCGGCAAGTCCTACGACCGTCGCCATGCCGGTTCCAGTCGCCGCAGCCAGGCCTTCGTTGGTCGCTAATCGCGCCGCAATCGCGCGAATCGCCAGTGCCAGCACGCACGCGGCTATCAAGCCGACCACAATTATCGCAAGCGGACTAATCCGCCTGCGCGCTGTGCGCTGGTCCGGTGCGGACCGGGGTTTAGGACGCCGGCGCCGACCCTTCTCAATCGGGACAATAACCGCCTTGTTGGGGGCTTGCCTGTTCACGGCTCACGCGCTCCAAAAAGGTATAAGTCAAGTCTAGCGCTGTCGTCGCGGTAGGGCCAGCGTTCGCGACAAAAACCAACGTTCAACCCGCCGAGGCCGCGCGTCTTTTTGCGTCGCAACCGAAAGCTTAGACCGCTACTCAATCTGCCTAGACAGCAGCGCGCCTTGCCCTCGAGTTCGACGGTGTTCGCAACCTTAAGCCCACCCGTCTCAAATCCGCCATACAAGCGGTCTCGGCATCCTGCAGAACGCCGGACACGGGACCAGCCAGAGCTGTGTCGCCAAAGCAGTTGCCGCCGTCGGCATACCATTCCGCCGCACAACCCTGGTCTCTTGATTCGTTCGCGGCAAGGCGCCGTTGACGCTCGTCAGATAATTTTGCGCCACACTCCTAGATGGCTAAGCTCCGGCTGGTTACAGCATGGCGCGGCCATTCGCTGCATCCGCTTTGCGCACTGTCTAAGCGCTCGCCCTCGCGCGCCACGCGACCAGCGCCCGCCCCGGTCCCCGCCCTCCGGCCCCCTCATAAGCGGCAGGCCAAAGGCTCGTTCGTTACGCGGTGATGACACTGACGCCAGTGTCATATATAGAATTGTGATCGCGGCGGGGACGGCTTTTAAGTCGGGCGCGCTGGTCGTCGGAACCAGAGCTGCCGGCGCCCAAGAAAGCCGACAAAATCGTCCCGGCGAAACTGGTCGGTGAAAATGAAGCGCACGCCCGCGCATACGCCGGTTGCCGCGTTTCGCGTGAAATCTGTCTGGGGAGGCGCGATGGACAACACAACGGCGCAAATCACGTGTCGGCTGGAACGTTATCTTGGGGTGCCGGTCGCGAGCTGCAAGGTGCTGGCCAGCGGATGGGAAACCACGGTGTTCGAGTTTTCCGTCAACGGTCGCGCCGCAAAAACCAAGCTGCCTGTCAATCGACCTTTGGTGCTGCGGTTTTATCAAGCCAAAGATGGGGCAAGCAAGGGTGCTCGCGAGTTCGAGATTCTGGCCGCCCTGACGGGCACGCGATGCACGGTGCCCCAGCCGTATTGCTTCGAACCCGACCCGGACCCGCTAGGCGCCCCGTTTTTGCTCATGGATCGTGTGGCTGGGGGACCGCTGCTGCGCACGCACAGTTTCCGAAGCGCGTTTAAGACTTTCTCGCTCGCTTTCTTTGCGTTCGTGCGCGCCCAGATTGAACTGCATCGCCTGGACCCGAAAAGCTGCGGCTTAGACCACATCGCGCCCGCCTTCACGCCCGATTGCGAACGCCCGGACGCTCCGCTGCTTAACCGGATGTTGGGAACAATCGCAAACCGCGTTGAGTCGGGCCCGCTGCCTCAGCTTAAAGCGGCGCTGGAATGGGCAGCCGCGCGCGCTCCAGGCTTCCTCTCCCACTCTGCCTGTTTTCTTCATCTCGACTACCATCCCCTCAACACAATCGTTCAAGGGGTACGCGTGACCGGGGTGATCGACTGGGTATTCGCCGATATCGGCGACCGCCATTTGGACGCCGCGATGACCGCGATGATCATCTCGTCATACGCTTTCGAACGCCCGCGATGGCTCGGCGCGAACGTCTGCGGTAATACGCTGAGAAGGATCTTCGGCACATTGTACGTCGCGCTCTACCATTCAATGGCGCCGCTGGACTTTCAGCGTTTTCGCTATTTCCAGGCCGTAGCTGCACTGCATCGTCTTTCGATGTTCGGGATTATGCGCCGGCGAGGCGCGGAGCTGGAGGGCTTCCGACCCGAGGCCGCAGCCGACGTAACACCGGCAGCGCTGCGCCTGTTGTCACGCTACGCTGCGCGAAAGACCGGCACTGCCATTGCGCTTGACCAACCGAGCCTCTCGGCCGCCTGAGAGTCGTCACAGGCAAGGCCCATGCTGCCTCATCCTTCGGCCTGGACGCCCAGGGAATGGCGCAACACGTACGGAAGGATGCCCCCGTGGCGCATGTATTCCTGCTCTTCGGGCGTATCCACGCGCGAGCGCACGAAGAACTCGCGCTCGCCGGCGTCGTCGCGAACGCGGACCTTCAGTTGCTGCCCGCGCTGGGCGCCTGCCGCCACGCCTTCGATCGTGTAAAGCTCGCGCCCGGTAAGACCCAGAGAGCGCGCGTTTTCGCCCGGCAGAAACTCCAGCGGCAGCACGCCCATGCCGACTAGGTTGCTGCGATGAATGCGCTCGAAGCTTTCCGCGAGCACGGCTCTCACCCCCAGAAGCTGGGTGCCCTTGGCCGCCCAGTCTCGGGAAGAGCCGGAGCCGTATTCCTTGCCCGCGATGACCAGCAGGGCAACGCCTTCGGCTCGATAGCGTTCAGCGGCGTCGAAAATCGTCATTTGCTCGCCGTCCGGCAGATGAACTGTGAAGCCGCCTTCCTTGTCCGGCACGAGCAGATTGCGCAGCCGTATGTTGGCGAAGGTTCCACGCACCATTACCTCGTGATTACCGCGCCGCGCGCCGTAAGAATTGAAGTCGCGCGGCTTCACGCCACGCTCGATTAGATACCTGCCAGCCGGACTGTCGGGCGGGATCGAGCCTGCCGGCGAGATATGGTCGGTCGTCACACTGTCGCCCAGCATCGCCAGCACGCGCGCGTTCCGGATATCAGTCGGCGCGGGCGGTTCTAGGGGCAGGTCGTCGAAAAAGGGCGGTCGCCGCACGTAAGTGGAGCTCTCCTCCCACGGATAAAGCTCGCTCCCCGCGGTCTCCAAACTGCGCCATCGCTCGTCGCCTTCGAATACCCGGCTGTACTCGTCGCGAAACATCTCGGCCTGCACCGCGCTCGCGACCGTGGCGCTGAGCTGCTCGGCGTTCGGCCAAATGTCCTTGAGCAAGACCGGCTTGCCGTCGCGTCCGATTCCCAAGGGCTGAGTATTGAGGTCTATATCGAGCGAGCCCGCTAGCGCATAAGCCACCACCAGCGCGGGAGACGCCAAGTAGCTGAAGCGTGTCAGCGGGTTTATCCGGCCCTCGAAGTTGCGATTGCCCCTTAGCACGGCACATGCCACAAGATTCCCTTCTTTGACGGCACGCGCGATCTCGTCGCTAAGCGGCCCGCTATTGCCAATACAAGTGGTGCATCCGTAACCCACCAGGTTAAAGCGCAGACGTTCCAAATACGGCATCAGGCCGGCTTGCTGTAAATAACGGGTGACGACCTTAGAGCCCGGCGCAAGACTGGTCTTGACCCAGGGCTTGCATGCCAGACCCCGCTGCGCAGCGTTTTTGGCGAGCAGCCCGGCCGCCAGCATCGCCGCCGGGTTGGACGTATTGGTACAACTGGTGATCGCGGCGATCAGCACGCTTCCGTGCCCGATCTTTGCCGACCCGGCCTCCGTAGAAACGCTGACAGTGCGTCCCAACTCGCCGGGTGCGGGCTCGCTGACGCGATCATTTCGTGAAGCGGCATCGATCCAGCGCGCAGCTGCAGAATCGTCGATCTCAACCCCGCGTGCCTTTATTTCACGCACTAATTCGCGCCGAAACTCATGCTTGGCCGCGGCTAGCTTGACGCGGTCCTGCGGGCGGCGCGGTCCGGCGAGCGACGGCTCAACGGCGTCTAGATCGAGTTCCACAACATCGCTGAACTCTGGCTCTGGCGCCCCGGGGGTCCAAAACAGGTCCTGTTCCTTGGCGTAAGCCTCCACCAACGCTATCTGGTCGGCCGCACGCCCAGTCAGCCGCAAATATTCCAGTACAAGCGCGTCGATCGGAAAGAACCCGATCGTGGCGCCGTACTCGGGGGCCATGTTGGCCAGCGTGGCGCGGTCGGCCACGCTCATCGATGCGAGGCCGGGACCGAAGTATTCTACAAACTTCCCCACCACGCCTTTGGCCCGCAGCATCTGGGTAACGGTCAACACCACGTCAGTAGCGAGCGTGCCAGGACGCATTCGCCCTCGCACGCGCACGCCTATCACCTCGGGTATTAGCATTGACAGCGACTGCCCTAGCATCGCCGCCTCGGCCTCGATTCCGCCCACGCCCCATCCGACCACCCCCATGCCGTTGATCATCGTGGTGTGAGAGTCGGTGCCTAGCACCGTATCGGGAAAGGCGTCGCCCTCAGCTGAAACGAACACCACCGGCGCCAGGTACTCGAGGTTGACCTGATGCACGATGCCGGTATCGGGCGGCACGACGTTAAAGTTCCGCAGCGCTTGCTGACCCCAACGTAGGAACAAATAGCGCTCGCGGTTGCGCTCGAATTCGAACTCAACGTTGCGCTCAAGCGCTTGAGGCGTGCCGAAGACGTCCACCTGCACCGAGTGGTCGATCACCAAATCGACCCGCTTAAGCGGATTGATCCGCGCCGGGTCGCCGCCCAAGCGCCGAACCGCGTCGCGCATCGCCGCTAAGTCGGCAACCACAGGCACGCCGGTGAAGTCCTGCAAAATTACGCGAGCAGGCATGAACGACAGTTCGCCTTGTCCGGCCTGTTCGGGCCAGCGTGCAAGCGTCTCGATCATTGCGGCTGTAACCACGCGTCCATCTTCGCGACGCAACGCGTTCTCGAGCATCACTTTGATAGAGTACGGCAGGCGCGCGAGTGAAAATCCGCGCCGCTCAAGCGCGCTAAGCCAGCGCACGACATACTCGCGCCCGCCGACGCGCAGTTTACCCAGGGTGTTGAAAGTGTCCTTGGCCATACGTCACTCTCTCCAAATCATTCTACGCCGGAGTTGCGCGAATGTCGCGCGCGCAACAAACCTTCGCGCGCGCGCTGTTCGGTTCGCGAACTTAGGCCACGGCGCAACACGCAACAAATGATCAAGTCGGGCGCACCGGCTCGAGGTTTTTGGCCTTGGCAAGCGTCCTTGCGCCTAGCTGACAGGCAATCGGCGCGGCGGCGGTCCCGGCAGCCCGTCGTACACCAACATCGCGCCGTCGGAATGAAACTTTATCGAGGACAAGGCCGCGGCATGCGTCGAACCGAGCGCCAGCTGGCCGTTTATCGTACTAACCTTGACCTTGCGGCGAAAGTCCCGGATGGCGCCGACAGCCGCGACCAACTCACTCTCATCAAGCGTACCAAACGTTTTGAGGTCGCTCCCGGCAAGCGCGAGTACGGGCCGGCCGCGAGCAAAGACGACGACGTTCGCCGGCTCGCGAGCCACGCCCAGCCCCGCCAGCATCGCGCCATAAGGATTGGCCGGGTCGGCAGCGCTTAGCGCCAAGAATCGCCCGCGAGCGCTGTGGTTCGCCGAGCGCAACAAATCAAGCGCCTGTGGCAGCGCGTACTGCTCGCCAGAAAGCGCCCGGACGAAGTAACCGCGGCGAATCACCCCAGCATACTCTAGGCGGCGCAGAGCGAATAACAGCCGCGGCCACTTTAACGCAACGCTCTCAACCTGCAAGCTTTCGCGTGCAAGGACGCCATGGCGTGAAAGCAGTCTCAGCGCGATCTCGCGATCATTCTCTGCGCTGGTTTCCGCGCTCTCGGTAGGTCTTAAGACCACGCTCCAGCGCCCGGCCATGCTGGAGCGCAAGCGTAGCTGCGCTGCTGACCATCGCCGGTGGCGCCCCGACCGCCGACCTTGGGCGCTCGCCACCGACAGCGCGCGCAGCGGCACGAAGCTGTCATTGGTAACAAGCCCGGCCCGCGCTAGGCGCCAAAGCGCGTCCAGCGCCTCGCGCTCGCTCGCGCCGCTGCGAGCGCATATCTGGTCGAGGAACTGAGCGCCACCGCCAGCCAGCGCCCGATAGATCGGCGTATCACGGAGCTGCTCGCTTAACTGATCTGCCGGCAGCGGCCATGCTGTTTTGGCTGAACGCGCTAGCAGCGCTACCCGCGCCGGACCCTCGGTTGGCGCGCCGTCATGAGGCAACCCTATCCAGGTAAAGCGACCGTTGGCGCACAAAAGATCCAAATACTCCGCGCGGTAATCCAGCACGCGCGCGCGTAAAATCATCTCCTCCCAAAGTTCCGGCGCGTATCCCAGGCCTTGCAGCCGCTCGAGCACAAATGCAACGCCCTCCAGTCCGGGCACGAGGTTACGTCCGCCGATACAATGCCATCGCAGGAGAAAATCGACAAAGTCGGCCTCATCACAAGGCTCGACCTCTCCCCGCAACCGCGCGAGCGTCAGGCGATGTATCCGCTCCAGGTTGTAGCGCTCACACCACTGTTCGACCTTGGGCTCCGTATAGTGGCCGCGGAAGACGACGCCCTGCCTCTCCAGCGCTGTAAGCGCGCGCGTTAAATCGGCGGACGGCAGGGCTAGACGATGCGCCAATTGCGCCACGCTCACCGGCCCCGAGGTTCGAAGCGCACGCCGTACCAACTCTTCAATTGCTTCGTCACGCGCCGGGGTAGCAATAGCGGTTGCAGAGCCGTCAAGACCATCATCGGCCGCGGCGCCGACCGATGCCCTCGATTGCGTCGTTGCGACCAGGCGGCCGCTTTCAACCGCCGCTCGCGCTTGCTCGCGCATCTCGGCTCTCTGTTCATCCGCGACGCGTTCGTCCAGCCTCCGAGATCGGCCGACCGGTACGAGTCGAGCGTCTGGATAGACTGCTTGAAACAGCGCAAGGTCGGGGCGCGCCACGAGCAATTCACCACCGGGAACATCGCCCCGAATTCTCGCGAGCCGACCGCGTCGTTCTAGATCGTCAAGCGCGGCCAGCGCGGCCGGCGCCGCCCGTTCCGCCAACGACGAGGGAGTCAACGCTCCGTGGGCGCGGACCATCTCGTACAGCTCATCACCGTCTCGAGCCTGCCGGCGCGGATCAAGACCGTCTGCCTCAACAGCCACCCGCTCAGCCGCAGAGCGATCGAGCAGATGAGCGAGCCTGCCCTGGTCAAGCACTTGCCCGACCAACGCGCCGTTCATCGACACGCTGCGCGAGCGCCGGTTGGCACGCTCGCCGTTATCAAGAAACGCGTAATCCCAGGCCAGAAGCAGGCGCTGCGCCATGACCGAGGGCGTAAGCGACTCCACTACGTGGAGCCGCGCTTGACCCGCTTCGAGCGCTGCGAGAAAAGCTTTAAGGCGCGGCAGATCCGTGCTTTCTTCGAGACACTCCCGCATCGCCTCGACAACAACGAAATGTTTCGGTATCTCGACGTCAGGCGGCCGGTTCTCGAAGCACGCCTGCTGCGCAGGAAACAACGCCACCAGCAGATCCTGCGCGCGCAGCCGCTGAATCCAGGCCGGCGTGGCGCTGGCGCCGACGCGCCGGGTCAAACTCAGCGAGCGCATGGCGACATGGCGAAACCGGGTCTCAAACATCGGTGCGTCGAGCACCGCCTGCGACAGGGCTCGGCCAACGTCGCGCGAACTCACCATCGCCAGCAGCTCCTCGGGTGCGAAGCTATGGCGCGAGTTGAGCGAGAACAGTACGCCGTCGTCGGTCGCCGAGGCTTGGATCTCGAAGTTGAAGTTCCGACACAGGCGCTTTCGAACCGCAAGCCCGAGTCCGCGGTTAAAGCGCATCCCGAACGGCGAATGCACCACCACCTGGGTCGAGCCGAGACCGTCAAAGAAGCGCTCCACCACCAGCGTACGGAAATCGGGAAGCGTCCCCAGTGTGGCGAGCGCCGCGCGCACATACGACACCCCCTGCGCTGCAGCACTAGGCTCGACCGCGCACTCGCGGCGCAACCATTGCGCCGCGTGCTGCTCGCCGCCTGTGGCGAGCAGTGCCGCCAACTCAGCGCGCAGCTCGCAAAGCTCTGCTGAAAGCGCCGGGCTTCGCCCGCTTGCCTCGGCCTCCCAGAACGGAAGCGTCGGCGCCATCCCCGGCGCTGGCTCTACCAAAAGCCGCCCGCGCGAAAGCCGCTGTATCTGCCACGGCATCGAGCCCAATGCAAACACGTCGCCACGCGAGGATTCTTGGGCGAAATCCTCCTCGACCTCGCCGATTTTGCGCCCCTGGGACTCGATTATAACGTCATAATTTCCGCTTTCCGGTATCGTTCCAGCGCAGCTAAGAGCAATTAGACGCGCACCGCGCCTAGGTCTCACGGTACCGGAATCGGGATCGTAGAAAATCTTCGGTTGAGCGCCGCGAATTCGTTCGGGCAGCTCGCCGGTCATATCTTTCAGCAAGCGGCGCAGCATGCCGTGGTCAAGTTCGGCAAAGTTGTACGCCCCGCGCAAAAGCTGCAGCAACAAAGCTTCCGAAACTTCACCCCGTTCAGCCGCAATAGCGACAATCTGTTGCGCTGCGACGTCCAGACATCCGCGCGGAATTTCCACCTCGTCAAGCCGCCCGTTTCGCATCGCGCGAACAACGGCCGCGCACTCCAGGAGGTCGTCGATCGTGAGCGCGAAGAACCTGCCCTTGGTCGTCCCGCCCAACATGTGGCCGGAGCGGCCGATTCGCTGAATCGCCGCCGAGATCGACCTGGGCGAATCTACCTGGCAAACTAAATCGACTGCGCCGACGTCGATCCCTAGCTCGAGGGACGAAGTTGCGACGATAGCCTTAAGCTCCCCGCGCTTCAGACGCTGTTCAGCTTTTAGCCGCTCGGCGCGCGCAAGACTGCCGTGATGCGCCATCACCGCATCCGCGCCGAGTCGCTTTTGCAAATTGAGCGCGATCCGCTCTGCCCAGCGCCGGCTTAGGGTGAAGATAAGCGCGGTGCGATGCGCACGGACGAGTTTGGCGATCTCTTCGTACATCGCCTCCCAATGTTGCTGGGTAGCCAGCGGCCCCAGCGCCGGTCCCGGCGCGATCACCTCGAGATCTGCGACCCGAGGACCGCAGTCGGCGCGCACGCAGCGAAACGGCCGGGGGCGTGGCGGCGACCGTCCATCATCCGCCTGCGCGCCGCACAAGAACTCGCCCAGGCGCTCGATCGGATTGAGCGTTGCCGAGAGGCCGATCCTCGTAGGACGCGTTCCAGTAGTATCGCGAACGAGTTTTTCTAAACGCTCGAGGGTGACGGCGAGATGGGCGCCGCGCTTGTTGCCGGCCAGCGCGTGCAGCTCATCGACGATGACGAAGCGCACGCGCGCAAGCTTCGCGCGAAAGCGCTGCGAGGTGAGCAGAATAAACAGAGACTCGGGCGTCGTAACCAGGATATGGGGCGGACGACGGAGCATCGCGCCGCGCTCGGCCTCCAGCGTGTCGCCCGTGCGCACCGCAGCCCGCACCTCGGGGAGCTCGGCGCCGCGCTCGGCCGCGGCCTGCCTGATACCCGCCAGCGGCTCCTCGAGATTAACGCGCACGTCGTTGGCTAGCGCCTTTAACGGCGACACGTAGACGACGGCCACCTCATCGCGCAACGCGCCGCGCTCGGCCTCAAGCACGAGATAGTCAAGGGCCCAAAGAAAAGCGGCCAGCGTCTTGCCACTGCCGGTGGCGGCGCACAACAGCACGTCGTCACCGGCCTCAATCGCGGGCCACCCTAAGGTCTGGATCGGCGACGGGGCGGCAAAGCGCCGGACGAACCAGTCGCGCACCGCATAGTGAAAACTTTGAAGTGGTCCGCTCACCTTGCCCTCAGAGTTTATACCATCGAACCTCGAGCGACACCGCGGCCAATTCGCATCCCCTCGCAGGCGGTTTTCGAACCACCGTGCGACGGCGGCCAATCAGGCTATGATCGCGCCGAATCCGGTTCTGCGCTGAAATGAAGAGACGGATTACCGGCGCGCGGCGGCGAGCAAGGCAGGCAGCTGGGCGCTGAATTCGCTTCGCGAAAGCACCTTGCTGAAACCGGCGTCCCGCGCTGCGGCGAGCGCTTTCAGCTCAACGTGGGACGCAAATCCAACGAGGGTTGCTGCGGGAGCTGTGTTGCGCGCGGCCCGTGACACGTCCGCGGCGGCGAAATTAGCGTCTGACAGATCGGCGATAATGATTTCGGGCTTAAGCCTTTGACAAAGCTCCTGCGCCCGTTCGAGCTCCGAAGCGTAGTAAACATTGAAGCCGACGTTTTCCGCCACCGCGTCGATCTTAGACCTGAACAGCAAATCGCGAACCAGTACGAGTGCATTCGGGCGGCTCATCGACTCGCACTGCCTCCTTTCATCCGTTGCCGGTTGCCGTTGTTGGGCATGCAATTCGTCATCGACGAATAAATTTTGGCGCTCACAACCTTACCATCCGAGCGGCTCGCCGCTGAGGCCTTCGATACCCGCGAGCTAAGGCCGAGCCGAATGTGAATGCCTACGCCTCGTGCATCCCGCCGCCGTCTCACCCCTTGGCGCCCTCAGCACAGAACCTGGCCGGTGAAACGACGGACAAATCGATCGTCGGTTTTTTGGCCGTGATAAGGTCGGCGATCACCTCGGCGGTGAGGGCTGAGAGTAGGATGCCGTTGCGGTAGTGTCCGGTAGCGTAAAACAACCCGGGAAGCGTAGGTGACGGGCCTATAACTGGCATATGGTCGGGTGCCGCCGGCCGTAATCCGGCCCATGCCTGGCGCAGCGGAAGGGAGCCCAGCGCCGGCGCCAAAGAGCGGGCCGCATGCGCAATCTGAGCAACGCCGTCAAGCGTCACACTCTTGTCGTAACCGACTTGCTCGCTCGTCGTCCCGGCGAGCAGGCGCCCGCTGCGGCGCGGCACGATATAGCCGCGCGGTGACAGCAGTGCATGTTTGAGCGTGCCAGCTGGAGCGTCAAAGCATAAGATTTGGCCGCGCACAGGCTCGATTGAAATCCCATCCGCTTCGCATCCCTTGATCCGACCCGCCCAGCATCCAGCGCTATTTACTACTACGTCAGCTTCTTCGAGCGCGCCGCCGCTTAGGCGCACACCGGCGACTCGACCGGCGCGCGCCACGACCTCCTCCACCGCTGAGTGAGGGAAAAACTGGGCGCTTGCCCTGAGAGCCGCGCGCGTATAGGCCTCAGTGAGCTTTCGATTATCGACCACGCCTTCGCTGGCAAACAGCAGAGCGTAGCTGACCTCCGGTGAGAGCGCGGGTACCAGCTCCCGGGCCTTTGCTCCTGTGATTTCCTCGAGCTTTAACCCGGCTTCGCGCTGCCATCGAAGCCGCGCCTCCAACTCAGCGCGTTCGCCGTCGTTTAGAGCAACCCAGAGAAGGCCGGCGCGATCGTATTCCGGATTAACTCCACTTTGGTCAAGCAGTCGGCGGTAAGTGCCATTTAACGCATCGAGGCCCGCCAGGCACAAATTCACCAGCGGCCCCGGGCCTTCGGCTTCGGCCTGCGGACCCACCATCCCGGCTGCGGCCCAAGACGACTCCTCTCCGAGTTGGCCGCGGTCGTAGACGCGCGTTTTAATCCCGGCCTCGGCCAGCCGCCAGGCGATCGCGCTCCCAATTATGCCACCGCCGATTACTATAGCACGCATCTCACTTGCGCCCTCTTATGCCGTCTGCCTCGAAGTCAGGCAGCCAGCCCGTTAAGCTGCGCTCCAAAGCGCCCGAGGTCTTGCAGCGACAAGCCATGAAAAGCGCTCTCCGCACGAGCGAGGTCTGCGAAAACCGCCGACGCCGAATAGTCGCTCTCAACGCCATCGAGCATTTTTTCCAGCTTGCCGATCACCTCCAGAGCCGGACGCGCTTGCCCCGGCGGGTCAAAGGCGCGATGAAAGCGCTGCACCCGGCCGGCGCAGTTGGTAAAGCTGCCGTCCATTTCGGGATACGCCGCTATAGGGAGCAGCTGAGTGGCAAAGTGAGCGGTCTGGCTGGGAGCAACGTCGAGCAAGATCAGATCTTCCAGGCGACCCAGCACGCGCATAAATTCTGCCTGGCCCAACGCGCGCGCCGGGTCGGCGCGCAAGGCGACAAGTAGCTTAAGCTCGCCTTGATCGGCCGCACAGGCCAAGCGCCCGAGGCCGTCGAGCCTAAGACCGAGCGCGCTCAGTCCGCGAGTATTCGGATTTTTGTCGGCGCTGATCAAAAAAGTGTCCGCGGGGCTCGCGTCAGCGGATGAAAAGCTCATTGCGCCAACATTCACGGAGCCTATAGTACGGGCAAAAAAGCGCTTGAGCGCGAAGATCTCTTCATTGCTCGCCTGCGCGCTTATCAGAGCTCCCACGGCGTTGGGCCCGCGCTCCTGGACACACCGGCGAATTTTTTGTGTTGCACGCGCCAGCGCCGCTTCCCAACTCTCGACCGCGAACCGCTCCCCAGATTGGACTAACGGCTGCGTCAGTCGATGTTCGCCCTGTAAAGCAACAAAGGAATGCCGGCCTTCGTCACAAATCCACCACTGATTGACGTGCGGGTTATAGCGCGGCTTATAGCGGTAGATGCGGCCGCGATGATGGTCGATGTCGATCGCGCAGCCACGTGCGCACAAACCGCAGACTGAGGGCGTGCGGTGCAGATACCAAACGCGCATGCGGAAGCGGAAATCTTTCTCGGTGAGCGCGCCCACCGGACAGATGTCGACCACGTTGCATGCGTAGCGGTTGTTCACCTTGCGGCCCGGATAAGTATCCACCACGCAATGGTCGCCACGCTCGAAGATGGCAAGCTCGCTGGTATGGGTTACTTCATCGAAAAAGCGCGTGCAGCGGGCGCACAAAATGCACCGCTCCTGGTCCAACATAATGTCCGAGCCGATGTCGAGCGCTTTGCCCTTTTTGTTCTTCTTGCCGAGCGGAAAACGGGAGGGCTTCCGGTCGTAGTCCATGTAATAGTCTTGGAGCTTGCACTCCCCGGCTTGGTCGCAGATGGGACAGTCGATCGGATGATTGATCAGAAGAAACTCCAACACCGCCGCCTGGACGTTCTTAACCCGCGGACTTTCCGTGTGAACCACCATCCCCTCTGCCACCTTGGTGTTGCACGCGATCTGTAGTTTTGGCGCCCGCTCGACTTCCACCAGACACATGCGGCAGTTGCCCACCACGCTAAGGCCCGGATGATAACAGTAGTGGGGAATCTCGATTCCAAGCAGTTCGGCCGCCTGGATGAGATTCATTCCTTGAGGAGCGTCAACTTCTCGTCCGTTGATTGTGAGTTTAGGCATGTTTATGACAAGTGGGCTTGCAAGGCCGCGAAACAAATTTCAGTAACTGCCCGCCGAAGCTGCGCAAAAAGACGTTCATCAATTTTGAGCCGCGCTTGCACCGGTCAGGCCACCCGGCGTACAAACCAGCGGTTTTGGTGCACGCCATGGCAACACACTATCCCGCTTAAGATTGGCCACGCGTCGAAACAGGCGCTTCAACCGACCGCGCTCCTCGCGCCGGCAAGTGCTCACGAGCAGGGGCGCTTCTAAAACCCTTCATACCTTGCGCTATCAAGTGTTCCGCCATGTTCAGCCGCAAGTAAGGGCGAGCCGCCGATCTCCGTTCAAGCTTTCTTGGCCGCCTCACGACGCGGTATGGGCTGGCGTCGGCGCAGAAGGCAGCGTGCGGCGAGGCGAGACCCCTGCCTGTTCGCGGTCGAAACGATATGGGCATCGGCGCAGGCGAACATGGTCAACAAACTCTTCTCTAAATTTGTTCACAAAGCTCCTCACCGGCATAGCCAGGCTGTCCGCAAGTACGCAGATAGTATTGCCCTCCATGTTGTTGGCGATATCGATGAGCTTGTCGAGATCCTCCTCTTCGCCGCGCCCCGCTTCGAGATCGATGAGCAGCTTCTCAATCCATCCGCATCCTTCCCGGCACGGAGTGCACTGGCCGCAAGACTCGTGATGGTAAAAATTGGCTATCGTCCTTAGCGCGTCCACCATGCACGTGTCTTCGTGCATGACTATTACCCCGCCGGTGCCCATCAGAGAGCCCGCAGCGCGCACGGAGTCGAAGTCCATATTGACCTTCATCGCCTCCTCGGCGGTGAAAACCGGAAACGAGCTCCCGCCCGGGATCACCGCCTTGAGCGCTTTGCCGCCAAGGATCCCGCCACCGAGATTTTCGCCATAGATCATATCCTTGAGCGGAAATCCCATCGGCAGCTCGTACAAGCCGGGGCGATTTAGATGGCCGGACAGGCAAAACAGCTTCGGACCCGGGCTGGTCGCAGGACCGATACTGCGATACCATTGCGCGCCGCGGGCGATGATATGCGGCACGTTGGAAAGCGTCTCCACGTTGTTGACCACCGTCGGACAACCGAAAGCGCCCTGTATCGCCGGAAAGGGGGGCCGATTACGCGGATATCCGCGTTTGCCCTCCAACGACTCCAGCAGCGCCGTCTCTTCGCCGCAGATGTAGGCGCCGGCGCCGCGATGAGTGTAGACCTCCACGTCGAAGCCCGTCCCCAGGACATTGCGCCCCAGATATCCGCGCGACCGCGCTTGAGCCAAAGCCTCGTCGACGCGCCGCTTCTGCAGCGCGAATTCCCCGCGCAAATAAATATAAGCGACGTGCGCGTTTACGGCGCGGCAGCAGATAAGCAGGCCTTCAATTACTCCGTGCGGGTCGTTCTGAAGCTGGTAGCGGTTGGCGAACGTTCCCGGTTCGCTCTCGTCTGCATTGCAGCATACGTATACCGGCTTTTGCGAATCGCGCGGAATGAAACCCCATTTCGTGGCGGTAGGGAACGCCGCGCCGCCGCGGCCTCTTAAGTTGGCAGCCTTTACCTCGTCAATAATCGCCGCCGGCGTCATCTCGGTGAGCGCCTTGCGCCACGCTCGGTAGCCGCCGTGCGCTTCGTAGACCTCGATGCGGCGTAGGTCGGGGATATCTAGCCAACGCGAAAGAATGCGCTCCATGGCAGGCATCGGTCAGGTGTTGGCGGCCCCGTCTGTCTGCGCGCGCCGACTGAACAGTTTTTGTTTTTCACCCTGGATCTTACGCTGCAAGGCCATCAGCGCGTCCAACACCGCCTCGGGACGCGGCGGGCATCCCGGCACGTAGACATCTACTGGCACCACGCGATCGATGCCGGGCAGCGTCGAATAATTGTCGTAAAACCCGCCGGTTGAAGCGCAAGCGCCAAATGCCATCACCCATTTTGGCTCAGCCATCTGGTCATAGACGCGCTTGAGGATGGGTGCCTGACGCACCGTCACCGTTCCGATGACCATCAGCAGATCTGCCTGGCGCGGCGTGAAGCGGGGAAGCAAAGCTCCAAAGCGGTCGATATCGTACGGAGTCATCGACAGCGACATGTATTCCATCGCGCAACACGCCGTAGCAAATGGATAGGGAAAAATAGAAAATTTGCGCGCCCAGGCTACGGCTTTGTCCAAGCGCGTTAGCAACGCCGTATCACCAAGCAGGGCTTCGTCGTTTTTAGCGAAACCCTTAACCTTCGCACCATTGTTCGTCGTCATAACTAAACACCCAATGCCGCACAGGGCCATCTCGCACTGCCGGGCGATCGCCGACCCGCAAAGTGCCACGCCTGTCGGCCACTACCTCTAATGCTACATGTCGGGAGGTAGCAGGGGAACGTCCGTGCGTGCGTGAAAGGTAACGCTGCTCATGCCGGACCCTAATCAACACCTCGAACAATAACCAAAGGATTGAGACGACGTCGATTTGCCCGCCATCGTTTAAGTCCCCGCTTGAGGTTGTGGTTAGCACAGGCCGTGCTGGTCCGCGGCCGTTTTCATCCAACAGCGCTCATGGTCTTGGCCGGCAGAAGCGGTCGGTCTTACTCTGGCGCTTGAGGTGGCGTGGAGCGCCGATATGAGCCTTCTGAGTTATGCGATCTCCGCCATGGCTCAAGACCTGGAAGCGCTTCGCGCAGAGTCTGTGTCGACCAAGGCGGGAAAATCAAACTGGTAACAGTGAGTTTCGGCACTGCGCTCTCCTGAATCGGCACCGGCACGTCTATTTGTAGACCAAAGCTGCGCGTCTGTCCGGGCAATAGCGGGGACGGTGGGGCAAGAAACCCGGTAAATTCGATAGGGTTTGCGAAAGCCGTATAAGTCGCGGCGAATAACGGCGAACGCGCTACGCCCGATTCGGGATAATAAGCCAGCGCCACGCGCACCTCGTCGACGGGCTTATCGCCAAGGTTTGTGATCTGGGCAAAGACCCCAGCCCCTCCATCACTGGTCATTGCTCGCCTGACCTTCGCCAAGCGAAGCTTGCGGAGGTAGAGTTCGGCCTGCGGCGCCTGCGCTCTAGCGGCTTCGACCAGCGCTAGTTCGCGCGAATACCGAAAGGCGACTCCCTTAGCCCCGCTAGCCGCAGAGCTTTCCAAAGTCTTAAGCAACTCGCCGTATGTCTTGGCGGCATCATCGAAGCGATGCTCGTGATACAGGCGCAAAGCCTCGCGGTGCAGGCGTGCGATCCGCTCATAGCCAGCAAGGTCGGCGAACAGCTTCCAACGGTGAAGCTCTTTGACCATTACCAGTTCGTCATCGTAGCTAAGGCGGGGATAAACATCGCGGGCGAGTAATTCGCGCGCCACGCGAGCACCGTCGACGGAGCCGAAGACGCGCTCGACCGCGCGCTCCCACAGCGGGAGATCGATTGTCGTGACTTTTACTCGAACAACGGCGTTAAGGCCATGGACGCGGACGTCCTGGTCAAGCGCGTATTGCGTCTTCTCCTCGACGAGCGCAAACCAGGTGCGATCCACGTCTGGAGCGAGCGGCATATTGGCCACGAACTCATCTACTGTTTGCGCAAGCCGGTCGCGCCTGGACAGCAGCCGGTAGCACGCCTGATAACGGCCGAGCTTTAGATTGGCCAGATAATCGCGAGCGAGTTCGCTCGGGCTTTGGCCGCATGCCCATAGCGGCGCGCCGAGCGTCAGCAGCAGCAAGCCTGCTCGCCCGCGCCTCTTGAGCCCACCGATCACGTCCGACACTTCCTCAGCCCAGGGCTATAGCGGCGTCGACATTGCTTTGCATCGCTGGCAGACCTTGCCCGGCCAAGCGCAGCGCGCAGCCCTGCGCCGCAAGAGCATACCCGCGACCGATAGGGCTCTTGCGAAAGCAACAAAACTTCTCCGCTGCCGCACCACCCTTAACAATTGGTTTTGCGCTAGATGAACTCACCTTGGCCAAAAAGACCATATTCCGGTCTGGGGCGACCGTGCATCAGCCTGCCCTTTGCGCTGCACGCCGGCACCAACGCGCACGGGAGCGAAAACTGTCTTAGCCCATCTTAATCTGCTTAAGCTCCACGGTGTTGCCTTCGGGATCGCGGATATAGACCGACCAACCTGTACCGCGGGCGCCGTATCGCTCCTGGGGTTCACCGATAACGTCGACTCCCATCTCCCGCAACCGTTGCGCCAGAGCGTTAATGTCTTCAGTCTCAACGCCCAGGCAAAAATGGTCAACGTTTCCCGTCTCAGCGACCGGGCTCTGCGCCGGGATGAGGTCGACCATGCTGCGCCCCGCGCGAAGTTGAATAAGGCCCAGGCTTTCGAGGCGACGTTCTTCGGTCAACCCGAGCACAGAACAGTAAAAATCGCGCGTGCGGTCAACGAAACGGCAGCGCAATACCACGTGGTCGAGCTCTGCTACGCGTAAAGGTGCTTTCATTTCCATAACTCATTCCGATGCTTACCAATTGCTCTCATGGTTCTGCCCGCGATCTTCGCTTCAGGCAGAGCTGCGAATCAAGCGCTCTGGGAAGCTGAAATCCTCCCGTTCGACGCGCGCGCACGCCTCCTCGACCATATTAGCTATGTCCAGCCGGGCCTCGGCGGCTTCAACTTCAGACGCACGGGCGTGAGTTTCGGGATGGCGCGGCACGAACAGCGTGCAGCAGTCTTGGTCGGGCAGAATCGACACCTCGAAGGTTCCGAGTTGGCGGGCCTGCTCGACGATTTCGTTCTTGTCCATGCCGACCAGCGGTCGCAGCACAGCAATCGGCGCCGCCTGGCCGATGATTGCCATGTTGTCCAAAGTTTGGGAGGCAACCTGACCCAAACTCTCGCCGGTGATCAGCGCGCTGGCGCGCAGCTTGGACGCCAGCCGCCCGGCGATTCGCATCATGAGGCGCCTGTAGAGCACCACCCTGAGCGGGCGCTCGACTCGTGCCACAATTTGGCGCTGAGCGTCGGCAAACGGCACCAACATCAGCGTCGCATGCGCCTGATATCGCGCGAGCAATGCTGTCAACTCGCGCGCTTTGTCGCGACTAGCTCGCGACAGGAGCGGGTAGCTGTGGAAATGCACGAAGCTTAAGCGCAGGCCACGACGCATCATGCGATACGCCGCCACTGGGGAATCGATCCCGCCGGAGAGCAGCGCAAGTCCTCGGCCGCTGATCCCTACCGGCAACCCGCCAGCGCCGGGCCGCTTGTTTAGCGAAACGTAAGCGCGCTTGGTAAAGACCTCGATCACGACCGCGAGCTGCGGATTACTTAGGTCCACCGCGCAGTTCAACCGCGCCTTAAGTGCGGCCCCGACCTCCCGTTCAATCTCCATCGACGTGAAAGGCAGGCGTTTGTCAGCGCGGCTTGCGCGCACGGCGAAGCTGGCTGCTCGGACGCCTTCGACTGCTTCGAGAGCCGCGCGCCTGATGTTGTCAAGGGCGGGATCGGTCGCGCGCCCGATGGAGAAATTCTGCAGGCCGAAGACCAGCCCTGCGCGCTCGCCGACCGCCTCGTCGCTAACGGCTTCGGGAAGTTCCAGCTCTATCCTCGCCGTAGGCGATACATTTTCCCATGCCGAGGTCGCGCATCACCGCGCGCAGGTTGAACTTGAGCTGCTCGACAAAACGCCAGCGGTTGCGCCCCTTCAAGGCAACCTCATGGACGCGGCCGATCAGGTAGCGCATGTTTCAGTGGCTCGCCAACGGTCGCTGTACCGGCCTTTGTCTAGACGCCAACTCCCCTGCTCCATCCCCCAAGCCCGTGCGCAGGGGCCGCGCTTGAGGTCGTCGGGAATCGCGACCCCCCGCCACGGACGCGCGATCCGATCCTCTCTGGGACATGCCGATCTAGAAGCTGGTTTCACGGCTCGATTGCCCGTAGTCTAAGTGGAGTCGCAATGCGGTTGCGCTTAAGATCCTGTAATTCTGTGATAAGGACGAAGCTCGCATGATGTCGCTCAAAGAAGTAGATAAGGTAGAGATTACCACGGTCATCGACAACTCAATTGATCTCCTCTTGCCCAGCAAGCCTGCCGTGCTGCGCAGCGGGTTGGCGTCCGGCCCGTGGCTCGGGAGAAAATCGCTGATCGCTGAACACGGCTTCTCAGCGTTGGTAAAGGTTAGCACGCCGGAGCACACCGAGAGCGTGCTGTTTGACGCCGGGCTTAGCGAAAGCGGCACGGCACACAACCTTGAGGTGCTCGAAGTCAGGGCTAATGAGCTACACTCGGTGGTGCTAAGCCACGGCCACGCCGACCATACCACCGGGCTCGTCGGCATGTTCGCCAAGCTAGGCAGGCGTCGCATGCCTTTGGTGCTTCATCCTGACGCCTTTCTTGAGCGCAAGGTGATCTTCCCAGACGGGCATGAAA
>Ga0080006_1165160_pt1 | contig 28574 bp, 41 predicted proteins | sample RS3BMetagenome_FD_69209 | JGI IMG/M metagenome (GOLD analysis project Ga0080006, IMG submission 69209) | Ferric oxide microbial mat and aquatic microbial communities from Rainbow Spring, Yellowstone National Park, USA - RS3B (SPADES... ...
GTTGAAGCTAACGGCAGCAGGCTTTTGGCTACTGATAGTGTCTGTTCTGCATCAACAACTACCCAGCGAAAGTTTCCCTCTCGATTTCGAAACTCAAGCCTTACCATTTTCGTGCCTCCTTCGCATTCATGGTCTAACTGGTTCATAGTCTCCTGCGGTTACTACTAGACCAACTTCTTGCTGGCGATATTTGACTGCCAGATGCTTAGCCCAAGCTTTGATAGCTGGCAGCATGCTTTTGTCAATAAAGATGTCAATTCGCCACGAATCTTCTACTATAACCTCCCCATTAGGTGACAGCCATGAGCCTCGTAGTTGATATGCGGACGCTCCTCCAAACTGGCTGGCTGCATCGTACAATACTTCATCCAGCTGATACCTGCTAATGCCTGCTACCAGTATCATTGCCAGCATTCTGCCGTGCCTCCCTCTGTGGTTCTAGTGCCTGCTGGCAAGCCTATGCTAGCATGCATGCATGCTGCCTAGCAAAGTCGGTTTAGCACCATGGCAGATGCTGGGCCAGCAGGAATCGGTATCTGCAGCGAGTGTCGCTGCGAAGCTTCGCGTCACTCGTTTTTTCGCTGCATTACGTCATTCCTGCGTGCCTGTCGGTAGGCGCACATAATCGTCCTTATGTGCCGCTAGGCTTGGCATTCGTTTCCAGAAGCGGTTTCGCAAAAAGCAAAAAAAAAAAAAACAAAAAACGAAAGCGAATCTTGATCTCGGTCACGCGCGCGTCAGGACATAGTAGGCCAGCCAGGCGGTCAACGCCCATCCGAGCAGTGCCTGCCAAGCCGGCTCGGTCGGGACAGGCGTAATTCGGCCCGGCGTTTCCGGCAGTTCTGGCGTTTCTGGCGTTTCGGGCGTCCCTGGCGGCGGTACCGTACCGATCCCCACATTCGGCGGGATCTCGCCGGCGAAGGCTTCTGCCGGTTGTCCCCCGTAGAGCCGGGCGAGCGCTACCCCGGCGGGATAGTTCGTTACGATCGTCTCGACGAATGGCTGCTCCGGCATTTCCGGCATTCCGGGCGTGCCTGCCGTACCCGGCGTTCCCGGCGCGCTGGTAGGCGCACTGGGGAGATACGAGGTGCCTGGAATCTGCGCCGGGTACCCACCCTGTACAGCCACCTGCCACCCAAATGCGGATGTTGCATAGTTCGCCTCTAGCACGCTCGGGCACTGTTCGATGGCGGGCCCAAGGCCGGACAACGGTACCCAACCGCTTGGGCCCAGCAGCACCACATTCGACCACTGGGCGGTGCTGGACCCGGTCGCCACGTCACATTCCAGGCAACCATGGCTGGGGCCACGCGGTCCGGTCGGCAGAATCGCCTGCACTGCCCGCCAGGTCATGGTCGCCCCCGGCGCCATATCGTTGCCCGGCACAGGCAGCGCAAGCGAGGTTGCGGGCTGCCCTTGGCTGTACAGCACCAGCACAATGTTCCCTGCCGACAGCGCCACGTTGATCCGTAGCTGCGCCCCTGCTGCGGGAATCAGCGTCACGCGGTCCACATAGTGTCCCGGTTGCTGTTCGGGCCAGATACCGATGTACGGCACCACCACGCCCCGGCAGTCCACGTATACGCCCGCATCTACCGCGTGCAGCGATGTGCCGATATCGAAATGCCAATCGGCCACCGTACACCGGTCGGACGTGTCGCATTGCTGGATCACGATGTCCGCCTGTGCCCCCCAGTAGGGGCCCGTCACCTCGGCACTCCAATAGCTTTTGCCGGGCTCGCAGGTCATGCGGCATCACTCCAGCTCGAATACGGGTAGGGCCTCCCCGGTACGCGGTCGTGCCGTGATCTGGGTATAGATGCTGGTGGTGGCGAGGTTTGCGTGGCCCAGCCACGCCTGCACCTCATGCACTGGCGTTCCATGGTCCAGCAGGTGGACCGCCGCCGAGTGCCGCAGCCAGTGGGGGGACGGCGCACGCGGGATACTGGCCCGCCGCGCACAGGACCGTACCCGATGGTACACGCCGAACCGGGTCCAGCGCCGTCCCGTCTCGGTCACCAGCACCGGCGCAGCATCCCCCGTACTCGTGGCTACCTCCAACCACTCGACCAGGAGATGCTGCGGCACAGTCTGTTCCCGCGTGCGCTGCCCTTTTCCGTAGACCGTCACCGTCCAAGTGCCGTTGTGCTCCGATACGTCACCCCAGTCGAGCGCCACCGCCTCCGACACCCGCAAGCCGCAGTAGTAGAGCGTGCGTAACAGCACATGCTCCTCGGGAGATTGCGCCGCCCGGAACAACCGGCGAACTTCGTCCTCCGTCAGGTAGCGGTGGGATACCCGGCATTCCGGTCGGTCGCGGCGTAGCCTACGCCAGGGGTTATCCGTCACCACGCCCTGCACCGACAGCGCATCCCAGAGCCCCGTGAGCGCAGCTAACGTCTGTTGGACAGTGGCAGGACTGTACCTCGCCCGAAGCGCCGCCACGGCCTCCCTAGCCTCGGCATCGCCGATCTGAGAGGGATGCAGTGCAAGGTCCACCCGTCCTCCCTGCCGGAGGATCAGGTTGAGCCTTTGCGCCGCCCGGCCATAGGCTATGGCCGTGTGTCGGCTCCGTTGACCCACTGCCCAACGCGACAGGATATCCAGATAGCGATCCAGCTCGGCGAAGCTATGGGGTAGTGCCTGCCCCGCCCTTGCCGGGGTCCTGGGCGGCAGGACCGGCAGCGTGCTCACGCTTGACCTCTCCCAGCACCACAAGCATCGAGTTCAGGAAATCCCGTAGTTGGTCCATCATCTGCGCGTTGGACCGCGACTCCTCGCGCTTTGCCTGTACGTGGGATTCGCCGACGATGAGTGCAATCGCGGTGAGCACCACTCCGAGTACATCCTGCGCGCGCAAGTGCCAGCCGAATGCGGAGTCCGCGAACGCGACGAACGCAGCTACGAATGCTACGAGGAATCGGTACACCTTGCCCTGCATTTCCTCACCGTCCTGCAACTCATAGACAAAAGTATCCTCACACCTGCCCAAGCTGCTTCCTGCTTCCTCCACCAGCACCGGCCTTGCGGCCTGCAACCTCCGATGTCCACAGGCGTCACTTCCCGCAGCCTGCGACCGCAGGCCGAACGGGCGGTACGATCCCTATCCCGATCACCTGCTGACGCCGAAGGGGCGGACGGACTACACGCCCGCACCCGCCCCTTCGGGACCGATGAGGCCCAGCGCGGCTAGCCGTTGCCGCACCCCGCGCAGCTCATCCGGTGTCGCATGGTAATACGCTTGATCCAGAGCCTGCTGCGTCTCGCCAGCACTCATGCGGAGGTACGCCGCATGCAGGGCGGGATTGGTCGAGATGACGGCCAGGTACCGCGTCAAATAGTAGCAGGCCGGGCATACCGGTCCTGCTGGGTTCATCTAGCGGCTGAGCCCCTCAATGTAGCGGCGTGCCCACTTGTCCGTCTGCGCGGCCGACTGTACCGCCGCCTGGAACTGTCCAGGGGTTACAGCCGCGATCCCGGACTGATACCGCTGCCCGGCACCGGCCATGCACTGGGCCTCGGAGATGCCGAACTTAGCCAGACCACGGCAGTAGGCAGCCGGATCTCCGTGCCAATTCTTGGCACCCGCCACCGCGTTCCTGGCCCACTTCGCCTGCGCTTCCTGGAGATTGACGGCCATCCCGATTCCTCCTCTACACGCAGTGAGGCGCAACCGTGGGTATCGGACGGCTGCGCCTCAATCGCGCCTAGGATCAGACTTCGACTGCAGTATACCGCACCGTGCTCGCACAGACAACTTGAGGTTCTCCCCAGTGCGAAAGCGCGGGGCTCAGTACCCCTGCACCTGCGGTGCCGCACCCGAGCCCTGCGCGGCCTGTGGCGCTGGGGACGGAGCCGCAGCCTGCGGGTCCTCCGCAGTCGGGTAGTCGTCGTGGTGCGACTCCAGCGCCGTCAGACGGGCCTCGATATGCTCCAGCAGCGCCTCCAACCTCACCGCAAACTCGTGCCAAACCTCACGGTTGAGATGCACGTCGGGGTGGTGCAGGTAGGAACGCAACTCGTCCAGCAGTCGGCTCACCGAAAATCACCCCCCTTCAGCTTACGCCCTCTGGCTGTTGATCCCAAGTGCTTCCAACACCGTCAGGGCCGCGTTCACGGCACCAGGGCCGTCGCCGAGAATCTGACACCTCTGCCCCTGACGCGGAGTCTCAACGCACAGGCTGGCCAGACCGTCCACGTACCGCAGCTCGCCCACCTGCGTGCCGTCCTGCGCGGTGAGCCGGTACGTGATCTGTACAGGGTTCGGCACCGCCAATGCACCGAAGTGCTCCTCCAGCTTAGTCTCTGCGCTTAGCCCAACCTGCCGGACGCACGCCTGCTCCTCGGGGGACAGGCTCTCGAACGGCAATGCCGCCCGCTCAGGCGATAGGCACAACGCTTTCCCGAAATGCCTACCCCAAGCACTCAGCTCCGGCATGGCTATCACCTCCTCGACCTGCGGTGCAGGATCACCTGACCGGAGATAGGATACGGGTAGCGGGAAGTCCAGCAACAACATCCCCAAGCCGCAGCCACTGCGCCGGGCTGTCCGCGAGCACCGCGCTGACATAGGCGCTGTTGCTCGTGCGGGCGTTGTAGTGTGCCTGCACGCGCGTCGCCGAAAGCGGCGTAGGGTAGATGGCAACCTCGGCGATGTTGCCGTTGAAGTCCGCACCGGGACCGAGACCGCTGTATCCGCCGATGTTGTAGCCGCTGCCTAACGTGGGCAGCTGGCAGGTGCCCGTGACGACCTGTTGCCCGTCGATGTACCCTGCCACATTCCCCGACGCATCGACGGTCATCACCGCGTGATGCCAGTTGCCGTCGGCGACGTTGTACGAAGGAAACGTGGAGAACGGCGAGGGTAAGCCGCACTCAAACCGAAGAAACTCGTTGTTCCCCTGGGGGATGATAACGAAGTCCATGTATCCCCATATGTAGGCAATGTTCCCGACGGGATTTGCGGGGTTGGCTACTTTGAACCACACTTCCAGGGTTCCGTAGGCAGTGTTGGGGTAGGTGGGCAGCGGCGTCGGTGCCCAAATGTACGCCGCGTCGCTGTTGACCCCAAAGTAGACCGATCCCGGCCCTCCCGTGATTGGGGAATCCGCGCTATGCCAGATGCCGGGGCCGTTCACCGTTCCCGTCTTCCCGTTGCCGCTGGAGTCGGGAACGGCAGCCCCCGCCGCAAGCGCCGGTCCCTGGACCCTCGCCGCCACGATCCGTGAGGAGTCGTGCGCGATCGTGCCCGACGTCTCGTTGAGCCGCCAGTAGGCGATCGGCTGGTCGGCGAGTACGGCGGAGGGGTACGCGGTCGGATCGGTGGATTGGGCAGCTTGGTAGTGGGCTTGCACTCTTGCCGGGCTCAGGCCGGGAGCGTATACGGCCAGTTCCGCCAGATTGCCTGACAAGTAGGTATCCCATACGCCAATGATCCCTGGACCGAACTGACCGGTGAAAGACGTGTCCCCTACATAGGGAGAATTTGTCCAGACTGCAACGCCGTCCACGTATCCTACCGGAACGCCGCCGATCATGCTGAGCACGTAGTGATGCCATGTCGTTGCATTGAGGCTGTAGCTGGTCCCATTACCAACGGCGGCGTTCCTGGCCTCAAATCGTACTGCGTTAGCGTTTCCCTCAAGGTCAAAGAACCCATAGGGTCCGCTTGCTCCGATGAATCCTCCCATTGTTCCGCTTCCCATAGAAGCGTCAACTTTCGCCCAACATTCAATGGCAATGCTAGAAACTGGAGCCGTAAGTGCGCGAAGAGGCATGGATACGGAAATATAGCCATTTCCGTTGAAGTGATACGATAAACTCCCCGGTGCCGCTAAAGGTCCGGGTTCCCCCAACGTAACACTGCCTACTATCGTGCCGTCATTCGTACCAAAAACAGAAGGCAGCGGCATCTACACCCCTCCCCATGGGCACGGCGGCACATGCACCACGATGCGCCCGTCCGGGGTATTGGGAAGCGAAACGGGCGGACTCGGCAGCCGTGTCGGCAGCCCATGCGGAATTTGCTGGTGCGTCTCCTGGAGAAGACCTACCCCGTAAGCCGTAGGAGTATATCCTCCAGGCATCGACCAGTATGCAGAGCCGTCAGGAACATCAATCGTCATATCTTGACCGCAGTTTGGACACCGAACAATCACGTTGCTCCGCCTCCCGCTACTTACCGATGATGGACGCGCTAAACGTGAAGCTCGGCGAAGTCCCGCCGATCACCCAGCGCAGTCGGACCCAGTTGCCGAACGCCTGATTCGTCGCACACCCCGCCCCGACGGTGGTTGACACCGTCCCCACAGCCGTAATCTGCGCCGATGCCCATATGTTGTACCAATTCCCATCCCCGCCAAGGCGGTCGAGGTACAGGTTTAGCGTCGGCGACGTGCCGGATACCGCAGTAACGTTCACATCCACGGCCAACTCGGAGAATTCGGCTACGGGCAAGTTCGGCGTGTTGCCTGACGCGGTATACGCAGTACTACCGAGCACCAGCACCGGATACGCGACACGTCTCGTCGCCGTCGTAACGCCGTCCGTGCTCACCGATGCTGCCCACAGGTAAAGGCGCAGCGTAGTCTGCGCTGTTGGCCCGTTCACCAGCCGTAGCCGTGCATAGGGGGCCTTGGTTGCCGTCGCGAACGCCCGCTGCACACCGCCAGTAACGACAAAGGGCTCCTGGTCGTCCGGGTTCGTGCCGTCGCTGGACTGGTCGATGTACAACACACCGGACTGGTCGGTGTAGATCGTGCCGAACAACGCCCGGTTCGTGCCAACTTGGACCCACGAGCCGACATAGGTAGCGCTTGCCGCCAAGGCGCTCGTAGTACTCTGCACCGCTACCTGATACGTGCTCTGGATGTCCACGGGCTCTTGAATTTGGCTAGCTACCTCTTCCACCCGGACCGCTGGGTACGTGGTATCCAGGATGCCGCCGGTGAGCGCGGTCTGCGGGGCTGTCGCCTGTACCACCCACTCCACCGACATCGTTCCGAACGTCGGTGCTGCGGCAAACTGGAGCTGCAGCCGCAGGGTGCGGCTCAACCCCTGCGAGATGGGAACGACAAGCGTCAGGCTACCCCCGGTGTTGATCTGGCTGAAGCCGGTGGGAGTGCCGTAGTTGGCCTGCCCCGTGGCACCGACGACGAGAAACGTCGCCCCGGTGATGGACTGATTCGTGTTGTTAACGATGGTATAGGTCACCACGCGGGCGGGATAGAGCCAGTCGGTGCCCGCCGTAGCGGCAGGGGCGATGAGCAGGTCGATGTCCACCGTGGCAGTGGCCTGCGTGTTGCCCGCCGCGAACGATTCCGTGTACGTGCTATGCAGGGCCGCAGCAGTGCTGGGCACCGCGCCCAGCGCCGGTACCGGACTCGCCGCCTGCACCATCCCCCATCACCTCACCCTGCCCGCGCCGCCGTCGTCGTCGCCGTAGTCATCAACGCCGGGCATTGTTCCGCCAACAGTGCCCCGGACACGTCACCGGAGGCTACCCGCACAATCCATTCGCTCGCCCAGCGTACATCCCGATACGTCGTTTCGTCTACCAGCGACCGCAGCCGCTCCCAATCCACCTGCCGTGTACCTGGCGCGATGATGTTGCCATCGCGGTCCAGGATCGGCACCCCAAGCCAGGTGAGAGCGATCACGGACACGCCCTCCGCCTCCTCCTCGGCCTTCGGCACCTGGTCTGCCGTCGGGTGGGGGAGGCAACGGCTGTTGTGCAGCAGCGCATGTGCTGCCTCGTGGACCAGCGTCTGGAGTGCATACTCATCCCGACTCATGCTGGCAGCTCCAAGCGCAATCTGGTTCGTGGTGGTGCTATACTCGCCCTCCACAATGCGCTCCGGAGTGGCAGGTAGGTTCCTGAACCGCACCTGTACGCCACGGGCCTGAAGCGCCCTCGTCAGCCGATCAAAGTAGATCGCCGGATCGGCGGGCTCCGTGGTCTCGGCTTCCACGGAGCGAGATGGGGCGGTGTACCGCTCCACCGCCTCACGAGAGATGCGGTGCGTGCCTGCCCCGGCATGTGTCGGCACCAACATCGTCCATGTGCCGAGGCCCTCCTCAAACGATCGGTACACGTCCTGCGCCTCATCCCGCACGTTGCGCAAGTCGTCCAGGGAACGGACGGACGCCAGCCTCTGCCTCAACGATTGCACACGCGGCAAGGCGTTTTCAAGCGCTTGGCGCTCCGGCTCCGGGTTGCGGGAGATCTTCTCTGGGGTCCAGTCGTAGGCCAGCAGGGCGGACAGCTCCTCCAAGCAGAATGCGATCCGCGCCTGAACGTCAGCGGACCCGAACCCCTGCTGCTCGGCCAGCTCTGTAGCCCGGCGTAACGCGGTCGCCACGCCAGCTAGGTGGGCACGACCGCACTGCACACAACCTACCGCCACCTGCTCACGATCCTCCGATACGGCGCGCTGGAGCACCACTGCCGCCTGCAGTTGCGCTGCCGCCTGTCCGGCGAGTGCTGCTGCCCGTTCGAGGCCCTCGGTCGTGCTTGCCTCATTCATCGCCTGCCGCAACTGCCGGATCGTGGGCAAGGCCGCCTCCAGCGAGCGGCGCTGGCCCTCGGGCAGAGTCGCGAGATGTTCCGGACTCAACTCGAATCGTTCTACCTCAACCAGCTCGCCCATGGTCTGTTGGGCATCCCGCAGCCGCATGGCCGCCTCGGGATGTTCGGTGCCCTGATCCCTCGCAAATCGCAACGCCTCTTTGAGGCGGGACGACACCTCCACGATCACATCCCGCACCCGCGTAACCGTATCCTGCGCTGCGGGAGATTGCGGGACAGCGGCGGCAGCGACGGCTTTGCGCGGTCGTCCTGGCCCGCGCCGCGACTGCGCTAGCTCCTGCAGTCTCTTTTCCAATTCGTCGTAACGCTGGATCAGCCGCTCGTAGCGCTGCTCTTCCAGTTCTTCGGCCCGACGATTGAACATTCGGAACAGACTCCCGCTCACGGCGGGATGGGTCACTACGTCCAGAAGCGTATCGACCCACGTTGGCACGGTCAGCCACTCCCGTTAGCGGCAGGACCGATCTGCACCACGTAATACCCCGCTACTCGAGCGAGCGATTGAATGTCCTGGTCCAGTCCGGCCAGCACCGCCTGGTAGAGGTAGAGCTGGTGTGCGGCCCAGTCCGGCCACTGGGCGACCGGAACCTGGTATCCCCGTATCGCCATGCCTTGCATCCCTAATGCCGCCAACTCTGCGGACTCCGCATGTCCAGGGTACCCAGCCCCCCGCAGGTAGTCGGCTGCATGTCGAAGCTGGTTCGCACCCCGCATCAGCCAATAGTACGCCTGCGCGCGGCTGCGCGAGTGGATTGCCCGCTCCAGGTACTGCGAGGCTGTCAGGACATCGGTATGGCTCGCCCACGGCTCTGGAGCCGCCAGGGGAATCCTCAGGGGAAGTTTCATAGCACAACCACCTCAACGAGCATACCCAGCAGGAGCAGACCGACTCCGAGCCACAGGGCGGCGGGAATGGATGGTGGCGGTGGGGCAAGCACTCCCTGCGGTGTGCCCGGAGGCATCGCAGCACCCAACGGTGCAGCGACACCCCGAATAGCAGTCGTCGAGGGCAGGGCAATCCCCAGCGCCCGCACCGCCTGGGCGGCGGCGCCCACGTACCGGAGGTACCGGCCCTGTCCAGGACCGGACCGGGCATGCACATCACGCCACCACGAGGACCAAGCGCCGAATCCCTCCGAGTTCCAGATGCGCCACGCAGCCTCGGCGTTATGGTTGGGGTCCTGTAGCCAGTGCGCCCAGGCACAGGGGTCGGTGTCCCCGGTTAGCTGCCGCAGGAGCGTCGGGTGGGCGCACATGTTGATCTGCCAGAGTCCATAGCTCACCCAGCCACCGCAATTGTAGGCCAGGCAACCCGGCTGATCGGCCAAACTGTCCCCGGCTGCATTTGGGTTCCAGTTGCTCTCAGCACCAGCGATGGCGACCATCGTCACCAGGTCGTGGCCCGTCCAGTACCGCGACGCCGCGACCGCAGCACGTTTGGCGAGGTCGAGCGCGGTCGCCATACCCCACACCTACCAGTGCAACAGTTTGGCCGCAGCCTGCACCGCAAATGGCTCCAGCAGCACTGCAATCACAATCGTCCACCACCGGCCATGGACGGCACGCAGCTCATCCCGGAGTGCAATCACTTGCCGCCGCAATTCCGCGAGGCTCTCCCGCAACGCGGAGACCTCCTGGCCCAGGTCGTACGTCCTCTGCTCGATCGTACGCTCGAACTCGTGCATATCCACCACCGCACCGATGCGTACGGACGCAGACCATCCGGCTACCCGTCCAGGGACAGCACTGCGGCCGACACGCGAACCTGGTTGGCAGTACCGGCAGTGGCCGTGACCGCGATCGGACTTCCCGCCTGCGCCACGATGTGGTATGTGCCGAACGGCGTTGCGCCCACTGGCAGCGACTGTGCGTTGGCGACGGTCAGGCTCTGGCTTGTGCCGGTGTCGGGATCGGTCCAGGATACCGTGAGGGTCGTTGCGGTGGCAGCAGTTACCACGGACGCATACAACGCTACGGCATACGATCCCGTTACCGGGGGTGTCCAGCTCAGCACCGTAGTCGCCGCCGTCGTGGTCAGCAGCACGCGGCGTACGCGGACAGGGGAGAGCACCTTCCGAGTGGTGTACAACGTCGCCATCAGTTAATGCCCACCTCCACCCGCTCCACCGCACGTACCGCCTGCTGATAGATACGCTGGTACTCCTCCTGGCTGATCCGCCGCCCCATTGCCATCTGCTGGGCTAGCTGTTGCGGGGTCAACAACCCCATGCGCTCCCGTAGGATATTGGAAGCACTCAGGCGCCAGACCTCGATCCGCACCGGGGTGGGAGCCGCAGGCTGCTGTTGTGCCACCAGGTAGAAGTTTAGCCTGCGCCTCGCTACTACGAAGGCAGGAAATCCGCGCTGTAGCGTGGACAGACCGGTTTGCACGTTGACATGTCCCAGATTGTCGTCGCGATCGACCAGCAAGAACACCCCATCGTCCGGGTCGGAGCGTGCCGCCACCGCACGCAGCAGCAGCAACTCGTTCGGGCTCGATACCTGTACCGACCAGAAATTCGCCTGGGTAGTCGTCGCCTGGTATAGGTTGCTGTACTCCAGTGTGTGACCAATGATACGGTTGGCGTAGGTATCCGCGATGATCGTGTCCAGGCTGTGCGGGTATACACCGCTCTGCTGGTTCGGGTCCGTGGTCAGGCCCACATCCTGCGCCGCCTGCCGTTCCGCCGGACTGATGGGGTAACCCCGCAGCACTTTGAACGCGGTCGGCATGCGCCAGAACGTCATTACGTACAGCACCTGGATGTAGGGGATCGTGGCGCTGGTGCTGTTCACGAGCTGCACGCTGAGCGTGTGGATGGCACCGCGTCGGATCGGCACCAACTCCAGGTCGGGCGGGAACTCACCGGCATCGTAGGTGATGGTGTCTCGGTCGTTCGCTACCTGGAGCTGCAGACCAGGGATCTGAGAGATGCCCAGCGACGTCAGCTCCACGTACATGTCCGGCTGCTCGCTGGACTGCCATCCGGTCAGCGTCGGAAACAGCGGCTGGCGCGACCCAGCCGAGAGGCCCGTCAACGTCGCCGTGTACGGAACCTGCTCCAGCCAATAGGGTCGCGCCGCCTGGATCGTGGACACACCCGGTTCCGTTGCCATGGCCCCAATCGCCCCGCTTCCTACCCTGCTACGTTCACGTTAGGGTGGGTTCCGGAAACTCGCCCTGCATCAGACCTTCGAGGATGAACACCGTGCCCGCCGTGGTTGCAGACCCGTACTGCCACTGCCGGTTCACGGGATCGTAGGCGAATGCGCCTGCCGCCAAGGTGGTACCCGAAAGTCCCACCTTGTTCACAACCGACGATGCTAGAGCCGGGCTGGTCGTCGAGGCCGTACCCCCTGCAGCCTCTGTCAGCACCAGGACCGACGTAACCCGCGTGATCGGAGGGAAATCGGCCGGGAGGTTCGTGGGGGTATTGGCCGCTACGGTTCCGGGCAAAATGAATGCGAGCATGGCTACTCAACTACCCCCTCTCGATCAGCACGCCAATGAACCCGACCGCCACGCTGTCCTGAGGGATCGAAGAACCACCCGCAGCGATGAACGGCACCGCGTTCTGCTTGTAGATGATCAGCTCTCCCGGGAAGCGCGGCATAGGCCGGTAGTCACCCGATCCGTCGTTCGTGTAGCCCCACTCGAGCGGGTTGTACCCGGTTCCCGACAGGTAGATACCGTTGAGTCCGCCCTGCTCTTCGGGAACGTCGTTGGCGTCGATCGTCCACCCAGCCCGCACCAGGTTCTGGCCGGGTACGCCCGGAGCGCCAGTTTGACCAGGCGGCAACGGCACACCCTTGACGCCCCACGACCGGAGGATGAAGGCGTTGTCGTTGAGCGCGAATCGGAATCCCAAATCCTGGAATTGGTCCTCGACGTTGCCAGGAGCGCCTCCAACCTCAGGCTGCAGGGAGAACCGGTAGCTGACCTGTTGCTGCGTTGCGTTGTTGTTGAACGCGAACCGCCAGTATGGGTTGATCTTGATTTGGCCCTGCTGAGGTCCACCTGGATAGGTGGTCCACGTGTCGGGACTGAGCGGTCCCGCCGGGATGAACGTACCCTGCACCGGGGGCAGACCCATGACGATCCGCGCTTGCGTCTGCACGTAGAAGTCGTTGCTCCACAACTTGGCGAGATACGCGAGGTCGGCAGCGGTGTACTGGTACCCCTTCACGATGATACGGTACTGGTCCGGCGCACCGTAGATCGTGCTCAGGACCAGACCGAGATCGTTGGCGTATTTGGGACAAATCGCGTGGAGCGGCATGTTGGGGCGCCGCAAATGGGCCCTCTCCTGGACGACCTTCCACAGCGGTTCGCCGAATTTGATCTGGAAGGTCGGCCCGCCCTTGACCCGCGTGCGAAGCGGATTCATCAGGATGGGTCCGTATCCCGTGAGGTTGATGTAGTGTTGGTAGGGCCTGTCGTCGAGGATCAGGTAGATCTCCCGCAGGTCCTCGAACTGGCCCGACGAGTTGCGCGGGGGATCAATCTCGATCGAGGTGATCTCGCGGAACACGGCCCGGTTGGTGGCCGAGGTGCTCACCGTATTCGGCGTCATCGCGCCGGCACCCGACGGGTCGTAGCGCTTCGTCTCGTTCGTAGTCAGACCGCCGTCGGTGATGTCGAGAAACGTCCGCTCGATGGTGTATTCGTCCATCGCAACCTACTCCTCCTGCGTTGGGGGTGTGGAGGATCTGTTAGTAGGCGCCGCTGCTGGGTACCAGGGCTTCACTACCCGCCGTAGCCGCGACACCCGCGAGCCCAGGGTTATAGGCCGGGGTGGTCGGCATCTTTGGCGGAGGCGTGGTCTGGACCACGGGGGGAACCAGATGCCTACGCGCCAGTCCCGAGGCCAACATGCCGATGCCCCAGGTCGCTCCGCCGTTGATGGCGTCCATGTAGCGCGGGTTGCGCACGTACCCGCTCCCGAACGCGCTGACGAGGATGGCACCTAGGGCGATCAGCTCGGAGTTGGTCAGACGGGAGCTGAGGGGCCTGAGCTTCACGTCGGCATAGTCGGCAGCGACGGCGGCTGCCGCAGCGCCGCCCCAATTCCACCAGTCAACCGCTGGCAGCAGAGCCATGGGCGTATCGCCTCCTGCAAACGAAACGGGGCGCCTGGCTACTGCCAGACGCCCCAATCGCGTCCGCGTGATCTCAACATCGACTATCGCATACCGTTCGAAACTCGTCAATCAACCACCGAGGCTGTTGACCTGAATCCCGGCGGCGCAAGCCCCGCCCTGCAGGTCTGGGGATAAGCCACCTCGTTATGGTGGCATAGGATCAAGCGCCACCCCGTTCGCAGAGGGTGCAGCTCCGGAAGTATCGGAGCTTAGGCTCCGTAGTTGGGGCGAGGACGTCCCCCACGAGGACGAACGTCCTCGCGTAGCTCACCGCAAGGAAGCGCGAGGAGCGCAGAGCGGCGAGAAAGAATCCCCGCGCTTTCGCGCTGGGGAGAACGTCAAGACTATACGCTGGGCACGTACACCAAACGAAGCATCCCGAACGTAGTGTCCTCCGTAACGGTAAGGTTGACCCGATCTCCTTCGACCACCTCCCACTGGTTCCGGTACACCACTCCCAGCGGCAGGTTGGTCGAGGACAGCGACCAGTACTGCATCCCGTCCCAGGTGACCTGCAGGACGGTCGGGTTCTGCGTCACCACGACGGAGATCCGCATCACACCTGGAGCCGGAACCAGGAAGTCTTCCGCCAGCAGGGGCTCACCAGCCTCCGCGACATACCCGTTGCCCAGACGCAGAATCGGTACGGGATACGTGCTGATCCGCACGGCACTGCCCGGTCGCAGGACGCCGGGGACACCCACCGCGTACCCGACCGACGCCCCAGGGTCGCCCTGCTGCTCTCCATACGCAGGCTGCGGACTCACCGGTGGGGTTACTGGCGTAGCCAACTCAATAGCCAAAGACCGTCACCTCCCGCGCGGTCAGGACCGCAGTAGCTCAACCGTACCCCACACCAGCAGCGTGGCGACGATGCCCACCACCACAATGTCCTTCCCTAACTGACCGAGGGCAGGCAGCGCCTGCTCCGGATGCTCGACGACGAACGCCACGAACTGGAATAAGGATATCAAGGCGAACACGGCAATGCCCGCGACCAGCGCGGCGGCGAGGGCACCTACGGCGGCAGCGATTCCCTCCGGCGTCGCCAGCTCCGGCAGGATCGGCACAACCCTGGACACGAACAGGCCCAGTCCTGCCAGAAACCCCACGATGACAGGCAGCCCAGGTGCCCGTTTGACCCACCGGATGGCTACGTCTCCGTAACGGTTCCACTCGGCCAGGGGATATCCAGGCCAAGGTTGCAAGATGCCCATCCCGAAGCGCTCGCCCACGCGCTGCTCCAGGGCTGCGGCATTGTTTACGAGCCATGCCAACGCAGACGCAATCTGCGCAGCCAGGAGGTGTTTCCCGACACCGGGCACGGTGATGCCCGAACAGTGCAACTGCAGCTCAACCCGCGTCCCCTCCGGCAGCGACGATTCCAGGTCCACGAGATGCTGAACTGCCTGCAAACTGCCCAGCACCGATCCCGATCCCGCAGACAGGACGAGGCGCGTGGTCGGCATCCGCATCACCCCGGCGCTACTGGCTGAGCAGCCCCAACGCGATGAGCTGCTCCCGGTTGAATCCGTTCGGAGGACCCACATTTGGATACTGGCGGCGGATCTGAACGGCTAGCTGATGCGCGTAATTCGCCAGCGCCCTGTCCCCCCGATCCGTTGCCAGGAAATAGGTCGCGCTCAGATGCGCCAGGTCCCAGTACGCCTGCTGCGCATTGGCGACAAACAACGGCCCGTGCAGGAATGCGCCGATCCAGCCGAACAGGTCAAACCGCTCGGCCACGTAGTACGCGACCAGAAGACCTCCCCCGATCAGCGCCAGCCGACCCAGGTTGGGAGCTGCGCCCGCGCCCGCGTAGGGATAGGCCGTACCGACGACCGGAGGCACCGATGCGGGTGCAGGACCCCCAACGATGGTTACTTCCGTGGGGTAGTATTCGGCCTGTCCTCCGGGATACACCCTGTACGGCATTCCTCCCACCTCCCATTATATGTACCCGCCGATGGGCGCACCGTACGGATTGAGACCCAGTGCCGCGCGTTGCCGCACCACCCACCGCAACAATCCCACATTGCCTGTCCGCTGCGCCTGCAAGGCGAGATTATGCAAATACAGCTCCTCGTTTTGGAGAGGGCTCCTGGGAGCTGCGGTTTCCGTACCCAGCCCCGACGTGGGCAGGAAACGCGCCGTGGGCGTCCTAGGCTGCAGGGTCTGTTGTTCCGCGACCTGTTGCAGCACGCGGGCCAGGGGCTGTGTCGATACTGCAGCGCTGACCGCCGCCGGGTACCTCGTTGCTGTCGTCTCGGCGCCGAATCCGGCGGTGGGTAGGTAGAGCTGCGGACGCGATACCGGAACCACCTGTGGCGGGTACGATACCCGTTGCAGCGTCGGACTAGGCTGGTAATGAGGCACCGATGCGGTCGCAGGTGCAGCGGTCTCCGTGCCCAATCCGGATGTCGCGACTACTTGCGCCGTTGGTACGGTCGGTCGCAGGGTGGGCTGGGCCGGAGCTGGTGCTAGGTAACGAGGCAAACTCACCGTCACTACCCGAGGGGCCGCACACCCAGCGGTGCTGCACGCTTGCACCTGAACCTGACCAGACTGACCCGGCGCCCCAGGAACCCGCACGTATGTCACGTCAGGGGTATACCGGTCGGAGTAGCCCCAGGACGTGGAAACAGTGTAATAGGCTGTGCTGGGACCCGTCTGCACCAAGAGCACGGCGTAGGCGGTATCGGGGCCAACCGCTTCTTGGCTCAGCACGGAGACGGTGGGTTGCGGCGGCAACACCGGTGTAGGAGGTCCCGCCGAGGGAAGCACAACCGCAGTCGTACGCGCCGCTGCAGAAGGCGTTACTACCGGTGCCTTGGGCGACGGTACCGCGCCTCCCGGAATACGTTCGGTCGTACCTGGGCTAGGCAGGTGGACCGTAGGAGCAGGTTCGGCAGGAGGGGACGGAATGTTTACAACGGCTGCTGGCCCCATCTCGGAACAGCCTGCCAGGTTGCAGGACTGCACCCGGAGGGTGATCCGGCCAGGGGCGTATACGTGGGTGAGGGTGAGCGTTGTGCCCTGGACCTCTTGGAGCAGTACCGGCTGTCCGGACGGCAGCACATGGTAGACACGATAGGACGAGGCGTCGGGTACCTCATCCCATCCGAACGTCGCGTTCACCGCGTGCGGACCGGTGGCGCTGACCGACACCAGTCGGGGAGCACCAGGCGCCGACGGGGGGCGACCTGCGGGGGTAGACGTATGCGATCCCCTGGACGGTTGGGTCGTGGGGGTTTTGGATCTTGTGCCAGTGCCCGCCGAGACCTGCTGGCCGGTGCCAGTGGTGTAGGTGCCAAACAACCCCGACCGATAGGCTAGATACCCCGCGCCAGCAATGGCGGCTAGAGCCAGCAGGTCGCCCGCTCGGCTACCGGCCATGCTAGGTCACCGCACCAACCGACGCAGCGTGCCCGGCATGGGCCGGAGGAATGTACAAACGTGCCGACGGCCCGAGGGCAGAGCATCCCGCGCTGTTGCACGCCCGCACGGCCATGCTGAGATAGGCGTTGGTGGGGACACCCGTCAACGTTACCTGCGTCGTGCTGACGGGACCGCGGCGCATAAGCTGAGGACCCGCTGACGTGATGTGGTAGAGCTGGTACTGCGTCGCACCTGCCGACCCCTCCCAGCCTACGGTGACTGTGGCAGTGGTAGCAGAGCTGTAGACCACGCTGACAATGTACGGCGCTCCCGGAGGCTCAGGCACCGACACGGTGCTCGGCGCGTGCGGCAGATGTCCGGTGCTAGGCGATGTCCGACCCTGCGCGGCTGCGTAGGAGGGCACATGCACGGTTCCGACAGGACCAGGAGGCGAGCACCCGGTATCCGTGCACGCCACCACATAGAGACTGATGTCGGCGCCCGGATACACCGTGATGACCGCGCTGGTGGCGCTGGTTTCTGCCAGCAGTCTGCCGGTAATGTGGTACAGACGATAGAATGTTGCCCCTGCAACAGCATGCCAGCCGATGCGCACCTGCGCATAGTAGGGGCTGTAGATGATCGGGGGAGTTTCCGCGAAGGGGGCTCCAGGAGTACCGATGGCCGTAGCTGCAGGCAGGGAAGGCGCCGTCACTGGCTGTTGCGGCAGAGGGGCACCCGTGATCTCGGTTACGGTGGCGCTAGGACCTTCGGTCGTGGTACGGATGAGCAGTGGAACCGACGGAGGGCTGGGAGTTCCGTCGTAGCCGACGGCCACGACGTATACCTCATAGTCGGTATTGGCCTGCAGACCCTCGATGACCGCCATGTTCGTCGGTGACGTAGTCAGCAGCAGGCCGCTGGGGTATTCGCGCACCTCGTAACTGGCCGCCCCAAGCACCGCATCCCAACCCACGATGGCCGAGTGCGCAGTGGCACCGAGCATACGCAGGTTCATGGGCGGCTCCGGAGCAGCACCAGCGGGCGGCTGACCAGGAAGTTGCAGATAACCCTCGGTGGTTGCAGGGGTTCCAGTAGGCGGTGCGGAGGCAATCCCCGAGACAGCTCCGCCTCCTGTGACGCCTGCGGGTCCTGGCGACGCACCCTGCGTGCCTCCCAGGAACGGGAGCCGGACACCACCCGAACGCCGAAGCAGCTCATACGCTACCACGGCACCACCCACCACCAGCCACGGATTCAGCTTGGGGCGCGGGGCCGGTTTGTACTCGGTCGTTACCGTCTGCGTGGATTTTGCCGGGTAGACGGAGGTCGCCATCACAATCACCCCCTCTGGGCAGCGCGGGCCAGAGGCTGCGTTGGCGGTGACGGCGGGGGCGCTACGGCCTGGGTCAGTTCACGAACCTGCTGCGGATGCGTAATCAGCCAGAACACCAGCCCGCCGATGAGCAGCGCATTCAGTGTGCTACTGGACCGAGATGGTGGGTAAACCACTTGCGGTGGGCTGTACACGGTCTCGGTCTTGGGATACACCGAGCCCCGGTGGATGCGATAGGTGGTCTGCCGCTGCGGCGCGGGTTCGATGACGATCGGCTTGGGCGGTGCAGGCAGCGGTAGTACCGCCATGGCCTCGCCTCCCAATGGCACGGGGCACCCTCGATGGGTGCCCCAATCGCACGCTTGCTCGATCCCAGGGTACCACACCTATGGCGCTACGAACAGATCCCTGGCGCGTTGCAACTGCCTGTGCCACCATTGCTCATACTGCCAGAGCACTCGCCCGTGCGCCGGGCACTCGCGTAGGGCGCGGTCCACGATACGCTGCCAGTCCGCCCCGTTCATCCTACGGATGCGCTCCAGGCCCTGCGGTCCGAGCAGGGCGTGTGCCATGCGCCGCAGGAGAGGAGGATACTGTTGTACCAGCTCCCCGGCGATGTCGTACCCCGTGTGCGCATACCGGTAGAGTTGCTCCGGCGGCACCGACCGCAGCCAGTTGAGTACGGCATCCTCAATGATGCGGGTAGAGTCCTGTGGCCCCGAACGATTCGGCTCCAGCATGCTACATAGGCAGCTCCAGCACGTCTACTCCGTCTGCTCCGCCGGCAACCTCTTCCGCCATCGGGGGGCTTGCGAACTCCTGGGGCGGGCGGGGGGACTCTGCCGGAACAGGAGGATGTTGCGGAGAGGACGCCTGACCGTTGGCAAGGACGGTAACGCCGCAATGCGGACAAATTCCAGTGCCCAACGGCTCCAGTGTCGCCCACTGTTTCCCGCAACTCCAGCACGAGTACCGGTAGAGAGGTGGGGTGCCACCCGACGCGCCGTCCGCAGATGCGACGGGGGAACCGGGTACCGCCATCTGATACCGCGACAGCACGAGCGGACGCACCAGATGCTCCATCACCTGCTGCTGCTGCTCAACCGCCTTTAACTCCCGCTCCTCACGCTTCAGGTCCCGTTCGTGCTCCAGCAGGATCTTTTTCTCCTCGATATCGGCCATCCGTTCCTCGGGGCTCTTCTTCAGCCCAATGGCCGACTGCAGCCGCTCCACGACGGCGATGCTCCGCTCAATATCCTCCGTCGGGTTACGGCTCACGAATCCCTGCAGTACCGACCTGCCGATGTCGCGCAGGGGGTCGTCTGGTGGCGGATTCTGCCGGGCCTGATCCAGACGCTCGGAGATTTTCTCTAGGGCCTGGGCCAGACGATCCTCCGTCTTGTCTAACCGCTGGTTGGTGCTCTCCATCACCTTGATCATCATGTTGCCCAGCACTTCAATAGCTTTGGCGGTAACCGTCGCATCCCCTTTGGGCGCGGTACCTGCCTCATGCCCTCCGTCGGCACCCGGACCGCCCACGCCCAGCAACCGCTTGAGTTTGTCGGCCACCTCCAGATGGCTGAGAAACTGGTCGAACGAGTTGGCACTGGACGCCGCCCCGTGGGCAGGATTCGAAAGCGCTTGGCGAACGATGTTCGTTACCCCCTCCATCACCCCCTCCATCATGCCCCTGCCTAGCTGTTTCTCATAATCCTCGCCAGTGGCTTGGCTCTGTGTCGCCTTGGCCCATAGCGCCTGCAGAGTAGGTCCCTCGCTCATGCCGTCACCCCGCTCTCCGTTGCTCCTGGAGCACGCGCATCGCCATCTCCGCGAACTCAGGGCTGACGCGGGCCGCGCCCTGGAGCATCATGCGCGCCAACTCCTCATCCCCGATGCCCTCGATGGCAGCGATGTAGGTCTGGAGCAACTGGCGGTGCCGAATGTCCTGCCATGCCTCCATACCCAAATCGAGCACCAGGGGCAATAGCATCTCGAATCCGGTGCGCAGGAAGTCAACCAGGAAGTCCGTGACATCCTGTTGGCGCCACTCGTACCTGCTACCGTCGGGTTTCCGGACCTTTTGCATGAACAGCGCGCAGTACGCCAGGACCCACACAGGCAGCTCCAACCGGAGTCCCTTGAACGTCGCGTAGAACTCACCCGATGCCAGCCGCTGGGACGAGGGTTGCATGGCGTCGGACAAGCCGCCGCGCGGGAACCCGTTTGTCGCGCCTCTCCTGGCTTGGCGCTCGTCCTCGGCCTCCTCATCGGTTGGACCTGGTGCGGACGAGGATGACGGGCCGGTATCGTTTTTCGGCTTGAGGATGCCGAGTTGGACGGCTTTTCGGTGCGCAAACCCCTCCACCAGCATCTCGCCTGTCGCAGTGTCGAACAGTCCCACGATTTTGTGCGCCTCTCCGCCCCTCTTGCCCTCCTTGAGGTGGTTCAGCGCCCAGTGGAGCTGGCTCCCATCGCCTGGCTCGACGATTTCATGGCCGCAACTGCACCGCCAGACAAGCGTGGTCCTCACCTTCCTCTTGGCTCCGGGAAAAGATGGGCGCCCCACAGCGGTGGGGCGCCTCAATCGCGTCTCTCAGGTTGACGTTTTCCCCAGCGCGAAAGCGCGGGGATTCTTTCTCGCGTTAGCGAGCTACGCGGACGCGCCGGTAGGGATACCACAGCCTGCGGCCGCAGGCCGCACGCCCGCGGGGGACGTCCTCGCCCCAACTACGGAGCCTAAGCTCCGATACTTCCGGAGCTGCACCCTCTACGAATGGGGTGGAGCTTGATCCTATTCTACCATAACGAGACGGCTTATCCCCAGCCCTGCAGGGCGGGGCTGTTGGTCATTGTATGCTCTAGGAGATCCGGCTGTCTAGCAGGTCTCTAGCTCCTAGGGAGCCACTAGACGCAGGGGGTGCCGCACCTCCCACGGTCGGGTGCCGACCAGCAGGGGCGAATAGCTCAGGTCCGCAGGACTAGGATACGGGGCATGGGTCAACGTGATCCCCACCTCGGAGTAGCAGACATACACCAGGCCGGAACAGGTGTAGTGTCTCAGGCGAATCCGGGAGTACAACGGGCGATGCTCCAGATCCATGAGCAAATCGTAGGCAAGCTCCCGGAAACCGTACCGGTTTCCCACACGTGCCAGCGCAACCCGCGATGCTGCCCAGCGCACGTCCGTCGGGGCCTGCACCGCGTACACATCGGCGCGATCAAAGTACTTGGAAACTGGAACCTTGGTGACACGATACAGCGCCTCGACACACTCGGTCTCACTGACCACGATTGCGGCATGGCTATACGGATTCCGAGTCACCCAGGCAATCGCCTGTCCAAGGACATCCCAGGCGGACGACGGATACACCAGGATGATGTCTCCGGGTTGGACAGGTGTTCCGGACAACAACCTAGGCATAGCAAATTACTCCAGATTCGGAATATCGTCAAAGGCCGATTGAATCCTCGACAGCGCTTCCTGAATCTGTTGGGGAAGTTGCACAGGAGAATAGCTGGTCTGCAGCAACTGCTGGGACAGCAGAAACAGCAGGTAGTCGGCCATATCCCCTGGGGCAAACCGGCTCAGGTAGTGCCGGATCACCGTGCGCCGCCATTTCGGATATACGATATAGGGCGCTCCCGACTGTACCGGAGGCACCACCTGCAAGGGGTCTTCTTGGGCGAGTGGTCCGCCGAGATTGATCGTCGTTGTGCCCGCTGGCGAACCGATCGTGCAGGGTACCGTCCGATCGGAGACAGACTCATGCACGGATACAGGCAGCGACGCCATGCCGTCCGTCAGGACGATGGACACAGGATACGACGCAATCTGCACCTGCACCGGTACGGGACCCGATCCGCCCTCGTCACTGACCACCATGAGCGTTCCCGCAGCCCGGTTGTACAGTCCGACCAACATTTGCATGCCCTCCTACCACAGGATGGTCACCTGTCCGTTGCCGCCGTTACCGCCGTTGCCTCCTCCGCCACCGCCCAGCGAAGGCGAGGTCTGCACACCGCCGCCGCCACCGCCTCCTCCCCCTCCACCAGGGGAGCCGCCTGCGTTTCCCGCAGCCCCATTTGCGGTACCTGTACCCCCGGCACCACCCGCACCTCCTCCTCCCGCGAACGGACCTCCTCCTGCTCCTCCGGACCCTCCCGCTCCTCCGCCGAATATGGTACCTACTTGCCCGGTTGCACCAGACTGTCCGTTCCCGGTAACGTAGCCAATGGTCCAGTCCTGGCTGGTCGCCCCGGCACCGCCAGCACCGCCCGAACCTCCGTCCACGTTCGCCGCCGGTCCAGCCGCACCGCCACCGCCTCCTCCGACCACGAAGCTCCATCCCGAAGCTACCGACGTGGACCCGCCGTTGGCACCGTTACTGCCAGTGGCATTTTCGGAATTCGAAGCCCCGCTACCCCCTGCGCCACCGCTACCGACCGTGACCGTGATCTGCTGCCCAGGCGACACCGGTGCCCAGGCTTCCAAGTACTGTCCACCTCCACCTCCTCCTCCACCGTAGCCACCCGTATAGGAGCCGCTAGCGCCCCAGGCGCTTCCGCCCCCGCCGCCGCCTCCTGCTCCCCATAGGCGGAAAAACAGGCGATACACGCCCTGAGGAACGGTGAACGTATAGGTTCCAGGCGAAGTGTACTGTTGGGAACCGACATTACTGGACGCGAAACCGGTTACGGTCTGCCCGGTATACATGGTAAAAATGGTGGACCAGAAGGCACCTATATCCCATGAGCACCACGAAATGGGCAAAATGTAGGGGGGCGTGTATCCTGTGCCGCCAGGGTCCGCGTCCACCCACACTTCCAGTCCGTATCCTCCGAGGCCGTTGAACCAATCGATGATGATGGGGTACGGCACGTTGGCGACTAGGTACACCGTGCCCTTGGGGCCACTACCCTGGGACTGGATTCCCTCATACACCCAGTTATCGACAACTAGGTTGGGGCCAATCCATAGCCGGGCACCGTCGTCGGAATCCACCTCAAACGTGTAATTTCCCGTGACAGGCACTGTGAGGAATCCGAAGATATGACCCCACCAGTACTGGCCCTTGCCGTTGGGGTTGTAGTTTACGAGATCGAGCGTGGTCAGGACGTTCGCATAGAACATCGGCCCGGCGTACATCCAGCCAGGAACAACACTCGCCTGCGTACTGCTGGTGTCGAACCAGTACGCTGCGAGTCCCCCCGTCCCCCGCGCCTGGATGAGGGAACCGCTGAGGACCAAAGGCACATATACGTTCAGATATGGAGACCCGCTGTTGTAGATAAACTCCAGATAGTCGTGGAATGCGGTTCCATCATAGTCGAATACTAGCAGACTGTTCGCCTGACCGGCACCGCCAGAATTGTTCCTAAGACTAATGACGTACTCTACGTTGGACGACGAAAGGGCATTGCCGGGTAGGAACTCCAGGTTGAAGGCATTGACATTGGTATTGCTGCTCGACTCCTGTAACGACAATGGACCGCCTACGAACGTAGTACCGGTGTCCGTGCCCAGCACCAATGGATAGGCAGACAGCTTAGCAGGCGGCTGGTTGGGGTCCATGTCCGCCTGCTCCACATATCCCCATACCCAGGACGTTGCTGATCCACGAGGGACGCTCGCCATGAGGCGCGACCACCCCGCAGGCTATTTGGCGAGGAATGCGAGCACAGCTAGCGCACCCACGCCGTACAGCAGAAGATTGCTGCTGCTCTTTGCCGGGGCGGCGGAGGTTGTGGACGTGGCGCGCATCGCAGAGGAGCTTGGGGCTGGCACGGGCAGGGCCTCGGTGGCAGTCGTGGTGCGGAACGTCGCCATCTGCACGTACTGCTCGTTGCGCCGCAGGGTGGTGAGCTGTTCGCTCGTCAACTGTCGGCCAGGCTGGAACGGCACATGGAACAGATAAGGAACCACCTCGGAGGCATATCCGCTCGGAGCCAGTCGCGCCAGCACCCGGACACGGCTCACCGGAATACCACGGGCCCGGATCTGGGCTGCGTGATCGTGAATCCAACGGTGGACATGCGTAAGCTGAATCGCCTGCTGCGGACCGGTAGCCGGAACCCGCTGATCGAACAGCAGGATGCCGGTCGTGGGATCGGCCGCGATGACCTCGTACTCGGCAGTGGTCGCCATGATCGTTTCCCCTCCCGGCTAATCGGAGATGGCTACCTGAATCCACTCGTAGGTCCCCGTGCTGGTCTCGGCGCCTAAGAACAGCTTGCTCTGCGCCGTACCGCCTCCTGTCTGGAAATAGAGCTGACCGACGTTGCTCGCTGAGGCAGCAGGAGGAGCCGCGCTTGCCGGGGAGATGATCATGGTCGTCTGCACCGTCAGCGCGGGCGTCGTGATGCTCGTTCCGGAGCCCATGGTCAGGTTGCCGTTGACGGTCACCGCACCGGAAAACGTCGTCGCACCGAACGTCTCGGCCATAGGGCTCGCCGTGACTTGGGTACCGGCTGGAAGCGCCGACACCAACGCCGCTCCGCTCGTCCAGGATACCGAAGCGCTCGCGTTGTTGTTGAACAGCACCGGAGTCCAAAGGAGGCTCTCGTCCTGGTTGGGATCTTGAACAAACAGCTCAACCACGCTCTGCGTGGAGGACACCGTAGTGATTACCGCAACGACTTGACTCAGCCCTATGATATCGGCATCCACTAGGTACAACTCAACGTTGGGGGCATTGCCGAGAGCTGCGGACTGGTTGCAGCGCCAAAAGATCCAGCCGCGCGATACGCGACCGCTGGGTCCAATGCCTGTTAGCAGGACCCAGCCACCGGCATCCCCTCCCTGGGCGGTGAGCGTGATCTGACCCAGCTCAGCGTAGTAGTTCGCGTTGGTGCCTGTGCTCGGGCTGCTGTATCCGGTCGCCTGCAGCGATCCTGCTTTGAGGACATTCGTCACGGTCAGGTTCGGGATCGTGGTGTTGGTATCCGTGCCCAGTACGATCGGGTACGCCGAAAAACCAATCCCGGTGGGCGTGTCGTGCGGCACGTCTTTGCCCAGGGTAAGCGGGTACGAGCTAAGCTTGGCAGGCGGCTGGTTGGGGTCCATGTCCGCCTGCTCCGCATAACCCCAGGTCCAGGAGGTAGGCGAACCGTGCGGTACATACGCCATAGGCTGTCACCTCACCAGATTACCTCAACTGGTGGCTCCGAAGTACACCTCGTTTTGCGGGAGTTCGATGGCGACGATTGTGGCATTCCGCAAGTTCACGCCACGGTCCCGGAGATGGTCCATGACTCGGCTGGAGGATATGGCATCGGCTTGACTCTCGGCCAAGAGCCGCAAATCGAACAGAAGACGCCCAGAGATATCCCGCGCAACGACCTCGAACCAGGTGCGCTTCGCAGGAGCAGGGGTACCGAACGCAGGCGACGTCGCAGCATCCGCAGCCGACGGTTGCGGTTGGGCCTTTGTCGGCTGCTCGGCCTGTGGGGCAGGACGCGGATCATCGGTTACCGCCATCGGGTCTCACTCCTCGACCATCCGCAGGGCGGAGCTGCAAGTACGTACGCTGCCGCACATCGTTGGCCGCGAGCGTTGCATACTCCTGGGCGATGTACTCCTGCAGCACCGCAGTAGCTAGACTGAGCGGATCTCTCTGGTAGTATATGGCGAGTGCCGATAGGCACTGGCGTTGCTCGGGTGTCAGCTCAATCAGGAGCTGGGCGCCCTTGTCGGTGATTCCCGGTCCCGCCGTGGGGGAGCCCTGGTTCGGCTGCGCCATGCCCGGTGGTGGAGGCAGAGCACTTCGCCCTTCCGGGTTATCGCGAGGCGTCGCGCTGTCGGCCATCGTCTCTCCTCCTGCGGCGATTGTCACGATCCGGCGGGCTGGGCCGGGTTTCTTCGCGCTCGCGCTCATCGCGGTAAATCATCTCCTGCACGGCTACGCGCCGCACGTTGGGGTGCGCCGCCAGATAGAACCCGGCGGACCGGATGGCCTCTTCCCGTGTTTCGTACCGCCACGGCGGGGGAGGTGTGCCCCACGAAACACCGGACGGTACCAACGCATACTCAATCCGTATCGGCACGGCCTGCAGTGTTGGCGGAGAAGCATCATCAGAGGGTCGTACCAATGTCCAGCCACTCCCAATTTCCAGAGGAATCCTGTACGCACACATACACCCGAGTGGGGTTGGGCGGGTTGTAGACAATGAACTGCAGACCTGCGTACTGGGGCCCCGCCTGAGGCAGGCTGCTCACCGTGGGTGTCTCTCGTGGGGCCCTCAGGTGCAGCGGCATGATCGGTACCTCCCGAGAATCATCGCTTGCCGACAAACAGGACCGCCTCGGCTGTACCGCTCGGTGCAGCGTTGTTGGTCATGAGCACCTCATCAAACATCATGACGAATTCCGATCCCTGGTACAAGTCGGTGCTGTAGACGACAGGACCTGGCTGTCCCGCCTGGACGAACTGGATGCTCCACGGGGCGCCGCCTAGAGATACGACGGTCAGGCTCGACCCGCCGCCGCCAACCCCCAGTGCCTGAGCCGTACGCGCCACGGTCAGGTCCACACGAAACACAAGGTACGCCTGCTCGACTGGAGGCGGCACGTACAGCACAAACTCATCTCCCGGATTCGGCAGGGCTGGTAGGGCATCCCTGACCACCAGGATTGTGCTCGGACCCGACGACGTGGTGGTGGACGATACGGACTGGACTGTGGTTTGGATACGTCCGTAAATACCACCTGCGGCAGGGATTCCCGCGAGGATACCGGTGGTGAATTCCAGAATGGCACCGCAGTACAGACTAGCGACGGACGGCAGCAGGTACGGTACGGCACCTACCGGCTGACGACACATGATGGCTATCTCGGTGTTGCTGACCGCCTCAAGGACCGCCCAGCCGTCCTGGAGCACGCGGCGGGTGTGATGCGCCAGGGCGAGGCGGAGATCCTCGCCCCCGGTGCCCATAGACGCGCTACCGTACGGCACAGTGGACCTCCTAAACCTGTCCGGGCGCCTTTACGCCCGTGATCTGCTGGGCCCGGCCTGAGACCAGAGACACGTTCTCCCGCACAATGGGGAGCACCTGTAGGTCGAATACGCCCTCATCAATCAGAATCGCAGCGCCTCGGATCGTCACCACCGCGTCCCACCAGGACTGGTTGGTGAATGTCAACTGAATCTGGCGACGGATATAGCCGAACTCGGGGAGAGTATCCGCATCGTCATCGCTGAGGGACCACTGAACCAGGATGGGGTTCAGTCCATCCACAACAGCTTGGAGCGTAATATTTGCATCGTGGTAGCTGGACGTGTAACGTAGTCGCTCCCCGATCACAAGGACTTGGTGCTGAGGTACGTTGAACGTAAATTTCGCAGAGCCCTGCGCGGGAACCAGAATCGGAACGTTCAGCAGCAACGGCGCGCTGATGCCAGGCGCCTGTGCACTGAGCAAAGCACGCGCCAAATCCCGCAGGCTGACAGGCAGCATCAGGACAGGCTGCACAAGCCTGGCGAGCGGGCTCGCCTGCGGCAGCCCCGTCAACGGAGCTGTAGGCACCGCCTCCGCCTCCGGCGCAACCGACACCTCGGTCGGTACCCCCGGAGCCGTTGGACCGCCCGCTCCGGGCGAGGGTCCCTCCCCAGGAGTCGGAGGAGTGGAGATGCCGAGCTTATGGGCGATTTCCGCGAGTTCCCGGCTCTTTTCCGGGAACAGGAGCGAAAACAGGCTGATCGATTCGGGCATCCGGGTCACCCAGCTCCATCTTAGCACGGCGCACAAAACAAGCCAGGCCGCGCAGTGCGGCCTGGTCATGACCTGAGGTGGGCCGTCGGGTCGAGTTGTACCGGGCTGGCGCGCATCGAAACGTCGGCACTGGCGCGAGACGAGTCGGGGGGTCCGGACCAGCATCGTCGAATGGCGGCGTATCGAGGAGAAGTGCTCTGGCCTGTCTGCAGGGAGACGGGAGACGGGGAGACGGGAGATGGGGAGACGGGAAAGGGGATGTCGGGCCGTCTTGACCTGGGGAGGCTAGACTGTTGACGTTCTCCCCAGCGCGAAAGCGCGGGGATTCTTTCTCGCTCATCGCGAGCTACGCGGACGCGCCGGTAGGGATACCACAGCCTGCGGCCGCAGGCCGCACGCGCGCGGGGGCGGGCCCCCCCCCAC
>Ga0080006_1172565_pt1 | contig 28551 bp, 32 predicted proteins | sample RS3BMetagenome_FD_69209 | JGI IMG/M metagenome (GOLD analysis project Ga0080006, IMG submission 69209) | Ferric oxide microbial mat and aquatic microbial communities from Rainbow Spring, Yellowstone National Park, USA - RS3B (SPADES... ...
GCCGAGCGCACCGCGCCGGGTCACGCCGAGCGCACCGCGCCGGGTCACGCCGAGCGCACCGCGCCGGGTCACGCCGAGCGCACCGCGCCGGGTCACGCCGAGCGCACCGCGCCGGGCACCAGCATCCCGTCGCCCGCCAAGCCGTACTTGGCCAGGAGCGCCAGGGTGTCCCGCTGGTAGAGGAGGGTCACCCGCACTTCCGGGTAGAGCTCTCCCATCCGGCGCAGCTTCTTGTTCTTCTTCGTGACGAGGCGTTGGTTGAGCGTGGTGAGCTCGACGAAGAGACGCTGTTCGGGCAGCCAGAAATCGGGGCGGAATCCGGACGAGATCCGGCCGTTGCGATCCCACGACAGTGCGAACTCGACGGGCTCGTACTCCCACGGCACACCGTAGAAGTCGAGGATCCGGGCGAACCGCCGCTCGGACTCGTGGGCGAACCGGTGCAGCGGCTCGTCTCCGGGGGCGACCAGGTCGTCGCGCCGCTCACGCACCGAGGCCGCTCAACGTTCGGCGACCTCGGCGACCTCGGCGAGGTAGACCGCCGCCGGGTGTCGGGACGGTCGGTCTGCCCCAGGCGAGCGGTCGATCGCCACGATGGCCGCCTCGAGCTCCTCCACCACGCCCGAGAGGGGGAGGATGTTGAAGACCCCCTGTCCCCCGGCCAGCAGGTCGACCACCTCACCGTTCGAGTGGGCGAGCACCGATCGGGTCCCCGCCAGCACCAACTGGGCCGTGGACAGGTCCGCGCCGAGGTCACTGCGGAGGCACTCGACCGCCTGCCGGGCCTGCGGGAGCTTGAGGCCGGCATCCAGGAGCCGCTTGATGACCTTCAGCTCGATGACGTCCCCGTACGAGTAGCGACGCTGTGTTCCGCTCCCCTTGGCGTCGGAGATCGACGGCTTCAACAGCCCGGTCCGCGCCCAATAGTCGAGCTGGCGATAGGTGATTCCGACCAGGGCGCATACCTGCGGGCCTCGGAACCCACGGTCCGGCTCCTGTTTTGGATCCTTGGCCACCGGTTCTGCTCCTCCACCTCGACCGGTGCCTGACGTGGGAAAGCAGTCTCACGCTGGACCGGAGCTTCACGTTCGACGTCAACTCGACCTTCAACCCCGTTGAACCGTCGACAACAGATTCACGCTACCACACGGACGTAACTACTCCAGTGTGACCCTGCGGGCACGCACGCGGAGACGTCCCCCGATTTGGTCGGGGGTCCCGTCCCGGCAATGATGGGTCGCATGACCGTCGTGAAGATCAATGCGATCACGGTGGGCGAAGGATCGGGCGACGAGCTCGCCCGGCGGTTCGCCAGCCGGGCTGGAGCGGTGGACCACGCCGAGGGGTTCGAAGGGTTCGAGCTCTTCCGGCCCACCGACGACCGCCTGACCTGGTTGGTGGTCACCCGCTGGAAGGACGAGGCCTCGTTCGAGTCCTGGGTCAGCTCGCCGGCTTTCGCCGAGGGGCACCGTGGCCCGGACCGGTCCGCGCCGGCGGTGGACGACGCTTCCGAGGGGCGGGACGAGCCCGACCGCGGCACCCCCCCACCGGTCGGCACCCACAGCGAGCTGTGGTCCTACGACGTGGTGGACCTGACCGGACCGACTTGACGACGGTGACCGGATCGTCGCCTCCCGCCGGCCGCAAGTCGGCAGCACCGCCGGATGCAGACGAGCCCGTGCCCGTCCACGTCCGCTCCATCGACTACCGGGCGTTCCGGAACGGTACCGATGCGCTCCTCGTGATCGGGACCCTGCAGGACAGCCGACCCTGGGCGGCGGGAAGCGAGGCGGTGGAGCGGGTCCACGACATGGAGCTCCGGGTGACCGTCGGCCTGGACGACCTCGTGATCCGCGAGGCCGACGCGCGGATGCACACCTTCCCGCACGCCGAATGCCCGGCGATCGAGCCGGTGTTCCGTGGCCTGGTTGGGCTCGGAGTGGCCCGCGGGTACACGCGGGCGGTCCAACGTCTGTTCGGGGGTCCGGCCGGCTGCTCCCACCTCGAGCATCTGGCCCGTTCACTCGGGCCCGTCGTGATCCAGGCGGTGACATCCGAACGGGCGATGCGTGTGGCGACCGGTGACGCCCCGGACCTGATCAGCGGCACGTCGAGTCCCTGGGCCCGCAACACGTGCCATGTGTGGACGGACGGGGGCGTCGCGCTGGCCAAGCTAGAAGCGGGGTGGCGGCCGGGGGTCGGACCGTACCCCAGCCCGCCCCTGGACACCTTCGCTCCGGCTCTCCCCCGCGACCCGCATCCATGACGGATCCGACCCGGCTGTCGAGCCGGATCGCCCGGCTCGCGGTCCCGGTCCTGGCCCTGGTGGCCGCGGCCTGTACCACGGCGCCGGGGGCGGCGGTCCACAGCCCCTACGGGTCCACTGGGGGCACCAGGCTCGCGAGCGCTCCCGTCGACCAGATCACCGTGGGCACGGTCGCCGGCCTCGGGAGCGTCCTGGTCGACGGCAAGGGTCTGACGGTGTACACGTTCGCCGCGGACCACCGGGGCAGGCCTTCGACCTGCGTTGGCCTGTGCGCCGTGGCGTGGCCGCCGTTGGTGTTGACCGCCGGCACAACGGCGCCGATCGCCGGTCTGGGTGTGCGGCCCGCCCTGCTCGGGACGGCGCCCCGCACCGACGGGAAGGTCCAGGTCACCTACGACGGCTGGCCCCTCTACACCTGGCCCCTGGACACCCGCCCGGGACAGGCGACCGGCCAGGCGCTTACCAACCTCGGGGGGCGTTGGTACGTCATCCGCGCCGACGGCACCATCGTCCGCACCCCGTAGGGCCGGACGCGTCGGGACGCTGCCATGGAGCGGGGGCCCACCGCCGGAGCCCCGGGCCCGACCCCGCTCCGGCTCAGCCGATACGTTCTTGGAGCTGACGGAACCGGTGCCCGTTGGCGACGTACTCGTCGGCGGACAGTCGGATCAGGTCCCGGTTCGACTTTCCCTCCCTGAGGACTGCGGGCACGCCCACCGCCAACGCCCCGGCCGGCACCTCCATCCGGTTGGAGACCACGGCGTTGGCACCGACCGTCGCTCCGGTGCGGACCAAGGCGTGGTGGAGGACCACCGAACCTGAGCCGACGAGGGACTCGTCCTCCAACGTGCATCCCTCGAGATGGGCAAGGTGCCCGATCACGCACCCGTCGCCGATCACCGTGGGGAAACCCGGACCGGCGTGCACCACCGTGCCGTCCTGGACGGACGTCCGTATCCCGACGGTGATGGTTCCGTAGTCCCCGCGCAGCACCGCCGTCGGCCAGACCGTCGACTCCGCCCCGACCGTCACGTCGCCGATGACCACCGCGTCAGGATGCACGTACGCCTCGGGGTGGATACTGGGCACGCGGTCACCGAGGCGGTAGATGGGCACGGAAGGACCCTAGCGGTGGACGACGGCCGGCGCCTCGGACAGCGGTCGTGACGGCACGGGAACCGCCCGGGCACCGGCCCCGTCGCCGCCGGCTCGTGGCGCCGTCGGAGAATCCCGATAGATTAGGTCGGCAATCTGGGCCGCCGCAGGGGCGGCACGACGTCGATCGAAGGGTGCGACCATGGCCATCGCGGAGGACATCACACAGTTGATCGGGAACACACCCCTGGTCCGGCTCCGGCGCGTGACTGCGGGTGTGGACGCCGAGGTGGTGGCCAAGCTCGAATTCTTCAACCCGGGTGGGAGCGTCAAGGATCGGATCGCGGTGGCGATGGTCGACGAGGCGGAGCGCGCCGGTCTGCTTACGCCGGACACGGTGATCGTCGAGCCGACCAGTGGCAACACCGGGATCGCCCTGGCCATGGTCTGTGCCGCCCGGGGCTACCGGTGCATCTTCACCATGCCGGAGTCGATGAGCCGCGAGCGCCGGATGCTGCTCCGCGGCTACGGGGCCGAGCTGGTGCTCACCCCGGCCCCCGACGGCATGGCGGGCGCGATCGCCAAGGCGGAGGAACTGGTCAAGGGGGACGGGCGGTTCTTCATGCCCCAGCAGTTCGAGAATCCCGCCAACCCCGCCATCCACCGCACCACGACCGCCGAGGAGATCTGGGCCGACACCGAGGGGCGGGTGGACATCCTCGTCGCCGGGGTCGGCACGGGCGGCACCGTCACCGGCGTCGGGCAGATGCTCAAGGAGCGCAAGCCGTCCGTCGAGGTGGTGGCGGTCGAGCCGGCTGCCTCGCCGGTGCTCTCTGGCGGCCAGAAGGGTCCCCACCCGCTCCAGGGCATCGGGGCCGGGTTCGTCCCCGCCGTCCTCGACGTCGACCTCATCGACGAGGTGGTCACCGTCGCCAACGACGACGCCTTCGCCACGGCCCATCGCATGGCGAGGGAGGAGGGCCTTCTGGTCGGCATCTCCTCCGGAGCGGCGGTGTGGGCGGCACTCGAGGTGGCGCGCCGGCCGGAGAACACCGGACAGTTGATCGTCGTCGTGATCCCCTCTTTCGGCGAGCGCTACCTCAGCACCGCTCTCTTCGAGGGACTCGGCGACTGACGGTGCTCGCCACCTTGCGAGCCGACGTCGACGCGACCCGTCGACGCGACCCCGCGGCGCGCTCTGCGGCCGAAGTGGTGCTCTGTTACCCCGGCGTGCATGCCGTCTGGGGGCATCGCTTCAGCCATCGGCTGTGGACCCGCGGCCACAAGCTGGCCGGCCGGCTGGTGTCCGCCCTGGTGCGCGTCCTCACCGGGGTCGACATCCACCCGGCAGCCGTCATCGGCGAACGGCTGTTCATCGACCATGCCACCGGGGTGGTCATCGGAGAGACCACGGTCATCGGCGACGACGTCATCATCTACCAGGGGGTGACCCTGGGAGGCACCAGCCTCGAGCAGACGAAGCGCCATCCCACCGTCGGGGACCGGGTGACGATCGGGGCAGGCGCCAAGGTGCTCGGGCCGATCACCATCGGACCGGGGAGCCGGATCGGGGCCAACGCGGTGGTGGTGCGCGACGTGCCCCCCGACGCGGTCGTCGTCGGCGTGCCTGGCCAGGTGATCGCCCGGAGCCGTCCCCGCCCGCCGGTGGGCACGGCCGATCTGGACGACGGGACGCTCCCCGACCTGGTCGGCGTCAGCCTCGGGGCACTCCAGCGCAGGGTCGACGAGCTCGAGCGAGCCGTCGCCGGTGCGGTGAGCGTCGACGAGATCCGGCCGTCCCCGAGCGGCGTCTGGCGCGGCGAGGACTTCTCGATCTGACCGTCTCCGGCTGATGGCGTGGCGTCAGGTGCCGCGCGCTCCGCTCGCCCGGTGGCGACGCCTGCGGTCGAGGACCGCGGCGACCGCCCGCTCGGCGCCGGCCAGCGCACCCTCGACGTGCCCGGCGGCCTCGTGCGCCGTCTCGGTCGAGGCCCAATGGAGCCTCCCTTCGAAGACGGGCTCGGCGTACAGCGGGTGCCCGAAGAGCTGGTAGGCGTCGGAGGAGGGCGTGCCGACCGGGGAGGTGTACCGCTCGAGTGCCCAATCGTGGGTGGCGAGCTGCAGGGGGTCGCCCGCCGCCGGCCCGTAGAGCCGGATCAGTTGCTCCGTCACCCGACGATCGTGGATCGGCGGCGAGCCCTGTGGCCGCCGTGCGAAACCGAACAGCGCGGCCGGCCGACCGGTGGGGCCCGAGAGATCGTGGATCTCCCGCAGGGGACCGTCGAGGCTGAAGGCGGTCCCGGACAGTCCCTCGGCGCGCCAGAACGGATGCGGGTAGCGGACGACCACCTTGGTGGTCTCCGCCATCCACACGGGGGTCAACCGTGCGAGCCGGTCGAGGCGCTCGGGTAGTCCGGGCGTGAAAGCGATGGTCGCCACAGCGAGTGCCGGCGGGACGGCGACCACCACCTGGTCGGCGCGCACCGGGCCGCTCTGCGTCGTCAGGGTCATGCCGTCCCCGGCGGACTCGACGGCGACGACCGGCGTATCGAGGTGGAGCACGTGAGGGGGGAGGAGGGCGGCGAGCGCGTGGGCGACGCTCTGGGCCCCACGCGCGTAGCGGAAGGCGGGGACGTCGATCCGGTCCCCGGGGATCCGGACCGGCCCTCCGGGACGATCTTCCAGGACGTCACCACCCCGGTACTGACGGAACGTGGCGATGCCTGCCGAGGCGACCAGCCGCGCCACCCGTTCCTCCCCCGGCCAGTACCAGGTGGACCCGAGGTCGAGTGCGCCCTCGCCGACCGGTAGCGAGAGAAGGCGCCCGCCGGTGCGTCGCCGAGCCTCGCAGCAGAGGACCTCGACGCCGGCGGCGGCGAGCAGCGAGGCGACCGTGAGGCCTGCAGGGCCTGCACCCACCACCGCTACCTCGCATGTCGGCGGAAGCGATCCCACCGTGCGACTCCCTCTCTGTACGACCACCGGGGTCGACGTATGCTCCCGCCCACTCCGATCGCCAGGGCCGGTCTCTGTCCCCAGAAACCGGCCCTCACCTGCCTCTTCGTGGTCGGGCTGCCGGGATTTGAACCCGGGACCTCTTGACCCCCAGTCAAGCGCGCTAACCAAGCTGCGCCACAGCCCGTCTCTCCGTCCTGCCGCGCACCACGATGGCGGAACGCAGCCGACGGCGGGTCAGCAGCCTACCCCGTGGGGAGGGTGCCCTCGACGGGCGGCGCCGGTTCACGCATGGTGGACCAGCCAGGTCACCCCCTGGAAGGTCCGGTACCCGAGGTAGATCACCGTGGCCACCAGCATGAACTTGAAGTACCACGGCGCCTTGCGGTGCTCGAGCGGCACGTGCCCGCAGGTCGGGCACGTGCCGTCCCCGGTGAGCTGCTCCGGCTCGAGGTGGTGGTCGCACTGCTCACACCAGGGCACGGGTCACCTCCGCCGCCCCCCACCGCCGTTCGGGCCCTTGGCCCGGACCCGCAGCTTGATCGGCGTGGGACCGAGCGCGAACCGCTCGCGCAGGCCCCGTTCGACGTAGCGCAGGTAGGTGGGCTGCAGGCGGCCGTTGGTGAACAGCGTGAAGGTCGGCGGGTCGCTGGCGCCCTGGACCGCGTACTGGATCCGCGCCCCGACCGGGGGGTGGGCCATCTGGATCGCCTTCATCGCCCGGTTCAGCTCGCCGGTGGGGATGCGGGAGTGGTACGCCGCCTCCGCCTCGGCCACCGCCGGGAGCACCCGGTGGACCCCGAGACCGGACTGCGCGCTGATCTTCAGCACCGGGGCCTCCCCGAGGAAGGCGAGACGGTCTCCGATGTCGGCCAGGATCGCCGGCCGGTCCTCGCTCGGGATCAGCTCCCACTTGTTCAGCACGACGACCGTGGGGCAGCCGGCCGCACCGACCCGCTCCGCCAGGCGTTGGTCCTGGTGGGTGACGCCGGCGGTGGCGTCGATGACCAGAAGGGCGATGTCGGCGCCGTCCAGGGCCTCCAGCGCCCGCAGCACGGAGAAGTACTCCGTGCCGCGTTCGGTGCGCGACTTGCGGCGCATGCCGGCGGTGTCGATGAAGCAGATCGTCCCGTCCTCCGTCTCCACCACGGTGTCCACCGAGTCCCGGGTGGTGCCGGGGGCGTCGTGGGTGACCGATCGCTCGTCACCCACCAACCGGTTGAAGAGGGTGGACTTTCCGACGTTGGGGCGACCGATGAGGGCGACGCGCGGGACGGCCGTCTGTTCACCGTCGGACGGTCCGTCCCCAGGTACCCCTGCCACGGAAGGGGCGTCCGTCTCCTCGCCGGGAAGCACCCGGAGCACCTCGTCGAGCAGGTCACCGGTGCCCCGGCCGTGGAGCGCGCTCACCGGCCAGGGATCTCCGAGCCCGAGCGAGACCGCAGCCCAGGCGTCGGACTCCCGCTGGGAGGAGTCGACCTTGTTGACCACCACCCGGACCGGGCGCCCCGACCGCTTCAGCACGCGGGCGAAGGCCACGTCCTCGTCCACCAGCCCGACGGTGCCGTCGACCACCAGCAGCACCAGGTGGGCCTCGGCCACCGCCCGCTCGGCCTGGGCGCTGACCTGCGCGTCGAGCGCATCGTCCGTGGCCAACCACCCACCGGTGTCCACCACGGTGAACGGGCGGCCGCACCACTCGGCATCGAGCTCCTTGCGATCGCGGGTGGCCCCGGGGCGCTCCTCGACCACCGCGGCCCGCCGCCCGACGATGCGGTTGACCAGCGTCGACTTGCCCACGTTGGGACGGCCGGCCACCACCACCAGGGGTCTGGCGGCGGCCGCCGGCTCTCCGGTCCTCGGGCTCATCGCGGCCCGCCGATCGACACGGGAACCCTCGACGGTCGCAACAGGCGCGCTCCCCCGCCGGGACCACCGGCCCCGACCGGCGTCCCGGAAGGACCGTCGAGCGCCCGGCGGAGCGAAAGGCCGTCCGAGGCGACGATTTCCACCGGGTAGGCGAGCTCGTCGACCGAGGTGTCGTCGAGGAACCGACCCTCCGAGAGGCAGGCGTCGGGCAGCAGGTACCGGTGTCCCGCAGGCTGGGTGGCGAGTACCCGGCTGATGTCGGCACCGGTCATGAGGCCCGAGACGGCGATGTTGCCGCCGAAGAAGAGATTGGGTACCGGGACCACCCGGATGTCGTCGCGCCCGAGCGAGGCGACGAGCGGTTCGATTACGCGGGCGCCGTACTCGCCGGTGAGGATGGCGACAGGCCGCCGGGTGGTGGGCCACTCCTCGTGGGCGGGGGCACCCGGGGAGGTGCCCGACCCCGGGACGTCCGACCGCGGCGCCCGGTACCCCGAGGCCGGGGCCCCGTCCACCCAGGCGAAGAATCCTGGTCGCGCCCCCATGGCGGCATCGGCGTCGCCCTCGAACGCGGCTGCGAACGCCCGCGCCATCCCCAGCCCGTTCTCGTGCTGCGGGAACCCCTCGTAGGTGGCCTGTGCCGGGAACGGCCGCCCGGCCATCAGGTAGTACTCGTCCGCGGCGAACACCATGCGTCTCCCGATCGTGGTGAGGAAGGCCGACTGCCACGCCTCGACCAGGTCACAGACGGCGGCCGCCTCTTCCTCCGTATGCAGCCGCATGGCTGCCTCGGTCGAGAACCGGCTGATCCCGAGCGGCACGCAGGCGACCGTGGCCAGATCGGGATAGCGGTCGAGGACCCCGGCCAAGGTGTCGTCGAGGACGGCGCCGTCGTTGCGCCCGGGACAGACCACCACCTGGCCGTGGACCTCGATACCGGCGTCGAGCAGCGCCCGCAGCCACCGGAGGCTGGTCGCGCCGCGCCGGTTGCGGAGCATGTCGGCGCGGACCTCCGGATCGGTGGCGTGGATGGAGACGAACAGCGGGCTCAGCCGCTCGGTCACGACGCGCTCCAGGTCCATCTCCGTGAAGCGGGTCAACGTGGTGAAGTTGCCGTAGAGGAAGGAAAGCCGGTAGTCGTCGTCCTTCAACGAGAGGCTGCGCCGCATCCCGGGCGGGAGCTGGTGGATGAAGCAGAACTCGCAGTGGTTGTCGCAGGTCCGCACGCGATCGAAGACGGCGGAGGAGACCTCCACCCCGAGTGGCTCGCCGGGTTCCTTCTCCACGGCGACGACCCGGGGATCGCCGTCACCTTCCCGTCGGACCACCAGCTCGAGGGAAGGCTCGTCCACCAGCAGGCTGTACTCGATCACGTCGCGCGGGACCCGCCCGTTGAGGAGCAGGAGCTCGTCGCCGGGCCGGATCCCCGCTCGCGTCGCCGGCGAGTGGTCGGCGACGGAGACAACGACGGGGGCGGCCGGGGCGCGGGGTACCGGCATGGGCCCAGGATACCGGCTCGGCGGACCCGGACCTCCGGGCTCTCCGTGCGACCCCCGGGAACTGCGTCCGCTCCGGCCCCGGTACGCTGGGACCATGCCCGTCGACCGCGTGCTCCTGGTCGAGCCCCGGGGCTTCTGTGCCGGCGTCGAGAAGGCGATCAAGGCCCTGGCCTGGATGGTCCGGGTGTTCGAGCCCCCGGTCTACTGCTACCACGAGATCGTCCACAACCGGCATGTGGTCGAGCAGTTCCGTGCGCAGGGGGTCGTCTTCGTGGATGACATCGCCGACGTCCCCGCCGGCGCCCCGGTGATGCTCTCCGCCCACGGATCGGCCCCGGAGGTCGTCCGGGCCGCACGGGAGCAGGGCCGGGTGGTGGTCGACGCGGTTTGCCCCCTGGTGACCAAAGTCCACCACGAGATGAAGGTCCGGGCGCGCAAGGGCTACACCGTCCTCTACGTCGGGCACGAAGGCCACGAGGAGGCGGTGGGCACCATGGCGGTGGCGCCGGAGTCGGTGCGCCTGCTCGAGCACGTCGAGGACGTGGACGCGTTGGAGGTCGAGGACACCTCCGGTCCGGTGGCGCTGCTGGCGCAGACCACCCTGAGCCACGACGAGTGGGCGGGGATCGTCGACCGTGCCCGCCAGCGGTTCCCCTCCCTCTGGATGCCCAACCGGAGTGACCTCTGTTTCGCCACCACCAACCGGCAGGCCGCCCTCAAGGCGGTGGCGGGACGGGTGGACGCGGTGGTGGTCATCGGATCGGAGAACTCCTCGAACACGGTGGCGCTGGCGCAGGTGGCTTCCGCGTTCGCCTGCCCGCGGGTCCTGCGGGTCAACGACATGTCCGAGGTGCCCGATGACCTCACCGGCACAGTCGGCGTGACCGCCGGGGCATCCGCACCCGAGTCGCTGGTGCGCGCCGTGGTCGCCCGGCTCGCCCCCGTCCACGGTGTCGAGTCGGCGCGGGTGACCGTGGAGGAGGAGTACTTCCCCCCACCGCCGGAGCTGCGAGAGCTGCTCCGTGCGCTCGAGACCACCGTGGCGCTGTTGGCCGCGTCCCCCACCGGACGCCCGGTCCCCACCGGGGTCCCCGACGGGGCCGACGATGGCGGCACCCACGCCACCGGCGGTGCGACGATGTCCGGGGGGATGCTGGACGGCGACCGCTCGACCGCCGCCGCCGAGGTCCTCGAACGGCTCGCCGGATGAGCGTCGCGGCACGGTGACCGGCGGAGCGCAGCTCCCCGGGCCGCAGATCGCCGGACAGATCGCCCGGAGGTTCGGCCTCGGGGAACCGGTGGGGCCGCTCACCCTGATCGGCCAGCGGCCGGGGCAGCGGACCTGGCGGCTCGACACGTTCGGCGGCCGGTACTTCGTGAAGGAGTACCGGCGACCCCGGGACCTCCCCGGCTGGTCGGTGTGGCAGCGCTCCCTGCACGGCTCCTGGGAGGTCGAGCGTGCGGCGGTCAGCGCCGGGCTCCCGGTGGCGATCCCCGTCCTTGCGCCCGGCTCCTGCGTGCCGTGGGTCGATTTCGACGTCGCGGGTGCACCCGTCACCTTCCGAGTCCACGAGTGGGTGGACGGGGTGGCACGCGTGGATCCCCCCGACGAGGCAGTGGCCGCCCAGCTGGGAGCGGTGCTGGGCCGCGTCCACCGGCTGCTGCCGCCGTTGCGTTCGTGGCGCCGCCGGCCCGAGTGTCCGACCGACTGGCGTTCTCCGGTCACCGTGGAGGCGACCGGGTCGTGGTGGTATCCCGCGTACCGCGCGTCCCTCCCGCTCCTCGAGGAGCTGTCGCTCCGGAGCGCGGGGGCGCTGGTCGACAACGACTACCTGGTCAGAACCCATCGTGATCTCCACGCCCACAACGTCCTCATCGAGACGTCGGGGCGCGCGGTCGTGGTGGACTGGGACGCCGCCGCCACCTTGCGGGCGGACTGGGACCTGGTGGAGACGGCGATGGAGCTCGCAGGCACCCTGTCCGCCCCGCCGTCCCGAACGATCGTCGAGGTGGTGGTGGCCGCCTACCGCTCGGCCGGTGGGCGCTCGGGACCGATCACCCCCGCGAGCTTCACCGGACTGACGCTCTGTGTGCTCGGTTGGGTCCGCTCCACGCTGTGGGCGGCGTTGTCCGAGCCGCGTTCGTCCGCGGACCCGGGAGCCGCAGTCGGTGACCAGGCCGGACACGAGCTGATCCGGACGCTCGGCGTCATCGGACGGATCGAGGAGGGAGCGGAGACGTGGAGCGGATGGTTCGCCTGACGGCACGTCAGGCGCGAGAATGACCGGATGACCACGACTGCGTTCACCCGCATGGATGCATCGACCGCTGAGGACTGGGCGGTGATCGGCACGGAGACTACGGGCAACCAACCGAGGGTGGCGGAGCGGGTGCTGGCCATGCTGACCTCCCTCGACGACGTGGTGGACGGATTTGCGGTCGACCAGCTCACCCACTGCCTCCAGACGGCCACGAGGGCGGAACGCGACGGTGCCGACACCGAGCTGGTGGTGGCCTCGCTCTGCCACGACATCGGCAAGGCGGTCTCGGTTCCCAATCATCCCCGGATCGCGGCGGAGATCCTCCGCCCCTACGTGCGTCCGGAGGTCACGGCGGTCATCCTCGCCCATCAGGACTTCCAGGGTCGCCACTACTACCGTCACTTCCACCTGGACCCGGACGCCCGGGAGCAGTACCGGGCGGAGCCCTGGTATCCGCTCGCCGAGCAGTTCGCGGACGAGTGGGACCAGGTCAGCTTCGATCCGGGGTACCCGACCGAGCCCCTGGCCCACTTCGAGTCCCGGCTCCGGGACGTGTTCGCACACCCGCACGGCCTGTGACGGCACCAGAGGCGGCTCCGGGGGCTGTTCCACCCGTCCGGCCGGTCGCCACCGATCCGTCGACACCGGCGGTGAGCCCCACCCAACGGCACCAATGGTTCACCCGGGCCGACAATCGCCAGCGCCGCCGGAGGATCGCGCTCCGGAACCTGGCCGTGGACACCGCGAGATCCGGGTTTCGTGCCCGGTACCCCGACCTCGCGCTCGGGCCGGTGGTGGCGCTGATCGCCGCCTACGAGGAGGAGCGCAACCTCGGAGGCGTCCTGGCGGGCCTTCCGGACGAGGTGGCGGGCCTGCGTGTCACCGGCCTGGTGGTCGTCGACGGTGGCGACGACGGTACCGACCGGGTCGCCGTCGGATCTGGGGTGGCGACCTGTATCCTCCCGGTCAACCTGGGACAGGGTGCGGCGCTCCGGCTCGGCTACGAGTTGGCGATCGAGCACGGCGCCGACTACGTGGTCACCCTCGACGCGGACGGGCAGAACGATCCGGCCGAGATGGCGGCGATCCTCGAACCGCTGCTCGCGGACCGGGCCGATTTCGTGATCGCCTCCCGCCGCCTGGGGGTCGACTACACGACGGACCGGTTCCGGCGCCTCGGGGTGCACCTCTACGCGACCGCGTTGAACCGCCTCCTCGGCACTCATCTGACGGACACCTCCAACGGCTACCGGGCCTTGCGGGTGCAGGTGCTGGCCGACATCCTGCCGTTCCTCCGCCAGGACCAGTACCAGACGGCCGAAGTGGTCATCACCGCGGCCAGACGCGGGTGGCGCATCGGTGAGGCCCCGACGCAGTGGCATCCCCGGGCATCGGGCGCTTCGAAGAAGGGCGGCAACCTCTTCTTCGGCGCCCAGTACGCACGGGTGATCGTCGAGACGGTGCTCCGCTCCTCGTCCGGCCGGCCCGCGCGCTGAGTCCTGGCGGGGGTGCCGCCTGCCTTCCGGGGGGCTCGGGTCCTGCGTCAGTGCCGACCGGTGACGGTCACCGAGCGGTCGTAGCAGGCCTGGAGCGCCGACTGCAGCGCTGCGGTTGCGGCGTGTATCCGGCTCCGGGGAACCCGACCCGACGGCCCGGCGACCGGCGCCTCCATCGGTTCCCCGACCACCAGGTGCACATGCCGGGGTCGGGGGAACCGGGTGCCTTTCGGCATCACCGAGGCGGAGCCTCCCACTCCGACGGGCACCACCGTGGCCCCGGTGCGGGCGGCGAGGAAGGCGACCCCCTCGTGGAGCTGTTCGACCACCGGCCCAGACCGTCGCTCGCCCTCCGGGAAGAGCACCAGCACCTCGCCGGCTTCGAGCACCCGCTGGGCCCGGCGGAGGGACTCGCGGTCGGCCGAGCCGCGTTGGACCGGGAACGCCCCCACCGATCGGAGGAACCGGCCGAACCGCTCGTTCTTCCACAGACTGTCCTTCGCCATGTAGTGGAGCTTCCGATCGGTCACCTCCGAGACGAGGAAGAAGTCGATGAACGAACGGTGGACCGGAGCGATGACGACCGGGCCGTGCTCGGGGACCAGGGCCCTGCCCTCGACGGTGGTCCGGAACAGGAGACGGTTGAGCACGTGGACCAACCAGCGCAGGAACCGGTAGAGACGGGTGAATGCGGTGTCGACCGCCGGCTCGTCGCCCGGGTCTTCCGCGGAACCGGGTCCCACCCCGGTGGTCACTTCGGATCCAGCCATGCCACGACCTCCTCGACGATGGACGGGACGGTCCGTCCGGTGGTGTCCACGATCCGGGCGTCGGCGGCCGCGGACAGTGGGGACGCCGCCCGGGTGCTGTCGAGGCGGTCGCGACGTGCCACGGCCGCAGCTCCCTCGTCGCTCCGTCGGCGGGCCCGCTCCTCCGGGGAGGCGGTCAGGTAGAGCTTCAGGTCCGCGTCGGGCAGCACCACCGTGCCGATGTCGCGTCCCTCGAGGATGCCGCCGTGGTGCTCGCGGACCCAGCGCCGTTGCCGGTCCACCAGGATGGAGCGGACCTCGGGTGCCGCGGCCACGGCCGACACGGCCGCGTTGACGGCCCCGTCTCGGATGGCGTCGGTGACGTCCTCCCCGTCCACCTGGACGACCCGGTCGACGGAGATCACCAGCGTTCCCGCCAACCGGGCCAGTGCCTCGGGATCGCCGAGGTCGATCCGGTCCCGCAGGGCGGCCCAGGTCACCGCCCGGTACATCGCCCCGGTGTCTAACCGGTCGATCCGAAGGCGGGCCGCCAGCGCCCTGGCCACCGTCGATTTGCCGGCGCCTGCCGGGCCGTCGATGGCGATGACGGGATGCCGGCGAACGGGTCCGCGGGGGTCGGTCGGAGGTTCGACAGGGCCGTCCGGCGCGCTGGCCTCCTCCCCCCGTTCCGGGCCCGCTCCCCCGCGTCCGGCCACCGGCATCACCCGGCTCCCCGCAGGCGGTCCAGCTCTTCGAGGAAGCCCGGATAGCTGGTGGCGACCGTGTCCCAACCGGAGACGGTGACGGTCCCCCGACGGGCGGCGGCGGCGCCGACGGCGGCGGCCATGGCGATCCGGTGGTCACCTGCGGCGTCGACGGTGCCCCCGCCCCGCAAGGCGGGTACCCCGACGACGACCAGGTCGTCCCCGTCGATCCGGGCCTCCCCACCCAGGACGGTGACGAGGGTGGCCGTGCCGGTCAGGCGGTCGGACTCCTTGAGGCGGAGCTCAGCGACGTCGCAGAACCGGGTCTCCCCTTCCGCGCGGGCGGCGGCGACAGCGAGGATCGGCACCTCGTCGAGCGAGGGGATCTCCTCGGCCCGGACCGTGGTGGCGCGCAGCGTCGAAGTCCGGACGGTGACCGACCCCTGCCCCCCGGCATCCTCGTCGATCTCGATGTCCGCGCCCATGCGACGGAGCACGGCGAGGTACCCGGTCCGCTCGTCCGCCAGGGTGAGGCCGTCCGCCGTGACGGCGCTGCCGTCGACAAGCGCCGCGGCGACCAGCCAGAAGGCGGCCTGGGAGGGGTCGCCGGGCACCGCCACCGCGGTGGGGCGGAGCGCGCTCCGCCGGATCCGCACCGTGCGCCCGCGGGAGTCGACGGTGACGGCGAGATCCGCCCCCATCGCCTCCAGCATCTCCTCGGTGTGCGCCCGGGTCCGGACCGGCTCGTGCACCACAGTCTCGCCCGAGGCGTCCAGGCCGGCGAGGAGGACGGCCGACTTGACCTGCGCGCTCGCCATCGGCGGGGTGTACTCGATGCTGCGCAGCTGCCCTCCGGACACGGTGACCGGTGGGTTCCGCCGGGGTCCGCTGCCCGTGACCCGTGCCCCCATGCGTTCGAGTGGATCGGCGACGCGGTCCATCGGACGGGTCCGCAGCGAAGCGTCCCCGGTCAGCACCACCTCGAACGCCATGGTGGCCAGCAGTCCGAGCAGCAGCCGCATCCCCGTCCCCGAGTTTCCGAGGTCGAGGGAACCGTCGGGTCGGTGGAGCCGTGCTCGGCCACCGTGGACGGTCGTCACGCCGTGGTCCGTGTCGACGTCGATCCCGAGCCGCCTGATCGCGTCGAGTGTCCGGCGCACGTCGTCCCCCGTGGACAGCCCGGTCAGCACCGACGGTCCCTCGGCAAGCGCGGAGAGCAGGAGCGCCCGGTGGGAGATGGACTTGTCGCCCGGCACCCGGACCGACCCGCGCAGCGCGCCTCCGGCGGCGACGTGCGCAATCCCGCCCGTCCCCGCACCGCTCATCGGGTGGACCCGATCAGGGCGCGGGTCGACGGGTAACCCCTCGCCCCCAAGGCCTCCACCAGCGTGGACGCCTGGTGTCCGTCGACGACGATGACCGCGACGCCGCGATCGCCCTCGACCGAGTGTGCGATCTCGAGGTCGAGGATGTTGACCCGAAGCTCCGCGGCCAGCGTCGTGATCTCGGCCAGGACCCCCTCCCGGTCCGGCACCGGAACCCGTACCTCGGCGAGGTCGTCGGGGCGGGGAAGCCGGCCGGGCAGCGACCGCCGGGCCTCGGCCGCCCGCTGGAGGATGGCAAGCAGGGAGGCGTGGTCGTGCTTGGCGACGCAGTCCCGCATGGTACCGAGTGCCCCGATGAGCAGGTCGAGCGTCTCCACGATCGCCGCCGCGTTGTCGTCGCAGATGTCGGGCCAGATGTCGGGCTGCCCGGCGGCCACCCGGGTCATGTCCCGGAAGCCGCCGGCCGCCAGCTGCAGCAGCGCGGCCTGTTCCTCGCCCCGTCCGGCGGCCAGGTCCATCAGCGTCGCCGCGGTCAGATGGGGAACATGGGAGACGACCGCCACCATCTCGTCGTGCCCCTGCGGGGTGAGGGCGACCACGGTCGCCCCCAGGTCCGCCAGGATGCTCCGCAGCCGGGTGAACGCCGACGGGTCGGTCTGCGTCGTGGGGGTGAGGACCCAGGTCGCACCGACGAACAGGTCGGGTCGCGCCCCGTCCACTCCGACCTGTTCCGACCCCGCCATCGGATGGCCTCCGACGAACCAGGGATGGTCGATCGCCGCCACCAGCGGACCTTTGACGCTCCCGACGTCGGTGACCACCACGCTGTCCTTGCGGTCGGTTCGGGCCAGGAAGGCGTCGGCGACCCGCTCCGTCTCGTGGACCGGGGTCGCCACGACCACCAGGTCGGCCTGCGGGTCGACCCCTTCTTCCGACAGCGCGCCGAGCCGGGCGGCCCGGGCCGCCACGCCGGGCCCGGTGTCGCACCCGGTGACCCACCAACCCCGTCGGCGCAGGGCCATGCCCACCGAGCCGCCGATCAGGCCGGTACCGAAGAGCATGGCCCTCCCGGGGAGCACCGGACGGGACGGTAGCGGGCCCGCCCCCGGGGAGGCGGGATCAGGCCGGGAGGTCGTCACGGAGTCCTTTTGCGCCTTCGAGGTAGACGTGGTGGATCTCCCTGCGGTCCCGGTCCGACTCCACATGCAGCATCACCCGGATGCACCGCGGCACGGACCCGACGATCGAGAGCTCGCGCGCGCAGATCAGGGGCACGGCTCCGAGCCCGATGGAGCGGGCCGCCGTCGCCGGGAAGATCGAGACGATGTCCTCGGTGGCGGTGAACAGGATGGAGATGATCTCCTCCTCGGTCAGACCGTTGCGAGCGAGGATGGTCTCCAGGAGCTCCACGACCCGCTCGGTGATCAGATCGGGGCGATCGGTTTCGACCGTGGTGGCGCCACGGATGGCGCGGATGGATGACGGCATCAGCCTGGCATGTTACTCATCGGCCTCCGGAGGGAGGCGAGGGTGCGGGGAGGCCGGTCTGGGCGCCGCCGCCGCCGACAGGGCCCGAACCTCGTCGATCGCCAGCCGGCGCCAGGTCCCGGGAGCGAGCGTGGTGTCGCTGACCGGACCGATGCGGGTGCGGACCAGCCGGCGCACCGGGTGCCCGACGGCGTCGCACATCCGGCGCACCTGCCGGTTCCGTCCCTCGTGGATCACGATCCGTAGGAGGCCCGGTGCCACCACGGCCACCTTGGCCGGCGCCGTCGGGCCGTCTTCGAGCGCCACGCCCTCCCGGAGCCTGCGGACCGCTCCCGCCGACGGGGTCCCCTCGACCTCGACCAGGTACTCCTTCGGAACTCCGAACGAGGGGTGGGCGAGCCGGTGGGCCAAAGCGCCGTCGTTGGTGAGCACCAGTAGGCCTTCACTGTCGCGGTCCAGCCGTCCGACCGGGAACACGCGGGGGGTGTCGGGGACCAGGGACACGACGATCGGACGCCCGTGGGTGTCCTCGGCGGTGCTGACCACGCCGACCGGCTTGTTGACCAGATAGTGGACCAGGCCGGGGACGACCGGCAGGGGGACACCGTCGAGGGCCACTTCGTCCACCACCGGATCGATGCGGCGTCCGAGGACGGGGAGTGTGCCGTTCACGGTGACCCGACCGGCGGTGATGAGCTCCTCGCAGGCGCGCCGCGACCCGAGGCCGAGACGGGCCAACACCTTCTGGAGGCGTTCCCCGCCGGGCAGCGGGAGACCGTCCGACCCCGGGGGGGCCGTCGGCTCAGGCACTCGGGGAGGTCGTCGTCACAACCCGGAGCTCGGCCGGAGCTGGTCCTCGAGCTCGGCGACCGCCTCCGGTCCGGGAAGGAGCTCGGCCACCGGGGGGAGGTCCTCGAGGTGGTCGAGGCCGAGGCGTTCGAGAAAGGCGTCCGTAGTGGCGTAGAGCACGGCCTGCCCGGGGCCGTCCGCCCTGCCTGCCGCCACGATGTACCCGCGGTGCTCGAGCAGCCGGACCACCCCGTCCACGTTGACTCCCCGGAGGGCCGCGATCTGCGAGCGCGACACCGGTTGCCGGTAGGCGACGATGGCCAGGGTCTCCAGCGCAGCTGCGGAGAGCCGGGCCGAGACGCCCACGTTGGCGAAGCGCTCGACGTAGGGTGCCAGGTCGGGGTGGGTCTGGATCCGGTAGCCCCCGGCCACCCGGACCACCTCGAACCCGCGGTTCCCCAGCCGACAGGCGTCGGCGAGCTCGTCGCAGCACTCGACGATCCGCTCCGCCGGGACCTCGAGGAGCTCCGAGAGCAGGCCGGAAGCGACTGGTTCGACGGCCGCGATCAGCACCGCCTCGACAGCACGGGCTTCGGAGGAGAGCGTCACCGGTCAGCCCTCGTACTCGTCGTAGGGCCCGCCGTCCGCGCCCGCCCCCGCCAGCCAGCGCACGCCGAGCTCGCCGAAGGTCCTCCCCTGGTCGAGGGCGACCCGCCCCTGCTTGCACAGTTCGAGGACCGCCAGGAACCGCACGATCACCTCGATGCGGGTCGTGAGGTGCCGGGTCAGGGACCGGAACGTCATCCGGCCTTCCGTGGGCAGCCGCGCCTGGAGCTCCGACACCGCCTCGGAGACGGTGACCGCGTCGACGGTCACGTGGTAGAGATCGACCGTCGGGACCGGGCGATCGGCCGTCGCCCTGCGATAGGCGTCGGCGAGCAGGGACGGGGTGACCCCGGCGAGGAGATCGGGGGCCTGCACGACGAAGTCGTCGTCCAGGCCGGCCGAGCGCGGGACGGACAGCGCGGCGTGCTCAATGAGCCGCGCGAAGCGGTCGGCGGCCGCCGCATAGGCCTGGCATTCGAGGAGGCGCGCCAGGAGAAGGTCGCGTTCCTCCCATCCCACCAGCTCCTCGTCCGGTTCGACGTCGTCCGGCCCGGGGAGCAGCCTCCGCGACTTGAGCTCCACCAGCACGGCCGCCACTACCAGGAACTCGCTCAGCGTGCCGAGGTCGACCTCGTCCCAGTCCGCGATCTGCCGCAGGAAGGCGTCGACCACGTCCGCCAACGGGACGTCGTAGAGGTCGATCTGGTTGCCGTTGACCGACTGGAGCAGGGCTTCGATCGGACCAGCGAAGACGGGGAGGGTGATGGTGGCAGCCACGCCGCGACGCTACCGGGTTCCGGACGTCGCCGGTGCCACCGGGGGTGGCGGCGGCGGTCCGGGACCGTTCTACGATGGCCGCCCATGGCCACCGTCCTCTCCGGCATCCAACCCTCCGGCGACCTCCATCTCGGCAACTACCTCGGGGCGATCCGGAACTGGGTGGCGGACCAGTACGTCCACGACGCCATCTACTGCGTGGTCGATCTCCATGCCCTCACGCTCGACATCGACCCGGCCGAGCTCCGGTCCCGCACCCATCAGACCGCCATCGACCTGTTGGCCGCCGGGCTCGACCCGGAACGATGCACCCTGTTCGTCCAGAGCCACGTCCCCGAGCACCCCCGGCTCACCTGGTTGCTGGAGTGCACCGCCACCATGGGCGAGCTCGGGCGGATGGTGGCCTTCAAGGACAAGTCCGCCGGGCGTGACTCCGTCCGGGCGGGCCTGTTCACCTATCCGGTCCTCCAGGCTGCCGACATCCTCCTCTACAACGCGGACCGGGTGCCGGTCGGGGACGACCAGCGCCAGCACATCGAGCTCACCCGCCAGCTGGCCGAGCGGTTCAACAGCCGCTACGGGGCCGCGTTCGTGGTGCCCGAGGCATCGGTTCCCACCGTCGGGGCCCGGGTGATGGACCTCCAACAGCCCGAGCGGAAGATGTCCAAGTCGGTGAGCTCCCCGCTCGGGACGGTGCTCCTCTTCGATACCCCTGAGGAGCTCTCCCGCAAGGTGCGCCGGGCGGTGACCGACAGTGACGGCGACCTCCGCTACGACCCGGTGGCCAAGCCCGGTCTCGCCAACCTCCTCGAGCTCCTGGCGGTGGCGACCGACCGGACGCCCGACCTGGTCGCCGACGGGTACCTCCGGTACGGGGACCTGAAGAAGGACCTGGCGGAGGCGCTCGTCGAGCTCCTGCGGCCGGTCCGCCAGCGCCGCAGCGAGCTGGTCGGAGACCCCGGCGCGGTCACCGCGCTCCTGGCGATCGGAGCGGAGAAGGCGCACGCGGTGGCGGCGGAGACCTACCGGCGGGCGGCGGACGCCATCGGGCTGCTCCCTCCCGACTGACGCCGTCGGGTGAGCCGACGACGCCAGGCGAGGAGGAACCAGGCCGCCAGCACGACGGCGGCGGCGGCGGAGACGGCGATCCCGCCGCCGGCGCGTCCGTCGCGGTAGGTGAACGTGACGACGAATGTCCCCGCCGACGGGATCGCCACGCTCTGGACGACGCCGTCCGAGCGCACGGCCAGCGGCGCGGATGCGCCCTCCCGGGCCGGTTCGCCCGTGACCCGGGCGACCGTGGCCTGCCAGCCGGTGCTCCAGGCCATGCTCCGCACCAGGCGGACCGGCCCCCCGGCGCGGACGAGGATCCGTTGGGTGCCGTCGGGGGCCGCCGGCGAGGCCGTCACCGACGTCCGCGGAGGAAGGGCGCCCCGGACGAGGGGAGCCGCCCACGCCCAGCCGCGCGCCCGCGTGTTGGAGAAGACGCCGAACGATCCGATCGTCCCCTCGAACACCCAGTGGGGCGGGGTCACCGCGTACTGCAGACGACCGTCCAGCCGGACCTCTCCGTCGCCGACGGTCACGACGGTGGGTACCCCGACGGTGACCGCGGCCGACGCGGAGGAGGGATCCGACACGACCAGTCCTGCGGCAGGGACGGACGTGGGAAGGTGGAACCGCACGGTGCTCCGCCCCCGCCCGCGTCCGGGCGCAGGGAGGGACGTCTCGGAGCTGGTCAGCCATCGGACGGCGCCGGTGGGGGTCACGAGTCCCAGGCGGGCGGCCCCGGCGCGCCCGCCGGCCACGGGGACGGTACCTCCCGTGGTGGGGAGCACTCCGCCGAAGTACCACGTACGCGACTGCCCGTGCCGGAGGGTGACCGAGCGCACCACCGGCGTCGGGTGCCCGGTGTACGGCTCCGAGGCCCCCGGGAAGGGGGTGGCGGTGACGGCCGGGGACCGGCCGGGCACCGGCGTCACGAAGTACCCGGGGAGGGAGAGCAGCACCCGCGTGTCGAGACGGTCCCAGGTGGTCCCGGCCAGGGTCGACGGATCGAGGTCCTCCTGGTAGTGGGCACCGGTCGCGGCGTAGTAGCCGGCACCCACCAGCGCCGCGTACCCCTGTGCGCTCGGGAGCGCCCGGATCACGTTGAGGTCGGTCTGGCCGAGGGCCAGCAGCTGGGAGTCCTCGAACTGGTCGGGATCGTAGACGGCGAAGCGCCCGTTGCCGGTGGCGGCGGCCAGACCGGCGGCGGCGGGGGTCCGGGCGTGCGCCCGGGTCAGTCCCACGGGCGGGTGCAGGACGAACAGGGTGAAGAAGCACAGGTCCACCGCCATGGTGCCGGCCAGCAGGCGCCGCAGGACGGGGGTCGGGATGCGCCGCTCGTCGAGGACGAGCCAGGTGGCGATGGCGGTGATCACGGTCCCGATGGTCACGACCACGCCGAGTCGGTGGATGGTGGCCGCCGGCGCGGCGAACTGGGCGCCGAGCGCCTGTTGGAACCGGGTTCCGAGCACCCAGAGCAGGACGGTGGCGGCGACGGCGAGTCCCAGGGGCAGGCAGGTCAGGACGGTCTCCCTGCGCCGACCCGGTGCCCACCACCGGAGCGGGCCACCCGTCGCCTCCCGTTCGGTCCGGCGTTCCAGGAGCGCGTGCACGAACCAGGCCAGCAGCACCGCCAGGGCCAGGTCGACCAGGAGGAGGTTGCGGTTGAGGAGCCGTTGGGCGTTGACCCCCGGGATCACGTACAGGACGAAGCCGAACGGCGTCTGCGTGCCGAGGGCGGCCAGCATCCCCCCGCCGAGCACGGCGAACCAGAACCGGAGCGACCGCCCCTCAGGCCCGCGCCGCCAGCGGGCCGCCAGGAGGGTGCAGGCGGCGACGAGGGCCAGAGCGCCCACGTAGCTGGTCACCTCGGGGAAGTTGTACTGCCCGACGTAGTACGCCGGCCGGTTCTGGTTCGTCCCGAGGAGGAAGGGCGACACGAGCAGGCTGACCGTGCGCACGGGGAGCGATCCGGTGCCGAAGAAGGAGTACCCGGACCCGTTCCGCTGGGACTGGCCCACGAAGGCGAGCCCGGGGAGCCACTGTGCCGCTCCCAGCGCAACACCCCCCGTCAGGCCCAGTGCCAGGGAGGCGGCTGTCCCGTACGCCCACGGTGCACCCCGTCGCGGCCGGAGGCTGCGCATGCCGCTGACCGTCCGGTAGCCGGCGTAGGCGACCACCAGGATCCCGCCGTCGATGAAGGCCTCCACCCCGGCCGACAGGATCGAGAGCCCCAGGGCGATCGCCAGCAGCAGCGCCCACGGCCGGGTGGCGGCGGCGACGAACGGAACCGTCCGTTCCGGCGGTTCGGTGAGGGCGTGGACGGCCAGCAGCATCCAGGGGACCCACGCCGCGCTCCCGATGATGTCGATGTGGACGATCTGCCCGCTCATGAACCCGCCGAAGGAGAAGGCCGCCGCGCCGAAGGTGGCCGCGGTCGAGGAGGTCCCGAACCGGCGCAGCATGAGGTAGGTGCCGATCAGGGCGGCGTCGTAGGCCAGGGCCAAGTTGAACGTCCAGGCCGCGGTGGACGGCACGACGGCGTACAGCCAGTTGAGCGGGTAGGCGGCGCCGGCGTTGAAGCCGGCGAGTAGCGGCGTGCCGCTGTAGAGGTAGGGGTTCCAGAGTGGAAGGTGCCCATGGGCGAGGTCGCGCCCCACCAGGATGCGCAACGGGTAGTTCTGGATGAGGTTGTCGCCGTCGAGGAAGAAGCGGTGGGTGAGGGCCGGAACCCCGAACAGGATGGGTGGGAGGAGGGCCAGCACCACCAGGCCGGGGTGGCCCCGGACCCAGGCGGTGGCCGCCGACGGCCGGCCCGGGCGGCCGGGGTGGGCTCGGTCGGTGTCGTTGCCGGTGCCGGTGTTCGAGGGGTCGGTGTCGGCGGTTGACACTCGGGTGGGGGGACCGGCGGGCGTGTCCTCCGTCATACCAGCAGGCCGGACCACCAGGTGACGAGGTGGACGATCAGTTGGCTCCATTCGTTGCGGAACAGGAGGATCAGCACGAACGGCAGGAACATCAGCGCCGGTTGGAGCCGGTAGTACTCGGGCAGGTGGCGGACCGGGATGAACCGCTCGAGGACCGCCGCCCCGTCGAGCGGCGGGCAGGGGATCAGGTTGAAGGCGGCGAGGACCAGGTTGGCGATGCCTCCGATGAAGAGGATCTGACCGAGCAGGGTCGGCGGGAACGACACGCCGCCGATGCTCACCAGGCCGTACTGGTGCACGATCTGGCGGACCCCGAGCGGCGTGGTCAGCGCGAACGCCAGACCGAACAGGCCGGCGAGGACGAGGTTGGTGAGCGGCCCGACCAGGGCCACGAGGACCGTGTGGTTGCGCGGGCTCCGGAGTCGGCTGGTGTTGACCGGCACCGGCTTCGCCCATCCATAGGCGCCGAGCCCCGAGAGCGAGAGCACGGCCGGGACCAGGAGGGTTCCGATCGGGTCGACGTGCCGAAGCGGGTTCAGGTTGAGCCGCCCTTGCCGCTTGGCGGTGTCGTCCCCGAAGACGAGGGCGACCGCGCCGTGCGAGATCTCGTGCAGGATGATCGACGGCACCAGCACGAGGAAGTAGATGATCTCGAACCGGCTGATGCGGTGGGTGGCCAGGAGGATGCCCACGAGCACCGCGCCCACGGCCACGATGATGGCCGTGCGCTCGTTGGCGCGCAGCGCCCGCCGACCGCTCGGACCGGTGCCCCCGTACCCGCCGTAGGCCACGGAGTTGTGCCGCTCAGTGCCGGCCGGCGTGGTCGATACAGAACCGGGTGGCGGGCATCGCCTCGAGCCGCACCGGGTCGATCGGCCGTCCGCACACCTCGCAGGTCCCGTAGGTCCCATCGTCCAGCTTGGCCAGGGCGTGGGCGACCTCGGCCATCGACTCCTGGAGCTGGACGGCGAGCACCTCGGCTTCGCCCCGTTCCGCCGTCACCTGGCTCGAGTCGGCAAAGTTCGGGTCGTAGGCGAGGCCGCTCCCACCGTCGGCGAACCCGAGCTCGGCCAGTTCGGCGAGGAGCCGGCCGCGTTCCTCCTCGAGCAGTTGGCGGTAGGCGATGGTCGGGGCTTCACCGGGCACGGGGACGATCCTACCCGGACCGTCCGCTAGGCACGGGCTCGCGGGTGGGCGAGGTCGTACGCGGCCCGGAGCCGCCCGGCGTTGAGCTTGGTGTACACCTGGGTGGTGGTGATGGACACGTGGCCGAGCAGTTCCTGGACGATCCGGATGTCCGCCCCGTGGTCGAGCATGTGGCTCGCGCACGAGTGGCGCAGCACGTGGGGGCTCACCACCGGTCCCAGCCCGATCGGGACCGCCCGCCGCTTGAGGACGGCCCAGGCGCCCTGCCGGGACAGTCGGCCCCCGCGCTGGTTGAGGAAGAGCGCGTCCGCATCGGTGCGGCGGGCCCACCGGTCGGGCACCAGGCACGGTCGACCCCGGTCCGAGAGCCAGCGGGCGACGGCGAGCTGCGCCATCCCGCCGAGTGGCACCAGCCGCTCCTTGGACCCCTTGCCGAGCACGCGGACCAGACCGTCGTCGCCTTGGATGTCGAGCAGGGAGAGACCCACGACCTCGGAGATCCGCGCCCCCGTGCCGTAGAGGACCTCGAGGAGGGCGCGGTCCCGGAGGTCGACGGGGTCGTCTCCCATCGCCGATCCGAGGAGCGCCAGCACCTGCGCCTCGTCGAGCGCCTTGGGAAGGCGGCTTGGCAGGCGCGGCGAGCGGAGGGAACGGGTCGGGTCCTCGGCGAGCTTCCCTTCGTCGACGAGGAACCGGTAGAGGCCCCGGAGCGTACTGACGGTCCGCGCCAGGGAGGCGGGTCCCGCCCCATCCGAACGCCGCGCCTCCAGGTAGGTCTCGATCTCGCCCACGACGGGCACCCCGGTGTCGACGCCGTGTTCTCCCGCCCACACCTCCCAGTGGTGGAGGTCCCGCCGGTAGGACACGAGCGTGTTCCGCGAGCGTCCCCGCTCCACCGCCAACCACGAGAGGTACTCCTCCGCCCCGGGGGAGAGCGTGGCCCTCTCCCCCGCTCCCGCCCGGCGGGGGGTTCCCACGGTTCAGCGCTCCGTGCCGGTCCGTCCGAGGAACCGCAGGACCGCCAGGATGGTGATGGCATCCTCGATGTCGCCGTCGTCGACCATCTGTGCGAACCGGTCCTGCGGGACCTCCACGACCGACAAGAACCGCTCCTCCACCCCTTGGCGGTCGTTGCCGACCTCGCGCAGCCCTTCGGCTGCGTAGAGCACCGTGCGTTCGTCACAGAACCCGGGTGTGTTGAGGCAGGTGCCGAGCGGCGTGAGCCGGTCCGCCGCGCAGCCGACCTCCTCCGCCAGCTCACGTGCCGCGGTCACCTTGACCGGCTCGTCCGCCACGTCACGGGTGCCGGCCGGGATCTCGAGGAGCCAACGGTCCACCGCCGGCCGGTACTGGTGCACCAGGAGGAAGGACCCCGATGCGGTGACCGGGACGACCGCCACCGCCCCGGGATGGCGGACCACATCGCGTTCGAACGGGACCCCGTCGGGGTCGACGAACCGGGCCCGGCGCAGGGAGATGGCCCATCCGCGGTGGAACTCGGACTCCCCGGTCCACCGGAACGCGGGGAGCGGCCCCCCGGTGCCGTCGTCCGTCCCGCCCGGTCCTGTCACGCCAGGTCGATCAGGTGAGGGTCGCGCCCCTCGGCGCGGACGAGCGAAGCGCCGATCAGCTCGCGGAAGAGCGGGTGGGGCTGGTCGGGGCGGCTCTTGAACTCCGGGTGCGCCTGGGTGCCGATCCAGAAGGGATGGCCGGGGAGCTCGATGAACTCGACCAACCGGCCGTCGGGGGACGTGCCGGAGCACACCAGGCCGCCCTCTTCGAGGCGCGCCCGGTAGCGGGGATTGACTTCGTAGCGGTGGCGGTGGCGCTCGGACACGATCTCGGCGCCGTAGGCCTTGGCCACCTGGGAGCCTGCCTCGAGCCGGGCTCCGTAGGAGCCGAGACGCATGGTCCCGCCTTTGTCCACCACGTCGTTCTGGTCATCCATCAGGTCGACCACCGGGTAGGGCGTGGCCGGGTCGAACTCGCGGGAGTTGGCTCCTTCGAGGCCGGCCAGGGAGCGGGCGGCGTCGATGACCATGACCTGGAGACCGAGGCACAGGCCGAGGAGGGGGATGTCGTGGGTGCGGGCGTGACCGGCGGCGGCGATCTTCCCCTCCACCCCGCGTTCGCCGAAGCCGCCCGGGATCACCAGTCCGTCGTACCCGCGCAGCCCCTCGCGTTCGAGGAGGTCGGGCACCGTCGCCGCCTGGATCCAGTCGATGTCAACCTTCGCCCCGTGGTGGAACCCGGCGTGACGGAGCGCCTCGACCACTGAGAGATAGGCGTCGGGGAGGTCGACGTACTTGCCGATGATCCCGATGCGCACCGGCGTCGTCGCCGCGTCCACCTGTTCGACCAGCAACTCCCATCGGCTCAGGTCGATCGGGTGGGCGTCCTCGTCGTACCCGAGGAGGTCGAGCACGTAGCGGTCCATGCCTTCCTCGTGGATGACCAGGGGGATCTGGTAGATGTTGGCTGCGTCGACGGCCGAGACGACCGCTTCGATGGGCACGTCGCACAGCAACGAGATCTTCCGCTTCAGGTCCTCGGAGATCATGCGGTCCGACCGGCAGACGATCACGTCGGGTTGGATGCCCCGGCTGCGGAGTTCGGTGACGGAGTGCTGGGTCGGCTTCGTCTTCTGCTCGCCCGTCGGGCCGAGGTAGGGAACCAGGGTGAGGTGGACGTAACAGACGTTCTCCCTGCCGACGTCCCGCCGGAACTGGCGGATGAGCACGAGAGCATCAAGATCACCGGCTTTTGGATGTTCCTGGTCACCGACGTGCTCATTTTCGCCAGCCTGTTCTCCGTGTACGCCGTGTACCGGAGCCAAGTGGCGCAAGGGCCGTCCGCGGCTCAGGTGTTCGGTCTCGGGCCGGTGTTGTTGGAAACCCTGTTGCTGCTGACCAGCAGCTTCACCTGCTCCCTGGCGGTGTACGCCATGCGCGCCGGCAACCGACGCGCCCTGCTCGCCCTGCTGGGTGTCACCCTGGCCTTGGGGCTGGGCTTCGTGAGCCTGGAGATCCACGACTTCGCCTCCCTGGTCGCCGCCGGCTACACCTGGAGCCGGGGCTCCTTCCTCTCGGCCTTCTTCACGCTGGTGGGGACACACGGGGCGCACGTCTCCTTCGGGATCCTCTGGGGGCTGGCCATCCTGGTGCAGTTGGTGCGACGCGGGATCCGGCCGATCACCGCCCGCAAGCTGTACACCTTTGCCCTCTACTGGCACTTCCTCGACCTGGTGTGGATCTTCCTGTTCACCGTGGTCTTCCTCTCCACCAAGGCGCTGGGGCCCGGGGTGCTGCCTGGCATGCGCATGTGACGGACTGACGGAAGGGGTGTGCGGTGATGGCGCACGCGACGCTGGAACAGACCGGTGCCGGGGCGGGACGGCCGCCGGTGGCGCCGGGCGAGGCCGCCGGGGATCAGGAACTCGGGCCGCTGCTGCAGCCCCGGTTCGAGCACCCGGCGTTCCCGTGGAAGCAGGTGGTGGGCTACGTCGGCTCCCTGGTGCTGACCCTGATCGCGCTGGACCTGGAGGCCGGGTGG
>Ga0080006_1155125_pt1 | contig 28541 bp, 23 predicted proteins | sample RS3BMetagenome_FD_69209 | JGI IMG/M metagenome (GOLD analysis project Ga0080006, IMG submission 69209) | Ferric oxide microbial mat and aquatic microbial communities from Rainbow Spring, Yellowstone National Park, USA - RS3B (SPADES... ...
AAGGCGCTGGCCGTCGTCGTCAGACGACGGTGAAACCGGCGGCGTAGAAGCAGGAAGATTTGTCCATACAAATCACAACGGTTCATACTCGGCCGAGATCTTGAATCAATCTCTCGAATGCGTGGATGATCTCGTCGATATCACGAAGGGGAGTATCGTTCCGTTCAACGAGCGATTTCAACTCGGTTTTCCATGCCTCAGAAACATGAATGCGTGGAGGCCACCCGTGTTCACATCATTCTCGAAACACGATATGACATGCTTCCCGCGTCTGTCGGTAATCGATTGTACCAAGAGTATCGAGGAGCACTATATCAAAGATGTCTCTTGCGCGGTTTTCTTTTTCGATGGCTCGAGGATTCGTACACGCATGAATTTTCTGTGCAGCCTGGGCGGGTATCACAAGGCACGAGACAGGCTCACCAATCGGGATTCCCAGATCCGCTACCCCTGGGATCTCCGGCATAAGAAGATCGACGGATGATTCATCGATTGGACCAAGGTCTACCTGAATCGTCTGCCAACCACGTCGTTGATACATTATCACGACGTCGACTCTCATGGCATCTATATTTCGGAAACGGTGCGGTTCTTTTGCGCGAAACGAGAATCCGTCGAAACCGAGTTCAGGGCTTCTTGAAGGATCGCAAACCGTTTCTGCCGGTCTCCGGACAATGCAATATCGACATCTTTTGTGGTTCGCGCATTTGCACCCAATCGTATTTCTAGCGCAGATCTGCCTTTCACATAATACTTTAAAACAACACCCTCTTCGCGGGCCCGCCGCAAAACCTGAGTAAGAGCGTGTACCGAAATGTTACGGCGTAATCGCAATGGCTCAACGCCCATGTCCCGTGCAATTCTGGCAAGAGTTTTATCAATTCTTTCGCGACGCACTCTTTGTATCCATCATTTCACGCCGAAGTTTTGTAAACTCGATCTTCGAAACAAACCCCTCCTTGCGCGCCTCGTTGAGTGCATCCTGCGCGAAACAAATACTACCGCTCCGTACGAGGTCGAGAATGGTTCGCCGTACGGATGTCAAAGGAAGACCTTTGTAATCAATGATGTCTTGGTCGTCAAGTGTTCCGCGATGGAGAATTACATGCGGCAGCGGGACCCTTCGTAGTCGAGCACGCTGAGGAACCGTTAGGTGGATGCGAGTCGGATTCGCGTCAGTGATACCCAAGATGGCGAGCGCCGTTTCGTGGGATAGCGCTACGCGCGGTCCTCGGTGTGATTGAGCCCACATGACGACCTCTCTGTACGGAGAGAGCAAGTCTGCCTCATGATGTTCCCCGCGGTTGACGACGCGATACACCCCCCGTGCGACGCGCTCCAACCAACCGCGCTCGACCATACCGGCGAGGGCACGCCGTGTTATGCCTGCATTGGCAACCTCGCGCGTCGTGATGTACCCATCTTGCGCTGATGCAAGCGCCAGCACGTCGTTCACCCGGCTCTTCGGCATGCCAATATGTTACCATTATGGTAACATATTGGCAATGCCGACACGGAGCCGACTCTCGCGTCCGACCCAGGGTCAACTGGGCTCCAACGTCACCCTACCTCACACTTTCCAGCGCTGCGCGCAATAGGGCAGTGACTTCATCGGCGATCGGCGCCAACTGGTCGTTCCCGGTGACGCCGAGCATCGCCCGGGCATCGACGGCGAGGACCTGTGTGCGTCCTTCGTGCCGACGCACCACCACGTTACACGGTAGGAGAAGCCCCAAGTCCGGTTCCTCGGAGAGTGCGCGATGCGCGAAATGCGGATTGCAGGCTCCGAGGATGACATACGGCTCGCGTTCGACGCCGAGCTTTTCTTTCAACGTCTTGGCGACGTCGATCTCACAGAGCACGCCGAACCCGCGCTCTTTGAGCGCCTCCTTCACGCGTGTGACGGCTTCGTCGTACCCGAGGGAAACGGTCGTCTGGAATCCGTACGCGACGTTTTGCATGGTTCGATACTCCTTTCATCGTGCGCAACCATCGCCTCGCGGGCCACGGTTGCAGTCGGCGATCGCGCCGGAGCACGCCGTCGCGTTGCCGGGCGTTACTGCAGGATGTTACGACGGCCGCTTGCGGCGCGCGTGGTGATGCGGCGAGACGCCACATCACCGCAAACGGCGAAGGACGTCCCTCAGAACCACGGCCTGGTTATGCTGCTCGTCCGCGGCCGAATAGACCAGCGTGATGCGGCGATCGCCGGCCTCTCGCAGCAGCGCGCGCAACCGTTCGCGTACGGCGGGATCGCGCAGTTCCTCGCGGTAGCGCTCGGCGAATCCTTTCCAGCGCCGTGGCTCGTGCCCGAACCACGTCCGCAGCGCGTCGCTCGGCGCGACCTCTCTATACCACGCATCGATCGCCGCGCGTTCCTTGGAGACCCCGCGTGGCCAGACGCGATCGACCAAGACGCGGAATCCGTCGGCGGTCTCCGGCGGGGCATAGACTCGTTTGATCGCGATCTCTCGCGCCATAGCGCCCGCATACCTCCCCTCCGAGAACGATGCTTCGACGACGATGAAAACCGTGCTGCCGGCGAGGTTGCCTCGCCGGCAGCACGGCTTCCCAGGGTCACCCCTCGTTCAGGGGGTGATGGGGCTGATCCCCGTGAGCGGTTTGAGCCCCGCAGCCTGTAAGGCGCCGTCGAGGCTCTTCAGCGACGCGACGTAGGCATCGAAGCGAGCGACCGCGTCGCGATAGCGCGCGTCGATCCCCTTGCCGTACTCCTCCATCGCGGGAGTGACGTAGCCTTGACCGGTGAACAGCAAGGTACCCATGTCTTCGCGGAGCTTACCGGGACGCTGGATCGAATCTTCGTCGTTCCGGTAATTGGCCGTGAGGGTATCGAAGAGCACGTCGTGCTCGCGTAACGCCTGTGCAATGCGGTCCGTGAGCGCCGTGTCGCCCTTCTTGTCGGCCCGGGTGCGTGCGGCATCGAGCTGCTTCTTCACCCCGTCGAGTGTATTCAGCATGACGTCGACGTTCGAGAACTCATGCATGTACTTTTCCGCAAAAGCGTACGACTTTTCGAAGTCCGCCTGCGTGAAGTGCGTGCGTGGATCCGGCTTGACGACGAATCGTTGCGTGTACGTCTTTCCGTCGAGCGTCATGCGCACGGTATAGGTTCCAGGCGGAACCTGCGGCCCGTCTTCCGGCCCTCGGAACTCCTCGCCGAGCGCGCCGTTCCAGCGTACGGGAGGTTCCGCCGTAAAGTTCCACACATAGCGATTGAGTCCGATATGGTTGGGAACCCGCGGAGCCTCCTTGCCATGGATCTTCATGGAGCCGGAGATCGTCCGCACGACTGCTCCGCGCGCATTCAGGATCTGAATCGAGAGCGGCGTCTTCGAAGCGGTCTTCTGATAGTAGTCGATGATGACGCCATTGGGCGGATTCTCGCCCGCGTAGCGCGTGTAGAGCCCCTCGTCGTTGGCATTGGTATTGTATTCGTAAGCGACGCGCGGCGCGAAGAGCATGGAGCCCTGCTGCATCGCGGCCGAGAGGCCCTGGATCGGAGCGAGATCGTCGAAGACCCAGATGTCGCGGCCGTGCGTGCCGATCACAAGGTCGTCGTACTGCGGCTGAATGCGGATATCTCGGACCGAGACCGCCGGTATGTTGTTGTTGAACTTCCAGTAGGTCTTGCCGCCGTCGAACGAGACGTAGATGCCGAGCTCCGTCCCGACATAGAGGATCTGCGGATTGCGGATATCCGGGCGCACGGTGCGGACATACGTATCCTGCGGCAAGCCGCTCGCGATCGACGTCCACGTCTTGCCGTAGTCGTGCGTCACGAACAGATAGGGCTTTTCGTCGCCGGACCGATGCCGATCGATATTCGCGTAGGCCGTCCCGGCGTCGAAAGGCGACGGCGCGACGGTCTCGACGCGACCGAACGGCGGCACGCCCGGCGGCGTCACGTTCTTCCAATGCTTGCCGCCATCGAGTGTGAGCTGCACGAGGCCGTCATCGGTCCCGACCCAGATCTCTCCCTTGCGAACCGGCGAACCTTCGATGTCGAGGAGGGTATCCGAATATTCCGCACCGGAGACGTCCGCGGTGATCGGCCCACCCGTCACGCCCTGATGCGCCTTGTCGTTCAACGTCAGATCGGGCGAGATGACGGTCCAGTGCTTGCCGCGATCGGTCGTCTGAAAGACGACGTTGGCACCCAACCAGGCGACGTGCGGATTCCACGGCGCGAACGCGATCGGTGCATCCCAATTGAAGCGATACTTGGATTTCGAAAGATAGAAACTCTGCTCGCCGTTGGGGAAGTACGGCTGCGCGAAGATGCCGTCGTACGTCTTTCGATTGAAGACGACCAGAGCACCGTTCTCCGAGTCGGCCCAAATCCAATGCGAGTCGTCGGGCTCGGGTACCGCCCACTCGCCGTCGCCGCCGACGACGCTGATCACGAACTGGCTGGTGATGCCGCTCGGATCGAAGGCATACGACGGCTCGCACCAGCCGTTGTTGTCTTGCCACCCTCCGCAGACGAGATACGGCATCCCCGGCTTCTTCACCAGCGACAATCCGACGTGATAGAGCTGTCCGATGGGGAGATTACGGGAGAACGACCAGGTCTTGCCGCCGTTCGTCGTCAGCGCGTAGCCGCCGTCTTCACCGACGATGATACGCTTGGGATCGTTCGGCGCGATCCAGATGGCATGGTAATCAACGTGGACGTCACGAGCGATCGGTTTGAACGTCTTGCCCCCGTCGGTGCTCACCGAGAGCAGCTCCGATACGGCATAGACCTTGTACGGATTTGCCGGATCCACTGCAACGTGCGTGAAGTAGAACGGCCGCTGATCCACGAGCGTGTTATCCGTCATCATCTTCCATGTGGCGCCGCCGTCGTCGCTCCGCCAGAGAAGACCCTCTTTGGATTGGATCATCGCATAAACGACGTTCGGGTTGCTCGGCGCGACGGCCAAACCAATGCGTCCCATCAGTCCGCTCGGTAACCCGTGCCCCTCGAGCTTCATCCAGGTGATGCCGCCGTCGGTGGATTTATAGAGGCCGTCTTGGGGGCCACCGCTGATCAGCTCCCACGGTTTGCGCCGAACCTGCCAGACCCCGGCGTACACGACGTTGGGATGCTTCGGATCCATGGCCATGTCGGAGATGCCGCTCTGCGGGCCGACGTAGAGCGTCCGCGTCCACGTCTTCCCACCGTCGGTCGAACGATAGACGCCGCGGTCGGTGCTGTCGCGCGTGACCGACCCCAACGCTCCGACCAGCACGACGTTCGGATTCTGTGGATCGATCAGGATGCGCGAGATGTGCCGCGTCCCGTCGAGGCCGAGATGGAGCCACGTCTTTCCGCCGTCGGTGGTCTTGTAGATGCCGTTACCGTAGCTGACGTCGTTGCGCGGATTGGCTTCGCCGGTCCCCACATAGACGACGTCGTCGTTCGTGGGATCGATCGCCACCGCCCCGATCGCCGCAACCGGTTCCTTACTGAAGACGTCCTCCCACGAATAGCCGCCGTCGTCGCTCTTCCAGACGCCGCCGCCGGCCGAACCGACGTAATAGAGATTCTGGTCACGCGCAGAACCGGCAACCGCGGTCACACGACCGCCGGGGAGTGCCGGGCCGATCGACCGCCATTTCAGATACTGGAAGGGGCTGGTCGGCGTCGGTTCGGGAGACGGCGTCGCCGTCGCCTTGGCGGCAGGCACCGCAGCTCGAGCATGGCTCGTACCGAATGCCGCGGTCGCGATTACCGCGAGGAGAACCCCGAGATGGTGTGGTTTCACTACATCGTACCTCCGAAAGCGGCGAGTCCCTCGTCTCCCTCCGGCGCTCCTGCCGCCGGCGAAGGCAAGCGGCATCAAAGTTTCCTCAGATGCGTTCAGCGACGATCGTTCGCCTGCTGCAGGCGTTCGTATCGCGGGACGTTCACGTGGATCGCATACCACTGGCCGGCGGCGATCAACGCGCACATGAGAAGGAAGACGGCGATCAGCCCGTAGGTCCATGCCGCACGCGCTCGCGGAGAGAGGTTTCGAAAACGGCTCATGGGATGCTGGTTCGGCCTCCGGTAGTCCGCCGTCTTCTCTCCACAAGGAGAGCCCGAGGGCCCCTACGAACCTCGGGGCCCGATGACCGGAAGGAGTATCCTCGCCCTGGCCATCGCGTTGCTGTCGGCGCTCCCGACGCCGACATGGGCCGCACCGCGGCCGAAGCCGGTGCCGCGCCCGACGCCCGTCGCGATCGCCGCCTACGCGCGCGTCCTACGCGTCTTCAATCCGGAGCTCCCCGCCTGGCAGAGCGAGTCGCTGGCACGCCATGTCCTCAACGATGCGGCGCGATGGAAGGTGGACGCAAACCTGCTCGTAGCGCTGGTCAGCGTCGAATCCTCGTGGCATACGCACGCCGTCTCTTGGTCGGGGGCCGTGGGGCTCGGACAGCTGATGCCCGGGACGGCCGCCCGCCTCGGCGTCGATCCGTATGATCCTTATCAGAATTTGTTCGGCACCGCGCGGTATCTCGGGGGCCTGCTCCAGCGCTTCGCGCGCCAGGCCGACCCGTACGCATTGGCGGTGGCCGCGTACAATACGGGGCCGCTGGCAGTCGCGGAGGTCGGCGGCATCCCCTGGCAAGCGCAAGGATATGTCGCTCGGGTCTTCGAGCGGTGGGAACGCGTGGAACGGAGCATCCGCATCCCCCCTGCTCCGCGTCGCCCGCCGCTGCCCAAGCTCGACCCGCTCACAAACGCTCAGTTGAGCTACTGGACGGGGCGCTGACCGGAAGCGCGGGAAGCCTCACTGCCCGTAAACGTGCGTCGAGCTCGCGCAGGCTCGTCAGATACGCGCGATACCCGGCGAACGCCGCATCGTACGCAGCGTCGAAACGCGCGGCGTAGTCGAGCTGCTCCTGCGTCGGCGGTGCTTGCACGCCGAAGCCCGTTCGCGGAAGCGATTCGCGTAACGAGCCCGGGCGCTGGATGGAGTCTTCGTCGTTGTGGTAGTCCGCGGTGAAGCTCGCAAAGACCTGTTGCCACCGCCCGCGGGCATCGTCGATCACGCGCACGAGCGCGGTATCGCGTCGTGCCTGCGCCGCCGCGAGCGCCTTCTGCAGGGCCACCGAGATCGCATCGAGCTCGTTGAGCGCGCGATCGATCGCACCGAGTCGATCGCTATATTTCTTTGCGAACGCATATCCCGCTTCGTAATAGGATTGCGGGTAGTGATCGCGCGGATCCGGCCGTACCGTCAGGGACTGCACGAGGGGCTTCCCGTCGAGGACGATGCGCACGCGATACGTCCCGGGAACGACCAGCGGCCCGACCTTCGGCCCGCGGTATTCCTTGCGGGCGGCACCGTACCACGGCGTCGGCGGATCGTCGTGCAAGTCCCACACGACGCGGTTGATCCCTGCACGATCGGGAACGACGGGCGCCTCCTTGCCGTGCACCTCGTGCGTCCCGGAGATCGTGCGGACGACCTTTCCCGTACCGTCGAGGATCTGCACGACCGGCGGCTTCGATTGCGGATGCGCCTGGTAGAAATCGATGATCGCGCCTTCCGGGGGATTCTGCCCCGCAAAGCGCGTGTAGATGCCGAGATCGTTAGAGTGCAGATGATAGAGATAGGCCGTGCGCGGTGCGAAGAGCATGACGCCGGCCTTCTCCGCTTGCGGCAACTGCTGCAGCGAGGCAATGTCGTCGAGGATCCAGACGTCCCGACCGTGCGTCGCAATGACGAGATCGTCGAAGCTCGGCTGAATGCGAATGTCGCGCACCGAGACGGCGGGGAGGTTCAGCCGAAAGTTCTGCCAATGCTCGCCGCCGTCGAACGAGATCCAGAGCCCGCCTTCGGTCCCGAGATAGACGATCTTCGGATCGTGGATATCGGGACGAATCGTCCGAACGTACTGATCCTGCGGTAAGCCCGTGACGATCGCGTGCCACGTCGTGCCACCGTCGTGCGTCACGAATGCGTATGGGCGGCGGTCGCCCATCCGGTGGTCGTCGGCCGCCACGTAGATCGTCTGCGGGTCGAGCGGCGACGGTGCGACCGTCTCGATGCGCGCATACTCGGGCGTGCCGGGCGGCGTGACGTTCTCCCAGTGCTTGCCTCCGTCGCGCGTCACCTGCACCAAGCCGTCGTCGGTGCCAACCCAGATCTCCCCGCGCACGAGCGGAGAGCCCTCGATATCGAGGATGGTGTCGCTATACTCGGCTCCCGAAACGTCGTGTGCCAGCGGTCCTCCGGTCGGCTGCTGGTGCGCCTTGATGTTCCGCGTGAGGTCCGGGCTGATGACCGTCCATCGCTCGCCGCGGTCGGTCGTCTGAAAGACCACGTTGCCGCCGAACCAGACCACGTGCGGATCCCACGGCGCAAACGCGATCGGCGAGTCCCAATTGAAACGATAGGGTACGGTACGCAAGTCGAACGGCCCGACGAAGCTGCCGGGAAAGGCATCGTACGGGCGCACGAACCGTGCGGTCTCGGCGACACGATCGAAGACGCTCACCAATCCGTCTTCGAGATCGGCCCAGACGTACCGCGCGTTCGCCGGATCGGGGACGGTCCACATCCCGTCGCCGCCCACGACATCCTGCCAGTCGCGGTTCAGAATGCCTTCGGGATCGAGCGAATTCTCCGGACCGCAGAAACCGCCGTTGTCCTGGAGGGCCGCGCAGACCAGATACGGATTGCCGCCGGAGAGACCGACGTGATAGACCTCGCCGATCGTGAGGTTGCGCGAAAACGACCAGTCTTTACCGCCGTCGAGGGTGAGCGCATACCCTCCGTCTTCGCCGACGATCATTCTCTTCGGATCGTTCGGGGCGATCCACATCGCGTGATAATCGACGTGCACGCCCTTCGCGATCTCCTTGAACGTCTTCCCGCCGTTCTTGCTCTCCGCCAGCATCTCGGAGACTGCATAGACGTGGTCGGGGTCATGCGGATCGACCGCGAGATGCGAAAAGTAGAATGGGCGCTGATCGACCAGCGTGTCGTTCGAGACCATCGTCCAGTGCATGCCGGCGTCGTCGCTCCGCCAGAGGATCCCGCCTTTCGCCTCGATGACGGCATAGACGCGATCGGGGTTGCTCGGCGCGATCGCCAACCCGATGCGCCCCATGAGGCCCGACGGCAAGCCGTTGCCCTCCAGCCTGTGCCACGTCCGGCCGCCGTCGTCGGACTTGAAGAGACCGTCATCGGGACCGCCGCTGGTGAAGTTCCACGGCATGCGGCGGAACTGCCACATCCCCGCATAGACCACGTTCGGATGCACCGGATCCATCGCGATGTCGCTCGCGCCCGACGACGGGCCGAGATAGAGCGTCTTCTTCCACGTCCTGCCTCCGTCGAACGTGACATAGACGCCGCGGTGCGTCGAATCGGCGAATGGATCGCCGAACGCTCCGACGACGACGTGCCGCGGGTCGAGCGGATCGATCGCGATGCGCGAGATGCTCCAGACGCCGGCCAACCCGACGCGCCGCCAGGTCTTGCCGCCGTCGGTCGTCTCGTAGAGCCCGTCGCCGTAGCTGACATCGTTGCGGGGGTTCGATTCGCCGGTGCCGACGTAGACGACGTTCTGGTCGCGCAAGTCGATCGCGACCGCACCGATGGCAAAGACCGGCTCCTTCGTGAAGACCGGCGTCCACGTCGCTCCGCCGTTGTCGGTCTTCCAGACGCCGCCGCCGGCCGTCCCGATGTAATAGAGGGCGTCGTTCTGCGGCGTTCCCGCCACCGAGGTCACGCGCCCGCCGGCGATCGCCGGCCCGATCGAACGCCACCGGAGCGCAGCGAACGGAACGTCCGGCGCGCCGGCGCCGCGTACAGGCTGCGGAGCCCCGAGCACGAGTGCGCCTCCCAAAAAGGCAGCCGCCAGGGTGAGAGCAGAGCGTTGCATTCGGTTCCTCCACGCGTCGATCGTCTCGTGCGGTCGCATCCGCCGGTATGCGATGGCGATCCTCCCCGACGAGCACCGCATCGCGGTCAAAAATCTCTCAGCGTCCGTCTCTGCCGGTGCACGCGGTTCGTAACCTCCGTGTAACCGACCGCTGGTAGGGTCGGAGTACTCGTATAGAAGGACGGCTAGCCGGAAGGGCGACCCCTCGGTAACCAGCGAACCCACTCTCCATCTCTTTCCTGGATGCACTCGACAGGAGGAAGAGCCGACCATGATCAGCACGTTCACTAAGACTCGCTTCACCGCCGTGCTTGCCGTCGTAGCGACGGCCCTCACGGCGGCGCAGGCCCTCGCCGCAGGAACCCGCGTCGCGATACCCGGCGGAACGCCGATCACCATCCGCCTCGCGCAAAAACTCGACTCCGGCATGGCCAACGTCGGCGATACTTTCGCGTTCACCGTCGACCGAGACGTCGTCGTCAACGGCTGGGTCGTGATCCCCAAGGGCGCGACCGGCATTGGTGAGGTCGTCTCGGTCGATCGCGCCGACGGGAACGGCCATCCCGGGAGCCTCGGTCTGAAGTTCGACTACGTCTACGCCGCCGACGGCGAGAAGGTGCTGCTCGGCTCGGCACCGACGGCCGAGAAGGGCGAGGCATCCAAAGGCGCCGCATCGACGGCGACCATCGTCGGCTATGCGACCCTCGGTCTCGGCGGCCTCTTCGCTCACAACTTCGTGAAAGGCCACAACCTCGTGCTGGATTCCAGCAGGACCTTCACGACGTTCGTCGACCACACCGTGCACGTCATAGCGACGCAGCGCGCGGAAGCAACCGACCAGATCGCGCACTGACGGCGTCGTGGCGCAGGTCGAGGTCTCGCCGGCGGCGGGATGCGTCCGGCTACAACGACTCCGTAGTGGTCGATCTGCTGCGTGCAGAACGGTTTTTGGCGGCAGCGCGTCGGCGCGGGACGACACGCAGCGCCGCGATCCGAGAAGGCCGCTGGACGACCTTCGCGCGGTCGGGTCGGAGACGGTTCGTTCCCGGACGTGGTTCTAGCTCGTCGAGCGACGGCCAGACGTCGTGTACGATGCCTGGAGTCGCTCATCGCATGACGGGTCGCGTTGTCGGAGCATCTGCAGCCGCTCGACCATCCCTCGACGCCAAGAAGCTCCGTCGGACTCCGCCGAGATCGGGCGACCGAAGAGAGACCGCGCACTCGAACGCGTTGCAACCGAGCCGGCCTCTGCGTGCAGCATGAGGCGTTCGATCTCCTTGAGGTCGGTGGTCATGAACGCCTCCGAGAGCAATTCGTCGCCGCCGGAGACGACGATCGCAGCCCGATTGCCGGACGCAATCAGAGCCTACTCATACCGACCTTCAGCAGGCCGCGCCGACGCAATCATCGCCTGTCTCGACTGGTCGCTTCCGCGCCGCCGCGCGTCAGTCCCGACCGGTCTCGATCGCGATCTCGTGGAGAATGCGCTCGACGACCTCGAGCAGCGACGCCTGCGGCCCGACGCATATCCCGCGCGCGCCCGCGGCACGAGCGGCCTCGAGATCCGCAACCTTGTCGCCGATCACCACGCACTCGCTCGGACGAACGCCGAGCGCCCGGGCTGCGCAGAGAACGAGTCCCGGCGCCGGTTTCCGGCACGAGCACCCCTCGTCGGGCGCATGCGGGCAGACGAACCAACCGTCGAACGGGCCGAGGAGTTCTTCGACGCGTGCGTTCACGGCATCCATCTGCGCGCGTGTGATGAGGCCACGACCGACACCGCTCTGGTTCGTGACGACGGCCACGCGCAGCCCCGCCGATCGCAGCCGAGACAATGCGGCGTGCGCCCCGGAAACAGGGCGCACGCGCGCGGGATCGCCGTTGTAGGGTTCGTCCTCGACCAACGTGCCGTCGCGATCGAAGAGGACCGCGCGAATCACTCGTGTGCGACGTAGAGTTCGCCGCCTCGCTCGGTGAACTCGCGTGATTTCTCTTCCATGCCGCGCTGCGCGTACTCGCGTACCTCCTGCGTGATCTTCATCGAGCAGAAATGCGGGCCGCACATCGAGCAGAAGTGCGCGAGCTTGGCGGCGGGAGCCGGGAGCGTCTCGTCGTGGTAGGCGCGCGCCGTCTCGGGATCGAGCGAGAGGTTGAATTGATCCTCCCAGCGGAACTCGAAGCGCGCCTTCGAGAGCACGTCGTCCCAGTGCCGTGCGCGCGGATGCCCTTTCGCCACGTCGGCGGCATGCGCCGCGATCTTATAGGCAATGACGCCGTCCTTCACGTCCTGCTTGTCGGGCAGACCGAGGTGCTCTTTCGGCGTCACATAGCACAGCATCGCGGTACCGTACCATCCGATCATCGCCGCCCCGATCGCGCTCGTGATGTGGTCGTATCCCGGAGCGACGTCGGTGACGAGCGGACCCAGCGTATAGAAGGGAGCTTCATCGCAGAGCTCCATCTCCTTCCGCACGTTCTCTTCGATGAGGTGCATCGGAATGTGTCCGGGGCCTTCGATCATCACCTGCACGTCGTGCTTCCATGCGATTTTCGTCAATTCGCCGAGCGTCTCGAGTTCCGCGAATTGCGCCGCATCGTTGGCATCGGCCAAGCATCCCGGCCGAAGGCCGTCTCCCAGGGAGAAGGCGACGTCGTACGCCTTCATGATCTCGCAGATCTCTTCGAAATGCGTGTAGAGGAAATTCTCCCGGTGATGCGCGAGGCACCACTTCGCCATGATCGAACCGCCGCGCGAGACGATGCCCGTCACCCGATTCGCCGTGAGCGGGATGTAACGAAGCAATACGCCCGCGTGGATCGTGAAGTAGTCCACCCCCTGTTCGGCCTGCTCGATCAGCGTATCGCGGAAGAGCTCCCACGTCAGCTCCTCCGCCTTTCCGCCGACCTTCTCCAACGCTTGGTAGATCGGCACGGTGCCGATCGGGACAGGCGCGTTGCGGATGATCCACTCGCGCGTCTCGTGGATGTTCTTGCCGGTCGAGAGATCCATCACCGTATCGGCGCCCCAGCGAATCGCCCAGGTCATCTTCTCGACTTCCTCCTCGATCGAGGACGTGACCGCGGAGTTGCCGATGTTGGCATTGATCTTCACCAGAAAGTTGCGGCCGATGATCATCGGCTCGCTTTCGGGGTGGTTGACGTTCGCGGGAAGGATCGCGCGCCCGCGCGCGATCTCCGCACGAACGAATTCCGGATCGACGCCTTCGCGGAGCGCGACGAACTCCATCTCCGGCGTAATCTCACCGCGCCGCGCGTAATGCATCTGCGTCACGACGGCACCCGGCTTGGCACGCCGGACACGCACCTGCGCTGGGAAGCGAACCCCGGCGAGCTCGGGCATGGCATCGCGCCCGCGGCGGTAGAGGGAGCTCGGCTGCGGCAGGATCTCGGTATCGCCGCGGACCTCGATCCACCGCTCGCGCAGCGGCGGCAAGCCGCGCCGCACGTCGGTTTCGACGACGGGATCGCCGTAGGGCCCGCTCGTGTCGTAGAGATGGTGAACCGTGCCGTCGGTCAACGTGATTTCGCGCACCGGTATGCGCATCGCGGGATCGCGCCCTTCGAGATAGACTTTGCGCGTCCCCGGGGGAAATACGGTCGTCGTCATTCTCCTGCTCCTTCCCACGCCGGCATTACCCGGATCGGGTCCTACGGTCGGCACCGAAGCGCCCTCTCAGCCCGCCTCGCGGGCTCCCGTGGCGTTCGGATCGGATTCGCGCGAACGCCGAATTCTCCGCTTCGGCGTTGCGCGCCGGATCACGACCGGTCGCCGTCGAGCAGTTCCGCCGCACGGCGGAGCCCTTCGCGAATCGCCTCCGGTGTGGGCGGACAACCGAGGACCGTGACCGCCGCCGCGCACTCCGCTCCCGCACCGGTGCCGGCGTTCGGTGCATCCCCCCAAGGGCCGCACCCCGCCGCGCAATCGCCGACGGCAACCACCAACGACGGTCCGGGAACGGCCTCGATCGTGAGGCGCGCCGGTTCGCGCATCGCCACGGTCATCGGTCCGGTGACCGTCACGATGTCCGCATGGCGCGGCGACGCGACGATCGCCCACCCCTCCTGCGAGATGTCGTAATACAGATTCTCCAATGCGTTCATCTCGTGCTCGCAGCCGTTACAGCTGCCGCACACGAGATGCCGAATCGCCAGCGATTTCCGAAATCTTCTTTTCATCACCGATCGACACACGCATAGCACAGGTTGAAACTCTTGTTGACGAGCGGAAAATCGGGAACGATACCGCCGTCCATCGCGCGTGCCACGCCCGGCCAGTTTCGGAACGATGCGGACCGCAGATTGATACATGCGATACGTCCGCCGTTCTCGAGGCGAACTGCGGCGATCTCGGCGCCGCGCGGTCCTTCGACGGCGCTCACCGCCGTGCCGTCGCCCCACGAAGCCGTCCGCGGGGGCGGAAGCGATGCGTCGCCCAGTTCCCGGAGTGCCGCCTGCAGCAGGCGCAGCGTGTCGCGGAGTTCGTCTCGTTTGACGCGACACCGAGCCAAGACATCCCCCGCCGATGCGGTCGCGACACGCGGCGGCATGAACGCATACGCGCCGTATGGTGCGAAGGCACGCAGATCCACTGCACCGCGCGAAGCGCGATGCGCCGGGCCGACGAGCCCGAGTGCTCGGGCGACGTCGTGTCCGATGATCCCCGCACGATGCCACCGGTCGTTCAACGAGGGATGTGAAAACAGCCGGTCGAGATAGCGCTCGACACGCACGGCGAGTGCATCGAGTTCGACACGAACGGCACGGCGATCGTCGAGGAGTCCCCTCTTCACCCCGCCGGGCGCGATCGTGTCGAAGAGCAACCGATGACCTCCCACCCGGGCGCACAACCGCATCGCTTCCTCTTTCAAGGCCAGACCGCGGACGAAGCCCGGACGCCACCCCGCGCCGGCACAACACGCGGCCAGATCGGCGAGGTGATTGTAGAGGCGCTCCAACTCGCACACGATCAGTCGCGCCAACTCCACTGCGGGATCGCAGCAGAGGCCCGCGATGGACTCCACCGCCGATGCGAACGCATACGACCGCGCAGCGCTGCAGGAGCCGCAGACACGAGCGACTCCATGCGCCGTTTCGGTGACCGACCGTCCTTCGAGAACACGTTCGATCCCGCGGTGCTGATATCCGAGCTGTGCGTCGAGGTGTACGATCGTTTCGCCGCCGGAGCTGATGGTGAAGCGCCCCGGCTCGATGATGCCCGCATGAACGGGTCCGACGACAATGCGGGTGACGCCGGGACCGTCCGCGACGATCGGTCGAGGCATCGTCCCGGCGGCATCGCTGCGCAACGGGCGAGGATCAGGGTGGCCCTCGACGCGGATCCCTCGTTCCTGCATCATCTCCCGTTCGTCCCAAGCGTAGAGCGGAAACCTCGGCGCGAGCGATGCGATGCCCGTATCCGGATCGTACGGCATCGAAAGCAGATACGGGCCGGTCCGCACCGCGACGAACGCGAACCGAACCCAACCGACGTCGGCAAAGGCTCCCAACGGCACGTCGCGGGCGAGGGCGCTCGCAAGGGCGTCGTCGGTCGTCACCGCGTCCCGCCTTTCAGAACGTCACTTAGATGGACGACATACGTGCGGGCCGACGTCCACGGCACGACGGCGACGGCGAGCGCACCAGCCAGTGCACACGACGTCGCGACGGCCATGACGACCCGGCGATAGCGACGCATGGGAACGCCGACCCGCGCGCCGTCGTCGTGCCGATCGCCCGCCGACGTCTCGCCTATCACTCGGGCCAGCGCCAAAAACGCGAGGAAGAGACCGAGCGACGCAGCTCCCAGAGGAATCCATGTCCGCCGAACGACCGCAGCCACGAGCAAGAGCAGTTCACCGACGAAAGGGCCGAACGGCGGCATTCCGGCGAGAGCGATTCCCCCGAAAAACAGCAACCGTCCACCGAGCCCCGATTGCCACGAGCCTCGCAATCGCGCGAGTTCCGTCGTACCGCGATCGGCTTGCAGGATGCCGGCGGCCAAGAATGCTCCGGACTTTGCACACGCATGAGAAAACAAATGGATGACGGCGGCCAATCGCCCGATGGGGCCGCCGATTCCCAGCGCGAGCGTCACGACTCCGGCGTGCTCGATCGTCGAATAGGCGAGAAGTCGTTTGAGGTCGCGCTGCGTGATCATGAAGAGACCGCCCATCACGATCGACGCGGCACCGAGCCAGATCGAGATGCCGTGGAGAAGGTGCGCCGACGATACGTCTCCGGCTGCTTGCATCGTTCGCATCAGCGCATAGAGCGCACACGAAACGAGCAGGCCGGACAACATGCCGCTGACCGGTGCCGGCGCCTTCGAGTGCGCATCGGGAAGCCAAGCATGCAAGGGAACCAACCCCGCTTTCGTTCCAAAACCGACGATCATCAACGCAAGTCCCACGCGTGCCTGCCCCGACGTGAGTCCTGCCGCCGCAAGGGCGTGCCAGGAGAGGGCTGCTGCCGGCGTGAGACCGGCAGCGATCGCCGCACGGCCGAGCAGCATGATCCCGAGCAACCCGAATGCGATCCCCGCGCTACAGAGCACGAGGTACTTCCATGCAGCTTCGAGAGAGTCGGCTTCGCCTTCGAAGCCGACCAGTAGCGCCGTCGCAAGCGTCGTCGCGGAAATGGCGATCCACAACGTCGCGAAGTCCGTTGCGAGCACCGCGAGAGCCATCGCACTCCAGAATGCTCCGAGAAGCCAAAAATAGACGGCTTTCCGCGACCATTCGACGGATGCGGAACCCGCCTCGTGTCCGTAGCGCCCGACTGAGAACAGCGTGGCGAGAAAACCGATGAAGGAAACGAGGGCGAGCATGGACCATGCGAGAGGATCTTCTCGCCCGAGCAGCTCGAGGGGAAGAACCGCAGCGATCGAAGCAGCGACGATCCGCACCCAGCGTCGCACTGCCCGGACCGGAATCACGAGCGCCACGGATGCTCCGATAACCGGCGCTAGAATTACCAATGCACGCATCATCCGCGCAATCTCCGCAGTGAAGAGACGTCGAGCAGCGGGTAATGCGTGCGGAAGGCATGCACCAGGAGAAGCGCGATGAACGTGACGATGACCGCATCGAAGGCAAATGCCGTCCGGACGATGCCGGGCAATGTCGGAAGCAGGACGTCACCTGCGTACTCGACGGCGCTCCCGAGCACCAACAGGCCGACGATCTGACCCAAGAGGTTGCGGTGCACCATGAGAGCCGTCAGGGCGCATAACAACAGGAATGCGTCCGGCAAGAGTTCCGGTTCCGTGCGGAACGACGCGAGGCCGATCGTACCGCGAGCGATGAAGAGATCGGCGGCGACGATCGCGACGCGCATGCCGACTCCCACGGAGGGACGCAGATCCCCGGCAACGGGATGAACGCGAACGAAGTACAGGATGCCGAGCGGAGCGATGAGTGCGGTCATGCCGGCGACCGCAAACGAAAGGATCGGCGACAGGCCGGATCCGTGCCCGGCGGTAACGGCGGCTCCGCCGGTGATGCCGGCTATGATCACCGCCGCCACGACGGCGATCCGCGTGCGATCGGTGATCGCAACGACGGCCGCACACGCGAGAATCATCATGTCGATCATCGCGGCCACAGCCCCGGAAAACGCAAGGCCACGGCGGCCACCGCAAGAACGAGCGCGCTCGCGAGCAGCTGCGGAACGGCGAAGAGTCGTGCCTTGGCGTACGCATTCTCGACGATCGGAACCACGACGGCGATCACGCCAGCAACGGCAGCTGGCGTCCACCATCCGGCGATCGGAGGGACCAAGAACCCGACGAGAATGAAGAGACTCGCTTGCCGCACGTATGCGGCGGCATGCAGCAACGCGAGTGACGAACCACTGTATTCGAGCGAGAGCCCTTCATGGATCATCGTGAGTTCGTAATGCGTATCGTGCGTGTCGAAGGGGATGCGCCCGGCTTCTGCCAGAACCGTCAGAAACGCCGCGGTAATCGCCGTGACGGACGCCGCATCGAAGCGATCGGGGGTCAGTCCCTCCACGCCCGTGCCGGAACCGGCCGCCGCACCGCCGAGCAACAGGAACAGAAGTGCAGGCTCCACGACCACCGAGAATGCGGCGTCACGCGCAGCGGCCATGCCCGTGAACGAGCTTCCGACTTCGAGCGCTGCAGTTGCGACCGCGGCGCGGCCCAGTGCCATGACGAAGATCAACGCGACGACGTCGATGAGGGGTGGGCGAGCGTGACCCGCCCATACGACGGCCGCTGCCAGCGTCAGCGCGCTTCCCAATGCGAATCCGGGCGCCAATGCGAAGAGCTGCATCCCCTCACCCGGAACCAACGTCTCCTTCTGCCACAGCTTCGCGAGATCGCGGTAGGGCTGCAGCGGCGAAGGCCCCGGACGGCCTTGTAGGCGGGCTTTGAGGGACTGCATCACCCCGTGCACGAGCGGTGCAATCGCGCAGAGCGCGACGAACGCTGCGAATCCGCGCATCAATGCGCGACCACGGCCACGACGATCGCGGCCCCGATGGTGTAGAGGAGATACAGGCGCAAACTCCCACTCTGCACGATGCGCACCGAACGGGTCAGTCGGAGAACGGCCGCGGTCACCGCACGCACGGCGTCGTCGATGAGATAGCGATTCGACGTCCGGTAGTGGATATGACGCGGAAACCATGCCGATGAGCCCGCTCGTTCGATCCTACGGCGTTCCGTCGGCAAGATCGCGGCTAACATCGTTCGCAACGGTTTGGAAAATGCCGTCGCGGTATACCGACTTCCCGACGACGGCGGCGAGCCGCAGCGCCATACCGGCACGAACCGCCGCCGCGTGAGACGACCGATCGTCGCCCCCAGAAGGCCGGCAAGGAACGCGCCCGACGCAGCGACCGCAGCCAGCGACGGCAACGAAGACGGGAGATCCGCGATCGTCAGGCCCGACGATCGCACCACCTGAAGGAGCGGGCGGACGGCAAGCATCGGAATGAACCCGAAGAGGATCACCGTGCCTCCCAAGACGAGGAGTGCGGCGGACGGCTTGCCGCGAGCCAGCCGTTCCGCTGCGCGCTCGCCGTTGGACGCTCCCAAGATTCCCGCGATCTTCGTGCATACGGTCACGCTCGCGGCACTCGCGACGACCACGGCGAACACCTCCACAGACGCCGCGATCCGTAGCGCCGTATCACCGGTCGCAACCCCCGCAACCGCAGCACGAATGAGAAACCATTCCGCAACGAACCCGGCCGTCGGAGGCAGTCCCGCAGCACACGCTGCACCGATCACGATCAGGGCCCTTAGGTCCGGCGAGAGGTTCCGAGTCCCGGGGAGGCGTTCGAGGTCCGTCGTTCCCGTGCACCGGGCGATATCGCCCGCCCCGAGGAACAACAACGCTTTGAAGCCCGCATGCACGATCAGGAGAAAGAAGACGGCCACGACGAGCAGGCCGGCGATCGTGGCCTCTCCGTCGGCATTGCAGATCACGGCAAGCCCGATGCTGGCGGTCGCAATGCCGATGTATTCCACCGAAGAAAACGCGAGCACGCGTTTCAGATCGCGATCAATCGCACCATAGATCGCACCGCCCATCGCGCTAGCGGCTCCGACGGTGATCATCAAGATTCCCCACGCGGTCGGAACCGGTCGTACGAGGAAGAGCAGCGAGAGCGTGAGGCCGTAGAGCGCGACGCCGAGCATCGCACCGGAGAGCAGGGCCGACGCCTGCGGCGGAGCAGCCGGATGCGCCCGCGGCAACCAGAAGTGCAGCGGCATGAGGCCGGCCTTCGAACCGAAGCCGATCGCCAGCAACGCGATGATCCAATTCCGTGATACCGGATCGAGCGTCGCGGCCCGCGCGCTGATCTCCGAAAACAGCGGAGAACCCGCGTGCACTGCCGCGATGAGAAGTCCGGCCGCCAGACAGAACGTTCCGCCCTGCGCCGTCGCCAGGTAGGCGAACACGGCTCGGCGTGTTTCGCGGCGTTCGCAATGCGTCGCGACCAGGAGCGCCGAGACCAGCGACATCAACTCCCAGAACAGGATGAACGATGCGATGCTCGCCGCCGCAAGGACGCAGACCATCGCGAGGGTGAACGCCGCCGTCAGCCATCCGCCGTGCGTACGGCCGCGCTCGTCGGCCCATACGGCGACCGCGCCGGAGACGAACGCGACGATGCCGAGAAACGGCGCGGCCAGCGGTGTCGGGTGCACCGCGAGCGTCAGGACCGGCAGCGGCGCCGTTCCGACGATGACCGACGGTGCCCATCCTCCTGCTGCGACGAGCGCGCTCGTCGCAGCGACGAGGACCGCGGCCCATTGGGCCGTCGTACCGCCGATGCGAGCGATGGCCGTCATCCCAAGCGATCGAGCATGGCGCGGTTGCTGGAGAGCTGGCGCTCGTAGATCTCCCGGGCGATGTCCAACAGCTGCCACACCGCTGGGTCTGCGACGCTGTAATGCACCGTCGTCCCCTCACGACGGGCACGGACGAGGTCTTTTGCGCGGAGCGCCGCGAGGTGTTGAGAGACGGTCGACTGTTCGGCATCGAGCGCGTGCTGCAATTCGCCCACGGTGCGCTCCCCGTCACGCAGCGCGTCGAGGATGAGGATCCGCGTCGGATGGGAGAGCGCCTTGAAGAGCTCAGCCTTGAAGTGCCGAATCATTAGAATATTGCAATATAACTATATTTAGATCACATTGTCAATGCCTTCTGCCCACGGACAAAGGAGTCACCCGCACGAATGGCGATGCCGAACTTATGGTCCCACGACCGCTCCTGCGTGGCGACCAGGAGCCTAATGGAAAGCTACGACGAGCCTAACCTGCTAGAGGACACGACGGAAGGTTGATCGTCACGCTCCGCGAGATTCCGGCCGGATCGGTGACGGTGATCGTCCCGGTGATCGGTGAGCTCGCGGCGGGGCATGCGATGGAGATGAAACCGGGCGCCCCGCTATCGAAGGCACACGTCCATCCTGTGGTGCAAGTCACCTTCCAGGTCGTCGGATCGAACGCCACATCGCCGAAAACGCTCGCCGCATCGCTCGCCGTCGCCGAGATAGCATAGGGAGCGGCTGTGATCGTCCAGGTCGTCGTAAAGACCGGATGCGTCAGATAGATCCCCGCTTGCAACGGCGAACAGGCGATCGTGCTCGAGGTCCACGCTTGGACGAATTCCCACGGTGTGCCGCTCGCGTCGAAAACCGTTCTGAACGCAGCCTGGCCGGGACACAGAACGGCCATCTGCGTTGCAGGCGGCATCACGACCCCGGTTCCCAAAGCGAGACCACCGGACGTCGTGGAAACCACCGGCTGATACTCGGCGATCTGCGAGGAAACCCCCGTCGTTCCGAGTTGCGACCCTGACGCCAATCCGGCGATCCCTCCGAACGCGGCCGACGCGGCGTCATACGACCCGAGCGGCCATCGCGGGTAGACGGATGCCTCGAAGTGCTTGCCGGTTCGGTTGTATTGCGGAGCGGAACCGAAAGAAACCACGACTCCGGACGTTCCGATCAAGCCGAGCGCATACGGATAGTCCGGTGCTCCGACCGATGTACTCGTCGCGAGGGCGAGCATGTTGCCTCCCCCGAACGGGGTCAACCCCAGCAGTGATCCTCCGTTGGGTACCGTTACCGAGACGGGTACGAACGACGACGACTGCGTGAGCGGGAGGCCCATGTAGCCGACATGCACGCCGTCGGTGAACCAGAAGCGCGACCCAACGGGATCATATGCAGCCGCATTCAGCGACGCGGGCGTGCTGCCTCCCGTTAGCGCCGACGCGAACGAGACCATCGTCGGCGACCCGTTGACCGAGCACGCGCTCGTGCGGAGCCCCAACTGGTAGATGGCGTCGTTGGCATCATCGACTGCCCACAGAGTGGATTTCCCATCACTCGCGAGGACGCCCAGGTGCGCGCTGGACGCTCCGGAGAGCGACGGCAGCATCACGATCATCGTCTGCGAGGCTGCATTACCCAACGCCACGGCGGGTATGCACGCGAGTTCCCACACCGGCGGCATCGATGACGACTGCACGGCATACCAGACGTCGCCTTGACCATCGACCGTGACGGTCTGGCTTCCCGATAGCGCTGGGTACGTGCTTGCAAGTTGATACGTTGCGACGCTACCGGTCGTTACATTGAACGCGTAGAGCGTTCCGGGCGGCGCGCTATCCACGAGCGCGTAGATCGTGTTCGATACGGCGGAGTACGCCATGCCGTCGAACGAGAACGTTGCGAGCGCAAAGGCGGGAGCTGACAGCTGGTATGCGACGACCGACGACTGCGGATCGATGGTGAAGGTCCCCGGCGAGATTCCCGACGCGGACGCCGTGAGGACGATTGGAGTCGCTCCGTATGCGCCGGCGTATGCAGGAGCTCCGGCGAAGCCGAGCGTTACGGTGTCTCTAGGACAAGCGAGCGACGTCTTCGAAAGCGAGAGCACGTTGCCCGCAGGAGGCCCACCGCTCGTCGAGTTTTCCGACAGCGTGATAGCCGGCACGGGGGACGCACACGTCCCGACGATCGCATTTCCGCTTGCATCGACGGCCTGCACTTGGAGCGTCGCCGTTGCCGCGCCGACCGGGAGGTCCACGGGGCTGGTCGTCACGCCGTTCACGGAAAGCTTGAGCGACGCGATCACGCCTCCCAGCGTGAGATTTACCGACGAGGGTGAGAGTTGTCCATTCGCAACGGTAAAGGTGACCGTCGTACTGCCGGTTGCCAGCGCCGCTCCGCCACCGTTCTGCTGCGCGTATGCCGTTACCGTGAATGTATCCGGAATGCCGATCGCGGCCGTCACCGTCACGGTGCAAGAATATCCGCCGGACGACGGCACGGACGGACACGCTGACGAACCGAGATTGACCGTCACCGAAGGATACGGGGTGCCTCCCTGCGGCTGCGAGGAGACCGTTATCGACTGCGTACCCGGCGAAACGTATGCGACGTGCCGATAGCCCGCAGCCGGGAGGTTCCCGGGAATGACGATATGCACCTCGACGTTGCCCGTCGTGCTCGGTACCCCGCCGTTCGCGTGCGGTAGAGCGGCGGTGCCGCCCCCACCACAGCCGACGAGGACCACTCCCCCTCCGATCGCCATCGCGACCAGAGAGAGCGCACGTATCGCTCCGAATCCCTTCTTCGCCATTGCGCGCACCTCCACGAACGAGATCCGCAGAACAGCACGGGTGGAGAAGTCGTTCTCTCAGCCGCATTATACCAGGCGTGTTTCCGTATGCACTCCTTGCCGGGGCGCAGGTGGCCATCGGAGCCGCAGCGATCTTCGCTCGCTTTGCATTGACCGGCGCGCAGCCGCTCGCGGTCGCCGCGCTGCGACTGCTCGTCGCCGCGGCGATCCTGCTGGTCGCTATGGGAATCCGCCCGCTCTCCGTCAGGATCTCGCGTAAGGAAAACCTGCGCTTGGCGGCAGCGGGACTGGCTCTTGGCGCACACTTCGGCCTCTGGATCGCCTCGCTGCAGTACACACCGGTCGCGCTCTCGACGCTCCTCGTGACGACGACACCGCTCTGGACCGCCCTCTACGACGCAGTCGTGCTGCGACGACCGCTCTCCGTTCGCACCCGCAGCGCGTTCACGACCGGTGCCGCCGGGCTGGCGGCGACGGTTGCCTTCGACCGTGTCCCTGCACCCGTGCCGCACCATGCACTCCTCGGAGATGCGCTCGCGCTCGCAGGCGGCATGGCCATCGCCGCGTATCTCCTGCTGGTTCGAACGGTCCGTGCACGCCTCGATACCCGCGGAATCGTCACCCGCACCTATGCGTGGGCCGCGCTGACGGCGACGCTCGCGGCACTCGCCGCACGGCAACTGCCGCCGCTTCCGGCGACGCTCCCGTCGTGGGGCGGCATCCTCGCGATGGCGTGCATCTCGCAGCTCCTCGGTCACACCGCGCTCAACGCGGCGCTGCGATGGTTCACTCCGAGCGCGGTCGCATTCAGTACGCTGTTGGAACCGGCCATCGCGGCCGTGCTCGCCATGCTCGTCTTCCACGAAGCGCTACCGGTCGGGGTTGTCGCCGGGGGGACCGTCGTTCTCGCCTCGATCGCCGTCGTCCTGAACGACGAGCGACTCCCCGCCGCGGATCGTGAGCCCGCATGACGGCAGCGCTTCCGAGGACGGGGCCGATGCAGTAGATTGGATGGCTCCTGTTGGCGCATTGGAGCGCTCCAATGGAAAGGGACGGCACGGCGACCTGGAATGGTGATCCCATGGACCAGGATCTCGCCGTCGAGCTCGATGCAACCGAGCTCGAAGAGTGGCTCGACGCCTTACGCGGCCTGATCGTTGCGGAAGGGCCGGAGCGGGCCGCGGCGTTGATGCGGCGCCTCACCGGCGAAGCATCCGCGCTCGGCGTCTCGGTGCCGAACATCTGCGAGACGCCGTATCGCAACACGATCGCTCGTAACGAACGCCCACCGTATCCTGGTGATCTCGCGCTCGAGCGGCGACTGCTCGCATACGTTCGGTGGAATGCGATGGCGATGGTCGTGCGCGCCAACCGGCTCTCGTCGGAGATCGGCGGGCACATCGCCAGCTTCACATCGGCGGCGACGCTCTACGACGTCGGATTCAATCACTTCTTCCGCGCACCGCGCGACGGTTTCGGCGGCGACCTGGTCTTCTTTCAAGGGCACTCGGCACCGGGTTTCTATGCCCGCGCATTTCTCGAGGGGCGCCTCGACGAAGTACGCCTCGCGCATTTCCGGCAGGAGATCGGCGGCAAGGGGATTTCGTCGTACCCCCATCCATGGTTGATGCCGGAGTTCTGGCAGTTCCCGACGGTCTCGATGGGCCTGGGGCCGATCCAATCCATCTACCAAGCGCGCTTCTTGAAGTACCTGCACGCACGGGGCCTCGCCGATACCGCCGAGCGGAAGGTGTGGGCGTTCCTGGGCGACGGCGAGATGGACGAACCCGAATCGCTCGGCGCGATCGGCGTGCCGGTTCGCGAAGGCCTCGACAATCTGATCTGGGTCATCAACTGCAACCTGCAGCGCCTCGACGGACCGGTCCGAGGCAACGGTAAGATCGTGCAGGAGCTCGAACGGCACTTCCGCGGGACGGGATGGAACGTCATCAAGGTGTTGTGGAACGATGCGTGGGAAGAGCTCTTCGCGCGCGATGCGAGCGGCGCGCTCGGACGCCTCGCCGCGGAGACGCTCGACGGTGACTTTCAGTCGCTCCACGCGGGCGGCCCCGCCGCGTGGCGCAACCGCTTCTTCGGGGCACACCCCGACACCGCGGCACTCGTCGCGGGGTGGAGCGACGACGACTTTCGCCGCCTCGAATTCGGCGGGCACAGTCACGAACAGGTTTATGCGGCCTACGCCCGCGCGGTCGCGACGACCGGCGTTCCGACGGTCATACTCGCGAAGACCGTCAAGGGATACGGCATGGGCGACGCCGGTGAGGCTCGCAACATCGCGCACCAAGCCAAGAAACTCGACCTCGACGACATCCGCGCCTTTCGAGATCGCTTCGAGATCCCGATACCCGACGATCGCCTCGAAGAGATACCGTTCTATCGCCCGCCCGACGACGCACCCGAGATGCGCTACTTGCGCGAACGCATCGCCGAACGCGGCTCGCTGCCGCAGCGGCGGCGGCGCTCGTCGGTGACGCTGAGCGCGCCGCCGCTCGACGCCTTCGCCTCGCTGCTCACCTCGAGCGACGACCGCTCCTTCTCCACGACGATGGCGTTCGTGCGGATGCTCTCCGCGCTGCTGCGCGACAAAACGCTCGGACCGCGCGTCGTGCCGATCGTTCCCGATGAATCTCGCACGTTCGGCATGGAAGGCTTGTTCCGGCAAATCGGTATCTACTCGCCGACCGGACAGCGTTACCGACCGCAAGACGCCGACCAACTCGCGTGGTACCGCGAAGACCGTCGCGGGCAGATCCTGCAGGAAGGCATCAACGAAGCCGGTGCGATCTGCTCGTGGATCGCGGCGGGAACGTCGTACTCCGTCAGCGATCTTCCGATGATCCCCTTTTACATCTTCTACTCGATGTTCGGCTTCCAACGCGTCGGCGATCTCGCATGGGCCGCCGGCGATCAGCGCACGCGCGGCTTCCTCATCGGGGGCACCTCGGGCCGCACGACGCTCGCCGGTGAAGGATTACAGCACGACGACGGACACAGCCACGTCATCGCTTCGTGCATCCCGAATTGCGTGCCGTACGATCCCACGTACGCCTATGAGCTCGCCGTCATCGTGCGCGACGGCCTCCGGCGCATGCTCGAGGCCCAGGACGACGTCTATTACTACATCACGGTGATGAACGAAAACTATCCGCATCCGGCGATGCCGGAGGGTGCCGAAGACGGCATCCTCCGCGGACTCTACCTGCTGCGCGCAGCAGAGCGCCCGACGAAAAAGGCGCCGCGCGTACAGTTGCTCGGCAGCGGGGCGATCTTGCGCGAAGTCGAGGCTGCGGCGGCGATGCTGCGCGACGACTTCGGCGTAGCAGCCGACGTCTGGAGTGCGACGTCGTTCACGCTCTTGCAACGCGACGGCACGGAGACCGAGCGATGGAACCGCTTGCATCCGGATGAGCCGCCGCGCACGTGCTACGTTGCACGCTGCCTCGAGGGGCATCCCGGGCCGGTCGTCGCTGCGAGCGACTACGTGCGCGCGTTCACCGAACAGATTCGGCCCTTCGTCGGGCGTCGCTACGTGACGCTGGGAACCGACGGTTTCGGTCGTAGCGATCGGCGCGAGCCGCTCCGCCGCTTCTTCGAGGTCGATCGCCGGCACGTGGCGCTTGCGGCCGTTTCCGCGTTGGCGGACGACGGTCTCCTCGAGCGCGCGGCGGTTCGCCAGGCGATCGCGCGCTACGAGATCGATCCCGACGCTCCATTTCCCCCGACGGTGTAAGCGACCGCACGACGAAAGGAGAGGCGCATGGCCGAGACGATCGAGGTTCGCGTTCCCGACATCGGCGATTTCCACGACGTGCCGGTGATCGAGGTACTGGTCAAACCCGGCGATCGCGTCGAGAAAGACGCTCCGCTGATCACGCTCGAGAGCGAGAAGGCGACCCTCGACGTACCGTCGCCGTACGCAGGCGTCGTGCACGAACTGCGCCTGCGCGTCGGCGACAAAGTCTCGCAAGGCACCCCGATCCTCACGCTTGCCGTCGAGGACGGCGTCGCTGCGGAGCGTACGAGACCCGCCGCGCCTAGGCCGTTCGCCACGCCTCCGCCCTCCGCGCCGGTGCGCGACGCTTCCATCCGAGGCGAACCGCCGGTCTCATCGCCGGAAGCGGGCGCTGCAGCAGCGCAACAACCCGTCCATGCGAGTCCGCTCGTGCGGAAGCTCGCACGCGAGCGCGGCATCGATCTCCGTACGTTGGCGGGAACGGGAGCGTTCGGACGTATCACGCGCGACGATCTCGATCGCGCCGCGGCCGGACCGGCCGGAGCAGCGGTGCCGTTTGCCGGCCTGCCACCGTGGCCGCGGGTGGACTTCGAGCGCTTCGGACCGATCGAACGCGTACCGCTCCCTCGCATCAAGCGGATCGCGGGTCCGAATCTGCATCGCAACTGGCTCTCGATTCCGCACATCACCAATGAAGACGAAGCCGACGTCACCGATCTCGAGGCCTTCCGCACGCGCATCAACGACGAGCTCACGCGCGAAGGCGGCCCGAAGCTGACGATCCTGGCCTTCCTCGTGAAGGCTGCGGTCGCGGCACTACGGCGCTTCCCGGAATTCAACGCCTCACTCGACGGCGAGACGTTGATCCTCAAGCGCTACTATCACATCGGCTTCGCCGCCGACACTCCACAGGGGTTGGTCGTCCCGGTGATCCGCGATGCCGACCGCAAGGGGCTCCGCGAGATCGCTGCCGAGGCGGCGGAGCTTGCCGCCGCCGCGCGTGCCGGTACGCTCTCGTACGAACGCATGCAGGGCGGCACGTTCAGCATCTCCTCCATCGGCGGCATCGGAGGCACGCGCTTCACGCAGATCGTCAACGCGCCGGAGGTCGCGATCCTCGGCGCCACCCGCGTCGCCGTGAAGCCAGTCTGGGACGGCACGGCGTTCGTACCGCGCAAGATCCTCCCGATCACCGTCAGTTACGACCACCGCGTCATCGACGGTGCGGGCGCGGCCCGTTTCCTGCGAACCGTGGCCGACGCCCTCTCCGACCCCTGGCGATTGCTCCTCTGAGAGCAAGGGTTGCCAACTGCTGAGCGTTTACGTCCCTAATATTGCCAAACATACGTTCTCATGCTAGAATGGGATAGTGAAACTCTCGGAGTGGGCGCGGCGAACGGGCATATCGTACAAGACGGCGTGGCGTTGGACGCAGGATGGCATTATGCCCGTGCCGTGGAGACGGCTCCCCACCGGCACCATTATCGTCGATATGCCCGAGCCCGCGACATGCGAGCGCGTCGCGCTCTACGCACGGGTGAGTAGTCACGACCAGCGCGCCGATCTCGACCGTCAACTTGCGCGCCTTTCGCAGTATGCCGCAGAGCAGAATCTGCATGTCGTTGAATCGATAGCTGAGGTCGGGTCTGGGCTCAATGGCAAGCGTCGCAAGGTCATGCGACTCCTCCTTGACGCGACTATCACGGCGATTGTTGTCGAGCACCGGGATCGTTTCGCTCGGTTTGGATCGGAGTA
>Ga0080006_1134477_pt1 | contig 28494 bp, 31 predicted proteins | sample RS3BMetagenome_FD_69209 | JGI IMG/M metagenome (GOLD analysis project Ga0080006, IMG submission 69209) | Ferric oxide microbial mat and aquatic microbial communities from Rainbow Spring, Yellowstone National Park, USA - RS3B (SPADES... ...
GCCCGCGCCCCCAGGGCGCCGGCCACGACATCAACTACCTGTCCCGCACCGGCGCGCTGTCGGCACTGGGCTATGCCGACCGCCCCCCGATACCGCCGCTGAACCTGCTCGCCGACTTCGGCGGCGGTTCGATGCTGGTGCTGCTGGGAATTGCCGTTGCGCTGTACGAGCGGGAACGGTCTGGCAAAGGTCAGGTCATCGATGCGGCGATGGTCGATGGTGTGAGCATGCTCGCCCAGGTGATGTGGACCATGAAGTCGACCGGAACGTTGCGCGACCGGCGCCAATCGTTCCTGCTCGACGGCGCCGCCCCGTTTTACCGTTGTTACGAAACGTCGGACGGCAAGTACATGGCCGTCGGCGCCATCGAGCCGCAATTTTATGCGGCGTTGCTGAATGGGCTCGGCCTGGCGGCCGACGAGTTGCCCAATCAGCTGGACACCGGTTCCTACCCGCAGATGCATCAGACCTTCGCCGATCGGTTCGCCAGCCGCACTCGCGACGAATGGACACTGGTTTTCGCCGGCACCGATGCGTGCGTCACCCCGGTGTTGACCTGGAGCGAGGCCGCCGCCGATGGCCACTTGAGGGCACGGTCCACCGTCGTCACTGCCTACGGTGCCGATCAGGCCGCACCCGCTCCACGGTTCTCGCGAACGCCGGCCGGACCCGTGGGGCAGCCGCCGCCGGCAATCACACCGATCGGTGAGATCGGCTGGTAGCGGGCTTTTCACGGCGAAGCGGCCCGTAGCGTGGGCGGCGTTGCTAGTTTTGATATCCGTGGCCGTAAAAGCATCACGGGAATTCGTCGTCGACGCGCCGCCAGAAGTCGTCATGGAGGCGCTCACAGACGTCAGCGCCGTTTCGGCGTGGTCGCCGCTACACAAGCAGGTCGAAGTGATCGACCGTCACCCCGACGGTCGGCCGCACCGCGTCAAGGCCACCATCAAGATTTTGGGCATCGTCGACAAAGAAATCCTGGAGTACCACTGGGGCCCCGACTGGGTGGTCTACGACGCCAAGGGAACCTCCCAACAGCACGGCCAGCATGTCGAGTACAACCTCAAACCCGAAGGTGTCGACAGGACCCGGGTGCGTTTCGATGTCACGGTCGAGCCGGGACGACCCATGCCCGGGTTCATCGTCAAGCGGGCAAGCGAACACGTCATGGATGCCGCGGCGAAGGGTTTATGCGAACTGGTGGTGGGTGACATTCATTCCGGTGACGCTTCGTAGCCGTTTCGCCTTCGGAAGTAACGGTGCGATTGCTAACTTAGTAGTAGTGGCCATACAAGCTTCGTCCGAAATCGTGATCGACGCGCCCCCGGAAGTGATCATGGAGGCGCTCGCTGACATCGACGCCGTGCCAACGTGGTCGTTAGTGCACAAGAGGGCCGAGGTCGTCGACAAACATCCCGACGGGCGACCACGCCACGTGAAGGTCACCATCGCGGTCACCGGCATTCACGACACCGAACTGCTCGAATACCACTGGGGGCCGGACTGGATGGTGTGGGACGCCGAGAAGACGCCCCAGCAGCACGGTCAGCACGGGGAGTACAACCTGACTCGCGAGGGCGACGAGAAGACCCGGGTGCGGTTCAGCATCACGGTAGAACCTTTGGCGCCTCTGCCCGAGTTCTGGGCCAATCGGGCCCGCAAAAAAATTCTGCATTCCGCGCTGGAAGGGCTGCGCGAGCGCGTCATGGGCGCCGACGGCCCGGGTTCGGCTACCTAGGCGTAGCCGGCCCGCGGTGGACGGAGCGCCCCCAGTCGCCGGATCGCTTCGTCGAGGGTGTCGTCGCGTTTGCAGAAGGCGAAGCGCACGAGGTGATTCCACCCCTCGGCGTGCGGTCCGGCCGGATCGCAGAACGCCGACATCGGGATGGCGGCCACCCCCACCTCTTCGGGCAGTGCCGCGCAGAACGCGGTGCTGTCGGAGTAGCCCAGGGGCCGCGGATCTGCGCACAGGAAGTAGGTACCGGCGGCGTCGTGCACGTCGAAGCCGATCTCGACCAGCCCGGTCGCCAGCCGATCGCGTCTGGCCTGCAAAGAGCCGCGTAGCTCAGCGACCCAGGCGTCCTGGGTGTCGAGCGCAAGCGCCACCGCCGGCTGGAACGGCGCGCCGCCGACGTAGCTCATGTACTGTTTGGCCGCGCGCACACCTCCGATGAGATGTGCTGGGCCGCAGGCCCATCCGATCTTCCAGCCGGTGCAGTTGAACATCTTGGCCGCACTGGAGATGGTGATGGTGCGCTCGGCCATGCCGTCGAAGCCGGCCAAAGGCAAATGCCGATGAGCGCAGGGGGACGAGTACACCAGATGCTCGTAGACCTCGTCGGTGATCACCAACAGGTCGGCAGCGACCGCGATCTCGGCAATAGCCGCCAGCTCGGTCTTGCTCAGCACGGTGCCGGTCGGGTTGTGCGGCGAGTTGACGATCAGGGCGCGGGTACGAGGCGTCACCGCTCGCCGGAGCGCGTCGGCGTCCAGGGCGAAACCGCGCCCGTCGGGCACCAGCGGCACGGCCACGCGATGTGCGCAGGCCATCGCCACCACCGGCGAGTAAGAGTCGTAAAAGGGCTCGATCAGCAATACCTCGCAGCCGGGTTCGACCAGGCCGATCACCGCGGCCGCGATGGCCTCAGTTGCACCGACCGTCACCAGCACCTGGGTGTCCGGGTCGTACTCGACGCCGAAATGCCGCCGCCGTTGCGCGGCGACAGCTTCCCGCAGTGCGGCGATCCCGATCCCCGGCGGGTACTGGTTGGCCCCCGCGGCGATGGCGTCCTGCGCCGCCTGCAACATGGCCGGTGGTCCGTCCTCGTCGGGAAAGCCCTGGCCCAGGTTCACCGCGCCGACACGCGCCGCCAGCGCCGACGTCTCGGCGAACACCGTCGTCGCGTACGGCCGCAGTCTGGACACTGTCATGGTGGTGGAGCTTAAGGCGTGCTTCCCACCGCCGAGCGTCACGCCAGAGTGGCGCCCGGGCACCAGCGTCACTCTCGCGTGACGCTCGGCTGTGAGCCCGGCGCGTCCCTCGGCGGGTCGACCTGCGGCGCCCTGCCCAACCAACAGGTTGGCCGGGGCCCCTGCTAATGTGCTGCGACTGGGCCTAGTGTTTAGGACGGACCCGAAATCCCATTGAAGAAGAGGAACGAAGAGGAGCCCGTCATGTCCGAAGGAGCCATAGAAGCGTTTGTCTACGAGGCCATCCGCACCCCGCGCGGTAAGCAGAAAAAAGGATCGCTCACCGAGGTCAAGCCACTCAACCTGGTCGTGGGACTGATCAACGAGCTACGCAAGCGCAATCCCGACCTCGACGAAAACCTGATCAGCGACCTCATCCTGGGCTGCGTCTCGCCGGTGGGTGACCAGGGCGGCGACATCGCCCGCACCGCGGTGATCGCGGCCGGCATGCCCGACACCGTCGGCGGCGTGCAGCTCAACCGCTTCTGCGCCTCGGGGCTGGAAGCCGTCAACACCGCGGCCCAGAAGGTCCGCTCCGGCTGGGACGACATGGTGCTCGCCGGCGGTGTGGAGTCGATGAGCCGGGTTCCGATGGGCTCCGACGGCGGCGCGATGATGGCCGACCCGGCCACTTCCTATGACCATTACATCGTTCCGCAGGGCATCGGCGCGGACCTGATCGCCACCATCGAGGGCTTCTCCCGCGAGGACGTCGACGCCTACGCGCTGCGCTCGCAGGAGCGCGCGGCCGCGGCGTGGTCGGGCGGCTACTTCGCCAAGTCCGTGGTGCCGGTCCGCGACCAGAACGGTCTGCTGATCCTCGACCACGACGAGCACATGCGCCCCGACACCACCATGGAGGGTCTCGCCAAGCTGAAGCCCGCCTTCGAGGGCCTGGCCGCGATGGCCGGCTTCGACGACGTGGCGCTGCAGAAGTATCACTGGATCGAGAAGATCGACCACGTCCACACCGGCGGCAACAGTTCGGGCATCGTCGACGGCGCCGCGCTGGTGATGGTCGGCTCCGAGGCCGCCGGCAAGTCGCAGGGTCTGACGCCGCGCGCCCGGATCGTGGCCACCGCCACCACCGGCACCGACCCGACCATCATGCTGACCGGCCCGACGCCCGCAACTCAGAAGGCGCTCGACCGGGCCGGCCTGACCGTCGACGACATCGACCTGTTCGAGCTGAACGAGGCGTTCGCGTCGGTGGTCCTGAAGTTCCAGAAAGACCTGAACATCCCCGACGAGAAGCTCAACGTCAACGGCGGCGCCATCGCGATGGGCCACCCGCTGGGCGCCACCGGCGCGATGCTCCTGGGCACCATGGTCGACGAGCTCGAGCGCCGCGATGCCCGGCGTGCACTGATCACGCTGTGCATCGGCGGCGGCATGGGCGTGGCCACCATCATCGAGCGAGTCTGAAAGGCTGAATAACCATGGCAGAGAACACTATTGGGTGGGACAAGGATGCCGACGGCATCGTCACGCTGACGCTGGACGACCCGACCGGGTCGGCCAACGTGATGAACGAGCACTATAAGGAGTCGATGCACAAGGCCGTCGAACGTCTTGTCTCCGAGAAGGATTCGATCACCGGCGTGGTGATCACCAGCGGCAAGAAGACCTTCTTCGCCGGCGGCGACCTCAAGAGCATGATCACCGCCGGGCCGGAGAACGCCGGCGAGATCTTTGCCGAGGTCGAGGACATCAAGCGCGACCTGCGCACGCTGGAAACCCTGGGCAAGCCGGTGGTGGCCGCCATCAACGGCGCGGCGCTGGGCGGCGGCCTCGAGATCGCGCTGGCCTGCCACCACCGCATCGTCGCCGACGTCAAGGGCGTGCAGATCGGCTTGCCCGAGGTCACGCTGGGCCTGCTGCCCGGTGGTGGCGGCGTCACCCGCACGGTACGGATGCTGGGCATCCAGAACGCCTTCGTCAACGTGCTGAGCCAGGGCACCCGGTTCAAGCCGGCCGCCGCCAAGGACAACGGCCTGGTCGACGAGCTGGTTTCCAGCGTCGACGAGCTGGTCCCGGCCGCCAAGGCCTGGATCAAGGCCAACCCCGAGGCCTGCATCCAGCCGTGGGACGCCAAGGGCTACAAGATGCCCGGCGGCACCCCGAGCAGCCCGGCGCTGGCCGCGATCCTGCCGTCGTTCCCGTCGCTGCTGCGCAAACAGCTCAAGGGCGCACCTATGCCGGCGCCGCGGGCCATCCTGGCCGCCGCCGTCGAGGGCGCGCAGGTGGACTTCGACACGGCCACCCGCATCGAGAGCCGCTACTTCACCGAGTTGGTCACCGGCCCGGTCGCCAAGAACATGATCCAGGCGTTCTTCTTCGACCTGCAGACCATCAACTCCGGTGGCTCGCGGCCGGAGGGCATCGGCAAGACTCCGATCACGAAGATCGGCGTTCTCGGCGCGGGCATGATGGGCGCCGGTATCGCCTACGTTTCGGCCAAGGCCGGCTACGACGTCGTGCTCAAGGACGTCAGCCTGGAGGCGGCGCAAAAGGGCAAGGGCTACTCCGAGAAGCTCGAGGCCAAGGCGCTGGAGCGGGGCCGCACCACCCCGGAAAAGTCCAAGGCGCTGCTGGACCGCATCACCCCGACCGGCGATGCCTCGGACCTCAAGGGTGTCGACTTCGTCATCGAGGCGGTGTTCGAAAACCAGGATCTCAAACACAAGGTGTTCCGGGAGATCGAGGACATCGTCGAGCCGAACGCGGTCCTCGGGTCGAACACCTCTACGCTGCCGATCACCGGTCTGGCCACGGGGGTGAAGCGGCAGGAAGACTTCATCGGGATCCACTTCTTCTCGCCGGTCGACAAGATGCCGCTGGTCGAGATCATCAAGGGTGAGAAGACCTCCGACGAGGCACTGGCCCGGGTCTTCGACTACACCCTGGCCATCGGCAAGACCCCGATCGTCGTCAACGACAGCCGCGGCTTCTACACCAGCCGTGTCATCGGCACCTTCGTCAACGAGGCGCTGGCGATGCTCGGCGAGGGCGTGGAGCCGGCCTCGATCGAGCATGCAGGTTCGCAGGCCGGATACCCGGCACCGCCGTTGCAGCTCTCCGACGAGCTCAACCTGGAGCTGATGCACAAGATCGCGGTCGCCACCCGCAAGGGTGTCGAGGACGCCGGCGCCACCTACGAGCCGCACCCGGCCGAGGCGGTCGTCGAGAAGATGATCGAGATCGGCCGTCCGTCAAGGCTTTCGGGAGCCGGCTTCTACGAGTATGTCGACGGCAAGCGCACCCGGCTGTGGCCGGGCCTACGGGAGACCTTCAAGTCCGGCAGTTCGCAGCCGCCGCTGCAGGACATGATCGACCGGATGCTGTTCGCCGAGGCGCTGGAAACGCAGAAGTGCATCGACGAGGGCGTCATCACGTCGACGGCGGACGCCAACATCGGCTCGATCATGGGCATCGGCTTCCCGCCGTGGACGGGTGGTGCCGCGCAGTTCATCGTCGGCTACTGCGGCCCGGCCGGTACAGGCAAGGCTGCCTTCGTAGCCCGGGCCCGCGAACTGGCCGAGCGGTACGGCGAGCGCTTCCTGCCGCCGAAGTCGCTTACGTAGAGGTCGCCGCGACCAGACGCAAAAGCCCCCGGAGACAGCAGTTTTCGGGGGCTTTTGCGTCTGGTCACAGTCAGCGGGCCGCGGCGATTCGGCGCCATTCCTCTCGGGGAAAGGCCGTGGGGTCTTCGGTGAGCACCTGTACGCAGACGTGGTCGGCGCCCGCCGCTTGATGCTCGGCGACCCGGCGCATGATGGCCTCTTCGTCCCCCCACGCGATGAGCGCGTCGAAGAGCCGATCGCTCACCTGAGCCACGTCGTCTTCCGAAAAGCCGCAGCGCAGGAGGTTGTTGGCGTAGTTCGGCATCGACAGATACGCCCGCAGCGTATCGGTTCCGATGCGTCGTGCCGCGTCGCGGGTGTCGCAGAGGATGACGGCCTGCTCCGGCAGCAGCAACGGCCGCTGACCCAGAATCGAACGGGCGTAGGCGGTGTGCTCCGGGGTGACCAGGTACGGATGTGCTCCGCGGGTGCGGCTCGCGGACAATGCCAGCATCTTCGGGCCAAGGGCGGCGAGCACGCGCCCCTCGATGGGCACCGGCCGTGGTGCGGCATCCAGCCCGTCCAGAAACGACGCCGTTGCCGCCAGCGGTTTGCGGTACCGTCCCGGCTGGCGCGCGTCAATCAGCGCCGCGTGGCTGACGCCGATGCCCAGCAGAAAGCGGTTGCCATGTTCGTCGGTCAGGGTCGCGTAAGAATCCGCGACATCACCGGGCGAGTGCATCCAAAGGTTCAGGATTCCGGTGGCGATCACCGTCCGCTTCGTCGCGCCGAGCAGGCGGGCGACCGCGTCGAGCACTGGCCCCCCGACATCCGGTATCCACAGCGCCGTAAAGCCCAACTCCTCCAATTCGGCTGCCGCCTCAGCGGATTGGCTGGGGTCGCCGTAGCGCAGCTGGCTGCTCCAGATACCTACGCCGGTGAGGTCCATTCATATTCCTTTCGTTGCAGAGATTCGCGGGCCTTGCCGTCAATCGCTGACTGGAGTCGTAGTCGGGCACAGGGAGTCGTGCATCCGCACACCACCGGTGTCCATCTTGGCCACCACTCGGGAGAGCGGCGTAGGCTCGGAGGTCACCTTACCGCCGGCGGTGATGCTGGGGCCCGGAAACGGGAACGCGCATGACGGCCCTCATCGGGTTGACGTGAGGCTGGTGAGCCGACATTAGGCGCCGCCGGGCCTACAGCGCCGCGATCAGTAAGGTGATCCGACTTGATGGCGGCGCGTGACGCGGGACTAAGGTCACCGCTATGCGCTTCGGACTCTTCATCCCGCAAGGCTGGCGAATGGATCTGGTCGGCATCGATCCCGGAAAGCACTGGTCGGTGATGCGCGACCTGGCTATGTATGCCGACAGCGGCGCCTGGGACTCCTTGTGGGTGTACGACCACTTCCACACCGTCCCGATGCCCACGGACGAAGCCACGCACGAGGCGTGGTCACTGATTGCGGCCTACGCGGCGACCACTTCGCGGATCAAACTCGGTCAGATGTGCACAGCGATGAGCTACCGCAATCCGGTTTACCTCGCCAAGGTCGCGGCGACCGCCGACATCATCTCGGGGGGCCGGATCCAGATGGGCATCGGCGGCGGTTGGTACGAACACGAATGGCGCGCTTATGGTTACGGATTTCCGTCAGCGGGCGTGCGGTTGGGCCGGCTGGACGAGGGCGTGCAGATCATGCAGGCTGCCTGGCGCGACGGCAAAGTTAGCTTCGACGGCAAGCATTATCAAGTCGACGGGGCGATCGTCTCCCCGAAGCCGTTGCAGAACGGCGGGATTCCGGTGTGGATCGCCGGTGGGGGTGAGAAGGTGACGCTGCGCATCGCGGCCAAGTATGCGCGGTACACCAACTTCACGCCGGAACCCGAGGCGTTTGCGCGCAAGTCCGCAGTGCTGGCGCAGCATTGCCGGCGGCTGGGCACCGACTTCGATGCCATCGTGCGTTCGGCGAATTTCAACGCGATCATCGGCACATCGGACGCCGACGTCAAAGACCGGCTACGGCGAATCCGTGATCGCATGGTGGGTTACGTGCCCGAGGCGGCCGCGGACGCGATGATCGTCGGCACCACCGGACCGGACTCGGCGACCGGTACGACGGAAGAGGTCATCGAGCGGATCGCAAAGGTCCGCGATCTCGGATGCGAATACGCGATCTGCTATTTCCCCGAGGCGGCTTATGACCGGTCCGGCATCGAGTTGTTCGAGCGCGAAGTCATTCCGGCATTGAGCTAGATGTCGGTGGTGGAGTACCGGGTCTTCACCGGAGGCGCGGCCAGCAATGGAGGCAGTTCCGTGATTAGGCCCTCACCGGCGCGGAAGGCGCGGTAGGCCTCGTCGTGGTCGACCGTGTCCCAGAGTTCGTAGATAATCCAGTGCGCTTCGTCGTCCTCGTCCACGAGGACGTTGGTCGCGAGGTTGCCGGCGAACGTGCGGGTGTCTTGCAGCGCCTGCCTCATCACATCGCGCGCCGCGGCCAGTGCGTCGGGCTTGAAGTTCAGTTCGAGTATCACAGTGACCGGCATAGTCGTCTCCTCGGTTGCGCGCGGCGATATCAAAGATAGCGGGCGTCGGGCGTCAGCGCCGTAGGCCGCCGTCGTCGGCGAGAACTCGGTTTCCGGATTTGAGAATGCTGTTATACCTTTCAGTGAGCGCATTATTCTGGTTGTGAGGATGGAGGATTTCTCGATGCAGGAGGCCCTGGCTCCCGAGATCTCCACCTGGCCCGATGAGCACCCGCAGCTCATCGGCAGCCGGTGCGTTACGTGTGGTGCGACGACGTTTCCCGTCCAGCAGTGGTGTCCGCGCTGCAGCGGTGGCGAGATGACCCATCTGTTGCTGCCTCGCCGCGGAACCCTGGTGGCGTGGACCACCCAGGGGTTCCCGCCCGGGGCTCCCTATGCCGGTCCGGTCGGCAAGGACTTCGTGCCGTTCGGGGTGGGTCTCGTCCAGTTGGGGGACATCGTCCGGGTCGAGGCGCGACTGACCGAAAACGATCCGGCCAAACTGCGGTTCGGCCAGGAGGTCGAGCGCACCATGGTGCCGTTGACCAAAGACGAAGAGGGCGTCGACGTCATGACCTTTGCGTTCCGGCCCGTCTGACGAATGACGCGTAAGGAGCCCGAGATGACCGACGATGTCGCCATCATCGGCGTCGGCCTGCATCCGTTCGGCAGGTTCGAGAAGTCCGCGATGCAGATGGGCGCCGAAGCCATCCAGATGGCGCTGCAGGACGCCGGCGTGGAATGGAAGGACATCCAGTTCGGCTTCGGCGGCAGCCACGAGGTGTCCAATCCCGATGCGGTGACCCGCCCGGTCGGACTGACGGGCATCACCTTCACCAACGTGTTCAACGCGTGCGCCACCGCAGCCAGTGCCATACAGCAGACCGCCGACACCATCCGGTTGGGCAGGTACGACATCGGGATTGCGATCGGCTTGGACAAGCACCCACGCGGCGCGTTCACCGACGACCCCGCCAAGTTGGCGCTGCCGCAGTGGTATGCCCGCAACGGGCAGTTCGTCACGACCAAGTTCTTCGGCATGAAGGCCAACAAGTACCTGCACGACCACAACATCTCCCAGGCCACGCTGGCCAAGGTCGCCGCCAAGAACTACCGCAACGGCGTCCTCAACCCGAATGCGTTCCGGCGCAAGGCTCTTTCGGAGGAGGAGATCCTCAACTCGGCCGTGCTGAACTACCCGTTGACCCAGTACATGTTCTGCGCGCCCGACGAGGGCGCGGCTGCGGTGATCCTGTGCCGCGCCGACATGGCGCACCAGTTCACCGACAAACCCGTGTACCTGCGGGCCTGTGAAATCCGGACCCGTCGCTATGGCGCCTACGAGGTGCACGCCACCTTCGCGCCGCTGGACGAGGACGCCTCGCCGACTGTGTACGCGGCCAGGGCGGCCTACGAGGCTGCCGGCATCGGACCCGAAGACGTCGATATCGCCCAGCTGCAGGACACCGACGCCGGCAACGAGGTGATCCACATGGCCGAGACGGGCCTGTGCGCCGACGGTGAGCAAGAGAAGCTGCTGGCCGACGGCGCCACCGAGATCCACGGCTCGCTGCCGGTCAACACCGATGGCGGGCTGATCGCCAACGGCGAACCGATCGGCGCCTCCGGGTTGCGGCAGATGCACGAGCTGGTGCGCCAGCTGCGCGGCGAGGCCGGCGAGCGTCAGGTACCCGGCAACCCGCGCTTCGGCCTGGCGCAGGTGTACGGCGCACCGGGCACCGCGTCGGCGACCATCTTGTCGTTGTAGCGCGAGCAGACGCAAAAGCCCCCGCACGCTCGGCGTGTCGGGGGCCTTTGCGTCTGCTCGCGCAACCTAAATGGCCGGGCCCAGCAGGTCGTCCGCGTCGCGGATGATGTAGCCGTAGCCCTGTTCGGCCAGGAAGCGCTGGCGGTGCGCGGCGTACTCGGCGTCCAGGCTGTCGCGCGCTACCACCGAGTAGAAGATGGCGCCGCCGCCGTCGGACTTGGGCCGCAGCAGCCGGCCAAGCCGCTGCGCCTCCTCCTGGCGTGACCCGAACGTGCCTGAAACCTGCACCGCCACCGAGGCTTCCGGTAGGTCGATGGAGAAGTTGGCGACCTTGGACACCACCAGCGTGGACACCTCGCCGCGGCGGAAGGCGTCGAACAGTGCCTCGCGCTCCTTAGTCCTCGTCGAGCCTTGGATCACCGGCGCGTTCAGTTCGGTGCCGAGCTCGTCGAGCTGGTCGAGGTAGGCGCCGATCACCAGCGTCTGCTCGCCGGGGTGCCGGCTCAACACCGACTTGACCACGGCGATCTTCGAGTGCGCCGTCGAGCAGACCCGGTAGCGCTCTTCGGGTTCGGCAATGGCATAGATCATCCGCTCGTTGTCGGTCATGGTGACCCGGACTTCGACACACTCCGCCGGGGCGATCCAGCCTTGCGCTTCGATGTCCTTCCACGGCGCGTCGTAGCGTTTCGGGCCGATCAGGGAGAACACGTCGCCTTCGCGGCCATCCTCGCGAACCAACGTCGCGGTCAGGCCGAGTCGCCGCTTGGATTGCAGGTCGGCGGTCATCCGGAACACCGGCGCCGGCAACAGATGCACCTCGTCGTAGATGATCAGACCCCAGTCGCGGCTGTCGAAGAGCTCCAGGTGCCGGTACTCGCCCTTGCTGCGGCGCGTGATCATCTGGTAGGTCGAGATGGTCACCGGGCGAATCTCCTTGCGTTCCCCGGAGTATTCACCGATCTCGTCCTCGGTCAGCGACGTGTGCGCGACCAGCTCGCGCTTCCACTGCCGGGCGGCAACGATGTTGGTGACCAGGATCAGGGTCGTCGCGCTCGCCCTGGCCATCGCGGCGGCGCCGACCAGCGTCTTGCCCGCACCGCACGGGAGGACCACCACCCCCGAGCCGCCGGACCAGAAGGAGTCCGCCGCCATCTCCTGGTAATCGCGCAGCTGCCAGCCGTCCTGCCGCAAGCTGATCGGATGCGCCTCCCCGTTGACGTAGCCGGCGAGATCCTCGGCGGGCCAGCCGATCTTGAGCAGCATCTGCTTGACCCGGCCGCGCTCGCTGGGGTGGACGACGACCGTGTCATCGTCGATCCGGGCGCCCAGCATCGGCGCGATCTTCTTGTTGCGCAGCACCTCTTCGAGCACGGCGCGGTCCAGGCTCAGCAGGGTCAGGCCGTGTGCCGGGTGCTTGACGAGCTGCAGGCGCCCGTAGCGGGCCATGGTGTCGACGATGTCCACCAGCAGCGGCTGCGGCACCGCGTACCGCGAGAAGCTGACCAGCGCGTCGACCACCTGTTCGGCATCGTGGCCGGCCGCCCGGGCGTTCCACAGCGCCAGCGGTGTGATCCGGTAGGTGTGCACGTGTTCGGGTGCGCGCTCGAGCTCGGCGAACGGCGCGATGGCGGCGCGCGCCGCACCGGCCTGCTCGTGGTCGACTTCGAGCAGCATCGTCTTATCGGATTGCACAATCAAAGGCCCGTCAGTCAATGGCGCCGCTCCTCTTCATCGCTTCGTCCCCCGCCACTGGGTGAGGGCCCTGTCGACCATTATCGGCCGTTGGCCGACACCACCGACGTGATGCGGTGGATCGCGAAGTCCCGCATCCGCCCGGACGCCGAGTCGAAGGCCACAAGCTGGCCGCCGCGAACGGTGATCGGTGCCACCACCCGCTGGGTGGCCACACCAGCCGCGTCGAGGTAGCCGATCACCAGCGTGTCTTGTTCCCTGGCCGCGCGTTGCAGCAGCGACATGGTGATCGCCGGATCGACGCGGATGTTGCCGAACGGAGCGGCGGTCACCTTGCGCAGCACCGCGACCACCGCGTGCAGGCTCTCGGCGTTGGGGCGCGGCGCCGGACGATACTGCCGGCGCTGCTGGGGCGTGGGCACCCTGGCCCCGCGGGGCCGGACGTCGACGACGGAACCGGAGGAGTCCTCGGCGGCCGGGACGAAGCCGGCAGCCCGTAACGCTTCGAGCACCTCGGCGATCGGCGCGGGGGCCACCGCGACCGTGGGCGCCAGGGTGCGCAGCTGCAGTTCCCCGGCGGCGGCTACGGCCTGCGCCAGCAGCATCGGGTCCTCGCACCGCACGAATGAGGCGGCCATACCGATCCGAAGCTGACCGTGCCGGCGTGCGACATCGTCGATCAGATAGGTAAGCCCCTGCGGCACCGAAGTCTTCGAATGGTTAGCGAAAAGCTGGTGCATCCAGTCGCGGGTCTTGCCGATGTCCAGGGCGTGCCGGATCGACTGCTCGCTCACGCGGTAGACCATGGCCGCGCCGGCGGATTCCACGGTGGCCACCATCGCCAGTTGCTGGGCGAGTTCGCGTCGCAGGGGCCCGGGGGCGACGATGGTCAGGTCGGCCTGTACCAGAAAGTGGTCGATTGGTTCGGGCATCGCCCGCGCCATCGCAGCTATGGCCTCCTGGGCCTGCTGGGCAGTCCGCGCGTCCGGCCCGCCTCCGGCCTCGTCGAGCAGAAAGCGGCCCGGTGTGCTGATGGCCCCGCGACCCACCAACCCCAGCGCATGGGCCTCGGCGAGCAGATGCGCAACGGGCTCGGGCTGCAGCCGCCTGGACCAGCGCGGGCGCCGCCAGATCAGCGCCGCCGACGCGTCGGCAGCGCTGACGCCGGCCCCGGGAGGCAGTTCGGCGAGCATGCTAAGCAACAGCCGACGATCCAACGGGGCGGCCGTCGAGTACAGCGAATCAGACAAAGCGCCATAGGGTTTGGCGTCGGGCCCGCGAGTGCCGATCAGCGCCGGCCGCCCGGGCAGGTCGAGCCAGGCGCCGGCCAGCAGGTGCCAACGCTCCGCCGGGGACATCGCGGCGAAGCGGTCGATGGCTGCTGTCGGCGCCCAATAGGGTCCGTCACCGCCGGCCGGAATGGGATCCGGCCGGCCGCCGGCGATCAATCCGGCCGCGGCCGCGACTTCCAGGATCAGGCCGAGGCGCGGCTCGTCAATCCCGGTCGTTCGGGCCAGACGCTTGACGTCACGAACTCCAAGGCCGCCGGTGCGCAACTCGGAAACTGGTGCGGCGGAAAGGGTTTCTAGCAGCACGTCAAGCTCGCGCAGCAGGTCGATGACCGCTCCGGCGGCCGCCGCGTCGGCGTCGTTGGGCGTGGTGGTCGAAACCACCGGATTCGGCGCCGTCAGCTGCATCGGGCCCGGCTGCTCGCCGCGCAGCACCTGCCCGACGTGGCGGGGCAGGATCACGGTCTCGGCGTCGATGCGTCGCAGCAGACCCATTGTCAGCAGCTGCGGCACGGGCCTGTCCGCCGAGGCGCCCGGCGCGGCGTCGCGGCTGCGGCCCATCGGCGACCCTTCGAGCAGCTTCTCCAGCACCTCCAGCTGAACCTGGTCGAGGCGGTCGATGGCATCGGCGATTTGTTCGCCGGTGCGTGAGGTGTCCTCGAGGACGGCCTGGCCAGGATGCCACGGCAGTGCGGCGCCGGTGTCGGGGGCCACGCGGAGCGCGGCCTCACCCCAGACCAGGGCACGGCCCCTGAGGTCGTCCAGCGCGTCCACCACATCCGCTTCGGCGGCGCGGTCAGCGATCAGCGCCAGCAACTTCGCCGCCGGCACCGGCTTGACGTCGGCCTGCAACACCAGCAGGGCATCAAGCACGGCCAGCCGCAAGAAATCCAGCTCGTCGGTGGCGGCCTTGACCGACTGACGGGCTTGGGCGCGCGCGGCGAGTGCGGCGATGCTGCCCGGTGGGGGCTGGGCGAGGTCCGGCCGCAGTTCGAGCAGTCGGATCAGCCGCTCGTCCGGCAAGTCGGCCAGCCAGGACCCCAGCGGGATGTCCGGGGTGTTGTCGGTCATTGCTGACCAGCGTAAAGCAGTCGGCGGACCCAAGGGCGACAGCGATCAACTGGCGGCCTTACGCAACGTGCTCACGCGCGACCTGTCAGAATGGACCCCGTGGCTGACATGGCTGAGGGCAAGGCCCGCAAAAGCAGGTACGTCGACAACGGCTGGCCGGCGACGGAACCCGACGACCACCCGGTAAGCGAACTGGCGACCGATCGGACGGGTGCCTTATCCCCCTTTGGGGAACTGGCCTTCCCGCTACCCGCCACCGAGCTGCCGTACGTGCATCCCGTCACCGACACCACCTGGTAGGTCGGCGGGCTGGCTGGGGCTTCCGGGGCATCCGGACCAGCTGCGAACTTGGCATCGGCGGAATCCCGCCCGGGCGTGTTGTCGCACCTGGACGAGCACGGGGCCGCGCGCATGGTCGACGTCAGCGACAAGGGTGCCACCAAGCGGATCGCCGTCGCCGCGGGTTCACTGCGCACTTCGGCGGATGTGGTGGCGCTGATCTCGACCGGTGGTCTGCCCAAGGGTGACGACTTGGACACCGCACGGGTGGCGGGCGTTCTCGCGGCTTAACGCACCAGCGACCTGATCCCGCTCTGCCACCAGCTCGCGTTGACCGGCATCGACGTCGACTTCGCCCTTGGCGACGCCGGTATCGAGATCACCGCGACGGTGCGCGGCACCGACCGCACGGGGGTTGAGATGGAGGCGCTGACGGCCGTCAGCGTCGTCGGGCTCACTCTCTACGGCATGATCAAGGCGGTTGACCCGGCCGCGCGCATCGATGGCATCCGGGTGCTGCGCAAGGAAGGCGGCAAGATCCGAACTTGGGCACGCTGATGGTCGTCCGGTCTGCACGGGTGATCGTCGCTTCTACCCGCGCCTCGACCGGCGTCTACGACGACCGATGCGGGCCCATAATCGCCGAATGGCTCGCCGAACGCGGCTTTTCACCCGTGCAGCCGGAGGTGGTCGCCGATGGTGAGCCCGTCGGCGAGGCGCTCCGCAACGCGGTCGGCGCCGGCGTCAACCTGATCGTCACCTCCGGGGGCACCGGCATCTCGCCCAGCGACAGCACCCCCGGCCAGACCGTGGCGGTGTTGGACTACATGATCCCCGGGCTTGCCGATGCCATCCGCCGTTCCGGGCGGCCCAAGGTTCCGACGTCGCTGTTGTCGCGCGGAGTGTGTGGTGTGGCCGGACGCACCCTGATCGTCAACCTGCCAGATTCACCCGGTGGGGTGCGCGACGGCCTCAAAGTCCTCGGCGACGTGCTTGACCATGCGCTCGACCAGCTCGCGGGTAAAGATCACGAGCGATGACGTTCGTCGCGCACGCTGTCTTGACCGCGCACCCGATTGCCTTGGCCGAGCATGAAGAGCTGGTGAGCCGTCGGTCGGCCGGAGCGATCGTGGGCTTCGTCAATATGATTCGCGACCACGACGGCGGGCGGCGAGTGGTGCGCTTGGAATGTTCGGCACATCCCTCGGCCGAACACGTCATGGCGGAGGTGGTGGCCGGTGTCGCCGACCGGTCCAACGGGGTGCTCGCCGTCGCGGCCAGCCACCGCATCGGGGTGCTGCACATCGGAGAGGCGGCGTTGGTGATTGCCGTGGCTGCCGACCATCGCCAGGCCACGTTCACCGCCGCCTGCACGCACTTGGTCGACGCAATCAAGACGCGGCTACCGGTGTGGAAGCACCAGTTCTTCGATGATGGAACCGAAGAATGGGTGGGTTCGGCCTGAAGAGTATCGACCGTCGAGTGGCACCCGGGTAAACGCGCTATGCGACCTCAGTTGACGGCAGAAGGCTGCGCCAGGGAATCCAGCGCGTCGTTACCGTGAATGTCGAGTCCGCGGATGGCATCCCACAGTTGCTGGGTGTAGCCGACCTTTGTGGCTTGCTGCGGCTGGCCGGGCACCCCGTTCGGGTCCGCGGGTGTTGGCGCGTCAGCCGGAGCGGGACTCTGGAATCCGGTATCGACGACGGGCGGGGCCGCGGGGGCGGGTGTCACGGCGTCAGCCGGTGGAGCCGGCGGCAGGGCGTCGGCCGGTGGGGCGGGTGGCACGGCGTCGGCCGGCGGGGCCGGCGGCGCAGGGGGTAGGTCCGCGGGGGGTGCCGGCATGTCGATGGAGGTCAACCGGACCGGTGCGGGCGGGTCTGCCGGCGGCGGAGGGGGTGGCGGGGGTGGAGCGTCCGGCGGTGGCGCCAGCGGTGCTGGGTCGCCGTTGACGCCCGGCGCGTCGAGTGGCGCGCTCAGCGCGCCGGGAGCGGGAACCTCGCGCGGGGTGGGGCCCGAAAGCCCGTGCCCGCAGGCGGGCCAGGCGCCACGTCCCTGGGTCGCCAGTACGCGTTCGGCCACCGCGATCTGCTGTTCCCGCGTGGCCAACTGGGCCGACGGAGCGTACTGGCCGCCGCCGTGCGCGGCCCAGGTGCCTTGGGAAAACTGCAGGCCGCCCTGATAACCGTTGCCGGTGTTAATGGCCCAGTTGCCGCCGGATTCGCAGCGGGCTACCTGGTCCCATTCACCGTCGGTGGCCGCCGCCGCCTGGCCGGCGAGGGCGAGACTGCCACCACTCAGCACCGCCCCGGTGACGGCGAGTTTGGCGACGCTGACGTTGGAAGAACTGGGCTTACGGTGACGTCCACTCATAGGCTGTGACAATTCCCTCTCTCGTGACGCGCCTGCGAGGTCAGCTGTCGGGTTCGGGTGGGAGAGGCTACCCGGCCGGTCTCGCGCTCCGCGAAGGAGTCGAGCCCGGCTTCACCCCAAGGGGCCGCACGCGACCCCAGTCCGATCACGGTGGACTGGTGGGTCCCCCGTCTCCATCCACTAATTGGGCTCCCCCGCCTACTGAATGGAGCTCGGCGCGATAGGTGAGGGAGGTTCGCCAACCCGGTGTGTCTGGCGAGCCTTCGGAGACGGTAGCGGTTTCCGTTGGTCTCGTCACGTTCAACGAAGTTCGGCGTTTCCTTGAGCGTCACTTCCCAAAAACCCAGGACGATAGGTAGTTTGCGCAGGTCATGTGCGCGCAACCGAACCGTGGCCGTGCCGTTATCGTTCCGTTACGTGAGATATGTCATAGTCTCAGCCGCCTGCGGGACGCGGCAGTACGTCGACGGTGTTGCCGGGCCGTAACGAGGCGGTTGCGTCGCGCACGGCGACGCTGTCGCACAGGTATCAGGCGACTCCCCGGTGCGGCGAGCCTGTCGACCAGCTCCGCCACGGTGGTGCCCGGACGCAGCACGACGGTTTCCGAGTCGGCTCCGGCGGCCGCCCGCGCGGCCGCGAAGTAGCGGACAGTTACCTGGATCCGTCGACCGGACCCGTCGGCTCAGCCACCGATCGCGCTCATCGGACGGTCGGGCTGGACGAAGTCGGGGTCGTTGATGCCGTGCCCCGCGGGCTTGCTCCACCGATGACCCGCGTCCAATGGCATCTGTTCGATCCCCCGCAACTCGTAGCCATGCTCGAGGCAGAACCGCAACAGCCCGACGACGTCTTCTCGCCCGGTCGTGGGGTCGAGCACAGCGTTCACCTTGACCGGCGTCAGGCCCGCCTCCTTGGCGGAGGCCAAACCGGCCAGCACGTCACCGAGCCGGTCGCGGCGGGTGATGGCCGCGAAATGCTCGCGGTCCACGGTGTCCATCGAGACGTTCAACCGGTCCAGGCCTGCGCGGGCAAGAGCGCCGGCCCGGCGTGCCAGCCCCATGCCGTTGGTCGTCAGCGAGATCTCCGGACGGGGCCGCAGGAGCGCGGCCGCTGCGACCACCTCTTCCAGGTGGCGGGACAACAACGGCTCACCCCCGGACAACCGCATGCTGGTGACGCCGAGTCGGCTGACGGCGATCCGCATCAGCCTTGCCAGTTCGCCGGGCCGTAGCAGTTGCTCGCCGGGCAGCCAGTCCAGGCCCTGGGCCGGCATGCAGTAACTGCACCGCAGGCTGCAACGGTCGGTCAGCGACACCCGCAGATCGGTGGCGACCCGCCCGTAGCTGTCCACCAACGATCCGTCGGCGATCGAGGGGCCGGACCCGTTGCGGGCCGCGGCGACGTCGCTGCTCACCGGCACCTTCGGGAGGCCCAGCGCGGTGAGCGTCATGCGCGCACGGATGCGAAACGGGTCGGGCAACCTACCGGAACGATCTGCTTGCCCAGCGGCATCAGCGATACCGGGATGAGCTTGAGGTTCGCCAGCGCCAACGGAATGCCGATGATCTTGGCGGCCATCGCCACCGCACTCACCAAATGGCCGATCGCCAGCCATAACCCGAACAGCAGCACCCAGATGACATTCCCGGTCAGCGCGCCGGTCCCCGCGGTCGACTTGTGCACGATGGTGCGGCCAAACGGCCACAACGCATAAGAGGCGATGCGCAGCGAGGCGAAACCGAAGGGGATGGTGACGATGAGCAGGAAGCAGACGAGCGCCGCCAACAGGTAGCCGACGGCCGACCAGAGGCCGCCGAACACCAGCCAGATGACATTCAGGATCGGGCGCATTTTTCCTCCTGCGGTACCGCCAGCCTGCCGAGTAACCCCTGGAGGGGGTGCTCGTCAGGCGGGCATCCGAGTAGGATCAGGAGTCGACTTTGCGTCCTGTCCAGGCGGGACGTTTCTTGCGTTACCCACTAGTGATCCATCAGACAAGCAGGTGAGACCAGTGCCGACCGGCAAGGTTAAGTGGTACGACGCCGACAAGGGGTTCGGCTTCCTATCGCAGGAGGACGGCGAAGACGTCTACGTCCGTTCGTCGGCGTTGCCGGCCGGGGTCGAGGGTCTCAAACCGGGTCAGCGGGTGGAATTCGGGATCGCATCCGGCCGGCGCGGACCGCAAGCGTTGAGCCTCAAGCTGATCGAGCCGCCGCCGAGTCTCACCAAGACCCGCCGCGAGACGTCCGCCGAGCACAAGCACAGTCCCGATGAATTGCACGGCATGGTCGAGGACATGATCACGTTGCTGGAGAGCGTCGTGCAGCCCGAGTTGCGCAAGGGTCGCTATCCCGACCGCAAGACCGCCCGCCGGGTCTCCGAGGTGGTCAAGGCGGTGGCCCGGGAGCTGGATGCCTAGCCCGCTTGCGGGCCTGCGGCGTGATAAGGGCCGGCCACGGGGTACTCAAGACCTCGTCAAAGTCGTCGAGCAAGCAGGCTACGATGGCACAGCAAACGCAGGTCACCGAGGAGCAGGCCAGGGCTCTGGCCGAGGAGTCCCGCGAACGTGGTTGGCAAAAAACGTCTTTCGCCAAAGAGCTATGTCTCGCGTCAACCGAGAGCAATCTGGCTCAGCGCTTGCCGGCGGCTGCAGAGTCGGCGGCGGCGAACCTTCAGGTGTCATCGAGCCAGGCGGGACTGGGCAAGACCGTTGCCGCGAATTTGCCTAGACACCAACTGCATCATCACTTGTGTCGGCCGTTCCCCGCGTTGGACTGGGTCAGTGATCGCTTGACGAATCAGCGGTACCTGTTGAGCGACAACATAACCGCCACCAGTATGCGGCTGACTCGCCCTGCGCGGTCGGGAAGAGTTGCGAGGAAGGCCCTTCGGGCAACGAAGGCTTCCCGGGCCGAGGGTCGAGCGTGGGCAGGCGTCCCGGCCGACTGGGCGTGCCTTCGATGGTGGTTGAGCTATGTCCGCCGGCGAGTTCTGATAGCGACCCGAAGCGGAAGGCCGTTTGGCCCCCAAAGCGTGGGACCAATGCCTCCTGACCACGCGTCAACGAAGTTCTAGAGTCCACGTTGCGCACCCGGAATATCGAGCGATAAGGCGACCAAATGCACAGTGAAACAGGGAATCCCGGGATCGTCGTCGGTATCGACGGATCTCCGGATTCGCACGCCGCCCTGCGATGGGCCGTCCGTGAGGCGACGATGCGCAACGCGGCACTGACCCTGGCGTACGCCGCGACTCCGGTACCCGGTGACTCGCTGGTGGTCGAGTGGACGGGGGATTCCGTTCCGGCTGAATTGCTCGGAAGGCTTGGGGAAACGGCACGGCAGGCGCTCGCTGACGCAGTCAAGCTCGTCGAGGACATGACCAATGAGCGGAGCCGGCCGCGCATCAACAACGAGGCGTTCTCCGGGTTGCCCGTCACCGCGCTCGTCGAGTTGTCGGCGAAAGCTGAAATGGTCGTGGTGGGCAGTCGCGGGCGCGGCGCTTTGGAGCGCGTGCTGCTGGGGTCCGTCAGCACCGGACTGGTCCATCATGCGCACTGCCCGGTGGCGGTGATCCGCAAGGATGTCTCGGTACCAGATGAGGGATTCGTGCTTGTCGGCGTTGACGGCTCACCGGCATCGGAACTGGCGACGGCCATCGCTTTCGACGAGGCTTCGTGGCGGGGCGCTGAACTGGTGGCCCTACACGCGTGGACCGACGTCGAGGTTCCCGCCACCCCGAGCCGGGAGTGGACCGGAACGACCAGGACGTCCTGGACGAGGCTGCAATCGGCGGCCGAGGAAACACTGGCCGAACGTCTGGCCGGCTGGCGCGAGCGTTATCCCGATGTCGTCGTCCATCGCGAGGTGGTTGTCAACCACGCCGCGCAGCACCTCGTTGAGCGCTCGGAATCCGCGCAGCTCGTGGTCGTGGGCAGCCATGGGCGCGGCGGATTCGCCGGGATGATGCTCGGATCCGTCAGCACGGCGGTCGTGCACGCGGTGCGCACACCCGTGATCGTCGCCCGAGGGGGCTAGCCCGTGATCGTCGCCCGGGGGGCTAGCACGGTGAACCTCAAAAGGTCAGCCGCACCGACCATTCCGCGTGCGGTGCCTCGCGTAGTTCGCCGGACGGGTCGACCACCAGGGTCAACAGTTGCACGACGATTCCGGTCAGCCGCCCGCGCTGCGGGTCGACCGAGGGGATGGTGACCGCGAACCGGGCGCCGGGCCGAAACATCGTGCTGGTCGTGTTGGTAGGGTCCTCGTACACCTTCAGCAAGCGCCAGGGCGCGCGGTAGATGGCATCGGGTACCGAGAGCTGGACCGGGTAGCGCTCACTGACCCGCAGCGCACCCTGGGTCTGCGGGGTCTGACAGTCATCGAGGTTGAGCACGTTGCAGTAGAGATACGGCCCCATCCGGGTGAGGTGGCCGTGCGAATAGGCGCTGATCTGCGGTCGCTGCTGGCCGGAGTGGCGGACCAGCAGCCAAGTGCCGACCCCGACGCCAGTGCAGAGCAGCGTCATCAGGCCGGCGAGCAACACGGCCACGCCCCGCTTGCGTGCGGGTTTCACTCCGGCACCGCCGCCGGACTGCCGAACCCGCGGCGGGCGCCCTCCTGCTCGACCATGACGGGCCGGTTGCCGCCGAGGCCGGGAATCAGCGAATCGCCGCGGAAGCTGACCAGGGTCTGCGCCAGCCCGAGAATGAGCAGGGCGGTGACCGCGGTGAAGCCGACCCACCATTCGGTGTAGACCAGGACGCCCAGTGCGCCGCCCAGCACCCAGGCCAGCTGCAGCGTCGACTCGGAGCGGCCGAAGCCGGAAGCCCGCGACTCCTCGGGCAGGTCATTTTGCAGCGAGGCGTCCAACGAGGCCTTCGCGATCGCACTGGATCCCGAGGTCACCAGAGTGGCGATGACCGCCATCATCAGGGTGCCCGCCACCGCGGCGGCCAACGCGACGGCGCATACGGCCACCGTGCAGCGCACCACCAGCACGGCCGGCCTGCCCAGTTGCAGGCGGGCGCTGGTGAAGTTGCCCGCGAAGTTTCCGATGCCGGCCGCTGCGCCGATCATGCCGAGCATGCCCAGCTGGACCCAGCCGTTGGCTTGATGCGACTTGGCGACGAACGCCGGGTACAAGAACAGGAAGCCGACCATCACCTTGACGGTGCAATTGCCCCACAGTGCGGTGATGATGTTACGGCCCAGGGGCTGTCGAAGCGTTCCGCCGACCTTTTTGACTTCTGCCGGCCAGTCCTCCGCACGCGGGTGCGAGTGCCCCCACCCGCGTGCGGAGGAGTGCCCCATTCGCCGCAGTGCGTCGCTGTCGCGGCGATAGCTCAGTGTGGCCGGGACCTCACCCGCGGTTACCTCGACCCAACGCGGTATGCGCATGGACAGAGAGGCGCCGGCGAGGGTGACGGCGACGACGACGAACAAAGCGCCCGGCAGCTTGAACAGGTGGGTGCACGCGAATTCGACGCCCGCCGCGGCGGCGCCGCCGGCGATGGTGCCGCCGAGCAGCCCGAAGACGGTCAGCCGCGAGTTGACGCGAACCAGGTCGATCGTCGGCGGCATCACCCTCGGGGTCACGGCGCTGCGCAGCACACTGAACGACTTCGAGAGCACCATCATGGCCAGCGCGCAAGGATAGAGCACCATCGACGGGTAGCTGCCGGTGGCGCCGTCGTAATTCATGATCAGCATGAGCGCCAATGCCGTGCGAAGCATGAACGACACGGCCAGGGCCACGCGGCGGCCGTGCTGCAGCCGGTCCAGCGCGGGCCCGATGAGGGGCGCGACCACCGCGAAGGGCGCGATGGTGATCAGCAGGTACAGCGCGACCCGGCCTTTGCTTTCCCCGGTCGCCGCGGCGAAGAACAGCGTGTTGGCCAGCGCGACGGCCATCGCGGCATCCACCGCGAAGTTCGCGACCACCGGCCACGTCAGCGCGGTCAGACCGGACTTGTCTGCGCCATCGGCTGTGGCGGCGCGCTGAACCATCCAGTACATCCGCGAACCCATCTCGCGGCTTCGCTGCGCCGCGGCGCGGGTCACGGTGATCCGTTCGCCGGGGGCAGGGCTGCGCGGTGGCGCGCTGCCCGGGGCGGGCTCCGGCTCGTGCCCGAGGGGCGGGAGATAGCGATTGGCGCTCGGCATGGGCGGCGGGCGGCGCGTGCGGCGCGGGCCGCGATGGTCGGCACTGTCGGCTTTGTCGGCCGGGTAGTTGGCCATGCCCGGATGCTGGCCGGCTGAACCGTTGCGGGGCGGGCGTCCCGGGTTGGAGGCCACCCGCCCCCGATCGTCACGCCGCCGTTCAGACACGATCCAATTCTCTCCTATGCGGACTCCGTGCGTCTGCAGATAAACGGTGTGGCTCCGTCAAACTAGTATCGGAGTCGCAGTGCAGAGAGGGGACAGCGTGACCGGACCGACTCAGGAATCCGCCGCGGCCATCATGAGTGACTGGCCCGAGGGGCTGGCGGCGGTGCTCACCGGTGCGGTCGGCCTGGCCAGCAACGCCGTCATGGAGTTCAGCGACCCGGAAGCGGTCGGCGATTATCTGGGCGTTAGCTACGAAGACCCGAGCGCGGCCACCCACCGGTTCCTCGCGCACCTGCCCGGTTACCAGGGCTGGCAATGGGCGGTGGTCGTCGCCGCATACCCGGGTTCGAACCACGCTACTGTCAGCGAAGTGGTGCTGATCCCCGGGCCGACGGCGCTGCTGGCTCCCGAGTGGGTGCCATGGGAGCATCGGGTGCGCCCGGGGGACCTGGGCCCGGGCGATCTGCTGTCGCCCGCGGCCAACGACCCGCGGCTGGTACCCGGCTACGCCGCCAGTGGTGATCCGCAGGTCGACGAGATCGCCGCCGAAGTGGGCCTGGGCCGTCGCTGGGTGATGAGCGCCCTGGGTCGCTCCGAGGCCGCCGAACGTTGGCACACCGGGGACTACGGTCCCGACTCGCCGATGGCGCGTTCGACCAAGAGGATGTGTGGCGACTGCGGCTTCTTCCTGTCGCTGGCGGGCTCGCTCAGCAGGATGTTCGGCGTCTGCGGCAACGAACTCTCGGCAGACGGGCACGTCGTCGACAAGCAGTACGGCTGTGGCGCGCATTCCGACACCCCGACTCCACCAGGCACCGGCTCTCCCGTGTACGAGCCCTACGACGACGGCGTGCTGGACGTCACCGAGACGCCGTCGGCGCCGCAGGCCGAGCCGGCGGAGTCTCAGCCGGAACCGCGGGCGGTGGCGGTGGATTCCCCGACCGAGCCTTCGACGTCCCGGCCGGAAACCCGCTCGGAGGACCAGCCGACCGGCCCGTCGGACTAGCCTCTCTCGGCCGCGGCTTTGATCCTCGCCAGCGAGCCGTTCATCCCTTCGAGCAACTCACGTTCGAAATTTGTGGACCCACCGAACAGCACATTCTGCGACAAGTTCGAAAACGCGCTCACGCCGTTCTCGGCGTGGCGGCTCTCGATCAACCGGGTGCCCTCGGCTATGGGCTCGAGCTCGTAGCTCCAGATGGTGCGGTTGGCGTCGACCCGGAAGGCGAGCTTCTTTTCGGGAACGACCTCGACGACCTTGGAAGTGGTCGGCCAGAACATCCGGTTACGGCGATTGAGGTTGAGGGTGCGGGTGCCTTGACGCAGCGGGCCGAAAGGCCTCATCCATCGACACTGCGGACTCCACTCCGGCATTCGCCGAAGATCGGATATCAACGCCCAGACTGTCGAAACCGGCGCGTTGATGTCGACCTGCGCTTGTAGAAGGGGGGCTGCCATTGCTCCTCCGGGGTCTGAATCTCTGCTGGAAGACTACTGACGGCGAAGATGTGTCTCGAGGCCGGTCTGCGCGCCACGTGCGCCACGGCGGGCGGCGGCAAGCTGAAGGACGAAGATACTTGTGCCGAGCGACCCGACGACCAGTCCGGCCAGCGTCACCGGGCGCCAACCCTCGAGGCCGGGAACGAGGAATGCGGCGGTCGCAGCGAGCAGCCAGCCCAGCGCGCCCACCGCGACGACCGGCCACACCCGGAGCAGCGCGCTTGGTAGCGGCGGCACATCGGGAGACGGGCCCGGCTCGACAGACATCACGACTAACATAAACTGCGGTCGCGCGGGCCACATGCGGGCACACAGGCTCCGTGCCGTTGAGGAAAGTGTTTCCCGCGGAGGATTGCCGCGGCGGCCGCAGCAGATCGTCGGCGGTTCGTTGCCGTGAGTTCTCGGCTTCCGTGTACCCTCTCGCCATGCCCGACAGCGATGCGCGGCTGGCCAGCGACTTGTCGTTGGCGGTCATGCGGCTGGCCCGCCAACTGCGATTTCGGAACCCGTCGTCGCCGGTGTCGTTGTCTCAGCTGTCGGCGCTGGCGACCCTGGCAAACGAGGGCCCGATGACGCCGGGCGCGCTGGCGATCCGGGAACGGGTCCGCCCGCCGTCGATGACGAGGGTGATCGCCTCGTTGGCCGAGATGGGTCTGGTGGACCGCACCCCACATCCCGTCGACGGCCGCCAGGTGCTGGTCGCGGTGTCCGAGTCCGGCGCCGAGCTCGTCAAAGCCGCTCGTCGGGCCCGCCAGGAATGGCTGGCCAAGCGGCTCGGGACCCTCGACAACGACCAGCGTGACCTTCTGCGCGATGCGGCCGACCTGATGTTGGCTCTGGTCGACGAAGGTCCGTGAGCGTCGGCTTGGATGTTCACGACATCGACGATCCCGGCGACCCGCGGCTCGATGATTTCCGGGACTTGAACAGCGTCGATCGACGTCCCGATCTGCCGACCGGCAGAGCGCTGGTGATCGCCGAAGGTGTGCTGGTGGTGCAGCGCATGCTCGCGTCACGGTTCACCCCGCACGCTTTGTTGGGCACTGATCGCCGGCTGACCGAGCTCGAAGACGACCTCGCCGGTGTTCCGGGTGGTCTCGAAGTGCCGTTCTACCGGACGTCTGCGGACGTCATGGCACGAGTGGTCGGGTTTCACCTCAATCGTGGTGTGCTGGCGGCAGCCAGGAGGGTGCCCGAGCCCAGCGTCGCGCAGGTGGTCGACGGCGCGCGCACCGTCGCCGTGCTCGAAGGCGTCAACGACCATGAGAACCTGGGCTCGATCTTCCGCAACGCGGCAGGGCTCGGCGTGGACGCGGTGGTGTTCGGCGGTGGCTGCGCCGACCCGCTGTACCGTCGCGCCGTTCGGGTGTCCATGGGCCACGCGCTGCTGGTGCCGTATGCGCGGGCAACCGGTTGGCCCGCGGACCTGATGATGCTCAAGCAGAGCGGATTTCGGCTGCTGGCGATGACACCGGACAGCCAAGCCCGCCCGCTCGCCGAGGCGATGACGGCCATGCGTGACGAACGAGTCGCGGTGCTGGTGGGAGCCGAAGGACCGGGTCTGACGACGGCGGCCCTTCGACTGAGCGATGTGCGCGTGCGCGTCCCGATGTCGCGGGGCACCGACTCTCTCAACGTCGCGACCGCAGCCGCGTTGGCGTTCTATGAACGTTCCAGGCTCGGCCCGTGAGCGACAAGCGCGGCGATCCCGAGCCATGGGCAACGGGTTTGACCGTCGCCGGATTCGTCGCCGCGGTGATCGGAACCGGCGTCGTGGTGCTCGGTCTCGGACTGGTTCGGGTGCATCCGCTGTTGGCGGTCGGCCTCAATATCGTGGCGGTGGGAGGACTGGCGCCGACGCTGTGGGGTTGGCGGCGCGTTCCGGTGCGCCGCTGGTTCGTCCTGGGGGCGGGAGTCGGTGTGGCGGCTGGGTGGCTGGCGCTGCTCGCGTTGACGCTGTGGGGCAATAGGGGCTAGCCGAGCTAACCCGGCGACGATCAGAGCTAGCGTTGTCCGCCCGAGCGAACCCCGAGCAGTACGTCCTCCCATGCCGGTATGACCGGCTTACCGCGTCGCGTGTGCGCTGGGTGCTGCTCTTGCGGTTTATCGACCTCCGCCGGCTTGGCGGGTTCCCCGCAGGCGCGCGGTGCCTCCACGTCGAACTCGAGGCGGGCAACCTGTGCCAGCGGCCGCAGCGGACGTTCGAAGTTCGGGTCAATCAGCTCGCCGGCCGCGTCGTCGATGGCCGTGACCGTTCCGCCGTGAGCGCCTGGGACGAAGTTGAAATGTGCGATGTTGTCGGAGCGGCCGGCCTTCCACGCCAGCTGCACCGTCCAGCGGCTGTCCTCGTTGCGCCAGGCGTCCCAGCTCAACTTGCCCGGCTCGAGGCCGCGCGTGACCAAGGCGGCGCTGACGGTCTCCAGCAGGGTCAACACCGCGGGGCCGTCGGCGAGCACGGGGTGCGCGGCGGTTGCCAGCTCCGCGGCGCGAGCACGTTCCAGCAACACCGGGTGGGCGAAGCGGCGGATTCGCGAGATGTCGGAGCCCGACGCCGCGGCCACCTGTTCGACGGAGGCCCCCGCGCGGATCTTGGCCTGAATCTCTCTTGGGCTCAGCATGTTGGTGACCACGATATCGAGCTGCGGTTGCTCGGGCGGTACCCGCTCACCGCGCACAGCGGCCCTCAGTTGATCGTCCACCGGCAGCTTGCACTGTTCTGCTGGGTCACCACTCTGACAGATGATGTGTTTGCCGTCGGCGTCGAGCCCAACCAATCTGAGTTCCCGCATGGCCTCTCCTCGCCAGGCTCCGCGCAGGTCGGCAACGGACCCGTCACCTGCGCACTCTAGTGCAGCGAACGGCCGAAACCCGCTTTGACACGCTGGTCGGTTGCAGGCTGATAACCACGAACGCGGTATCGGATCGTCGGTCTTCTTAGCGGACCGCTGCGGCTGTGGGTGCTGTTGATGGACGCCGACCTCAAAATTTCACGGTAGCCCGAGTTTTCCCGTGGTGGCTGTTGAGGTCACGAGTTGAGCTTGATTTCCGGTTTCTGGGTAGGCGGCGCCGCCGCGTGTCGTGCGGTGACGCCGGGTTCCTTGGTCCCGGGTTGGCTGCTCCTTCCTTTGG
>Ga0080006_1154676_pt1 | contig 28474 bp, 27 predicted proteins | sample RS3BMetagenome_FD_69209 | JGI IMG/M metagenome (GOLD analysis project Ga0080006, IMG submission 69209) | Ferric oxide microbial mat and aquatic microbial communities from Rainbow Spring, Yellowstone National Park, USA - RS3B (SPADES... ...
CCACCGACACGGCGGCGTAGCTCAGTTGGTCAGAGCATGCGGTTCATACCCGCAGTGTCGGTGGTTCGAATCCACCCGCCGCTACCAGTATCTCTGCGGCCTCGCCCATGGCGGGGCTATTTGCTTTACGGCGCCGGGCGGGCGACCCCAGGGCACCGGGCCGCGCAGGCGGCGCGGTGCAGGTGCCGGACTTGTGGCGCGGCGGCAGGCCGCAGCGGGTTGTACCGCGGGCATTGGGGCGCGCCCGGCCGAGAGCCGATGACGGGCGCGCAGGGCCGCCGGGTGGTGGCGACCGGGGCGGGGCGCGCCCGTTTCGACCGTATCGGCGAAGATGGGATGAGGCCAGGCAGGTGTCGCCGGGCCGTGGCGGGGATCCACGACTGGGTGTGGCGGCGTTCGCCAGAGAGTCGGCGGCGCGCACACGCGGCACGATCGGTGCGATCGGTTGGGCCGGTACGGTCCGCTGCGGCGGGCGCGGGGGAGGCCACGGATACGAAATCGATGTGGGCGATTGCCGGGATGTCCGCCCTGCTGGCCGCTCTGGCGACCTGGCTCATCGGCTTCATGCAGCCCCAGGAGGCATTCGTCACCACGACGATGGCTCTGATCATGGGCGTCGGCGGGTTCTGGATGGCCGAACATCGGCGGAGGCGTTGGGGCGTGCCCCTGGTCGTGGCCATGTTGATATTGAGCCTGTTCGTCAAAAACGGCACAAGCGGATATCCGCTCTGGCGGCTTCCCCTTGGGATCACCAGCATCCTCTTCGCCCTGCTCGGGGCCGTGACGCGTCCGGCGCGCCGCAAGGACCCGGATGAGGCCGCGGAGCCGGGCGGTGAAGGGGGCGAGGGGCGCTGACGGACGGGACGCTTGTGGGCGGGGGGCGACGTCCCTCGGGGCCCGGCCCGGGCGGCTTGGCGGGCTTGGCGGGCGGTCGCCGTTGACGTCGAGGTGTGGGCGCCGTTATAGTGGCTCGGGGCCTGTAGCTCAGTTGGCTAGAGCAGCTGACTCTTAATCAGCGGGTCGTGGGTTCGAGTCCCACCGGGCCCACCAGAAAGAACCGAAGAACGCCAACGGATACAGAGAACGCCGCTAGGAGATAATCCCAGCGGCGTTCGTGTTTGGTGCACGATTGGTGCACGGGGCACCCGTCCGGCCGGTCTACGGCGCCCGCGCGGGCGCCCCCGGCGAATCGGCACCGGCTGCGGTGCACGGCCCTGTGCACCACCAGCGGCCTCCGCTTTGGACTTTTATTCCACCTCCTGCTGCTGGGCGAGGAACGCGTCCACCCGCCGCGCCGCGTCCTTGCTGCCTTCCAGCAGCAGGTCGGCGTAGGTGTCCGCGAACGTACTGATCTGCGAGTGTCCCATCATCTTCGCGGCGACTCCCAGCGGTACACCCGGGCTGGGCTCAGGTCGGCCAGCGACACGTTGCCCAGCGACGGTTCGATCAGGCGCTTAACAAGCGCCCTGGTAGTCGTAGAGCGTTTTGGCACTCCTGCCCTTGTCCTGCTTACGCACGATCCACTCGGCCAGAAAGTCCTTCAGTTTCTGCGTGGTCGGGTGGATGTGTGCTTCGGCCTGCTGTTGCAGTTTGCGCGTCTCGAACTCCTCGGCTTCCTTCCTCGTGTCGAAGGTCCAGCACATGCGCTGTGGTCGGCCGGTCCTCGGGTTTCGGCCGTGGATGATCTGGACGCGCCAGATGATACCGCGCTTAAACAGCGATTAAACAGCGGCAATGACTTCACCTCCCTCGGTTGGGCGATTTACACCTTTCCACCTTGTTTCCCGGATGCCGCATCTGCTGCGACCTGCCTATCCCGCGCCGCCTTCGCTTTGAGCGCCCGCGCCCCTTGCAGTGCCATGAGCCGCACCAATTGCGACTGCGACATCACCCGCCCACCCGAGGGAAGTGCGGCCTCCATTGCCTCTGCCAGACTGTTCCACTCGGCGGTACCGCGCCGAACTGGACCAGGGCCGCGGCGAGCGCGGCGGGTTCGCCTGCGTCTGGGGCAGCGACGGGCGGTACCGCCGCTGCGTTGTGGTAGACGGCGACGGCGTAGTATGGAGGGGCGTACTTGCGGGCGAGCAGGACGGACACTGCGGAGACCTCCTTGCGTGATCGGTTGGTTGATGCCGATGGCTCTCAGTGGTGCCTGCGCATGCACGGACGGCACCGCGCGTGGCCGCCGGGCGCGGCGTTGCCCGAGAAGACAGTGGCGGGTAGACTGCCAAACGGGGGGCGACTGTGGATGTTGACAGCGAAGGAGAACCTCGGGGCCGAGTTGAGCCTTGAACAGATTTACGCCCAGTTTCCTGACGAGTGGATTGCGCTATACGTCACCGATGACGGTGGCGACGGCCGGTCGTTGCGAGGGCGCCTGATCACCCATGGTGGCGATCGCGGTCAGATCTACGCTGCCGAGTTGGACTTCGCCCTCTCGAATCAAGGGGCGCACACTGCGGTGTTCTTCGCCGGTCCGGTCACAGACCCGAATTCCGACACCGTGATCGTGTTTTGACTACGCGAGACGCGTACCGGGTTCCCTTCGTGCCCGGCCATAACATGGCCGTCGTGATGGTCGCTTTTGCGGCCGAGGTGGCACGACCTCTTTTGGTGGATACTGGTGCGCTCATGACCACGATGAGTGTGGCGACGGCTCACAGGTTGGGTCTGGACTTGGAGCGACCGGGCAAGTGGCGCCATCTGGTGGGTATCGACGGGCTTCCGAGACGCGCCCCTGTCGTCAACCCTGGTCGCCTGGCGCTTGGAGGGATGATCATCCCGCTGAGCGAGGTCGCCGTGACCGACCTTCCGGCCGGCTTCAGGGCGGACGGCTTGCTGGGGCTTGATGTTCTGCGACGCTTCCGCATCACGTTCGAGTTCGACACGCGGCATCTTGTCGTACGCCCGACCGCGTGAGCATTCCAGGCCAACCATTCCTGGCAGGCGTCCGCACTCTACGGGTTGTTGATAGGTCTCCTCCATAGACTTTAGACTCCGCGACGGGGCGCCATGGATGGGCCACAATGTTTGCACCCTGTGCGGTTCTTGGGGTTTTCTATGGTGGCCGGACTGCTAGGAACTTGCGGCACCGTTCATGAGACCGGCGAGTCTTTCCCGCGCCAGCGCTCAGACACGGGAGTAGTGGTCGTCATGATACCTTGTCGCCCTGTTGCTGAGACTATAAGGCCATCATTGGCCGGTGCCGGGTGGCGGTGTGGACTCTTCCCCGCCCCTGTCCGCGAGCGTGCGCGCCACCGTGTCTCGCAGCGGCGCCAGATCGCGCTGCACAACTTGCCACGCCAACTTCATGTTCACCCCGAAATAGGCGTGGGCCAGGCGATCGCGCCGGCCACGTCAGCCCATGGTATGGAGGCCTAGCGTTTCCGGACCTCATCCCGGACGCTTTGGCCGCTTCCCCGATGATGTGCAGCCGCCGAGCCACCGCGTCCGGCAGGGCGAACGTGCGCACGCCGTGTCGCTTCTTCGGCGTGCCCTCCACCATCTGGCTCCCGATGCCGACCCGATTCCGTTGGACGGTCAGGACGCCGCCGTCCAGGTCGACGTCGCGCCAACGCAGCGCCAGAGCTTCCCGGTGTGGCAGCCCGCTGTGCAACACAAACGCGATCAGATGGCCGAGGCGCTCCTCTTCGGCGGCCGCCAGTATGGCCAGCGCCTCGGATAGGGTGTATCCGTCACGCTTGCGAGCACTCCGCTGCGCTGGCCGTGCCTTCTGGGCGGGGGCGCCGGCTCAACGCGGATCGCCGCGACGCGGACGCCGTCGGCCCGGACGATCGTCCCGTCCTGCACGCCGGTCACCGACAGCCAACCCTGAACGGATGGACCTGTGGGGAGGGCGACGGCCGCCCGTCGGCGCGGGAGTGGCAACCGGGGCAGCGGCAGCTTCACGCGTCCCATCCCCGGTAGAGGAGGAGGAGTCGCACCGCCTGGGAGGCGGAGAGCACCACGACCTCGCGGAACCACACGGCGGCCGTGGTGCCGCCCCCGGAGAGGAAGCCCAGGGCCATCACCGGGGCGAGGATCGCGGCCAGGGTCATCTCGATGGTGCGCACCACGGCCTGGATGAAGTAGAAGACGACGAAGACGATGCCGCAGAGCAGCAGCACAGACTCCTACAGTTCTCCGGCGGCCAGGGTGGCCGTCAGGGCGAACAGGCGTCCTGACAGGACGGCGAGCCCGTCGCCCAGGCCCGACGTGCTGTGGGGATACGAATGGGGGCATCCTGGCCTCGGATACGGGATCTGCCTTGACAATGCGTCTATTTGCGGTACAACGAGGTCGGTGCGAACAGAGGGTCGCCCTCTGCTCACTGTGCACACGGGGTGGTGGCGCCATGAGTCGGCCAGACCTGCTGGAGATGCGGCTGACGGGGCAGGGCGTGACGTTGGCGGCCGTGCCGGCCCGCGAGTGGCTGACGGTCGCCGACGCGCTGGTGGCTGCGCTGCAGTCCGGCGGCGTTCCGGATACCGTCCTGGCCATCACCGGCATTGGGGAAGGCAGCGTCGTACTCCGGATTGGAACGCTTGCGGGCGATGCGGTGCCGGCGTGGAGCGCGATCCGGCGGGCATTGGAGGAGCAGAAGGTCCACCGGCTCCCTGGCGTGGCGCGAGAGGCGGTGGCCACCGCCGTGCGCTTCGCGCGCAAATACATGGGACGCGTGGAATTTCGCGAAGGCTCTGCCGTTGAGCCCTCCGCCGTCATCCACGGCGATACGCCGCTTCTCGGGCTCGGCATTCTTCGTGAGACCACGGTGATCTACGGACGGGTGTACCGAGTGGGCGGCGCAGAACCGAAGATCGGCCTGGAGGCCGATACAGAGGGGACGCGGATCGCCTGTTGGTGCAGCATGGAACTGGCGCAAAGGGTCGCACCTCTGCTCTACCAGAGGGTGGGACTCTCCGGTGAGGCTAAGTGGGACGCCGAGACCTGGTCCCTGGTGGACTTCCACGCCAGAGACCTGACCGACTACAGAGAGCGACCCCTCCGTGAGGGCCTCGCCGCACTGGCGGCGATCGTCGGCGAGGATCACTGGGGCGACGATGTGGTTGCGGCGGTGCGGTCGGTCCGCAGTGATGAGGCATGACGATCTGCATCGATACGATGGTCCTCGTCTGGGCGGTCCGGGGCTTTCGCAGCGCAGAGAGCCCCGCTGAGCCCATGGTTTCGCGGACCAAGAGTTGGCTCAACGAGCTCGAACGCGATAAGCACGCGATCCTCGTGCCCGCCCCGGTCATTGGCGAATACCTTGCGGGCGTTGATCCCACCCGCCACGCGGAAGCTGCCGCGCAACTGGCCAAGCAGTTCCCCGTGACCGCGTATGGCCTTGTGGCGGCGGTGCGTTTCGCTGAGTTGTGGCATGCTGCGTACGGCACCAGTAAGCCTGGGGCCGACGGCCGGCGCCACAAGGTGGACATGCAGATTGTGGTCTGCGCGCTCGCGGCCGGGGCAGATGTCCTGTGCAGCCACAACGACGATGTCCACCGCTTTGCCGCAGGGCGTATCCGGGTCATGGAAGTGCCACCGCCGAGACCAGTCGAACAGGCGCTGCCCGGGATGTAGGGCGCGACAAGCCAAGGGGGACCCGGAGATTTGGCTCCCTGCTGAACAGGAATTGGACCTAGAAGCCGAGGGGGCTATCGCCCCTGGAGCCCACGTTGCGCATCGACCTTGGCTGACCTTTGCTGCACGGATGCTGCACGGAGCGTGTCCGCAGGAGGGTCCTCAGGGTCCCCGCCAGTCCGTCCCAGCCCCGGATCTCGTTGTCTTGCACTGCCGCATACCATGCAATACAATACATACTGTGGATGACGACGGCAGTCCGCGCGAGGCAGCGCTGACTCAACTGCGCAAGGGCGTGGCTCCGTACTGCATCCTGGCGCTTTTGGCCGACCGGGAGCGTTACGGATACGACTTGGCGCGGGAACTCGCGCAGCGCGAGGTTGTTGCTGGGGCCGGTAGCGTTTATCCGCTGCTGAGCCGCCTGCAATCCGACGGCTTGATCCGCTCCGCTTGGCGTGAACCGGATGAGGGGATGCCGAGGAAGTATTACAGGCTGACGGCAGAGGGTCAGGTAGCCCTTGATCGCTTCCGGGCGCTCTGGCCGTCGTTCGTGGCGAGTATTTCGGAGATTCTTCAGGTCGGTGGGGCAACCGAAGGGGGACCTCGGAATGCACCCTGACGACGGGACTGCGGTCGAGCGGTTCTTTGCGGCCGTGAGCGATGCACTCCAGCCTCTGGCGCCCGAACGGCGTGCGGAGATCCTGGCCGACTTGCGGGCCCACACGGAGATTCGGCGACGGCAATCATCGCTCGACATCCAAGCGCTACTGGCGGAACTCGGCACTCCAGAGCAGATCGCGGCCGAGGCGGGCTTGGAGGGAGCGGTCGCGCGTACGGGTCCCGGTACGGGTGCCCGGGATATCTGGTCCCTGATCGTGCTCACCGCCACCGTGTTGGCCTGGCCACTGGGCATCGTCTTGGCCGCGGCAAGTGGACGTTGGCGGGCGCGCGCTGTGGCGTATGCGGCCATCACCACCGTGCTGGGATGGGGCGTTGACCTACTCGCAGTAGTGCCGATCACAAGTTTCACCCAACAAACAACGTGCCAGCAGGGGGTATGCGTGACTACGCCGGTGCACTTCATCCACCCCTTCCTCCGCGGCTTGGCGGTGGCCGGGGGCGGCACTGCTTTAGTCGTCGGATTGGTCGGGACTCCGATCGTATCTGCGGTCTACCTTGCGCAAACGGAGCGCAATCCCGAGGCGAGACCATGGCTTCCTGTCATCACTTGGACGGTAATCCTGGTCGGCGCCTTCATCGCGCGCCAGTGGATGGCGTAAGTTGGTCCAACGCCAAATAGACGGCGTCTTCCGCTTCCGACCGCGGACGCCTGTGCGCTGGAGATCTGGGAGGACAGGACCGCATACTGGCCGGGGCCCCGCAGCACCTTCAGGATTTGCGCGGCAGGCTGTCCGAGGATGGGGGAGAGGGCCGCCGCCGCGGCCGTGCGGTGCACCGTCAGCCGGGGATCGACCGTCCCCGTCGCCGCCGGCAGGGATACGGCCAACACCTGCCCGTTAGGGTCGGTGATCTCGTCCCGCACCGCCGGCAGGGGCACGGCCCGCAGGTGTTCCTGCAGCGCGTCCGCGCTCAGCAGCCGGTGGTGCACGATCTGCACGATCGCGAGGCGCCCGGCCAGAATGCCGAGAAACGCCAGCGCCCAGATCGTCGCCACCGCGAGCCGGCGGCCGAAGCCGTCGAGACGGCTCGTCCGCACCCTTTCGCGCCCGTGCGGCAGGGGCAGGCAGTGAGGCAGGCACCCCCGGGCGTGGGGATTCGCCGGGCGCTGGAGAAATGCCGCGACGACGGTCGCGGCCCGCACATGCCCCGACCGGCCCGGGAAAGGTGGGGCGGCGATGACGCACACGCCTGAGGCGATCCTGGCCGATCTCCGCACCCTCGGTGTGCTCCCCGCGCACTGCCGCGTCTGCGCGCCGCTGCCCGGGGGCACGGGCGGCGGGGCCTTCGGGGTGGGCAGCGGCGGGCCGCCCGAGTTCGTCCTCAAGCTGGGGGACCCGGGCTCCACCGCCGCGGAGGCGCGGTTCCTGCAGACCTACGGCGATCTGCCTCTCCTACCGCGGCTCCGCCACGCCGACCCAGGCCGCGGCCATCTGGTCTATGCGTACATCCCCGGCGCGACCCGCCGCGAAGCGGGCCTGAAGGCGTCCGCGCTGCTCACCCTGGCCGGTGGGCTTGTGGGCCGGTACCTCCCGGCGAAAGCGGGGGAGGCCTGGGGCTGGTTGGAAGCCCCCTCGCCCGCCTGGCCCGATTTCCTCGCCGCCGCCGCCGCGGATGCCCGTTCGGTGATCGGCGGGCGGCTTTCTGCCGCGGACCACGCGTTCGCGCAGGCCCTCGCGGGGTCGCGGCGGCGGCAGCCGGCGGGTGGGGGATGCCTCATCCACGGCGACTGCGGCTTCCACAACTTCGTATTCGACGCAGGACGGCTGCGCGGCGTCATCGACCCGCTGGCCGCGGTGGGGCCGCCGATCTTCGACCTGATCTACGCCTTCTGCTCCACCCCGGCGGACCTGGAGCCCGGGGCGCTGGAGGCCGCCGCCCGCCTCCTCCCCTCCTGGGATCCGCCCACCCCCGGGGCCCTCTGGGAAGAGGCGCTGGTCGGGCTGTACTGCCGGCTGGCGACCTGCCTCCGCCACCATCCGGACGATCTCGCGGCATACCTGTCCGCCTGGCCGCGGTGGCGGGCGCTGGCGGAAGGGGCGTGGGCGCGATGAGCATGTGGGGACGCTCCCCGCCCGGCCTCTGCCCCGGACGCTTTGGCGGCGGCCGGGCGGGGAGGGTCCGCGGCGGCGGGGTGCCGTCAGGCGGGCGGCGCGGCGGAGGCCGCCGGGGGGCAGGCCGCGATCCGCCCCGCCCGCCAGTAGACACCCCAGGCCGGGCCGAGGAGCGCGGCGGCTGCCACCATGGCCGCGCGCAGCGAGACCCGCGCGCCGATCCAGCCGACACCCGGCCCGCCGGCCGTCTGCCCCAGGGCGTCCGCCTGGCCCAGCATCGAGTGCACGGTCGCCCGCACGTCCGGCTGGACGTGTGCGTTGAGCCAGGCCGAGAGGACGGGGCCCTGGACCGACGAGGCCGCCCCCATCGCCAACAGGCTCCCCATCGCCCAGCTGAAGCCCGGGGCGAGGCCGAAGGAGAGCAGGGCGGCGATGCGGGCGCCCGTGCAGAGGACGAGCGCCCGCGAAACGGCGCGCGCGTCGCCCGCGTCGATCCGGCGCTCCGCCAGCGCCGCGGCGGCGAACCCGAGCACGGCGCCGACCGCGCCGACAAAGCCGAACCACGCGAGCGCCGGGAGCGTCCCCAACCCGGGGAGGCCGAAGGTGTGCAGCAGGTGCGCCTCCCACAGCCGGTCGGCGCCCTCGGAGGAGGCCCCGGCAAAGACGGCCGCGCCCAGGACCCCCCAGAGGACCGGCCGGGCGCGGACGGCGGCGACGCCTGCCCTCACTGCGACCGGGAGGGCACGGCGGAGGGAGCGGGCATCGCCCGCGGCCGGCCGGAACCCCTCCTCCCGGAGGGTCACCAGCAGCAACGCCGACAGTGCCAGGTAGAGGGCGCCCCCGACCACATACGGCAGGTTGAGGCCGACGGTCGCCAGGGCCACGCCGGCGCCCGTCCCGACCAGCGCGGCCGCCTGGCCGCAGCGGGCACCGCGCAGGTAGAGGCGACCCGCGGCGGCGTCGCCCACCTCACCGGCGATCCATGCCTCCCGCGCGCCGCTGAGGAGCGCCTCGCCGGCGGCGCGGACCGCCTCGGCGGCGATCACGAGCGCGAAGAGGCCGGCGGCGTGCGCGAGGGTGGGGGCGTACAGGGCGGGGATCGCGCCCTCGAAGAGGAACGCGGCACCCAGGATGCCGGTGCCGGCCACCAGGCAGACCCGGCGTCCGCGCGCATCGGCCAGCGCCCCCGTCGGCAGTTCGCAGAGGTAGTAGGCGGACTCGAGGGCCGTGCCGACGAGCACCAGGCGCAGGGGGCCCATGTGGAGCGTCCGGATGTAGTACACGGCGTAGGTGGTGAACATGCAGGCGTTGGCCAGGGCGGCCGCCGCGGCCAGGGTCAGGTAGACGGCGGGGGCGGACCATCTGCGCATGGGGACCGTCCTTTCGTGCGTGGCGTGGTGTGGCACCCCCCCGGGGCGCGCCCGCACGAAACGAAGCGGTCAGGCGGTGTGCGCGGGGGGGCGGCCGGCGCGGCGCGGCGAGGCGTGGACCGCCACGGGAATCACCCCCACGATCTGGGGTGCAGTTTACGGCGGGCCGGGTGGGGCGTCAACGCAGGAGAGGGCGGAGGCCGCCGAAGGGCGGTGACAAAAAGGGGGCAGGGCCTCCCGAGCGCGCCAGGGCCAGCGTCTGCGGCCCGGGTTCCTCACCAGGAGCATCGGAACGGCGGCCGCGCCGGCGGTCCCGGTCCGCAGCGCCTGCGAAGCGGTCACCCGGCGTTGCCGGAGAGGTCCGCTGCGCGCCCGCGGGGGGGTGGGGGAGAGTGGGCGAACCCCGGTCGAAGTGCGGCCGTCCGCGGGCGGTCGCCATGACGCCGGTCGGGGCCGCCGGCCCCTGCCCCGCGCCAGCCGGGTCTGCGCGTTCCTCCTGTGGGGCCGGGTGTGCCTGTCGCCGGGGCGATCCGGCCGTCACGCGCCGCGCGCGTGATCCGCGAGGACCTCGTCGATCGCCCGCCGGGAGATGCCGGCCAGCGCATTGTCGGTGTTTCTGTAGAAGGCATGGGCGATCAGCCCCCAGGCGAGGGCCCATCCGCGGCCCCGCGCCCACGTCGCCTCGTCGACCGACAGCGCCGTACGGAACACCTCGCGTGTCTCCGCCGTGAGGAACGTCCAGGCGACCGTCAGGTCGCTCGCGGGATCCCCGACGCCGAGGAGACCGAAGTCGATGACGGCGCTGATGCGCCCGTGCGTGACCAGCAGGTTGGCGGCATGGATGTCTCCGTGGAGCCAGACCGGGGGGCCGCCCCACACCGGGGTCCGGATGTCTGTCTCCCACGCGGCGCGCGCCGCGTCGGTGTCGAGCGTCCCTTCCAACGCGGCGAGGGAGGCACGCGTCTCCGCGTCCCTGACGGCCAGCGGCAGGCCGCGGAATCCGTTCTGCAGCCCGCCGGGCGGACCGCCGGCGGGGTCGATCCGCTGCAGGGCGGCGACGAATCCCCCCAGGGCGGCCGCCGCCTGGCGGGCATCGCGGACATGCCCGACGGTCGCGGGCTCGCCCTCCAGCCACCGGTACACCGACCAGGGCCAGGGATAGCCCTCGCCGGGGACCCCTCGCCCGAGCGGGACGGGGATGGCCAGCGGCAGGAGCGGGGCGAGTCTGGGCAGCCACCGGTGTTCCTTGTCCACCTGCCCGACGGCCCGGGGATGGCACGGCAGTCGCACCGCCATGTCCGCGCCGAGCCGGTAGAGGGTGTTGTCCGTCCCGTCGGACGGGACGGGCTCGACGGGAAGCTCCGCCCAGCGGGGAAACTGGGCGCTGAGCAGGCGGCGGACGGTTTCCGCGCCGATGTCCAACGCGGCCGCAGGCGTATCCCCGGAGGAAATCCGCATCGCCTCCCGATCTGGGCGTGGCCGGGTGGCCACACCCGCAGGCCGGCCTGCCTCTGGGAGCCGGCCGCCGACCAACCATACCCGGTGCCGTGGGTCCAGGTCAGGGCGCGGCCGACCTGGAAGCCCCCGACCACGGCCCGGCCGGGCGGGGCAGGGACGGCGCCGGACAGAACGAGGGCCAGGCTTCTGCGGGACTCTTCGGTCGTGTTTCGTGGCCCACCGCTCACGCCTCGATGGCCTGACCTACGCCATACGCCTGCAACAGCGTGTTTCGGGGCACCACAGGCGCGCCTCGCCTGAGGCGGCGCCGGTGGAATGTTCTGAACGGCGTGTTCTCTGGCGCCGGTCGCCCATGTCGCGGCCCTCCACAGTGTTGGCGTCGTCATGGACAACGGTGTGAGAACCTGAGTCTCGCCATCGGTGGCGTACGCCCAACGGCCCCTTGCGCTGTCGGGCAGCCCCCAACGCCCGCTCAGGGCCGGGACGATCGGTCGGCGCGCTTGTGGCTCAAGGCACGAGTAGATCTTGGCGAGATACAGGTTGGAACGAAGTTCAACCTGTATCTCGCAATCGATCGCGCACGCCCAACGGCCCGTTGCGCTGCCGGACCGCCCCCAACGACCGCTCGGGCCGGGACGATCGGTCGGCGCGCTTGTGGCTCAAGGCACGAGTCGGATCTTTGCAAAATTCAGGTTGAAGGGCCGGATGGCGGAGAGTCGGTGCGGTACTGCCAACGGCGCCACGACGGGTGGTGGTTGCATCAGGCGGATCTGCCCGGCCGACTCCCACATGCCGTGGCGTGGAGGGCCGCCGAGCCGCCCTGACCTGCGCCCAGGGAGGCTCGCCGGCAAGGGCGGCTCGGCGTGGGCGCGGACATCGAGGGTTCTGAAGATCCGCTATCGAGGGTTCTGAAAGATTCAGGCTGAAATCCGCTTCAACCGATGTCAGCGCCAACACTCTGGAACGAATGCATGCGACGGCGGCCCTGCCCCAACCCCGCCGCGCCCGCCGGGAGTCAGGCGGTTGGGGACCCATACACCCGGACCTCGCACAGACGGGCGTGATCGGCCCCGTTGGTCGCCTCGACGGTGATGCGCAGGGCGGTCACCTCCGGGGCATCCGGCAGGCGATGCACGCGCAGGCGCTGATAGTTCCCCGCGACAGCGGCCAGGGGGACCCAGGCCCCGTCGACCCGCCCCTCGATGCGGTAGTCCCGGACCGTCTCCGGTTGGGGGCGGCCCCAGACCATCTTCTGCACGAAGGCGTCGCTGTGGCTCAGCGTCAGGCGCCGGTGCAGCCCGGTGTCGAAGACGAGCCGGATCTCCGCCGGCCGCACGGGGCTTTGCCACTCCAGGGCGATCCACGCCGGCAGGCCCGCCTCCGGACGGCTGAGCCAGCGGTGGTTCCCGGGCCGGGCCCGATCCGGGGGAGCGCCCTTCGGGCCGTGGACGGCGCGCGTCTGCCCCGACACGGCGGCGGCCGCCGGACCGCTCCCCTGCGCGCTCGATGCGGTCACGGCGGCATCCCGGGCGCGATCCGCCCCGTCCTCGTTGCACACCCCGATGAGGTAGGCGTCCTCCCGGAGCAGGCGCTGCTGCACGCGCGCCACCACCTCCGGCCGGCTCCGCAGGTCGGCCGGGTCGATGCCGGCCGCCAGGGCCTCCGCCGCGGCGGCGCCGACGCCCTGCCCAACCGCGGCGCAGGTGGCCATCACGCGCGTCGAGGCGAACGCCACGTGGGTCGCCGAGATGTTCCGGCCGGCGAACATCAGGTTGCGCGGCCCGGCCGATACGCACGCCCGCAGGGGGATGTCATAGAGGTGCGGCAGGTGGGTGTTGGCGTTGGGAGGAGAGTCCGCCGCGTCGATGCCCAGCGGCGGGTGGATGTCGATGGGCCAGCCCCCGTAGGCGATGGCGTCCGGGAAGGGGCGGGACTGCAGCAGGTCGCCCTCCCGGAGGACGTACTGACCGATGAAGCGTCGGCTCTCCCGCTTGCCGGGCAGGAAGCCGAACCAGTCGAGGGCCCAGTCGTCCGCCCCGTGGTCGCCGCCGTTCTTGATGTGGTCCCAGACGCCCATCACGATGGCGAGCAGTTCGTCGCGGATGGTCTCGTTGTCCCGGATGGTGTCCAGCGTACCGCCCCACTCGACCCACCAGTACCCGTACTCCAACCCCCGGTCGACCCCCGCGGTGGCATGCGGGCGGAACCTCAGATCCTCCTCGGTGAACCGGCGCGCCCATGGGGGAGCCTGGAAGGGCACCGGGACATCCAGCCGGCGGGCCTGCATCAGGAGCGTCGAGCCCAGGGTGTGGCCGTCGGCGGCCTCGGGCGCGAGGCGTTCCCCGAACTCGCCGGCCGCCTCGCGCCCCATGCGGAATGGGGCCCCCGCCTCGACGCCGAGCCGGCCATCCCCGGTACAGTCCACAAAGATCGCCGCCCGGACGCGGAAGCGGTCCTCCGTGGACTGGCGCTCGGCCACGGCCTCCACGATCCGGTCGCCCTCCACGCGGGCCCCCGTGACGGCGGTGTTCAGCAGCAACTGGAGGTTCGGCTCGGCGCGGCACTTCTCGTAGAAGATCAGATCGAGCATCGACGCCGAACGCTGCGGGTTGCGCACGCAGGTCTCCAGGCGTACCTCCTCGATGATGCCGCCCTCGCGCGCCTCCGTCTGCAGTTCGGCCCCCCGCCCGCCGCCGACGTCCGCGCCGACGACGTGCATGCGCACCTCGCTGGAGGCGTTGCCGCCCAGCACGGGGCGGTCCTGGCACAGGACCACCCTGGCGCCGGCGCGCGCTGCGGCCAGGGCGCAGGGGACGCCCGCGGGCCCGCCGCCCGCCACCAGCACGTCGCAGTCGATAACCGTCTCCCGCATGCCGCATCCCCCTTCGCGGTAGAGGTCGGCCGGGACTGCGGCCGCCGGCGGGTCCTGCCCAGGGAGCCGCCGCTGAACGAGGGGCAGGGTGCCGTTCTCCAGATGCCGTCCGCCGACCCTGCGCATGCCGGTCACCCGTTTCGGCACCGGACCATGCCGGTACGGGCCGTGATCACCCGGCCGGAGGGTGATTGGCGGTCGGCCGCCGAGGTCTTGCCGCCTGGGGGCGGTGTGTCGCCGCACAATCGCATGACATCCCCCCGGTGCGGCGGGCTCGCCCGTGCCGGGAGCGCGGCCCAGGCCAGGCCTGCGAACACCGCCATGTCCCCGAGCGAGAGACCGCCACTCGCGCGAACGGCGTCGAGAGAGTGTGCTTCGCGGTGATCTGTCTATCGGGGTCGGGGCGATGACGACGCCGCATCGATCCGTGGGGACCCCGCCGCGTCTGGGGCGGCGCGAGAGAGGTGGTGGAACCAGTCGTGGGGCTATGCCGGGTGACGACCGCTTCCGATGAAGATCTAAATACGGACGGACTGGGGTTGTGGCATGGGCACTCTGGCGTTGATCCTCGCCTTGTGGGCTTCGTGGGGTCGTGGATTCCGGTTCTCGGCATTGTTTGGGGTCTGGTCCTCGGCATCGCCAGCGTCGTGTTCGGCGCGATCGCGGTGGCAAACGCACGATCGTGCGCAGCGGGTGCGGTGTCGCTCTGTCTTGGCCTCGTGACCATCCTCCTCAAACTGGTTCCGGGCATTAACCTCTTGTGACGATTCGCGCCGGAGGGGCGAACCGGCGGAGAAAGGATGCAGTCCGCGACGGCACTGGTGCGTGGGGTCAGCTGGCGCGCACAAAGGGCAGGCACGGACTTGGTGGACCACGAGCCGAGCGGCAAGCGGAGGGAAGGAGGTCGATGACATGGTCCGGGTGGAGGACATGGTCGGCCCTGTGGCTCTGCGGCTATCGGGGGTCGCTGAGCACACGGGGATGCTGACGTACACGGACTTGGCGGTGCTGCTGAGAACGATTCCCCGCGGATATCAGACCGCCAACCGTCGAGGCATCCCGCCCCCCCCGGCCCCCCGGCCCCCCCTTCTTGCGCAAGCGGCAACAAGGGGATTGACGGCCTCGTTCATCCAGGGGCAAGCCCCGGTGCTCGCCGTACTGCAACCAGCTGCATCCGGGGTGTTCTTGACATAGTCCAAAACTCGACTCATAGTGTACTTATGCTGAGGGGAGATCTTCCCGATCCAGCGCACCTGCTCCGCCAACATGGTGTTCAGGTGACCGCGCAGCGTCTGGCCGTCCTGCGCGCGGTGTCCCGGCGACCGCACGGCACGGCGGACGAGATCGAGGACTTCGTGCGGGCCGAGATCGGTGCTGTCTCGCGCCAGGCGGTGTACGATGCGCTCGGCACGCTGACCGACAAGGGCCTCATCCGGCGCATCCAGCCGGCGCGCTCGCCGGCCCGTTACGAGGACCGGGTGGATGACAACCACCACCACCTTGTCTGCCGTACCTGCGGCGTCACAGTCGATGTCGACTGCGCGGTGGGGGGCGCACCGTGCCTGCAGGCGGCGGATAACCATGGGTTCATCATCCACCAAGCGGAGGTCATCTACTGGGGTTCCTGCCCCAACTGCCAGCAGGCGGCGCGGAAAGAGCGAGGCATGAGCCCGGAACCATCAGCCACATGAACAGAGAGGGAACGCCATGAACAGCGACGACACCGGCCCCATCGCCACCACCCCCGAGGAGGCAGCGCCCGCAGCCAGATGCCCGGTGCTGAGCCATGCCCACACCTCTACTGCTTCGATGGCGAACCAGCACTGGTGGCCAGAACAGCTGAACCTGCGGCCGCTCGCCAGGAACTCACCGCTGATCGACCCCATGGGCGAGAAGTTCGAGTATGCAGCCGAGTTCGCTACGCTTGACTTCGCCGCCGTGAAGGCCGACATCATCAAAGTGATGACCACTTCCCAGGACTGGTGGCCGGCTGACTATGGCCACTACGGTCCGCTGTTCATACGCATGGCGTGGCACAGCGCCGGCACCTACCGCATTCACGACGGTCGCGGTGGTGCCGGCTCAGGGACACAGCGATTCGCGCCGCTCAACAGTTGGCCTGACAACGCCAACCTCGACAAGGCGCGCCGTCTGCTCTGGCCGGTCAAGCAGAAATACGGTCGGAAGATCTCCTGGGCCGACCTGATGATCCTCGCCGGGAACTGCGCGCTGGAATCCATGGGCTTGCCGACGTTCGGCTTCGGCGGCGGGCGCGAGGACGTTTGGGAGCCTGAAGAGGACATCTACTGGGGGCCCGAGCACACCTGGCTCGGCGACGAGCGCTACAGCGGCGATCGAGAACTCGCGAATCCTCTCGCCGCGGTGCAGATGGGCTTGATCTACGTGAACCCGGAGGGTCCCAACGGCAAGCCTGATCCCGTTGCCGCGGCCCGGGACATCCGGGAGACGTTTGCTCGGATGGCCATGAACGATGAGGAGACGGTCGCGCTCATCGCCGGCGGGCACACCTTCGGCAAGACCCACGGGGCCGCCGATCCCTCGAAGTACGTCGGTCGCGAGCCCGAAGGCGCTCCGATCGAACAGCAGGGTCTGGGCTGGAAGAACACCTTTGGCAGCGGCAAGGGCGAGGACGCGATCACGAGCGGCTTGGAAGTGATCTGGACCACCGACCCCGTGCAGTGGGACAACGGCTTCTTCGAGAACCTGTTCGGGTTCGAGTGGGAGCTGATGAAGAGCCCGGCCGGCGCTCACCAGTGGCGTCCCACCGATCGGGCGGCGGACGGCACCGTGCCCGACGCGCACGATCCGTCGAAGCGGCACGCTCCGATGATGCTCACGACGGACCTGGCGCTTCGGTTTGATCCGATCTACGAGCCGATCTCGCGGCGCTTCCACGAGCATCCGGACGAGTTCGCTGACGCCTTCGCCAGGGCGTGGTACAAGCTCACTCATCGCGACATGGGGCCCATCGCGCGCTATCTCGGGCCGGAGGTCCCATCCGAGCAGCTCATCTGGCAGGACCCGGTCCCCGCTGTCGACCACCCGCTGATCGACGCGGACGACATGGCGACCCTGAAGCGGACCATTCTCGCCTCCGGGCTGTCGGTCTCCCAACTGGTGGCGGCCGCGTGGGCGTCGGCTTCGACCTTCCGCGACAGCGACAAGCGGGGCGGAGCCAACGGGGCTCGTATCCGCCTCGCTCCGCAGAACGGCTGGGAGGTCAACAATCCCCCCGAACTGGCGGCGGTGCTGCGCACCCTGGAGGGGATCCAGGCTGAATTCAACCGCTCGCAGGCCGGTGGGAAGCAGGTATCCCTCGCCGATCTGATCGTCCTCGGCGGGTGTGCCGCTGTCGAGCAGGCTGCCAAGGATGCCGGGCATGACGTGCAGGTACCGTTCTCGCCGGGACGCACCGACGCATCGGCCGAGCAGACGGACGTCGCCAGCTTCGCCGTGCTCGAGCCGACGGCTGACGGCTTCCGCAACTATTTCCGAGCCGGCGATAAGCGCAGGCCGGAGGATCTGCTGATCGATCGGTCGAGCCTGCTGTCGCTGACCGCTCCAGAGATGACGGTGCTCGTCGGCGGCCTGCGCGTCCTGGGCGCGAACACTGGCCACGCCGCACACGGCGTCTTCACGGGTCGACCCGAGGCGCTGACCAACGACTTCTTCGTGAACCTGCTCGACATGGGCACCGAGTGGCGCGTGTCCTCGACCCCGCACACCTACGAGGGCCGCGACCGTGAGACCGGGCAGGTCAAGTGGACCGGCACTGCCGTGGACCTGGTCTTCGGCTCGAACTCCCAGATCCGAGCCGTCGCCGAGGTCTACGCCTGCGATGACGCGCAGCAAAAGTTCGTGCAGGACTTCGTCGCGGCGTGGGACAAGGTCATGAACCTCGACCGCTTCGACCTATGAGGCAATTACACTTGCGCCACCTCCCTTACCGGGGTTGGCGGGTTGATTCAGAAAGCGTGGCGGATTCCCGCTCTTGACACCACCCGCGCCGATTGCGTACCCCGGCGCCATGTTCAGATGGGCGCCTGAGGGGCAACCCTGCCAGTCCCGGCGGTCACCCGCGGGCCGGGGCTGGCGGATGGGCGGGGTGATCCGGAATTGACGGCGGCCTGAAGCCAGGCCCCGGCGCCCTTCTGCATGCCCGCCAGCCGCTCAATCCCTGTCCCCTCGGCCGGGGGGCGTGGCGGCAGCCGCCGGGCTCAGCGCAGCTGTCGAAACCGGCTGCAGGTGCTGGACGGGGCGTGGCCCACCGGGGTACGACTCAGCAACCATGCGACGGACGGAAGAGTCTATGTTTCCCACCGCCTGCGTCGCCGTTCGGTTCCGCCCGGGGCGACGGTGGCGAGGCACCTACCTGCGTGTCCACCGAGGTGAGCGGCGCGATCCGAGGGCATGGCCGCGCCCCGCGTCACCGGTCCGGTCACCCCGTGCTCGCATCCCCCGCCCGATACTTCGTCCCCCGCGTGCGCCCCTCCCGCACGACGGCGCCGGATTCCAGCAGGGGTGCCATCACCTCCCGCAACTCCCCCGCCGAGATCCCCAGGATTTCACAGAGCGGGCCGCTGCCCAGCCCGTCGGCGTGTTGCCGCAGCGCCGCGCTTGCGCGCACAGCCGGGCGTCGACGGCTCCCGGCTCCCCGCCCGGCTCCCCGCCTGCCTCCGCCGCAGCGGCCACCTCCGTGCTCGCCGACGCCGCCACGGACGCGGCGACCACCCTGGTCCCCGCCCCCGCCGACCCGACGATCCCCGCAAGCCGAGCCAGCCGCACCACCTGCGCGCCTGGCGCCTGCCGTCGTATCGCCGCGCTCGCGAGCGGGTGGCACGTCAGCACGATGGTCTGGTGGTCGCGCCCCGCATCCACCAGCGCGCGGATCAGGCCCTCCTGCCGTTCCGGATCCGAGTTCATCAGCACGTCGTCCAGCACAAGCGGCAGCGACTCGCTCTGCTTGGAGAACGAATCCACCAATCCCAGCCGCACCACCAGATACAGCTGCTCCTGCGTCCCCCGGCTCAGGTCCCCGGCATCCAGGACCGCGTCCTCGCCGGTCGTCACACGCAGCCGTCCGCCCTCCAAGGCGTGCACCGCCTGGTACCGTCCCCCCGTCACCCGCGCGAACCTCTCGCCGGCCGAACGGATCACCTCGGGGACGTGGCTGCGCTCGTACTCCTTCAGAGTGTCGGCGAACAGGCCCTCGGCGAGGCGGCACACCACCCAGCGCCGAAGCGCCTCGTCCAGCGCCCGCTTGCGCTGCTCCGCCTCCAGTCGGTGCGTGGCGATGTCCCCGCTGGCTTCCACCGCCTCGCGCCGGCTGCGCAACTCCCCGATCCGCGTCCGCAGGCCGGCTTGCCGGTCGTTCAGTTCCGCTTCCAGAGCCTGCACCTGTTCCCGCAGGCGTTCGACGTCTTCGCGCCAACGCAGCGGGGCGTCGTCGTACGGCCAGCACCGCAGCCAGGGCCACCAGGGCGGCTCGTCGTCGTAAGGCCAGCACCGCAGCCAGGGCCACCAGGGCGGCGGCGCCGAGCGGGAACGAGCGCGCGAGCCAGACGGCAAGCAGGAGCGGCAGGGCGACGGCGGGCCCCCACCGCCACCAGACCCGTGGCGGCCGGAAGGAGGCCTGCGCCGCCATCAGCGCAGTGTCTGCCGCCTGCTTGTCCTGCTGGCCCTGGCGCCACTCCTGGAGTGTGCCGCCCAGCTCCTCGAGGCAGGCGATCTCGGCACGCGATCTCGGCACGCGCCGAACGGACCGCCTGTTCCACCTCCGACGCGGCGCGGGTCGGCCGCTCCAAGGGGTGCGGTTCGTCGCGGCAGACCTGAGCCTGGGTTTCAGCCTCCTCGGCGGCCAACTGCCCCTTGCGACGCTCGTCGGCGACCCGCTCCGCCGAGGTGGCCGCGTCCTCGCCCACCCGGCGCCACTCGGCTTGGGCGCTAAAGTCCATTACGCGGGCCGCGTCCCACGCCGGGCCGAGCCTGGATCGCACACCCTCCAGGTTGGCCGTGGCCTGCCGCAGGTCCGCCGCCAGGCGCTCCAACCGGTCGACGCGACTGCGATGGGCACCGGCGGAGGCCGCGAGGGAGCGGACCTCCCCCTCCGCTTCGAGCCAGCCCATGTCGGCGCCCGCGGCGCGCCGGGACGTCACGTCCGCTCGGGCCGACTCGATCGCCTCCGCGCAGGTCTGGAGATTCGTCTCCGACTGGATGCGCCGGAGCCTCCACCCCTCGAACCCCTGGGCGAAGGCGTCGATGTCCGCGGAACGCAGGGAGGAGAGCGGGAAGGCGGCGAGGCGTTCCTCGGTCCACTCCTCGCCGAGGGGGGCGAGCGTGGAGCCCAGCAGGGCTTCGGCCGCCCGCAGGCCGCTGAGGCTCTTGGGCGGGTCTTCCTCAAGCCGTTGCCGTTGGACCGGCACGCCGGCCAGCACGCCGGCGATCCGGTCCGCCAGGGGGAGGAGGTCCTCGTCCGGGACCTGCGCCGAGGCCGTGGGATCGAGAGCCGCCACCTGTTTGGCGAGGTCGGTCTCGCGGACGCGAAGAATGTCGACCTCGGGCCGCAGCGTGTTGAGCCGCTGGACCACCGCGTCGGAGACGGGTTCGCCCTCGGGGGCCGCCGCGAGTTGTTCCCGCGCTGTTGGAGGCAAAGGTCGACCGCCCGGTCCCAGGCCTGGAGGGAAGCCTCGGCGAGAGAAGTCTGGATCGCCGGGGCCACGGCGCCGATGCCGTGAAAGGGCGTATCCAGGTGCAGGTCCGCCAGGTGGGCGAACCGCAGTACGGGCATCGCGCCGCTCCCCCCACAGCAGGAGTGGGCCAGGGGGGGGGCCTGTCGGCTGAACGCGGCTGCCACCCCGTACCAGGTGATGGCGGCATTCGTGGCGGGTGGCGCAAGACCTCTCGGACCTGTACCTTCGAGGGGGGCGTGTTCCTGGGGCAGACAAGGGTCTGAACCGTTCTAGGTGGCCGCTGCAAAAGTCCTCTTTTGCGAGGCCACTGCTTCCGGGCCCCTTGTCCCCCAAGGCCTTAGGCTCCGAACCCGCCGTGCGGAGCGACTTTGCTAGTCACCGCTGCGTCGGCGTTCGGTACAGACACCTCCGGGTGTTCGGCGGCGAGTGCATCGAGGGAACTGCATCCCACCCGCAGACGCGTGAGCAAGGCGCTCGACATCGTGTTCGGTCGCCAGACGGACGACGAGGCCGTCGCCCAGGTCCCTGAGCAGGTGCTCCGGCATCTGACGGGTCCACCTCCTCCTGGTGCCCTACCGGTACCACTGTGCCTGCAGTTGCCACATGCGCGCGAACCGCGCGCCCGCCTGCACCAGTTCCGCTTGGGTGCCCTGTTCCACCAGCCGTACCTTGCGGCATGGCCAGGCATGGTTCCTTTACCATGCCGCCGCATGACGATACCAGCTAGGCGAACGGTGTGACAGATACGTCGACGGGCTCGAAACCAGTGCCGGATTTCTGAAGCGTGTAGAACAACTTAACACCATACACGCCAGACGGCGTGCTAATGCGTAGCCCGTTCCATACACGCTCACCCGCATGCGCGTTTTGAGGCAAGAGCAGGCCACCATCAAAGCCATCACGCATGCCCGGCTGCAGTACGGAATTGCCTCCCTCATCAAGCATGCCGTCCATGGGGCCCCAGGAGTCATGCCACACCACCCGTTGCCCTGGCCCTTCATACACCCACAGCAGACGGAGGCCGACGCCTGATACGTCTGTTGTGAGCCAGGCAGGGGTTCCGGACGTTCTGAGGTTAGGGTCTCGATACAGGGTTGCATAAAACTCAAACGGTCCCTCGGTGATCATTCCGCTTCCCGGCATCGCTCCTGCAGTGTCAGCTGCACTTGGGAAAGGACCTTTGACTACCGTTGTTGTTCCGGTGGTGGTATAGGTGACTGCACCGTTTGGTGGCTGGAACTGAAACACGGTGGCTGGTATGGAGGCGCCGTAGCGGATGGAATTCACCGTGGTGGTCGACTCCAGTTGACCTGTCTCCGACAGCGTTTCGGTCTTTAGGGGAAAGTTTGTGGCCGCGTCAACCCACACGCGAATCTGTTCGGGAATCGACGGGCAGTGCGATGGTCCAGAATCCACGAGAATTGCCGGCCTGCCATCCACTCTGCCACCCTGACCAGCATGCGGTGAGAAACATCCCGCCATCTTTGGGAACATGTTCGCGGTTGGGCCCAGGGGCAGAAAGTATGCGAGTGTAGTCCCGGTCTGGTTGTAGGACACGGTGTCGGTCTGGCTGTCATAACTGGTCATCCGATCGCCCACGTCGATCGAAACGCGTTCGATCGGATGGCCTTGCAGGCCTTGACCACCTGTCTGGTCTACACGCCATCGCCCTGGTCCTGCATACCACGCCTGCCACTGCCACGACGGGCTTCCGGGGCTGGCGTATGTCGACACCGCTGTTACTTGGTATGAAAGGTCGCCCTGCAACATGGCTGACACCTTGGTGAGAAGGCCTTGGGCGTAGGCGTGACGTGCTTGGCCCAGTCCGATATACGTTCCGACGAACACGAGCATAGTCGCCGCCACGGCAGAAATTGTCCGTGTCGGGTGTGTCTTCGTGCCCTTCTGCTGAGACCTGGATCGGATTCGGGCAGATAGCCTATCGACGAAAGCAGCGTCTGGTTGGCAGTCAGCGAAGCTATGTGCCAGTGTTGCGACAGTTCGGAGATCATAGATTGTTTCAGTTCCGTGGAGGGAACCGGACGCGGCCTGTTCTGGGGTGGTCCCGGCGATCACGGCGTCCATGGGGTCTGGGCTCAACGAGTCTGCCATGACGCCGCCTCCTTCCACTCTGACGCGAGGACTGCACGCAATCGACGCACCGCTCGCCAGAGATCCGTTCTCACAGCTCCAGGAGTCTTGCCCAAGATCGTTCCAACGGTGGCGGCATCAAGGTTGGCTGCGAATCTGAGCAAGACTATGCAGCGCAGGTTGTGAGGCAACTCGGCAACCTTCTCCCAAAGTGTTGCGCTTCAACCGCACGAAGGGCGAGTTCCTCCGGCCCTGAGCCGGGGTCGATGTGTTCGAGTGACAAGTGGCCCGTCGCTCTTCGCTGGCGCGAACGCTCAAAGTCAGTTGTCACGTTAACGGCTATTCTATAGAGCCATGGGATCGCGTTCGGCCAGCCACGCGCATGCACTTTCGACCACGCCTTGAGGGCTTTTATAAATGTCTGTTCGGTCGCATCCTCTGCGTCTTGCTTGTGCCGGAGCCTTGACAGGCAATACCTATACACCCCCACGAGTTCCCGGCGATACAGGGCGTCAAACGAGAGTGGCGTCGTTGTGTCAGCTTCCTGAAAGCCATCGCCTCCGTGAGCCATCAGCGCCGTCCCTTCTCCCGCCCGCCACATCGGTTAACGCTTGTCGGAGAGAATCGTCACAAGAGGCCGTCATTCGCCCGCGACGGCACAGCGATGCGGATCGCCACATCCCCGTCGGCCGGGCGCGTGTCGCTGCCAGGGACTGGAGTCCTCAGCCGATGAAGTCCGAACGGGCTGGCGGCGCAATGGTGCCCAAGGCCGACGGGGTTGGGAGGATCGCGGCGGCCGCACGTGGAGGCCAGTCGATCCGGTGGTGGGCCAACGGGGGACAAGTGACGGGGATCTTTGGGGCTCAGTTGGAGCGTGTGGCACTCGCACGGGTCGGTGCCGGTGTGTGCGCCGCTGCGTATACCGCGCCTCGGGCATCCGGGGGCGGATGACGACAGGGCGGGGCTTTCCGCCCCCGCGCCGACGCTGTTCGGCGTGGGGGGGAGTACGGCACCGGCGCGGCAGTCTTGCATGCCGCCAGCCACAGCGCGAGACCCGCCGCCGTCGCGGCCCTCCAAAACGAATACGTGCAGGACCACCGCGCGAGGTTGCACGTCCAGCGGGGCCCCCACACCCTGGCAGGGCGAGGCCCAACGCGAGCCCCACCGCCCACCGCCACCGCGCGGAATAGGGGCACCCCCTCCCGCCGGTCGCGGGCCGGCAAGGCTTCGGACCTCTGTCGCGACGCCCATCCGCCCCGCCTCGTTCCGCATCGGGCAGTGGGCCCCGGAACCGCCGCCCGGCGGCCGACGTCACACCCTCGGGGGGAGTCCGGATGCGCCCGCGTTTGGAAGCCGCCTTCGGGGCGACCGTGGGGGGGCTGATGGTGCTCGGCGCAATGGCCGCTCGAGCGGCCATTGCGCCACCGCGGCACACGACACCTGCGGCACGCGCCGCGACGGTCGGCACCGCCACCTCCGCACCAGCACCACCGGACTGTGCGCCGGCGCAGCTCGCCTCCGCGAGGCTCCCGGCTGCGCCTCCGCCGCCACTCCAGCCTGCCACCGGTTGGTCCGAGGTGGGCGGGACCCCTGCGCCCCCCGCTCAGAATGCGGGCAACCTGGAGGTCCTCGCCTACTCGCCCACCGGCGTGCTCCTGGCCGGAACGCAGGGCGGAGTCTGGCAGTACACCTCCGGTCGGTGGGCGCCCATGGGCGACGGCCTGCCGACACCCATGCCGCCCGCGGTCTCCCTCACGTTCGCCCCGAACGGCGCTCCGGTCGTCGGGCTGGCCGACGGGGGGATCTGGGAACTGGACGGTGGGCGGTGGACGGCGGTGGGCGGCGCCGCATCCCCGATCGCGCGGGACATCCCGTACGCCCTGGCTTTTCTCCCGTGCAGCGGTACCCTGCTCGCGGCCACGGAGTCCGGGCTCTGGTCGTACTCGGGCGGCCCATGGACGCAGGTCACCGGGCCCGGCCTCCCCACCGGCCCCTACTCGGTCGTATCCATGGCGGTCTCGAACGCCGGGACGGCGATCGCCGTTGAGAATCTCCGCAACCCCACCGGTGACGGCGTTTGGCGGGAAACCGAGGGTGCCTGGCACGCGCTGCCGGCCCCGCCTGTCCCCTGGGTGTCCCGGCTCGCGTTCGGACCCGGCGGGACCTTGATCGCGGCCACCACCCGCGGTGTCTGGCAGTACGCGGGATCCACCTGGTCGCAGGTGGGTGGAGCGGCCTCCCCGCTGGCAGGTGACCTGATCCAGGCGATGACCTTTTCGCCTGCAGGCGCTCTGACCGTGGCCGCCGATCCCCCGCTCCCGGGTGGGGACTGGGGTGGGGGCGGCGTGTGGCGATACGACGGCGGGGTGTGGCGCCCGCTGGGTGGAGCGGCGGGGGCCGCTCTGTCCATGGATGCGATCACCGCGCTCGCCTACTCCCCCGATGGCACGTTGGCGGCCTCCGCCACCCTTCCCGGACCGACCGCCGACTGTGGAGCGGCCGGCCTCTCCCAGTCCGTGGCCGCCGCCGGAGTCTGGACCTTCCACGGGGGCGCCTGGCGTGTCCTACCAGGTGGCGGGGATCCGCTCGGGACGGCCACCACCCTGCTCCCGGACGCGGGAGGCAGCCTGACCGCCGCCACCGACGAGGGTGTGTACCGGTGGAGTGGCCAGGGGTGGAGCCGGGTCGGATCCGACCGCGGACCCCTGAGCTTCGCCTTCGTCACGGGCCTGGCCCGTTCGCCGTCCGGCGGCCTGGCCGCCGCCGTCAGCAACCTCGGCCCTTGCCGCACCTCCGCCCGCGTATGGCTGTACCAGGGTACGGGCTGGAGCGACGCCGACGCCCCGGCCGCCATGGGCACGCCCGAAGCGGCCGTCTACTCCGGCGGCACCCTGTATGTCGGCTCCGGCCGGTCGCCACGCGGCGGGCAGGGGGGCGGTGTGTGGCGCTACGCCTCAGGCGGATGGTCCGAAGTGGGCGGACCCACCTCCCCGCTGGCCCGGGCCTTCGTCGCCTCGCTCCTACTGTCCCCGGGGGCGGTGATTACGGCGGGCAGCGATCACGGCGTCTGGCGGTACGCCGCCGGCGTGTGGTCGCAACTGGGCGGGTCCGGCGCCCCCGAGACGGGCGTCGTCCGAGCGCTGACCACCTGCCCCGGAGGGGCGCTCGTCGCCGGAAGCGACGGCGGACTCTGGCGGTTCAAGGGAGGCGCGTGGCAGGCGATCGCCGGCCCGCCCGGAGGGGTGACCGCCGTGGCCTGCGCCAACGACGGCGCGATCCTGTCCGGAGCCCTGGGCGCGGGCGTCTGGCGGACGGTCGGCGGAACCACCGCGCGTCTTGGGGGCGACGCGTCGCCGATCGCCCACGACTCGGTCGTCTCGCTGGCGCTCGGAGCCGACGGAACGGTGTACGCCGGCACCAACAACTACGGGGTCTGGGCGTACCGCTCCTGATGTGGACGCCGGTGTCTCGCCGACCGGACAGGCGGCGAGATGCCGCTTCCCGCGGGGCGGGTCTATCCGATCCCCCACCCTCGCCTGAGACCGAGGGCGGTGCGCACCGCCGCGACATCGAGGCGAAGGTTCCAGACACCCAACCGCCGTATCCAGCAGCTGACGCGATTCCAGGCGCGCCCCGGTGCACCCGCGCCGCTCGCCGCTCCCCCCAGGGGACGGGAGGGGACCATGCGCCTCCAAGCTGCGATGTCCACCCGTCCACCGAACGACAAACCGGGCAAAGAACCCACAGGGGGCGGATTCCGATTCTCCGCGCCGAATACCGCCTTTGAAACCGGCCCTCCGCGATCGCAGTGCAGGCGCCCGCGGTACAGGCGCCCGCGGCACCGCCCTCCGGCGAGCAGCGCTCGGTTGCGGCGGGTGATGGCCCGCCCCGGCACGGCGGCCCTGCGGCCGCATGCACAGGCCTCCGCCGGAGCCGCGCCCCCCGATGACGGGGATGCGCGGAGGGATTTGATTCCGCGGGCATGCCCGGTATGGAGGAGGCCCAGGATACTGTGAGGATGCGTGAAGCGGATCAGATTCCGATGGATGCGGTGCGCGATTTTGGCGACCACCCCGATCGCGAGTTTGCACACCTCCCGCGGGAGTTCGCGGGGGACTGAAACCATCGAACTCGGCGATATCCGTAGCGGTGGTCGTGTTCCTCGGCGGAATCGGTGGAGGCCTGGTATTTCCCATCCTGCCGATTCTCGGCGTACAGCTCGGAATTTCGAGTGCCCTGATCGGCCTGATACTGGCGGCCAACCGGATCACGCGGCTCCTCAGCAACCCGATGACCGGGCAACTGGTCGACCGACTGGGCGGCAAGGGCCCCCTCACCGTCGGCCTTCTGATAGAGGCAACCGCCACCGCAACGTACAGCCTGGCCCTGCGGCGGGCGGATCCGGGGGTGTGGCTGCTGCTGGGCCGGGCGGCTTGGGGGATCGGTTCATCGTTCCTCATCGTCGGGGCGCTCACGGCGGCACTTAACCTCTCGCAGCGCGAGGACAGGGGGCGGGTCACCTCCCTGGTGCGCACGGCCCAAAGCCTCGGCATGCCGGCGGGACTGGTCCTCGGGGGTGTCATCGCCGGTCTGTGGTCCGACGATGCGGCCTTCCTCTCGGCTACGCTCCTGGCCCTTTGTGCCGCCGCCGTGACCGTTGCCTTCGTACCCGGCAGGAGCCGTGCCCGACCCGAATCCCCTCAGGTGCGGCACGCTTCCCAAGGATGGGCGACCTTGTTGCGCGCGGCCGACCGCAGGATTGCCGGGGTCTGGATTCTGAATTTCCTGACCTTCTTTACGCTGCAGGGCGTGCTCATCACCACGTTCGTCCTGGTGGTTCAGCGACGCGGCATGAGCCTCTTCGGCCTCGGCAGCGAGCCGACGGCCGGATTGCTCATGGCGTTCATGCTCGCGTGGTCGGCCGGCGTGACTGTGCTCACCGGCAAGCTGCTCGACCGCCTGCCCCAGCGCAGCGGCATCGTCTTGCCGGCGCTGGGTGTTTTGGCAGTGGGCTTTGCCCTCCTGGCCGATGCAAGGTCGCTGCCCATGACGCTGCTCTCCCTGGCGGCGTTCGGCGCGGCCATGGGTGGAATCTCTATTCCGCTGATCGCCATCGTCGGCGACCTCTCGCCGCCGGCTATGCGCGGAAGGGCCGTCGGGCTGTTCCAGATGTTCGGCGACGGGGGCGGCAGCCTCGGACCCATCGTGGGGGTCTGGGCGGGGCTGCACCTGGGCTTCACTGTCACCTACACCGCTCTGGCCGTGTTCGTCCTGGCCTGCCTACCTCTGGCCGCGGGGCTTTGGGTCATCGAACGCCGAACGGGTGCCCCCGTGCGTTAAGCACCCCGCCCCCCCGGTCCCTGAGGCTTCGAGGCGGGGCGGCTCCCCACGGCTTGCGGCCATGGCCGCTGTGGCGGCTGGGTCGGGACGTGCCCGGAGCGGACCAACCGCCGTAGCGGGAAAGGCCTTCGAACACCTCAATGGGCCGCGCCCCACCGGCCTTGGGCGAACCCGGCTGTGGCTCTGTGATGGATTCGGAGTGGATCGGCCGGCCATTTCGGTTTCGATCGGCCGGCCATTTCAGCTTCAGTCGGCCAGCCATTTCGGAGCGGCCGGCTAGGCCGGAGCCATTGGGACAGAGGGCAGGGGCGGCATCAGGGG
>Ga0080006_1155224_pt1 | contig 28465 bp, 22 predicted proteins | sample RS3BMetagenome_FD_69209 | JGI IMG/M metagenome (GOLD analysis project Ga0080006, IMG submission 69209) | Ferric oxide microbial mat and aquatic microbial communities from Rainbow Spring, Yellowstone National Park, USA - RS3B (SPADES... ...
GAAGGTATGCAGTTTGTTGGCACGGACTGGTATATTCAAGTTAGGGTTGACTTCTGACTTGTATGAGGATTAGCGTCAGGGGCTTTTTCTGCAACTGCTTGCTCTTTCGCAACGGTATCTTTGGCATTCAAGACGCTGGACACTTGTTTCCCTGTAGTGCTGTTATCAGCGTTCAAACGATCGTGGTAGTAGCAGCGTTCTCGTCTCGAAGCTGGAGTTTTTAGCTGGTATCAAAGTATTTCACGCACAGTCGACAGTTGTGGTCTACGCTTTGCATGCTTCTTTCATCTTGTTTTAAGAAATAGCCTCGGTGTACCTTTCATAGCAATGACGCTTGACAGCGGAAGGGCGTTCGCTGATGTCCACCACATTTCATTCTTCGAAAGCCGCCCTGTGGTACATGAACGCTTGCGTTATAGCTCAGCAAAGGCCCGTGTTAGGCACTCAGGGCTCGACTGGGTGTTCTCCACTGATTCCGCGCCCACTGCTGTACGATATGGACGCGGATTTTTTCCGGACGATCCCATTTATGAGTATACTGGCCGCGGCTGAAGTAAGCGGTCGCTCTCCGAATCGATCAAGGATTTGTAGAATACAAAGTTGTCCACGATAAAACACAAAAGGAAGGAAACTCTAGGATGGAGAACTTGTGAATAAATGACTACTCCTTAAAGTTCCTATCGTGTACGGCGTTGACGCCCTCCACACTCGAATCGATCACGACAATGACTCGAGTCCGAGTCCAAGACGCCTCTCCATCCATCCCAGAGAGACGGCGCCCTGCTGACAAATACTCCCTGAGCGGTATAAGACTGCTGTCGAATGCCGTTGCATTGATAACCGCAAAAAATGAAGGGTATCTCTTTCAAACGGCATCTATTAGTTAACCTAAGATATTCAGTCAACCTCCTGCATGATCTTGTGCATATTCCGTCAATACTGGACGGCAGTGTGTCCGTCGGTCAATCCAGGGACGCGAGTAACTGTGCATTCGAGTTACTTTGAAACGTATCGATCAAAAATTTTGAGAACGTATACTATGAACATGCTGTACGGAAGCAGAAAAACAGCGTTCCGCACCTCTGTTTCGGATCATAATATCGGTTCATTTACGAACGCTTGTTCTAGTGCATCGACAAGCATCCCGATCACGATGACATCATGAATTCCAGATGAACAGCGCGGAATGCGCCGCTTGAAACCCCCAGCACCATATCATCACACGACGAATCAAATGGTTCACCCTGTTTCCCGCAATTTTAGCGCCAAGACTCTAAAAGTTCGGTAAAATCTCTAGACAGGAGCTGGTCACCTAGTTCAGCGTTGCGTTCGTGATGTTGCCGCTGGAGGCATTCCACCAGGCGAACGCATGCCGCGGCCGCTGGCGATCGCAAGCGCGGGAAACGGCTGCGCGACACTTCTACGCATGAGGATTATCTCTGCACCAAAGCAGCTCTATTTTGTGTCAAAGCAGCTGAATATATGGTGTCCGACGAGATTCCTAACGTTCAGTTGCCACTACGTATCGTAGTTGCTGTACAAGCTGCTGATTGGGGTATAGGATACAACGGTCAGCTGCCTTGGCCGCACATTGCAGAAGACCTCGCCCACTTCAAGCGCGTTACCACGAGAAACTGTCGCAGCAGTGAAGACGAATCCGCTATCGTCGGTGGCAAACCAGCGGTCATCATGGGGCGTCACACCTGGCTGTCGATACCACCAGAGCGTCGACCGCTGTCCGGTCGCTTGAACATTGTGCTTACCCGACAGAAACCGATCGTCAACGAGGCGAGCGACGCTTTCGCGGGCGCCTACCTAGCCAACAGTCTGAACGAGGCGTGCAGCTTGGCAGCACTGCATGGTGCGCGGGTCGCGTATGTCATCGGCGGGGCTAGTGTCTTTCGAGAGACTCTCGCGCACCCGGCCTGTGATCGCATCTACTTGACGCGCATTCGACGACTGGATCCGCAGCGTGGGCCCTATCCCTGTGACGTCTTCATGCCAGCCATACCCTCAGCTGAGTACGTAGAAGATGGGCCTAGTAATAAGCACTGCGTGTCGGTATGTGTTGATGAACGCGCTGAACAACTTGAAGTGGAGTTTTTGGTCTATCGAAGACAGGAGCGGATACCCATGTCGCACAGCCCTGAACGTGAGCGGGTCGCATCGGATGCGAAACCGTCATCGAATACAAAAACTATCGAACGGCCAGTGCTTGAGTGTAACCACGAAGAGCAGCAGTACCTCGACCTGGTTCGCTCAGTCATCGGACACGGGTATCGCAAGGCAGATCGCACCGGCGTTGGTACGCTCTCGCTTTTCGGAGCCATGATGCGATTCTCTTTGCGAAATCAGTGCATACCCTTGTTGACAACCAAGCGGGTTTTTTGGAGAGGTGTTGTCGAGGAGTTGCTGTGGTTTCTCCGCGGCAGCACCGATGCTACGGAATTATCGGCTAGAGGAGTCCACATTTGGGACGGGAACGCTTCCCGAGCGTTCTTGGACGCTCGAGGGCTCTCGCACCGTGCAGAGGGCGATCTTGGTCCCGTATACGGCTTCCAATGGCGCCATTTCGGGGCGAAGTACGTGGACTGCAAGACGGACTATCGTAATCAGGGCGTTGACCAGATTCGCCAGATCGTGGAGACGCTGAAGACAAACCCAGACGACCGCCGCATGCTCTTGTGTGCGTGGAATCCTCTCGCACTCCCCGAGATGGCTTTACCGCCGTGCCACGTGCTCGCTCAGTTCTACGTTGCAAATGGGGAACTCTCTTGTTTACTATATCAACGCTCTTGTGACCTCGGCCTGGGCGTCCCGTTTAACATTGCAAGTTATTCGCTACTGACTATGATGCTTGCACATGTCACTGATTTGCGCCCTGGTGAGTTGGTGCATACCATGGGCGACGTACACGTCTACCTTAACCATGTTGATGCGCTCAAGGTGCAGCTAGGTCGGCAACCAAGACCATTTCCACATATCCGTTTCCGCCGGCCAGTTCGAGATATAGACGACTTTTGCACTGATGACATCGAATTGATTGGCTACTATCCGCATCAAACGCTCCGAATGGATATGGCTGTGTAGTGCCAATCGGTGACAACGTGTCGACGCTGACCCCGAACGAAAGTGGTATCCAGGGGGCCCTCTCGAGGCCGGGCTCGCAGAATGACGAGCGCTTGAACCCGATGCAACTCGTTTCCTCTTTTCCCTCTGCCCAGTCGAGAGCGGTGATGCATGGAGCCGCTACGCACCGGTTGCAGTTCACTGGCGAGTTCTTGAGCACGACACGTAGCCGAGCGAAGCCCTTGGTCGAGGTATCTGCTTGGTTCTGGTGCGGGCTTGGTATATGCAAGTAGCAAACGCGTTATGATGCTGTCTATATTCAGGTGCGAATAAACACGGCCTCTAGTGCGTAGCACTTGGAATTGTGACCCATTTCCGAGACCTCAAGCTTCTTGCAGGCTCTACTTGCCCTGAGCAAAGACGCTTGCAGTCGGGCGCTGGGAGAACAACAGCTGTGTGGCAGCGATTCCAGGAAAGGGTACGAGGGGCACCCAGGGCACATGCTGCAGACGTCACGCTTGACGCAGGGGAGCACAACTGCTGAGCTATAGCGTGCAACGACGGGTCTCCGTCAAGCTTGCGAGTTGCTTACTAGAACGGGAAGTCTCCTGCCGACAACTCGACTAAAGATTTAATTCTATGTTGGCTCAGCTCGCGTACCTGGCTCCCTGTCGCCAGTGTAAAGAGAAGCTACCATGAGCTACGGAACTTGTGCTATGCTGCATTTCGAGCTACTCATAGCTGCCTCAGCAACCAGGTCGAATCTCGTTCCAAAGTCCAGCGTACCCTGGCAGCGCGCAAGGACTATTGAAAGCAAGCAAGAAGCCTAACGACAAGTAAGAATATCTCATAGCACTTTGGAATCCGACCTACACTGTACAGCTCATGATCCAACGTCGAACGACAAGTAAGAATATCTCATAGCACTTTGGAATCCGACCTGCACTGTGCAGCTCATGATCCAACGTCGAACGACAAGTAAGAATATCTCATTGCACTTTGGAATCCTACCTACACTGTACAGCTCATGATCCTGTACAGTGTTGTGGTGCTCCGCGTTCGCATCGTACACAGCCGATATTGGCGCTCATGGGATGGGGGAGACGCCCTCAACCACCTCTGGAGCGGGTTCATGGTACTTTTCCTCGCTTAAAGAGCTCTTACACTGGGATGAATCATCTAGTGCTTTACATTTAGATCAAAAAAGTCGAGTTCCGTTCCAAGAGCCGTCGACAACGCGCCACCAACGCGTACTGCTCTGCCACGACGCTCCGCAACCGTACAGCGTCGCGGAGTGCTATGGTACGAGGTCACGAACTGAGGCGGAGCTCGCGTACCACTTTCGAGAGTGGTCTTTCATCGACGATTTCGTCTACTTCACGCACCATGGAGTGTCGATGCCGCCTCCGGCTTGGGTCGAGGCCGCTCATCGGCACCATGTGCGCTGCTTTGGGAGCTGCGTCCTCGAACACGCTGCCGGGGGTGCCCTGCTGGAGCAGCTACTCCATCTGCGCACGATCTTCTTCCTCGCGTATCGATTGGCTCGTCTAGCTGAACTGTTTAGCTTTGACGGCTGGTTGGTGAACTTTGAAGTGGAAATTCGCGACGATGCCAAGGTTTCGCCAAGCTCGCGCAACCAGAGCACTCCTCTGTCGCCTGCAATACAGCGCGTGTTGATCTTTGTCTCGACGCTGCGTGAGCAGTTGCAGAAACGAGTGGGTACTCATGCTGCGGTCATCTGGTATGATGCCCTGACGGTGGATGGTGAACTCGCCCATCAGTCCAGGCTGAATGCGAGAAACGAGGCATTTTTCCAGGTCGCGTCCGCCATGTACCTGGATTACCGCTGGGAAACAGGTCAAAGGCTGCTCGAGTCGGTAGCGCGAGCCTCGCAGCTGAATCGACCAGCGAAGGATATTTATGTAGGCATTGATGTATACGGGCGGGGAAAGATGCCCGGTGGCGGTGGATTCCGCACCTTTGAAGCGTTCGACGTAGCCTGGTCGACCGGAGCGAGCGTAGCGCTGTTTGCACCGGCGTGGACGATGCAGGTGGCCGCCCCGCGACTCTATCATCCAGAGACTCGTGATGAACGCAGTGCGCAGTTGTTCTGGCTCTACCAACGCCACCTGGACCAGCAATGGACGCACTGGAATGCAGCGATCTGGGCATGGAAGCGTTTCCAGCACCTGTGTCCGCCGCGAGTGCTTGTCACCGACGCGTCCTTGGCTGTCGAGACCAGTTTCTGGCCTGGATGGAGTCGTCGACACGGGTCGTTCGACCTGCGTCGGGCGCAACTACAACCAAGTTTCCTGCGCGAGTGGATAGCGTCCTGTACTCGTCCGTGTGATGCTGAGCGCGTCCTCCTCTACTGGATGGAGTCCGCTACCGACAGCGATTGCGGTTGGTTTCGAGTCGAGTTTCCAGGGGTGCTCGGTCCGGGGCGACTCGAAGCACTGGTCGTGCTTCGCTTTCTGTGCGTAGCGCTGTCGATGCCTCTGCGCGTTCGGTACCTGGTCCGAAGCGAAACCGGACGGGATTTGCAGCGTTGTGCGCTGGGCCTTGTCACCGATAAGGGACGTTTGTGGACGCTCGGTTGCCGTGACTGTGCCCCGACGACCACCGGAAAGCGCATACCGCTGCTCATGAATGAGCGCGATACGACCAGTGCCACATTCTACGAGGCTGTATGCTGTGAGCCGTCTGCAATCAAAGGCATCGCTACGGAGCAGGGCATCAGTGAGGAGCGCGAATATCAAGTGAAGAGCGCAGACGCTGCGGAGCTCGTGCAGGAGGTGCTGATCATCTTGGGGGATCTAGCCGCGCTGACGGAAAAGCTGCCAACTGGTGACCAGACAACCGGTGTCGCTCTGGCACTTGCGAACCACCAGAGCAAAGCGGATATCCTCTGGCTTGCTCTAGACCGAAACGACAGCACACCATGAAGCATTCCGAGCGCAGCAGAAGAACGCACCAGCAAATTCCTGAACAGCGCCTGCTGCGATTGCCTCTCCTGGACGCATCGTTATACGTCGTAGCATCGCCGGCATCACCGGTATCACCAGCAAGCCAACGGACAAGGCGGCGCGTACTATGCTGCCTCGCAAGCGCTTCCCAACGATGCTGGCACAGAATGCCACCTACGTATCCGTTGCCATCCGTCCCTGAACTGCCACCGAGCCGCGGCGATACCGAGGCGAGCACTCAGGCGCCCCGCACGTATCCTCGATAGTGCACAATATGCATCACCGAGGTATTCAGATCCACGATCCGATAACCGCTCAGAGCGTAAGCCTTATGAATCTGAACCTGACGCATCTTGTCCGGTTGAAGCAGCAATTTTCGACGACCCGGCGGGCCAAGACAGCGTTCGGGAGGCGGTCGATGAACGCGGGTGCCACCAGCGTCTTCCTGGGACCAGGGATGCCAACCGTGCTTCGGTGGCAAGCAGACAGGCCTCGGTTGCGCCTTGCGTGGCTCATGTCCAATGCCGGCCTTGTGATAGAGCCAGGAGCCCAGGGTGAATCCTGCTGTGGCCGTTGCCAGCAGTTGTGGTTGCTGTTCACGAAGCCAATCGGTTAAAGCAACACTAGTCTCGGACTCGATGTGAATCTCCTCGTCGAGATCCAGAAATAGCGTCCAAGTGGCAACCGTCGCCTCGCGCAGCCAACAATCGTATACAGTCAGGTACTGTCCAAAGTAGTGCATGGGGAGAGGGTCCGGTAACTCCAGCAGCTCCAGCTGCGGCAGCGAGCGACGATGAGCACGATAACCCTCGACTAGTGCCGCCAGAAGACTCGGACGCCATCGAGCAGGCAAGTACATCCGCACAAAGCTCACCCCATGTCTGCGTCGCATCCGTTGCAACCACTCGAGGACCCGTGCGGGGTCAGCGTTGTTCTGAAGTACGGGCACACAGGCGCTGAGAAAGTGCTGCGGAGGCGGCGGTGCTGGTAAAGCTACCGCCACCGCCACCGCCTCGGTCTCCGCCAGCTCTAACCAGACTTCACGAGCGTGTGCGGGCACTCGCGAACTTGCCGAAAAGAACCAGACAAAACTCGTCAGTGGCTTGTCGTGATGGTCTGACTCCCAGGTTTCGTGGACGAAGCGACACGCGTAGGCAGCAGAGGCACTTCGTGGTATCACGACTCGAAGGCGACAGGCAGGCGGCGGCACTCGTGGTGCTGCTATTGGGACAACACCACCGACTAGAAGGGTTTCGCGATCACCTAACAGACGTCCAAAAGAGACCGAACGATTGGCACCGACTGGCTGCAACCTCAGCGGGTGCAGCTGGAAGAAAGCCGGTGACCGGACTGGGGTGTGCGGTCCACCGCTGTACCACCACCATAGCCACCAGAGAAGCACAAGCGCGAAGAACAGCACCAAGAGGCCACTGGGTGCTCGAGGGTTCTGCAACAATCTGCGAAAGCGGACGACTGAGGTCAAGTGACGGCGTACGAGGGCAGTCATGGATCCTGTTCAAGCAAAAACTAGTAACCCGACACCGTCAAGGGGTGTCCGGTTCGGTAACACCTGCCGCCACCGCCAGCACTGCGCAACCGCACCTGAAGACAGCGGTCGGAAAACGGTGTACTCCTCGTTCACTAAAGACTTACCCGATAATACACTACATCGGCTGCCTGTCCGACCACACAATACCTAAACCGGTTACTTAGGTGTTTTGCGAGTCCCGCATAGGCAGGATATGCCCTGGACATGGCTGCGGTCCACTGCGCAGCGCCTCCTCTATCCAGTGTTTCAGGCGAGCTGTCGGACCCGGTGGTGCGTCTTTGGGCAGTCGTGGGAGCACTTCTGCCTCCACAAGACGTAGCAGTTTCCGGAACTGGTTGCCGTACTGTTGGCTCAGCGCATATCCAGCGACTTCGAACACGTTGCCTAGAAGCAGGCATGTCATGCGCCGCGGTTTAGCGTTCACAACGCGGGCGCTCCAAGTCCAAAGCATGCCAGTGCCGTACGGGTTCGGGTGCATATTCGGTAAAGCGGTCTGTAGCATAGCTGCAAAGAGCGAGAGGTATCCGCCCATGCGCTCGCAGTAGCTCTCGAAGGACTCGTTAGGTTTGCTGTAGCCCAGCCGAACCAGGTACGCTTCCAGCGACTCTCCAGGTCGACGTCGATACCAGTGCGGGATCGTGTACGGACACAATTGATAAAAGGTGCCCAGCACCACTGGTTTCAGACGTGGATGTTGCTGGGTCAAGAGCACGAGCACCGCACCCAGGGCAAAACTGGACGGCAGGGAGACAACCACCTGCTCCGCGCCTTCACGAACGATTCGTCGAACAACCTGCAACTGTAACCAAGCGTCCAGCAAGGAGACGGATTCTGATGACTCGATCGCAGTCTCAGTCGTGAGTGACTCGTGCAGCAGCGCCGCGAGGACACTGGACTTGTGCAGGACCGAGGGTAACGATAGCCCAATCTGGTTGACTGCCAAGTTAACGCGTTTTCGCAACTGGAAACGCAGAGACTGTGACGCTGGATCTTGCTGGAACTTGTCCGCCAGGTTGCAGATTTGCGTATAGTGATCCAACACCTGTTGCACATCTGCGGGAAGCGCTGTTTCCGGAGAGGCACGGGATACCTGCGTCGTCGGCGCGTCGCTCGCTGCAGTGCCGTCAATAGCCGATGTTGCACGGGTTGAAGCGTCCACGGATGCATCTCTTCTCGTGTCTGGTGCGAGTGTGCTTGCAGGAGTCGGTGTCAGCAGCGATGTATGTGGTCTTGGTGACGGTGACGGTGACGGTGACGCGTCCTTCGACGTGACTCCAGCTCGACTAGTCTGAATCGGTTTCGTTTCCGGTTTGGAGTATGCCCGGGTGTGGGCATTGGTGTGCGGCTCCCGTTCGAGTGTCAAGGCTGACGCATCCGGACTCGAAACGCTACCACTTACCGGGAGAGAAGATGGAAGTTTTGCGCCTTGTGCATACCTAGATGAGGCGCTTTCAGTGGCACCAGAATGTGCGCTAGCGCTCCCAGTAAGTTTCATCGTTGTTGCTGTTGTTGTTTTTGTTATTGCTGGTGCTTGCGGATCGCCACATGGAGAATGTGTTGCATCCAGCGAGGGAAAGGTTTCCCCTGGTACAGAGGCGCCTCGCACTCCAGAGGGCGACTTTGTGACATGTCCCGCGGAACCTAAAGTAGCTGCTGCCGCTGCTGCTCCTGCTGTGGTTGAAACCGCCCGCACTTCACATAGTCGCTGTTGGAGACGATCCAGGGCTTGCTCCGATGCAGCAAGTCGCTCACATTCGAGTTTCTCGAGAACGCGGGCAAGTGAGACGCACTCCTTTGTCCATGGGCATGCGTTGCTGGGCGTGTTCCACCTCCACCACCCGTCCATGACGAGGCCATCTACCTGACTCTGGGACGTTCCAATGCTGGTCTTGTTAGCAGTAAGTGCCACCCAGAGCCATTGCTCTATAAACGCACAGGTTCGTGCCTCAGCATCGCCAAACGAGGACTCGGGTACTGGCTTCGCATGTACTCTGGATCGCCCTGAGCCATTCTCTCTCGTCCTTTTCGATATCGAAGGTGTCAAGCTCTTTTGTTGAGCCTGAATGAGTACGATTTCTGGCTTTGCTGCTTGGTCTGCAGAACCTGGAGCGCTTCCCGACGCGAACGTTTTCGGAGCTAGACGTTGACCTGTTGTCCACCTGTCGCCGCCACTTTCCAGAGCTGTCGAAACCGACACCACGCCCGTACTTTGCACGTTCTCAAAAAAGTCTGTCGTAGGCGATAAATGCACCAGCGCCTCGTTCAATGGTCGTAGGGGCTCTTGCTGAGGCGCTCGCTTCTCGTTCCTCGCAAACTGGGGTGCGTCTGGCGCAGCACTTGCGCCGCTCCGCGGAGGTGTCTTTCCTGTGCCTGCGTTGCGGGTACTCTCAAGATACTCGACCAGGCCCTCTGTACGATGGTCTTGCAGGGAAGCCGCTGCGCCCCAGGAAGCCTCCCATTGTGCAGCCGCCATCCGACGAAGTTGTTCCGTTCGGCTACGAGCGACCATGGCGCTTGACGAGTCCCGCCTCACGTGCCTCTACTAGTTTGATCAGGGAACGAGCAAGTGGATCATGGAGAGCAATGAAGCCAGGCCAAAGTGTTGTAGTGCTACCTGTCTTTCCGCAAACGCACGACTTGGGCCTTTGCAACTGGAACCGCCAAACGCGACGCTCTTTCGAGAACACCACCGGGGTAACGTGCACCGAACTTGGTTCTGTACCGCGCAGCAACGCACAACAACCGCAGCAGATCAGTTTAAGAACACTTGCTTTCTCGTGGTCAAGATTATTTGCAGGGTTGCGTGATACCACGTGAGAGAGCCTGCTTCAAGAGCTGTGGATATTCGCGAATCATCGCTATGTAGCGTGGAACGTGATCCAAGCGATGAACTAGCGCAATGGATAGGTCTTTTTTGGATAGCATCCGCAAATGCATCAAGAGTACGGGTTATTATGAGGTAGACCTGTGAATCTAGAGCGCTGCTCTCAAAAGATGCGGGATACAGGTTAACCAGCAACTTTTTTGACTTTTGGATCGATGAATCGAACATGATTCTATCGAGGGTGCGGAATGCCACATGTGCTACGGGTATGCACATCGGCTCGTCTTGGGAAACTCTCTAGATCCGTATCAGCACAGAGTGGAACGAAGCTATGAACACGGGCATGTACGCTAAAATTCGGGTCTTTTCAGATCCGTATCAGCACAGAGTGGAACGAAGCTATGAACACGGGCATGTACGCTAAAGTTCGGGTCTTTTCAGACCCATACCAGCACAGAGTGGAACGAAGCTATGAACACGGGCATGTACGCTAAAGTTCGGGTCTTTTCAGACCCATATCAGCATAGCGTGGAACGAAGCTATGAACACGTGCATATGCGCTAATGTTCGGGTCTCTTTCGACCCGAGTCATGAACGCCAGCGTTCGCGAGCATGCTCTTTTTGGAACTGCTTCCTATTCTTCACACTTACTCGCGGCCTTTAAGACGCTTGGCGCTAATGTCGATCCAGCACCGTTCACAGCTTGTGAACGGTGTGCATGGCAGCATTCAAGGCTCGATTTCGCAGTTGCTCGCTGTTGTCCATGCATTTCGTGTCCAACAGGAGGTTGGGATCTACGCATCTCCTGCAATTTTCAGCATCATCTTCTTATGCAGTTTTGGTGGGCTATTCGTAGCGTTGGCACGTAGCTGTGGTCAGGTGTTTCCAAGTGTCCATCGAACATCCTCATCACTAGAGCGCTGCCCTGCGGTGCGTCAATGGTTGCTTCAACGCTCGGTACATGCACTTGTCATGTCCAGCATGCTCCCGCCGATGCACAACTCGTCAGTTTCCACACCCGATATCGTGCACTACGACCAAGAGCATCTTCTATGCGACGCGCCTGGTGAATATGCTGTGCGCTACATAGGCAGGCGCAAGCTGTTCCATTCGATAGAGGGTCTGGTGAACGAAATGCTATATATGATGAAATGAGTACTGGAAGCAGAATCCGGACCGGAGCACAAGTCGAGGGATGTCGATCTATGGATGCTTCCTTCGTGCAAAACGGAGACGAAATCTCTACTGGTACGGATCCCTGCGATGACGAAAGTCCGTGACCAACATCCTTTTTTTAAGTACCCAGAGGAGAAAAAGCCTTTCGTGGGTATACCTCCTGAGAGGTATCATGCCGATGTCGTATGCCGTACCGGTGACGAGTACAAAGACACGTGGATTTGTCTTTCAGATTTAATCCATGACTCGAAGAGTTCGTCGAACTTTCCGCATAAACTTGTGACGATGTTGCCAAGGCACGACGGAGATTTCTCTGTTCGTCGTGAATCCAGCGGCGTGAATCGCTGTGTCCACTAGTTGCCTAAAAGCTGAAACAATGAAGCGCAAAAAAACAGCGTGAATTGAGCAGTTGACTTGTGAGGAACGGATCCAAGTGCGGGCCCGCGGGCACGCAATGGTCAATGCAATGGGTAATTGTATGAACGCTTGTTCAGGGACGTCACGAATCATTTTGAAGACAATCGCACGAAGAACCCCAGCGGTACAATGTCGAAAGAGCCCCTCTGAAAAACAAAACTATCGAGAGGCCGAAAACGAAGAATAACTCCCAAGGCCCTTACTGCTACACGTCGAATGTCGAGGTTCGTCACCTACATAAAGTTCAGATATCATGTGAATCTCAGGAATATTGTACGTCGTCCATCGTTCTATCAGTAGCCGACAAGGGTGCAGCTTCCGAAAAGAAATGCTACGCGCAATGGAGACTCCTCTTCGACCAGCGTATTTGTATTCGTCAAAATACTCCGGTATTCATTTCCGAGATACTCATTCTCTATAGTACTGACATTATGCAGACAAGCTGCCTACTGCTCGATTGGGATACCATCTAATTCGTTCAGCGCCGAATTCGCGTCAATGCATGGCGTTCAGAGCGTCAACGCGTCTCGTGTCGTGACCTTCATGACCAGGGCAATGACATTCTGTCTCCATACAGCGCCCAATGGGGAGCTTGCGGCACTATGGCTAGTTTCTGGGGCAGGTTCAGCACCCCGAAGATCTCTCGAATGGAGCATTCTCCTAAAGTCAGGTATGATATGCGGTGCGTTGTATCTAACGATCCCGGGTCAGAATTGTTGCCGCTCCTCCGACTGCGGGGTCCCGGGCTCCGCGCTTCTGGTGGATGCCTCGCTCGACACATCGATCCCGAAACGTTATCCTCAGAGCGGTGATTCATAGAGAATCTGCGACAGCCAGTTTTTTGCTTTTCTTCGTTTTTCTCACGGGTATTCAACAAAAAGGAACGTACCCGGTAAATTGGAGAAGGGTCAAGGAATGACTTGATAATCTGACTGCTACCTTGCGAGAAAGGGCCTTGCTTCTGCAAGTAAATTATTCCATGGTCAGCAGGCGGGTGAAGCATTCGGCTTCTAGTCCTTATCCTGTACGTTGCGTATCTAAAACCGGATGTGTCAAAGAGGATCCACATGACAATTGTCTGATCAATCTGTTCTAGTCCATCGCTTTTTTTTCTAAGAAAAACCATAAGAGATACCGCACGGCATACAGCTTCCGCACAGTTCACACGATTGGTATTGAAGGGATACACATGGGGACAGAAGATGGGCGCCTCGATGGGAAATCGCCGTTCGTAGGACAGTCCTTCATCGCAGTTTTACGGAAGCCGGAACACGTTTGAGAGGAGGGACGGGTGCTCGTCTCGCTCATTGAGAGTATATTCCGGATAAAGCGAAGACCTGTAACTAGGCACGCAACAACCAAGGGCAAAGCGCTGTTCGTAAAGAAGAGACAGGAGCATATAAAGACAACAATGGCCCAAGACGCAATGCCATGATATGATCAGTGAACAATTGTGAAACGGGCATGATAATGCATGACCTCAATCTTGGTCGAGGCTCCCTTATTAACTGCGTCTTTGCACTCTAGTCTGTTCTGCTTTTAGACGACGTTGCTTTCAATCACGCAAAAGCGGTCACAGACTGCACAGCACAGACTAGCGATGAGCTGTGCTTCGTGCCAGCGTAGTCTCCCTGGTTCTATCCTGTCCATGGAGTCTTCTCTGCTTTGAGACCTATGTTTACGAGCACGAACCAATAGACGACTCGTTCACATCCATAAAGCGGTTTTTCGGCATGTCATTGGAGGTGGATCACGAACTGGTGGCGGCAGCGCTCGAGGCGAAACCGAGCTCGCACGAAGTATTGCAAACAGAGCGAGTGTCGCTAGACCTCATCCAAGGTCATGTTTCTGCTCTCGACGACCGCGGCCAGGCGGAGGACTTGTTCAAAGCACAGTTGAAGCGTGATAACTGCCTCGCATGAATTTTTGCGCTGTGACATGTTCCTGAACTGAAGCGTCAAGAGCAGAGAAGACACGCTCCCTGAATCCAGGCGCCCTGGTTTCCAGAAACTTCCGCTCGAGTTGCTCTCCGTGTATTATATCATGGTGCATGCTTTCACGGTGGATGCTTGAGTTGTGAATAGTTTGCAAAGTGCGCTACGGCATGTCTCTACGAGGAATTATGAGGCATTCGAGCAACTTTGCGAGCAGAACTGATGGAGCTTGTCAAAGGCTTCTCGTTTACCGATACGAAATGGAATGAAAACGACCAAGACAGTGAAGAACGACAGAATATCATTATGGACGCACTTCGTGAAGCTCGTGAAACCTCACCCCGACCCCAGCAACGAGAGTCGCTACCAACCACTCTAGGTAGATGAAGAGCGAATATTGATGGCGCACGTGTACCCTATATCCAAGGATATCGTGCTCGTCTACGCACCGATAATTGAAGTGTTCTGAAGCAAGGACCTGAATGGGAAGCAGATGAAGCTTCTGAATTTCCCCAGTGCTCGCTACGCCACAAGTCGGGCATGATACGCGTCCAGAGGTATACGATGGAGTGGCATGACGGCAGCGGGACCTACGCCGAAACGCTGAGCGCCATAGTGCAGAGAAGTGGATGCTATTTGACACTTCATATAGAGCGTATATGAACATCTATCGGATTCATGCGATTCGGTCGTTGGCAGACGTACGAGCGCGCGCGCTCTACTCATACACTCATTCGGCTGTACCCAGGCAGGACGCCTGCATTCGCCACTTCATTCAATGCGTTGTAGACTTAAACGACCTACAGGTCGCGTCGTTTCATGTCAGTCTATGGCACTGGAATTGCGATCGCGCGTGCAAAGGCTGCACTTCTACTCCTTCGACGAGAGCATACAACAAATGCAGGGATCCGTACTGATCGATTCCCACCGAAGCGCTCAGGACGACATAAACGCATCACAAGCGCGAATGCACGATGAAACAGACAGAGAAGAAGAGCGGAAAACAGAGCCCGTCGCTGGACGTTGTAGACGGCACGCTGATCGAGCGTCAGATGGCGAGGCAATGGAATGTGTGTGCGGCGTCTTCTGGCATGGATCCACCAGCAATCAGTCGTGCAAGCACGCTCTGCACCAAGACGTGAACACCTCGATTAATATCCCGAAATCTTTTGTGCTCCCGAACCGCCTATCGGTTGTATGCCTAGCAAAGTTTCCTGAGAATCATTTCGTGCGCAGTGTGGGTATTTTCATGGATGGCGGCAGACTTTGGATGAAAAGAAATATACGGGTTGGAGCAGTGCACTGGTATGATACTCGTTTACCAGTTCAGGCAGACTTTGGATGAAAAGAAATATACGGGTTGGAGCAGTGCACTGGTATGATACTAGTTTACCAGTTCAGGCAGACTTTGGATGAAAAGAAATATCCGGGTTGGAGCAGTGCACTGGTATGATACTCGTTTACCAGTTCAGGCAGACTAGCGGGCCGACTATAGAGACACATGTAACGGTTCCCTGTACAACTTGTACAAGATCATAATGCCTCACACGACTCGACCTGATCGCGCAGGAAGCGCGGCTGCCGACAGCCCAGTCGTGCCATTGAGCACTGCTCGATGACAGGAACCCATTTAGGAACGAAAATGGACATCGTGAGCTATATATGAACATCACAGTTGCCACGGCTTGGCACGCTTTCCTCGGCAGATCGATGCCCGGTATCCTGCGCTTCCTGACGCTTTCCAGAGAGCGGAAACCTGCCTCGCAGGTACGACACACGCCAAAGCCGCTATTTCGCGCGAAGTACCGAGTGCATTCGCGGTAGCACTGTAGCGTGTGTGTGGAGCCTTGTCCTCGCAACGCTCATTTGCGTGTCGCTGCGGCCGGCGCATTCACGGGAGCCTGCTGCCCAGGTGCGTGGACAGCGCCTCCTGCAGCGCACCCGCGGATGCTGCAGGTGCGTGTCGAGGATGCCACCTGATACGCTCGGCTGGCACTGGACGGAACGCTCAAAGCGCTGGCTTGGCGTTGTCCGGGGTAACCTGGTTCGCGTTTCAAACATTGCCGCTGAACCCGGTTTAGCGGAAGCTGCGGCGTCCAGTACGAGCGTACCCGTTGCGATTGCGTACCGAGCGAGAGAGCTCGCAGTGTTCCGCGTCGCTGATGGGGAACTTTTGCAGCGGCTTCATGTGAAGAAAGCGCTTGGATTTGAGCGTTGCGAGTGCATTCGCGGGGCGTTTCGTGCTCGTGGCCGCACTCATGATGCCATGGTGCTGGTGTGCGGCGGTGATCACGGACCTTGCGCAGCACATGCGCTCAAAGCTGTGGAACTCTACTGGACGCAGACCGCACCGACCAGTCCACTGACGCTCCACGCTCGCACGCTGACGCTCACATCAACGGAGACTGGCAGTGCCGACCACAATCCCGTTGACTTGAGCAAGCAACTTGGGGCGGCTTTCATGCCTCTGCTTTCAGACGAGAGCGTGGTGTCTATGGTGACCTATTCGGATACGACGACCACGCGCCCAGAATTGAGCGACTGCAATCGCGCGGCGGACCCACGCCCAGGTCCTTGCGGTGTTGTCTACGTTCATCAGGTGCTCGTCGCAGTGTCTGGACAGCCGCCTGCAGTGCTGTCGCTCCGCAGTAGAGCCGCATCGGCGCCCTTTGCTTTCGAAGATGCTACGCTAGAGCAGAATGAGGAATTGGTCCAGGCTTGGCCGTGGGCCAGTCAACTAAACTGGCCCTTGCCTCGTGCTTGTCTGGTGTTGCAATGCCCCTGTTCCGGATGTCGACATGAGGAGCGCAAGTCGTGCCGCCTAAAGACGGGACTAGTGATCTACGATCGCGTTGTCGGCATACTCTGTTGGCGGCTGCGGAAACCAGAAGCTGCAGCAGGAGCAGCGAGCGACTTGCGCAGAGCACTGGACGTGCGGGTGCAGTTTCTTCGGTCGTTACCCACATGGGTAGCGCTGCAGTCGACTTTCGCGGATCTGAGGCTACCCGAGGACCTCCCCTGGTTGGTGCTCTCTCGCTACGAGCGTCGACCGTACCAGGGGCACTGCCCAGACCTCTCCATGGACGATGTGTTGCATTGTGCGGGGCGCTTGTACTGGAGTCTCGGCGACTGTCGACTCGAGATGCCAACTCGCCTTGAAAACGACGCTGAAAGCAGTGCGCTGGTGACGCTCCGTTGGTTTCAGCGCAAAGCTGGTGCACCTCAAGAGCTTTCGCTGGTGCCGCTCGATGGTTGCGTGGATTCCCTCCGTTATCGAGATCCACAGCAAAAACAACAACAAGAGAACACGCGACTTTGCGTACTGTATGCGGATGGTCGATTGCTGCGACTAGCCGCTCAATCGGACGGTCATCCCGCTTCATGGGCTTCATTCCCAGCGGCGACGTCGACCGAAGCCTCCTGGTACCTGCTGGCGACCAGCTGGCTGAAACAGCTCCGTCCGCTGGAGGAGCCGCTCGGATTCATCAATGAGCAACTCGTGTGGACAACTTTCGGACGGCTTCTGCGGGCCGCAACAGAGTCCGACGGGCGCGTGTCGGCTCTGACACCGCGGACGTACCCCCTAACACACGACCCAGCGGTTGTGGCCGCAGAGACGCAATGGGATGAAGCATCCGAAACGATTACGGCAGCAGTGGTTACAAGCGTCGCTGCTGAACGTCACCCAGCGTCGAGTCCGAGTCCGCTGACTGCGGCATCGGCAGCATACGTCCGAGCGCGCTGGTCTGTTGAGCGTGGCGCTTTTCTAGAACGTCTCCAATACGGGTTTGTAATGCATCACGCGCTCTCAACCGAAGCGCTGGAGCAACAAGGGCGACCAACGCGCCTCTTTGCCCTCGAAAACGAAGCGCTACTGGTTGCGCTCTTGTCGAGCGAATGGCCAAATCGGTGGACCCGCGTGCTGGTGCTGCATCACCGATGGGAAGCTGGCTCGTCCGGTAGCGAGCCAGACTGGAGTGCTGCCTTCTGCAGCACGGATAGCACCGTGGCGCTTCATCAGTGGCTTTCCTGGGGAGAGGCAATCCAGGTGTGCACCAAGCAGTTTGTGCTCTTGCAGTGGCAGAAGAATCGATGGACGCGTCTGTGCATCCACCAGAGCGACTTGACGAACGACGCCTTCGCAACCGACGATGCACGTCTTTTTGTTTTGGGTCAGGGACATCGACTCTGCCTGTGGATGCGCAGTGGATCCTGCGCTCCCCTCTGGTATCCCTACCTGAGTGTCGAGCTCGATGCACCAGTGGCGACAATTACCTTGGATTCTCGTTTTTTGAAAGTCTCCCGTTGGTTCCACGACGGATGGTTGGTGTTTGCGCTCAAATGGGCTGGGTTCTCGGAACTCTCCGTCGCACCGCCAGTTACCGCAGACTTGTTCTCTGGCCAAGCATCGAGTCAGGAAGCGGGCGCCGGCGAAGCTCTGCTCCGTGCGGCGCCAGTGCGAAGCGCTCTGCGACGCACACTGAACCCGACTTTATCACTTGAACTGCTTGGCCTGGGAAACGGTGCGTTGGTAGTGAACGGTGAGTGCTGTTTTCCTTTTGGGTTCACGGAAATCCAGTTGCGTCCGTGCCCAGCGACACCCGCGACGGCAGCTTGCACTACCCCTGGCGGAGACCGCGACGCCTCCGTATCACCAACGATATCGATGGTGGATCCCAGGTCAGTGGAACCTCCAAATGAGGCGATGACGCCGCTCTTGCTTCTGCTGGTAGATGGTCAGCTCTGGCTGGGCGTCACGAGCGAACACTGTAGTCTGGGTGGCCAGGCATCTGCACTGACCCTGTGGCCGGTGCTGTTTCCGAATTCGCACCCAGTTCGGCTCGTAGACTGCCAGGCTGTGATGCGTACCCCGACGGGCATCAGGTGCTGCGACTGCATTCGGAGAAACGACATAGACATCAGAATCAGCACAGATGATGACACTGAGCAACGAGGCGAGTGCGCTTGGCGTTTCTGTACGCATACCCAGGATGACCGCATCGACGATCTGGATTACGAAAGCAACAGCGAGCATCATCACGTGCACTGGAGCGAGTGCGCTTGCAGCACTGCCCCAGATGTCGGCTCATCTGGAAGCAGGCAGCATCAAGGGGGTAATGAAGCAACCAGCAGCGCACTCCTGCAAAGCGGGCGTCATCTCGCGCGCTTGTCGTTGTTGTGGCTCGACACCGACGGCATCGTGCACTGGGGTCTCGTCGAGTGTGCACTGAACGGTTTACGAACGCACTGCAAGGCGGGGGAGCGACCCATCACCGCACTCGAGTACGATGCATGTACAGACTCCATATGGACGCTTTTGGATGGACGACCTGTGGCCTTGGTACCCGATTCACTGAGACCCCGCGTTATTCACGACGCGCGAGGAGTGCTATCGAACGCCTTCGTGGACCTCTGTATCCCTCCAGTGACACCGTCTGAGGCGTTCCCGGCGTCTGTGCGCGGCGAGGTGCTACGCGCTTTAGGCGACCGTCTCATTGCGCTGCAGGATACGAATGAAAGCGTCTATCTCGCGACGGCACGTTTGGAAGCGGGTGACGTGTGGCTACAGGCCTATCCGCTTGAAACGGTCGGCGGGGATACCACTTCATCGATCGGGCGGCTTCCCCGTGTTGGGCAGCGTCTGCGCCTCGGCACTTCCCTGGTACCGGAGACGGTGCTGCTCGTGATCGAACGTCCGCGCAGCTTTGTGCTGGAGGCATGGACAAGTCGCAGGGATGCGTCCAACACTTGGGCGAGTGAATGGCGACCCGAACGCGTTGCACAATGCACACTCTCCGGCGTTGATACGTTTCGTCTGGATCCCTGGAGCCGTCCACTGGTGTTAACGGAGATCGCTGGCGATGGAACACTCCTGCTTTCGGGTATGTATCCGGATACCCCGATGTCGATCCCGTTTCGTCCGGGTCAACATGTGGAACTGTGGCGACCGAACGCTTCCAACCATGTTCAGTTGATAGGTTGTTGTTCCCGGGTGCGAGTCTATTTCGGTGCCTCGGGTCTCGTGACGGTGGACCACCGAACCACGTCTCCGGCGCCAAGGGAGCAGGTCGAAGGCGGTGCTCGTTCGCCTCAAGCCGCTATTCCAGCTCGTTTCAGCACTGGTGCTGACGCTCGGGACAGCAGCAACTGCTCCTGCACCTCTTGCTGCAGCTGCAGCTGCTGCTATCCGTGGCCGCAGGGATACGTACCCTGTTTCTATCAGCCACAAGTGTTGACTGCTGGTGTGGTGCTCTCTCGCTACCCAAACGGCCACCTGGTCTTTTCTGGTGCTGAATCCCACTGGGCAACGTTTTCGGACGGGGCGTGTCTGGTATGGTACCCTCGTCGGTTCAGCGCGGGCCCGTGTTAGGCGACTCGTGGTCAGTTTTGGAGCGTCGCTGGCGACCCGGGTCGATGCGGTCGCACCGGTGGTCTGTAGGGAGCCGCCTCCGCTCCGCTGGGCGCACTAGACTGAACATCACAGGGCTTCCGACTGCTCCAGAGCGAACGCGGGTTCGGTTAAACTCGAGAGTTTGTGCGACAAAAGAGCGTGTGTTTCTCCTTGCTCTGGTCGTCTTGGGTATGTTTTGCATTCTGTGGTTCGGTTATCGCCGCTGGTATGCAACTGTCGAGTTTGCTGACGTGCCTTTACGGAAGCTGAAAGCTCCACGCACACTTCTGGATGACGCCGCACCTCTTTCCGCATAAAGTGGAACGGGTCTTCTGACTCGGATGTAGACTTGATACGGTTCGGTCTGTCTTTTCTGTTACCAACACCAACATATGTTGGCTTTTTCTGCGACTGCTTTGTTTTTCGTCTCTCCTATCTCCGGGTTTGAATACGCTGGTCTCTCATTTACCTCTGGTGCCGTAGTCAGCAGTTGATGGATGTTGATGGCAGCGCTGAGGTGCTGATATAGACGCTTCCAGCTCTTTTCTACGCATTTTATGCACAGGGGGGTCGTCGCGATGTAGTGCGTTGCTCATCAGTTCCCTACTGATTGTGTTGAGGCTCGGGACGTCTCCGCCAGCGGTGACACATGGCTATGGTCAGGTATTCTCGTTCGTCTACCGTACCGGTTCCTCTGCGCGCCTTGGTCTTGCGCTTGCACATTTGCTTCATCGCTCGTTAGCTGCCAGGGACGGGTATCGCTGGCTCTCGTCGATTTCTAGTTCCGTTAAACGCTCCGCATGCTGTATCCTATGATCGCTGGCTTCCTCTGGGCGAGGGCCTCGGAGCGTACAAGTTCTGTTGCAGGCGTGAGCGCACGCTCGTCCACTGGGTAGCCCGCAGTGTGCTTCACCTCACACGGTCCTGATGACGTTGTAGGTGGGGTTCTACCATGCGGTATGAGATAAAGTGCATCTGATGACGCCTGATTTGTTCGCTGCAGGTATCGGATCAATAGCAGAATTTGTGGAATGTGATGTTGTCCATGATCGAACACATACCGGAACGAGGATCCAGACTGGAGATCGCGTTGAGAACGTTCAGTCATCCTACGCGTTCTTCATCCAAAACGGCGATGCCATCTCCACAGGAGGCAATCACCTTGATAACCAAACTCCGACTCCAAGACCTCTTTCCGAGCGACTCCAAGAGACAGGAGCCCCTGCGAGCACATGCCCTGACAGGTACCCCCCGGGAGTCCAGTGTCGTTTCGTCGATGACCACGAAGCGTGATGGATTTGTGTTTTGAACGGAATCGATGATTTCATGTGACAAGTTCAGTGAACTTTCCGTATGAGCAAGTGAACAGGTCGTCAATGGACGTCATCAAGTTACCCGCATCCTCGTCATTTCAGCAGCGCGAATGACTGTGTCTACAACTTCCGCTCAAACAGAAATGTCGACGGTATGAAGCGCGCGTGATTCGAGCATGCCACGCAGAGAAAAAGTTACAGCGTGGAAGCTTTTACGAATGAATGAGATCTTTGTATCAGTTACTATTCGAAATTTTGATATAGGGTGTGACGCATATTTCGAATCTGGCAATGGCACGAATTCCAGCGGCAGACAAGGGATGCAGCCGGTAGGAAAACACGACCTTGACGCCTCAAACGATCTATGAATCCAAAAGCATTGACTGCTGCAGCTCCAATAGAGAAGCTGTACATCTGAAACCAATTTCCGAACAATCTCAAGGCAGGAACAGAGCGATCAGTTCAGGCCTCCATTTCAATCTGATATTTTTGTGGTTGGTCCTATCTTGACGATACGGCCCGCTCTTGTCCATCGTTGGCGTTAGGGCCCGGCGAAGTACCCGTCTGACAACAGGTTTCGCGGCCGTGGTGCTTTCGTGAGCGCAAGTCTCGCGTTCCATTCGTTGCTAATAATGATGGTAATGAACTTCTCGCAGCTGGTGCGGGAGGTTTGCGCACGCGCCTCACACTAGCATCGACGATCCTTCATCTATGAAGCGGATGCTTTCAACCTAGAAATCAGGTGCGCCCCTGCCTTCATTGACAAGCATATTCGTGAGGCAAAGCGTGGCGTCAGCTGCCCAGATCAATGACTTGAGAGTTGCAGTCCAGTGCTGCGCTGCGTCCTCTGCAACCCCGTATGGATGGTGTTCTCATGCGCTGGTGGAAACCGCGGCCTTCCAGACTGTGCAGGTGCACTCTTGAGAATCACCACGCCATGCAAAGCGAGGAACCGTCGTCGTAACCGTACGTCTCGCGCATGCTAAAGTCATATCTGATGCCAGAAAGGGTCAAAAGTTCAATAGCTAGGCTCCACGACAACGTCATGCATGCCGCTTGTTCCGGAGTCGAAAAGGTATTTCGCTATCCGGTGTTGCAGGAACGCCCTAGCACGGGCATTTAGCACGAGACGATGGTGTAAATGGTCTGGAGGCAGTTTCTTCTGCACAGCAAGCTCGTTCAGAGAAATGATATCGCTGGTGTTCGGCACGTGTTGTCCCGAGTGCGGCGCGAATAGTGGCAGCGCCAGCAGCACCACGGACGACAGGGCGGAAGCATTCCCTGATCTTCGGGTCCTTTCGTTTATGCTCTCTGAAACGCATCATCGTTTGTGCAACCTGAGCTGCATCGTCCCGCAGACGATACCACGATCCCTAGATTCGACGCTTAACCAGCGAAAGAAACGTCATTCGATCCCCGGACGGAACCCGCAATGAGCTCGGCGTCCGCGGTTCTGCTCACTAGCTCGAGTTTCTAGTCCCATCCGATTGACGAAACCGGAACCGGGGGAATGCCGAAACGTCTGCACAGGTGCGAATGTTTGCTGTTTGGTGAACATCGCTTTCCATGTATGCGCACGGGGATCTCTGGCGCTACGCCACGACGGGCTCCCATCAAAAATCCGAACCTTGGCAATGTTCCGAGATGTGGCCTCCAGTGATCCTTAGCGCAGTCGCCTGCTTGGGTCATAGAGAACCCTCGCGATCAATGGACCATTTAGCGCGTCTCGGTGAAAGCGATTGCTACTGTGGCTCTCGTCCACGGTCCGAGCATGAAAGTACGTGTTCATTGCACATCCACACATGTACATGCGGATGTGCCCATACAAACACATGCAAGCCCACACGCCTACTAACATACAAGACACGAGGCCGCAACATGCCTCCAAACCTCGCTCTGAGCAAAGAGCAGCTTTCGATGGTATGCGGTGCGTCCCAGAATCCTATCTCGCATCCGAGGCCTTGCAAAGACTCTGGTCGCTACCCGAACCTCATTCGGAAGCCGACATATCTCCCTCCGAGGCGGAAGCTGCATCAAAAGGCGTCTCTTGCGCTGACGCAGTTGTCGAAAGAGAACTCGCTTCGCTGTCTCGTCTATCGTCGGTCGTCTCAGGCAGTAAAAAGTGCTCGGAGAAGGCCTGCCAGCCGTATGAAGTATCAGGTTGACCAAGGTTCGACGACGACGACAACGACAACGACGGGATGCTCAGTGAAGCCTGGAAGCTGCGTGACCGGGCCTCGAGGAGACGAGAGCGTTCTGCGCGTGCTCGAACATCCGATGCTTTGGCCTGAGCGGCTCTTCGCTCTTGTATCAGGTTAAAAAGCTGGACAGTGCCTCGAGTAGCAGTGCGCAGTAAACTCAGTTCCAGCTCAACGTCCTCTGATGTATCAGGCAAGCGGCGGTACCCAAGCTGCTGTCGTACAAGCCTTCGAGTCCGTTTCCAACGCGCCTGGAGCGCCTCCGTCTGTGCGTCTAGGGAGAGCGCGTCCTTCGCGGCATGTGCTGGCGGTCGCGGAGAAGGACTCGCAACCGCATGCTCCGAGTCATCCGTCCGAATAACCTCTTTTAACTTGCTGACCAGCAGTTTGCGGGCGTGATCGTCGAGTGCTTGTGGTGAGCGCGCTGGCAGCGGCCCCTGACGGCCCCGCAGCCTCTTCGGTGCTGATGCCATAGAGAGGCCCCTGGAAACAAACGTCTTTCAAAAGAAAAACGTTGCTGCCAGTGGTACAGTAGTGACGAGAAACCCGCGCTAGACAAAACATCTCCAACTAACGTGCAGACGCCTCTGTCTTTTTGACCGGCCACCTACTACTGCTTCCAACTTTTTCTCATATAGTTCGACTTTGAGAGGTTGTCCAATAAAGTTCTCTCTTGTCTACTCTGGAGGTCTGTTCTCCAGCACCGCACATCTCCGTATACTGGTAGCGGCGTTCAGGTCTCGGTTCAAAAACTCCATACGTTTCTTGCCATCACTGGTTGTACTTAATGACGCAAGCAATCCTCGCACTTTCGCTCTCCTTTCCATTTGCTCTTCCATCAGCGGTCCATACTTTTTTATATCCTCAGGGCTCCGCTGGCACTTTTCCACCTCGACTTTCTGAAGTTTGCACCCCAGTTCATGGTGTGTACAGGACGTTCGAAACTCATCTATCGGTATCGTAACAAAACGCCGTGCACACTCCTTGTACGATCTTGTCGTTGGAGCTGGTGTAGTTCCTTTTTGGGTCTTCCAGCGCCATGCTCTCCCGCCTATGTGGAAACGGATCCTGGAATTGGACTCTAATCAGTACAGCGACCGCTCTCGTTGGAGCATGCATGATCGCTTTGCGCATATGAAGCGAAGACAGATGCAAGGTTTCTGAACTTGTTCTCCATCCTGCATCTGCCTTCCGTCCGGTGTCTGCTTCAACATGGACAGTATCGCATTCTGCAGATCCTCTATACCATGGAATCGCCTGCACGTTCAGCGGACAGAGCACTTGTCGTGTGTATCACCTCGATAAAGTCCGTGATTGTAGGGCATAGCACCTAGCGCGAAAAAGGAATCGGGTATCAAGCGGAGCCCTCTGTTCCCATCAAGGTCATGTGCCGCGCTATAAAAAACTCTTGACGCACCATCGTGCGCGCTAAAATGGAGAATTAGTTGTCGATAGACGGAAACACCTCACCATAGCGCAATTTCACCGCAGTGACGGCTACACCGAGGAGTTGTCCCACGAAGATGCAACTGAAAAGTCAAGCGTAGATCGTAACGTCTGCCGATACATGAAATAAGTCGGCACCTGCCGGAAGCAGCGCAATCGGCACATCAACGCCATCATCAGCATCCTTAGAGTGCTGATAAAGGAGCTGGAGGCAAAAGGAGTGACCGGTTTACTCAACTTAGGATGTCAGGGAGAGGAAAAGGAAGCAGTCGCATAAAAAAAGTCCACAAAGGCGGGTGTTGATCAAACCGGAAACAGACCCAGACTTCATCTACTGGGTTCGTGTTCGAGAAACGACCCCATACTATTCTACGCTTAAATGGATACAATACATAGCGCTGGGGGATATCCAGCCGCTCTTCCAGAGCGGTGTGATTCCCCGTCGCCCTGCATGACACATCGTCTAGTGAAAGCGTGCGCCTCGATACGCACCTATGACGCCCTGCATTCTCGCACCATATACGCATGCGACGCGGGTAATTCTGCATAGGTCGCACTGCGATCAAGCGCAACGTGCATCACAAGTCGAATGCAGCAGGATCATCCCGGATGGTGCAGTGCGAAAGGGCATCGCATATGCGCCCTCTGCATTGATCCGATGTGTATGATGTATCCGCGTCGGCTGTAGCGTCAGAGGATACCTTGCCACGCGGAGTCAGTTGGGGCTCGTGCGTTAGCACTCCAGACGCCAAGGCACTCGCTTGCATCTCCACATGAGACAAGATGCACACAGGTCTCAGATACGATTTACAGTGCAGATGGTTTACGGGAACCAGGCTCGAGGCGCTGTACTGGCGACAACCGACATTTATTGCGAGTGTCGTCGCATGACAAACCGCTTCTTTTTCGTAAATATACGTTTCCCCCTGAAATAGACTCAAATGTTATTTGCTCCAATATGTAAAAAGGATCAGTGTAGCTTCCATCATCACCATCACCATCGCCATCATAAAGCACGAGATACTGGGTAATGTACACGCCACCACCACCAATTTACCATGGCGTCCATCCGACGACGATGCGGTGTGTCCTTTTCCACGATATCCGTGAACAGCTGTACGGCATTGAACAAGCGTTCAGCGGCCGAAGCTTTCAGTGGTCTGGGCGGTATGTGAAGCGCGGGCTTTGCCAAAAAAAAGCGGATAAAATGTACACGAGAAGGTCGTTACCGGTGCTTCAGAGTCTGCAACGATAGTGCCAAATAGAGTCGCCGGCAACTTGCCTCTCGAGACCGCACTTGAAAGTCAGACATCCGTTATTAGCCGAGTCAGACAAGTCCAGACTAGTACAGTATGTGTATTCTGCAACGAGCAGTGTATCCAAGGCCTAACAAGTCAAGGCACTACTTGAGCAAAAACGCGCGGAAAGCGAATCACACTGTTTCTCCATGCGTACATGCCCGTCAGGGAACACAGAAGCGCGCATCACGACACTGCGGATTCGTTGCACGCACAGGCGGCGAAACGCCACACTCACCAACCTTGTTTGGGGTCGCATAGCCACTGCTTAAAAAGGGTGCCATGCCATGTGCTCCAGCGAGCGGTGATGGAATCGCGACCCCGTGATGACCCGGCGACGGAGCAGTATACGAGTTTGCGCGCCTGATAGCAACAGGACGCACGCAAAGTGGCTCCGTTGCACATTCTACTGTCTCATCGATACGAAACGTAGGATGCCATGCCCGCCACTCGGTTTGCATGCCGGCTCCAATGGTCGGCGATGAAGAGAGCGGCGACGAGCACGTCGAGCCCAAGGGTGGCGGCGGCGGTGTCAGTGAATGCACTGACTGTGATGAGGACGAGCGTTGCAGAATCAACGCTGCACTGGAGCTGCTGCTGCTGCCGCCGCCACCACCACCACTACCACCACCAAAACCGCTCGGTCGCCCGGATACGACCGACCCCCGCGTGACGCCGGCACTCCAGCGACCCCCAGGTCGCACAGCAGCCTGAGCCGTCACTGCTTCGCTTTCCAAAGCGTTTGCCTCCTCAACCCCGTTGATATAAAGTCCGCTCACGCCGAACGCGTTACCGCCAGTGCTTGACGTCTGCCATGAACCGCTGTTGCACCATGCGGCTGCGGAAAACGCCACAGGCCACCGCGGTCTCGGACACTGCAACTCGGGGCCCGCTGGTGACGATATAGCACTCGCCGAAGCGCCCCCAAAACACGGGGCATTATTAGTCGGCGAGGGAACCACTCCAGGTGTTACCGAGCGCACCGCTGGTGGCGCGCTCTGCCGCAGGCCGTACTGGCTGATCGGCGAAGGCGAGCGCGAACGCCTCGTTGCCGCTAACGACGCAGCTGACGAAGTTCTCGACGCTGACCGAAGCGATCCGACAGCACTCACACCACTCATACTCAACAGCTCTGTGGAGCGACAAGGTGTCTGCATAAGCGAGAAAACAAACACAAGACGGAGGTCGCGCACCGATCCGCACGCACGCACACACACAATTCGTCTTGCGTCTGTTTGTTTCGTGATGCGCACAACGCAGTTCTCCAGGTCGCAAGATCGAGCTGTTCAACGATCCTAACGATACACGATACTGATCTGAAGATGCTGAAAACTTACGCAAACCAGAGCTCGTACACTTGCTTGAACACGAGCTGGCGCTCAAGCGCTCAAGCGAGCGAAGGAACAAACAGGGAAACGCCTCCCGGCCGTTGGCCTGTTCCGAACGCTGCGAGCGCCGGCGATCGAGGTCGACGACGCGACGGCGGCGTTTCCGGCCGCCTGGGGAGCGCGCGCGCTCGCGCCTTTCCAGGCTCTCCCTAGTAAAAAAATCTGTTCTTCCGATGATCGCATAGGCGGCGATGCGTTTCTGTGAGCGCGCGCTCGCGCTTTTCCAGGCTCTCCCTAGTAAAAAAATCTGTTCTTCTGATGATCGCATATGCGGCGATGCGTTTCTGTGAGCGCGCGCTCGCGCCTTTCCAGGCTCTCCCTAGTAAAAAAATCTGTTCTTCTGATGATCGCATAGGCGGCGATGCGTTTCTGTGAGCGCGCGCTCGCGCCTTTCCAGGCTCTCCCTAGTAAAAAAATCTGTTCTTCCGATGATCGCATAGGCGGCGATGCGTTTCTGTGAGCGCGCGCTCGCGCTTTTCCAGGCTCTCCCTAGTAA
>Ga0080006_1141914_pt1 | contig 28460 bp, 24 predicted proteins | sample RS3BMetagenome_FD_69209 | JGI IMG/M metagenome (GOLD analysis project Ga0080006, IMG submission 69209) | Ferric oxide microbial mat and aquatic microbial communities from Rainbow Spring, Yellowstone National Park, USA - RS3B (SPADES... ...
CAGGAAGCTTGAAATGCTGTACAATAGGCGCGCTGCCCTGCTAAAGAATGCTAGAGAGGGCCTTGCTAGGGAAGTTGTAGAATCTCTTTATGACAAAGGTGTAGGAGAAATAGACATTGGCTATCCAAAGGGTATAGCTCAGGGTAAAGGAAATGAAAGGAATTCAAACTTCTGGAACTATTCATCAATAATAGCACGAGTTAAGCAGGTAGGCAAGGAATATGGCATAAAGGTTAAGCCTGTTAATGAAGCGAATACATCTAAGACGTGTTCTCTGTGTGGGGAAATTCACGAAAATGGAAGGATTAAGAGGGATTTGTTCGAGTGTCCTCACACGAAGAAGGTAATAAACGCTGATTTGAACGGAGCAATAAACATGATGAAACATAACCCCAAATCCGATGAGGATAGGGGTAAGTGGCTGAAGGCACAGCCTGTGGTCTACCGCTGGACGAGCGGAGCGGGGTGGGTAACCACTAGCAATGAAACAGTGAGAATGAAAGCGGCAAACCACGAACCTATGATCAGCCTTGAAGGAACCACATTTCCTTCAGGGCTGTGAAGATGTCAGTGGTTTTCAGCGTGTGCTAAGGTATAATCATTCCAGCCAAGATGCTTATAGCCGTATGAAGATTTCTTCGATAATACCGTTTATATTGAGTCTTAAATAGTATGCAGTTAATTCTAAGGTTTAAACATATATGGATTTAAAAGTGACTAAAGATCCCTTTCACGAGATATTGGATGGATAGCCCGTTAAAAGCTTAAATGGCATATAAAAAATTCGTAATAATGAATTTCACGCTGGGATTATTAAATATGTGGAAGGCTAACGATGACATGATCCAGTTATCAATGAAGTACAAGACTTGAAGTAAATGATTGAGGGCAATGAAAACAGAATTGTAATGCGCAACATGCATGCTGATTTCTAGGCGTTCATCCTTCTTATAAGGCCAAAAGAGCTGGTAATGAACCCTAGAAACACTTCTAAAGCTAAGCTATGTTAGCTGTGGATATATGAATTAAAACATGAATCTATCATGCTGCTTTTTCATGTGACATAAATGCGGTTGATGGCTAACTGTAACGCATCACTTGACACAGTTTGTGTGGGCTGCCCCTAATGCCTGTGGACAGCATCTGCTCATTACTGAGACTGTGTACAGCAAGTTCCCTAAAAGAAGCAGCGCCGCGAGGTGTGATGTAACGTCTGAAAGGGTGCGGTAGTTCACTGAGGAAAGCATCTCTGAGTTTAAGCATTCGAGATTTATTCATAATTTCTAACATCCAATTTAATTAATAAAATAGAGCGCCGGGGGCGGGATTTGAACCCGCATGGGCTTTCACCCACAGACTTAGCAGGCCTGCCCCATACCAGGTTAGGGGACCCCGGCCCAATCGTTTGATTAGCATAATGTCTGTAATTTCCAGCTTAAAAACTATTTTGTCATGATGCTTTGTCATGTTTTTAAAAGATCACATTATAATAAGTAAGTAAAAATTCAATATCAATTTAATAATATCCTTTTTAAACGCTAACAATTTTAATTAACAAACAGCGCTTTAAATAATTATGCAATAAAGCACGTCATGATAAACCCAGCTATTTTTTTGAGCCAGTAAGATAGGTTGATGTGGTTGATATTTTTCTACCCATTTCAATTATCAGCTGCTCAAAGCGATTTTCGTCAACCCTGTCTCCTACGCTTGCTCCAGCTGCATAAGCATGCCCTCCTCCACCAAAGAGCTCAGCCATTTTGGAAAGGTCTATGTCATCCCTGCCTCTCCTGAAGCTTACACCGCCATCTTCCTTGATCACTACATAAACATCTGCCTTAAAGCTCTTGATCAGAGCATCTGTTGCCTGTGTACCAGATATTATGCTTGGTGATAGGGCAAAATAAAATTTGAGTCCGCTTATCATCCTTTCTGTTGATGAGCTGAGCACCTTTTCAATGGCCTTCCCTTTGACCTTTTTATAGTGTTCCAGCACAGCCATTAAATCGTCAGTAGGAACCTTATCCGGGTCGTTCTGTGCCAGAATATAGGAAAGAGATACGAGCCTTGACCTTTCAGTTTTCTTTTCAAGATAATTATAATAATCAATTATGTTTACAATGTCCATAATCCTCTCTTCCCTTATTTTCCAGCTGTCAGATTGTGTAGCCATGTCGACTATCCTTTTGCTTTGCACGTCATCAAGGCTGTACCTTTGCGCAACGAGAATCGCAGCCGCAGGAGATTGCGGGTCAATCAGCAGGTCCACTCCCAGCTCCTTTAACCTTTGGCTGTATTCTGTCCTGTACTCGTGATGGTCTGTCCATAGGACTTTACCATCAATTCTGGATATTTTACTTAAAATTTCATCAAATCCCTTTAACATGATTGATATGTCACTTATGTACACCCTGCACTCCCTAATTTTTAGCAGTTCAGAGGGAATGACTTCGCTTTCATCTTCGTAATCCCTCATATAAACCATGAACGGTTCACCGTTTTTCTTGAACTTTTTTATCATGAGCGCCGCGCTTGCAACACCGTCAAGGTCTGCTTTATGAGATATTATTATGTTTAGCATGACAAAACGTGTAAATTACTGAAATAAAAATTATTCCTAAAAAAGTTGGTGCTGTTTCATTTAAACGTCGAAAAATGTATATATTCGTTAGTGGTTAAATGTTCTATGTCAAGAATTTATAAAAATCTGAAGGAAATTGTTGCACCTGACCATACTGCTTTGGTAGTTTGGGACGTGCAGAAAATGCTGGTCAATATGGTGTTTAACAGGGATGAGTTTCTAAGGAACATCAATGACCTACTTGAAGGTGCAAGAAGTGTAAGAATACCAATTTTCTTTACTATGATTGATCCACTACCTCCAGCGTTTCAATCTCCAGCCAGCCTTGCCCTGGGCAGGTCATTTAATGTGCAAGACAAATCAGCATTTGAGCTCGCGTTAAGGCCACTTGATGGCGAAGTTGTTGTAAGAAAGAACACAGCCAGTGTGTTTGTGGGCACGAACGTGGAGCTCATGTTCAGAAATGCTGGAATAGATACGATGGTGATAGCAGGCATTTCAACTGAATATGGGGTGGAATCAAGTGCAAGGGATGCCGTTAATCGTGGATTTTACACAGTTGTGGTTTCCGATTCTAGTTCTTCATCTGATAAGGCAGCTCATGAGAGGTCACTGGAAAACATGAAGAGACTGGGTCTGATAACTGAAGCCGCAACAAAGGAAATCATCTCAGCATGGTCATAACTGATCATTTGCCATATCTTCTGTTTCTCTCTTCGTAGGTCCTGAGGGCTCTGAGAAAATCTATCTTTCTGAGCTCAGGCCAGAACTCATCTATAAATATCATTTCACTGTAGGATGATTGATAAATCATGAAATCGCTAAGCCTCATTTCCCCTGATGTTCTTATTATGAGGTCTGGTTCTGGATTATCGATTTTTGCTGTGCTTAGGTAATTCATAAACGAGCTTTCATTAATCTGCTCTTCGGGCAGCTTTCCTTCTTTCACATCTTTTGCTATTCTTTTTACTGCCTGTATTATTTCAAGCCTTCCACTGTAAGCAAGTGCAAGGTTAAGGTACATTCCGCTGTTTTTCTGAGAAATTTCTTCAAGTCTGTAAACCTGATTTTTAAGGAAATCGGGCAGCATTTCAATGTTTCCAAGTGCATTTACCATTATGCCATGCTGCTGTATGAGCCCGCTTTCCTCAAGCCTTTTTAGCTTATCATACATCGAGCTGTATATTGCGTCAAGCTCATCCTGTTTCCTTTTCCTTATATTGTCAACAGAAAGCGCATAAAGTGTAACAGTCCTTATGTTGTACTTCAGGCACCACCTAAGAAAGCTTTCCGCAACATCAGCTCCAAAAGTGTAACCGATATGGGTTGCAAGCCCCTTTGCGCTAGCCCATCTCCTGTTGCCGTCCATTATTACACCTATGTGCTTAGGAAAAGGTCCCTGTTCAACTTCGTTTTCCAGTATGTGCTCATAGAGCCTGTCTATAAGGAGAACTCTTGAAAGTGTCCTTATAACCCTGTCCAGTTTCAACTTCTGCTCTTCCAGTAGTCAAATATGTAGTATATGATTATAAAGGCTGTTGCTAGCAGGGAAAGTATTATTGCTATAAGTGGTATTGCAGAAATTTGAGGGTTCATGAGCAGAAGACCAAGCGTGAAAAAAGGTATATAGTAAAGAAATAGAGCAACAAAGAGCGAAAGCTCTCTCAGCACAGCTACCCTGCTTCTCCTTATGGCAACTACTGTATTGACGACAAGAAACAGTGCCAGCGCTGTCCATAGATACGGCTCAAGGTTGACTATTGAATAACCAACAAGGTAACCGAGTAGAGCTGCCGTGAACTGTTTCTGTATTTGAACAAACTGAGGTGTTAATGAAATCAGCTGTGCAACCTTTATTATGCCCATGGTAGTTATGAGAATGCTGGAAATTGCAGTTAAAAATTTCAAAAGGAAGTGCGGGTTCCTTCTCATCTGTGAAACAGAATTGTCCAGGTTGAACCCCCTTACAATAAATGCAAGCCCAATTATTAGAAGGATAAGGTATGAAGCAAGGTCACGAACCGGCGTAAAGTAAAGTATAGAGTAAATGAGCAGGATCAATCCAGGTATGCCCAGGAAGTACTTTGAGTACCTTGTATCAAATATTGCCATTTTGAGGTACTTGCCCAGAACCATATAGCTTTCCTCAATGTTCTGGCTGTGCTTTACTACAACCCTCACAACGGATCTGATGGGGGAATATGACATGAGCAGGGGCAGAACCGCTTCATCTTCAACACCGTCAGATACTAGAACTATATCGGTAAAATTGACCCTTTCTTTTATTTTGTTCATCTGCTCCCTTATGATTTTGTCGGCTTTCAAGCCGCCCTCCGGTGAACCTGTAACTATAGCTATTTCACATTCACCTTCAGATTTAAGCTGATCATATGCCTTTATGGCGCCCATTATGGCATTGGCATCAGCCTCTTCGGGGTCAGCTGTCCCTAGAGCTAATGCTGCAGAAAGGCAGCTTTCCCTTCCAATTATAGGGGCCCTTAATCCAGTCTTGGTGCCCACGTCATCGTCCCTATCAACCATCAGAACAAGAGTTAACCCCGCCAATGACAATGTTTGAAATTAATTAAAAGATAAGCTTTTATCTTATTATAACGAAATTTGTTTAAAAGTTCATGAACGCACGAATGTTTTAGCAGGCTAAGCAAGCACCGCCACATTTTTATTTGCCCCTTTATTGTTTTTGTTTATGCAATCTGATTTAAAGGACTATATGCTGAGTTTGCTAACAAAGCTGATTTCAATGGACACTGTTTCCGGGACAGGAAAATCTCTGGCAGATTGTTATGAATACTTAAAGAAAGAAATGGAAAATCATTCGCGCGTCTTAACAATTAATGGCAAGGATGGCACAAGAAACTTGCTGGCTAAGGTTGAGGGTCAGGGGCCCAGGGTTCTTGTAGCAGCCCACTATGATGTCGTGCCACCGGGCACAGGATGGTCATCTCAGCCATTTGAAGCAAGGGTTGAAGGTGATAAAGTGTTTGGAAGGGGGGCGGCAGACGACAAGGGTGGAGTTGCTGTGGCCATGGCGCTTTTAAGAGCTTCAAAGGGCAGGTGGAACCTTTCAGTTGCGTTGACAGGTGATGAGGAAATAGGTGGCTCAAACGGCCTCGGTGCTGTTATGGAAAAAATCGGGAGGGCATACGACCTTGCATTGATACTCGATTCATTCAGCAGGGAGGTTCACTGTGGTGCCAGCGGTGTAGTGAGCGGCTCGATAATAGTTAAGGGGAGGGGAGGTCATGCAGGGTACCCTCACCTTGCAGACAATCCCCTTTACAAGCTTCCGGCAATTATTAACTCACTAAAGGAGTTTTCGCAGATAAGGGAGAAAAAGCTATCAGCACTTAAGGCGCCAGTGGGTTCACCCAGGGATAGGGTATGGGGCAGGTTTTCACCAACCGTGATCAGTGCAGGAGACAGGACAAACGTAATTCCCAATGAAGTAATAATCAAGTTTGATATGAGGCTTCTCCCAGAAGAGGACAGAGATACTGCAATAGATGAAATGAGATCATTCATTGGGAAATTGCCAGATGTTGAGCTGAGTGAAGTTAAAGGGGGAGGGAACTATTATACGGATCAAAACGTTCCAGTAGTAACGACCTTTGCTGGTCATATACTAAATAAACTCAATGAAAAGGAGTGCTTTGGTGAACTCGGGGGGGATGATGGGAAGTACACTGCGGGGGCAGGAATACCCACAGTGGGGTATGGGGTGATTGATAGTGACAGCAACATACATGGAAGCAATGAATTTGTAAGGATTTCAACAATGTTAACAGTAACTGAAAACATAATGGAAGCTCTTGATAAACTGAAAATGTAAAAAGTTTTATAGGTAGGTTTAGAAATTACTTTTGGACATACGTTGGCAGATCTTCTGGCAATGCTCAAAGAGCGGCAAATTAGGGACATAATAGCTTATTTGAACCACGGCGATAAAATCATGCCAGCAATTGACACTGAAAGTGGTATGGCATATTACAATGTTGGTAATACTAAGCTAGACATTTCTGTAATAGATAGTTTGATAGGGTGTGGTTTGTTAAAGGATTCAGGGTCAAGCAGCCTTGCATCATGCCCGGTATGTGGCAATATGGAGTTCAACGTTGAACTAGTCTGTCCTACGCATGGAGTTACTCTCCAGAAAGAGGAGATATATGAGGAGCCAAGGACTGGCTTCATAGGCACCATTGATAAATTTATTTTAAAGGACAGCAAAACGCTTACGAGCCCCGTGGATAAAAAGGAAATAACCAGATCCAGCATTGTAAAGAGGAGTTACTGGTTCAGGTGCAGCGTGGGGGGGGAGGTTGTTAATAATCCAAAGGTTGTGTTGCACTGTTTGAAAGGGCACGATTTTGAAATCATTCAGGCAAACATTGTAGAAATACACCGTTTTATACCAGATGAGTCGAAGTTAAAGTTCGCTGTTGACTACATCAAATTCCTAGAATTTGCATCTGACTTTATGAAAGAACGTGGATACAATGAGGTAGACAACAGGCTCGCAGGAGCAAGCAAGGTTACCTATACCTTAGACGCAGTTTATAGAAAGGGCACTGAAACCCTTGCACTTAGCGTCATGAGCGGTGGAAACTCAAGCCTTATGGGCGTGATTTCAATGCTTCCTGAGATATATGATTTAAAGCAGGCAAATGTCGTTGACTTTGCTGTGGTGTTTATTCCGTCTGTCGGGCTTGACGTAACCTCAGTCCTTGAAAGGTATGGGGTGAGTATCATATCAGCAAACAGCTTTGAAGATGCAATAGAAGCATTAAAGCGGAGCATTATAGCCACAAGCCAGCAAAAAATTAGCAATCAATAAATGTATAAATTTATATTTCTGAATTTAAATTAAATTTTTGATGGAAAACAGTGGTGTACTTAATAAGGTCAGTGCGGCATTTATAAAGGTATTTGGACCTCAAAAATGGATATATAGCATTGTTGGGAGGCCAGACCCCAGCTTAAGGAAAGCTGGGCTGAGCTTGCTGCCGGATGAATTTTCTTCAGTTATAGTTGTTATTTCGCTAATAGCGGCAGTCGCTTCGTTTGCTGTAACCTTCGTCGTTTCTATTATTGAGAAACTTTCAATATATATTGCACCAGCCCTGGCAGTTGTTGTATTCTTGATTTCTGCATTTATAATAAAGCTCTACCCGGATTTTGTAATTTCCGAATATTCGTCAGTCATCAATCTAAAATTGCCATTTATAGTGTCTGAGATGGCAACGCTCTCAGATTCAGGGATGACCTTGGATAAGGTAATCGAATCGATATATCAGCTTGGTCATGAAAGGGCAATAAGGATCATTTTCATGTATCTTGTAAGGGACATGAGACTTCTTGGAATGGATATAATTTCCGCGCTAGACGATGCTGCCTCAAGGTCACCTAGCAAGGAACTTGCAAACTTTTTTATGTCTCTAAAGGGTGCAATGGTTTCGGGTTCAGACGTCAGCGGGTTCCTAAAGGATTACACCCAAAAGCTCATGGTTGACAGAAAGATATCGCTCAGGTATCTCACGGAGAGGCTGAACGTCATGGCGGAGGCTTTTACAACTATATTTATAGTGTTGCCCGTTGTCGTTATAGTGATGCTGCTTTTGCTTCTAATGATATCTAGCACGAACGGCCCAACCATATACCTTTACTTGATGCTTGTTACTTATGGGCTAATTCCACTGATGGGGGTCATATTTGTGCTGCTGATGGAGGCAATGGGTCCAAGATGAAACAAGACAGAGTTTACATTTTGCTGTCAATAGCCATTCCAGGTGTGCTTGTTGCAGTTTCAGTTTACCTCCGCCTCAATCCCTACGGCAATATGTTCGGTTTCATGCTTGTTGCAATGATACTTGCAGCGGTGTTACCTTATGGAACAAGGGCCTGGATGAGAAACAGGGAAAAGGCAATGATCGACCAGGAGCTGCTTCCCTTCTTATCTGACCTTGGCAGCTTTACAAAATCTGGCAAGGACCTCATGACGTCCATAATCATGAGCACTGAAAGGCGTACTGGGCCTCTCAAAAGGAGGCTTTCCAGGCTAGAAGAATCAGTAAAGCTTGGCATGTCACCCTCTGATGCCCTTAACAGGCTTTCTGAAAACATGCCCACTCCACTTTCTAAGGATGTTTTTCTTATAATTTACAGGTTAATGCTTTTTGGGGGAAACGCACCAGAAGTAATCGATTCACTTAGAAATAACCTGACAGACCTGAACACTGTTGAAATGGAAAAGAAAAGTATAATGAGAAATTATGCTTCAATAATATATGTATCATTTATATTACTGTTGCTTATAAACGTGATCCTTTTCAGGTACTTTTTCCTGAAGATAGCGGCGCAACCAGTTGCATCATCACCTTTTGGGGCAGCTTCGTTGAACCTTGTTGCAATAAAGTCCATAATATTTCAGCTGTCACTTATTGAGGGTACAATATCAGGCGTTATAGCAGGAAAGATTGGGGAGGGAAGCTCTGCTGCTGGTGTAAAGCACATAATAGCAATGCTCATTATTGCTCTGGCATTTTACTATCTTCTGTGATCTTCTTGTCAGAAAGCATTTTAATAACAAGCATCCCTACAAAGAATAATAAAACCATATAGTTGTAAGGTTTCAGAATAAAGAAACCCATAAATGGTACATAAAACACCACCACTCCCCTTATCATGCTCTGCGTTACCACAAGTGGCTTCATACTAGTAAAGTTCATATCAGGTATGGGATTTGTAAGTTTATTGAAACCCTGGACTATTACGCCATCGTCAACCCTGCCCACCACGTGGTGTATCACCAGTTCCTTATAAAACGGATTATAATAGACCACAATGCTCCTGTTAACCTGCAGCTGGCTAATGTTTACAGGCTGCGCAAATGCAAGGTATCCTGTATAAAGCTTTGGTTGCATGCTTACCCCGACAACAGGATATGCCACACCGGCAACATTGCAGATCAGCAGGGCCACATTGACAATTATGAGGATTACCGATAAATAGAACAAAGCATCTATAATTTCCTTTCTCATGCCCATTAAGCATTGATGGGGAAATATATAATATTTGGTTCGAGAGATATACCTTAAATGAGCGATGTTAGGTATTTAGTGGAACTGGATGTTGATTACAATGCAGACAGGTACAGTGGAAAGGAGTTGATTGAAACCGGTCATCTTGATGGCCTTGTACTAGATGCTGTGAACATGAAAATAGAAGATGTGAGGGTTGACGGAAAGCAGGCAAAGTACTCCTATGATGGAAGGAAGCTTTCTGTGTATGGTAACATTGAAAGGGGCATAGAAGTAGATTTTTCAAACAACGTTTCGAGCAACTTGATGGGGTTCTACATAGCAAGATATGAGGGAGGTAAGGTTTTTACAACACACTTTGAGCCAAACGGGGCAAGGTACTTCATACCGTGCGTTGATGTGCCATCCTTTAAGGCAAAGTACAGGCTCACGGTCAATGTGAACACCGACCTCGAAGTGATATCAAACATGCCACCAGTAAGGGTTGAAAGGAATGGAAAAAACAAGACCATAGAGTTTATGGAAACCCCTCCGATGTCAAGCTACCTGCTTTACCTTGGTGTTGGGCCGTTTGACTATATTGTCGACAGTTTTGATGGGAAGGAGCTTTACGTTGCATCATACGGAAACAGGTCTAGGAGGGGGAAGTTTGCTGCGGAAGTGGCAAAGAGTGCCATAAAATTTTATGAAGAGTATTTTGATATAAAGTTCGCGCTTCCAAAGATGCATCTTATAGCTGTTCCTGAGTTTGCCATGGGCGCCATGGAAAACTGGGGAGCAATAACGTTCAGGGAGACTGCTTTACTAGCTGATGAATCTAGCGCAGAGCAAACAAGACGTAGCGTCGCTGTGGTCGTAGCTCACGAACTTGCTCATCAGTGGTTTGGAGACCTAGTTACCATGAAATGGTGGGATGACCTCTGGTTAAATGAAAGCTTTGCAACGTTCATGAGCTATAAGGCAATTGAAAACATGCATCCTGAGTGGGATCACTGGAACGATTTTGTGCTGGGGGAAACTTCTCCTGCATTTTTGATGGATTCGCTTTCATCAACCCATCCAATACATATAGATGTAAAATCAGAGGAGGACATCGAACAGATCTTTGATGACATTAGCTATGGAAAGGGGGCCAGCGTTCTCAGAATGCTAGAAAGTTACATGGGTTCAGAGCTGTTTATGAAGGGTATAAGGAAATATTTAAAAGTTCACTCCTTTGCAAACGCCACAATGCAGGACCTGTGGATTTCCCTGGAAGAAAGTTCAGGGCTTCCCATAAGCAGAGTTATGAAGGAATGGGTAACCCTGCCAGGCCATCCGGTACTGTACGTTGAAGAACAGGGTGATAAGTTAAAGCTCACACAGAAGAGGTTCCTATTTAAGGGCAATGAGAGCGGAACGTGGCCTGTGCCCCTTACATATTATCATGGTGATACAATCCAGTCAGTGCTTCTTGATTCTGACTCAGGTTACATAAAGAGGGCATCAAAGCTTAATGCTTCTGGCAGCGGCTTCTACAGGGTACATTACCAGGACTGGGAAGAGCCGCTTTTAAAGTCCAGAAATGCGTTTGATAGATGGAACGTTATATCAGATACCTATGCAATGCTACTGTCTGGGAATCTGGAATTGTCAAAATACCTGAGCCTGGTAAAAAGGTACTATGACGATTCAGGATTTCTCCCCGTCTGGGAAGTATCCACCCAGCTGGCCCAGGTACTTTCTATAAATCAATCGGTGATCATCGAGCACTACCTTGAGTTTCATAGAAAACAGTTCAATCAGTGGAGTCAGAAAAGGGACCAGACCGCTAAGGTGTTGACAGGAATAATATCAAGAAGGCTTGTGCTCATGGACAGTGAATTTGGTAGATCAGTTGCTAAATCAGAGTTTTTCTCTGCAGAGCCAGACATGAAATCAACTATAACGCTGGCAAAGGCCCTGTATTTAGACAATCCGTTCCAGGAGCTCAGGGAAATTTATGATAAAGCAAATAGCGATGAAGACAAATCAAGGGTTATTACAGGCATGGTTAACATAAGGGAGCGCAGCGGGTTGAAGGAAGCGTTAGACTTTTTGCTAAGCGAGAGAGTTAAGAAGCAGGACATAAGGTCTATTACTGCTTCAACGACGAATTATCCAAACAGAGATGTAATATGGGCATGGTTCACTGAAAATTACAGCGCATTGAGAAGGATATATGCTGGGAGCGGAGTGCTTCCAAGAATAATATCGTACACGATACCATATATAGGGTTGGGCAGGGAAAATGAGGTCAAGGATTTCTTCAAAAATAACCCGGCACCGGAAGCTAGTATGGGTATTTCGGTTGGGATAGAAATGCTAGATGTCTATTCTGGCTTATTCAAGCGGTTGAGCTCTTCCAGCGCCAGCCTGTAATTATAACCGTCAGTGAGGGCCTTAACTGAAGCTTCAAGTATATTTTTTGAGACACCAGTTGTTGCCCAGCGGAGCTTCTGGTCGCCAAACTCTATAAAAACCCTTACATATGAAGCTGTACCTTTACTATCACCTTCAGTCACGCTCACCTTAAAATTTAGTAGCTCAGAAGTCTTAAGGATCTGAAAAACCTTTACTATAACTTTCCTTAGGGCGTTGTCCAGCGCGTGAACCGGACCAACCCCTGATTCCCTTTCATAATGAACTTCGTTACCCACCCTAACTATGATCTCCCCTTCCGATTCTATCTTTCCATTGATGTCTCTCGCATTGGCCATCCAGTAAAGCACATTAAATTTATCTGCATATAGGCCAAGGTTTTTTAATATGATTAGCTTCACTGTCGCGTCTGCGTTTTCAACAATTCCATAAGATTCAAGCTCCTTAATTTCACTCAATGACTTGATAACAGCAGGATGGTCCTTTTCTAGTTTTATCCCAAGTTCCTGAGAGTACTTTAAGAGGGTTGCCCTGCCTGATAGCTCGGAAACAACATAGTTCCTCACATTGCCTACTTTTTCTGGACTAATGTGCTCATACGTTCTTGAATCCTTTATCATGGCGTCTATGTGAACCCCGCCTTTATGAGTAAATGCATACCTTCCAACATATGGTTGATACGGGTTCTCCTGCATGTTCAGTATACCATAAACGTATGAAGATACCTCCTTAAGGGCTTTCAGGCCACCATCGGATTTCAGCGCCTTATAACCCATTTTAAGTTCAAGTGCAGGTATTATCTGCACAAGGTCTGCATTCCCACACCTTTCTCCAAGCCCGTTGATTGTCCCTTGAACATGTTCTGCACCAAGCTTTACAGCCATAATGGAATTTGCAACAGCAACCCCTGAATCGTTATGCGCATGGATTCCAATCCTGGATGCAAACTTTTCCCTCACATCCTTTATCACATCAGCAAGCGTGTGTGTTAATGTGCCTCCATTGGTATCTGCTAGAACTATTGCATATGCGCCAGCTTCTGATGCCACTTCAAGGGTTTTCAGAGCGTATTCTTGGTCATCCCTGTAACCGTCAAAAAAGTGTTCTGCATCATATATTACATTTATTCCATGTGACCTAAGGTAATCTATTGATTCCCCAATGAGGGAGAGGTTCTCCTCAGGTGTGACCTTAAGCACTTCTCTGACATGCAATTTCCAGGTCTTTCCAAAAAGTGTTGCATAATTTACATCAGCCTGCACTATAGTCTCTAGGTTTTTGTCTGCATTTCCTGGGCTTCTCTTTGTTGAGCCAAATGCAGTTATTTTTGAATTGGTTAGTTGAGCTTTCTTAACTTCTTTAAAATAATTTATGTCCTTCGGATTGGAGCCTGGCCAGCCACCCTCTATAAAGTCAACACCTATCTCATCTAGCTTCTGTGTTATTGCTAGTTTGTCTTCAAGTGTAAAATTTACGCCGGCCATCTGGCTTCCGTCTCTTAAAGTGGTATCAAGTATTTCGACTTTATTCATTAAAGTCCTTCCTCATTATGCAGCCCCTGTCAGAGGGGCCCACCAGATGAGAGTACCTGATGAGCACCGATGAATCAGTTTTTATTTTGGGTCTAACCCAGCTTTCTCTTCTTTTATTTAGTTCTGTGTCACTCACCTTCAAATTAATAGTCCTGTTTGGAACATCTATTTCAATTATATCGCCGTCCTGTACTAACGCAATTGGTCCACCGTCCCATGCCTCGGGGCTTACATGTCCTACGGCAGGCCCCCGGGTTCCACCCGAAAATCTTCCGTCAGTTACGAGTGCCACCCTGTCATCTATCTTCATTCCCACCACAGCGCTCGTTACATCCAACATTTCCCTCATTCCTGGTCCACCCCGAGGCCCTTCATATCTTATTACGATTATGTGACCTGGCTGTATTTTTCCGCCTATTACAGCTTTAAATGCTTCTTCTTCTGAATCAAACACTGCAGCGTTTCCTGTAAATCTATAATTTTCCTTTAACGCGCCAGTTTTTATCACTGAACCGTTAGGCGCAAGGTTTCCCTTCAATATGGCTATTCCCCCATTTTTATGTACTGGATTTTTTTCGCTCCTTATGATCTCAGGGTCATTTATTACTGCGCTTTCAACTATCTGACCAATTTTCATGCCGCTCACCGTCGGCAGGTCTAGATTTAGGTTATTCCTAATTGATTTCATAATTGCAGGAACACCGCCAGCTTCGTGCAAATCTTCAATCATATATGGGCCAGCAGGATATATTGGTGCAATGTGTGGGACCCTTTGGCCTATTTCATTAAAATCATCCAATGACAGGTTCACACCCGCTTCATTTGCCGCAGCCAATAGATGAAGTATGGTGTTAGTTGATCCACCAAGGGCCATATCTACAGCTATCGCGTTCCTGAAGGAGTCCTTGGTCATGAACTGTCTGGACGTTATTCCTTTCCTGAGCAGCTTAACTACAGTTTTTCCGCTTTCAAAAGCGATTTTATTCCTCTGTTCAGATGTGGCAAGGGCTGTTCCTCCATAGGGAAGCGCCAGCCCCATAGATTCGACAAGAATTGCCATGGTATTTGCAGTGAATAGTCCACTGCACGAGCCTGCCCCTGGGCAGGCAACCCTCTCTATCTCCAGGACTTCCTGCTCGCTGATTTCCCCCGAATTGTACTTTCCAACCGCTTCAAACACATCTATCAATCCAACTTTCTTGTTTTTATATACCCCTGCCTTCATGGCTCCACCTGTAACCATCACAGACGGTATGTTGAGCCTTGCAATTGCCATGAGCATACCGGGAGTTATCTTGTCACAACTGCTTAAAGTTACAAGAGCATCAAACTGATGAGCATTTACCATTATTTCAACAGAATCAGCAATTACTTCCCTAGATGGCAGGGAAAATTTCATTCCGTAGTGACCCATGGCTATTCCGTCATCTACAGCTATTGTGTTAAATTCAAATGGAACCCCCCCTTCGGCTTTTATTCCTTCCTTTACATATTCTACAAGTTCTCTAAGGTGAACGTGACCTGGAACAACTTCAGTGAAGCTGTTGGCTATGCCTATAAATGGCTTTTTAAAGTCTTCGTCCTTTAAACCATCTGCCCTTAACAGGCTCCTGTGAGGAGCTCTACTTATTCCTTCCTTTACGGCGGAACTGTGATCCATTGTACTGCTTTCAATTTAAACGGCTTTAAACATTTTTGTTTATTTTTAACCATTAATCTGGGAAAACCAATTTTATAACATAGTGCTAAATTTGGCAAAGTTGACTTAAGTAGGTTCAGAAGGCCATTAGAATGTAAGGAAAAGTGAGCTTGCTAAGCATCTTGCAAGTTCACGGCTATCGTCGGGGGGCCCGCTTCTGATGTACCTATAACCCATTTTCCGCAGATGTTGAGAATATTCGACGTCAAGGTCATACAGCACTTCCATGTTTGTCAATAAAAAGCTCAATGGCACAACCACAACGTCTGTGTGCCTGCCAATAGGTAGGTCATAGATACTTGGACCAAGCCATCCATTATGTGTGTTCTGGAAACCGGCAAGATAATTTCTGTTTTTAATAAAGAAGCTTATCTTTTCTGCAAATTTATAAAAGCTTCTAGCGTATTCAGCAGACCCATCTGTGCTAACCGGTATGCTGTGGGCAGTGAACACTACTGCTGGTTCATCAAGTTTATCAAGATCTGACTTCAATTTTTTGCCCCATAGATCTGACACACATTCAATATTTGAGGCTTCGGGCCCAATTTCTATTTGAGCAACATCCCTATAGTGTGAGACGTTACGTTCAATATCAAACGCAGTCTTCCTTGAATAAAATGTAAACAAAGGTAAAACAATGATATTTTTGATCCCAGCTTTTATGTCGAAATCAATAATGTCCTTAAGGTACGGTTTATTGTAGAGGAACGCATAGTCCACAGCACCGCCAACCTCTTCTTCAAGCATTTTTCTTAACCCTTGAATTTTGTTCCTTATTGGGGAACCACCTGATAGTTCATACTTTTTCATGACATTTTTAAGTTCAGATTCGGTAGGATTGCGATTGTGCATGTTAATTAAAAAGTCCCTCAGTTCATCTACGTTTGATGGTGCACCAAAATCCACCAAAATTATGCCCTTCAATCTGACTGCATTTAAATTGATGGGCTTTTTAAAAATGTGTTTGTACAATTTATTTTAAGGTGTTAAGGGGGCCAATGTCACTACCGTAACAGCAGTTCACAACGTTTTTTGACCATGAATGTGTTCGACCAGCTTTTTAAGCTCTTTCCATTCAGTGCCAGGTAGAACACCGTGACCAAGATTGAACACGTATTTGCTCAGCCCCCTGGCATCATCAAGCACTCTGTCAGCTTCAGCCAGCATTGTGCGTTTTCCCACAAGAGCGTAAACTGGATCAAGGTTCCCCTGCACACCAATTTCCTTTGTTCTATAAAATGATCTCAACGATGTCTTCCAGTCTACGCTTATCGCTGTAGGTTTAACTTTTTGAACAATTTTTGCCATAAGGTGAGAACAATCGGTGCAGAAGTAGATTACGGGAACTTGGCCCTTTATTCTGGAAACCAGCGTTGAAAGCGCATTTAAATAATAATTTGTGAATTGTTCAGCTGAAAGGGTTCCCACCCAGGTATCAAAGAGCTGAATTACAGAGGCACCAGCCTTTACTTGCACATCAATGTATTTGACAATTAATTCAGCTAGATCATTTAGAAAATCATTCCAATTATTTCTAATCATGAATGATTTGGTACCTGGAGATTCCCTAACATACCTGCCCTCAATTACATATGTTGCTAGAGTGAATGGTGCGCCTGTAAAACCAATGACCGGAACGTCTGTCAGGTGCCTTATCTCTTTTATCTGTTCTTTAATAAACCAAAGCTCATCACCTTCCATGCTTTGAACCTTTATTTTAAATTCTTCCGGTTTTATGTAGCCTTTGATCATGGGTCCGTTGCCGACTTCATATGAATATTCTAACCCTGCTGCTTCAAGGGGAGTGACTATGTCAGCAAACATTATTGCTGCATCAACGTTTAGCTTTTCAACTGGCTCCAAAGCTATCTTTGATGATTTTTCAGGGCTTTTTATGATTTTTGAAAGGTTACTTTCTGCCATATATTTAGAAAACTCTGGCATGTGCCTGCCAGCTTGCCTCATGAACCAAACAGGTACGTGGTCCTGAGTTCTGCCATTCAGGGCATCAATTAATGTCCTGTTCATGCTTTAATGCCTCAAATGAAGAATCAAGGGCTGAATTGAGCCTTTTAAGGTCAGTCGCATCATGTTTTGTGGTTAAAAAACAGCTTTCATAGGGTGATGGAGGGGAATATATACCATTTTCAAGCATAGACCAGAAGAATGGTGTGTAAAGTTCCTTCCTGCTTCTTAGCACATCGTTGAAGTTTTTAACTGACTCAGCCGTAAAGAATGTGCTAAACATGGATCCAATCCTGTTCACTGTAATATCTATTCCGTACCTGTTTGCAGCAGTTCTTATCGAGCTCTCTATTTTATTTCCATAATTTTCCAGCCTAATATATGTCCCTTTATCAAGTTTAGACAATACAGCCAAACCTGCAGCAGCGGCAACCGGATTTCCTGCAAGAGTTCCGGCTTGGTAAACTGGGCCCTCTGGTGCCAAATATTTCATTGTTTCCGTCCTTCCGGCAACGGCGCCAATGGGGAAACCTCCTCCAATTATCTTTCCCAGAACCGTCAGGTCAGGATATATATTGTAAAGGCCCTGTGCTCCTCCAAATGAAACCCTAAAGCCCGATATGACTTCATCGAATATAAGGACACAGGAATTTTCATCACACTTTTTTCTCAGGTTTAAAAGAAATTCCCTTTCAGCTGGTACAACTCCCATGTTGCCAGCCACGGGTTCCACGATGACAGCTGCAACACGCCTTCCTTCAACATCCATAAAATTTTCAAACGCATTTGAATCATTATATGTTAGCGTAATTGTATCTGAAACACACCCTTCAGGCACACCAGCAGAAGATGGCATGCCAAGAGTGGCAAGTCCAGATCCAGCCTTCGAAAGCACAACATCTGAGTGCCCATGGTAGTTTCCTTCAAACTTAACTATGAGCTTTCTTTTGCTGAACCCCCTTGCAAGCCTTATGGCGGTCATGACAGCTTCTGTCCCTGAATTTACCAATCTAACCTTTTCAGCTGACTTGATACTGGAGGATATCTTTTCAGCCAGTTCTAGCTCATTTTTGGTTGGAGCACCGAATGAGCTGCCATTCAATATTGCGCTGCGAGACGCTTTAATCACATCCCTATCAGCATGTCCAAGCAGTATGGCACCCCATGAGCAGACCAGGTCTGTATACAAGTTGCCATCAGCATCCCATATCCTGGATCCCTTTCCCCTGCTTATGAACAGGGGCCCTCCACCAACGCTCTTAAATGCCCTTACCGGGCTGTTGACACCCCCCACCATTACCTTGAGTGCCCTTCTGAACAGGGCTTCACTTTCCTGATAATTCATTTTAACCTCAGCAATTTAGCAACCTTTTCAGCATAATATGTAATTATTATGTCGGCCCCGGCTCTCTTTATCGAATAAATCAGCTCCATAACCACATCATCTTCGTTGATCCATCCGTTGAGGGAGGTGCTCTTTATCATGCTGTATTCTCCGCTTACACTGTATGCGGCAATCGGCACATTAAATCTACTCTTAGCCAATGATATGAGGTCCATATAGAACATTGCCGGCTTTACCATGACTATGTCGGCCCCCTCCGCAATGTCGAGTTCAATTTCCCTGATTGCCTGCCTTCCATTTCTGTAATCCATCTGGTAAGTTTTCCTGTCACCGAAGGCAGGCTTTGACTCAGCTGCTTCACGGAATGGACCGTAGAGTGCTGAAGCAAACTTTGAAGAATAGCTCATTATAATTGTGTCATTCAACCCTGCATCGTTCAGCGCTAGCCTTATGGCCTTTACCTGACCATCCATCATTGAGCTTGGCGCAACAATGTCGGCTCCCGCTTTAGCATATACAGTGGCTGTTTTTGCCAGCACTGGAAGGGTAAAATCATTGTCCACCTTTCCCTCACGAACTATACCACAGTGGCCGTGGCTGGTGTACTCACACAGGCAAACATCAGCTGCAACAACAGCTTCAGGGTATTCAGTCTTAATTTTCTTAATTGCAAGCGGAATTACCCCGTTTTCATCGTAGGCTTGGGTACCCATTTCGTCCTTAATATCCGGAATTCCAAACAGCAAAAAGGACCTTATGCCTAGGTCCATTGCCCTGCCAACACTTTTGACAGCCACATCAGCTGTCTCTCTGTTGATTTCAGGCATGCTCTGTATTTCCTGACTCTTCCCTGTGCCCTGCATTATGAATATTGGAAGCATCAAATTGTATGGATTAATCGATGTCTCAGCAACAAGCTCTCTCATGCTTTTGCTTGACCTGAGCCTCCTTTCCCTTATATATGGAAAAATATCAAATTCGCCCTTCATTTTTGAGTTCACCCAGCATTGCAAATAGTGAACTGTACGTATAAGCTTTGGGTATGTCAATGACTCTATAGCCCAAATTTAATGCAGTTTTTTTCGTCAGCGGTCCAATACATGAAGCAATTACATTGTTCTTGAAATCTTTAATTCCTGAAATTGTAAGGCGTTTCTCAAATCCCTGCACCTCTTTTGAGCTTCCAAATATTATTAATTTAGCGTCTTCAATTCTGCTCCTGCTCAATGGCCTGTTGACAAACGATGTGCGATAAAGGTTAAGCCTACAGGTCAGTGCACCTCTTTCTTTCAGGATCATTTCAGCCATATCGTTGCCATCTTCGCTTCTCGCCAACATTATCCTTGAACCCTGGCTTACCGGCAGCTCTTTTGCCAGCATTTCTGTTGTATATTTTGATGGAGTAAAGTCGACCCTGATTCCATATCTTTGCAAAAATTCAGCGGTTCCAGAACCAACTGCCGCAACTCTAGCTTCACCAAGTATTCTTGCCAGCCTATTTATTTTGATAAAAAATGAAGCAGCTGTTGATGAACTAAATACGACCCAGGAGAATTTTTCACCGTAAATACAGGAATTCAATTCGTCTGAAACATCAAGGGGCACAATTTTAAGTGCTGAAACAAATACTGGATCGAAACCGTTATTTTTAGCCATGGCTTTTAGCCTTGTGCAGTTCCTTTTAATTGATGCAATGACTACCTTCAATTAAGCAGTCTCTCCGCCAGCTCATTGCCAGCCATTTCTGCCTCATTTATACTTCCAGTCAATACTGAAAACCTGATGGTATTACCTGATGCCATGAACCCTTTCAGATATATTGTTGTTCCGTAATTTTTTATGAATATGCCAGCTGGGACGTTGCAGTCTCCACCAAGCCTTTCCAGAAATGCTCTCTCAGTTTTGGCTCTGAGCTCTGCCCATTGATCATTTATAGCTTTCAGTAAAGCAGCAATCCTTGTTCCTTCCCTGGCTTCAACCGCTATTATTCCTTGCCCTGCTGCTGGTATAAAGAATTCAGGATTAAGCCTTTTATAATTGACTTTGGTTCCCAGCCTGATGAGCCCGGCACCTGATAGCACTACGCCATCCATTCCCTGTTCCCTGTACTTTCTTATTCTTGTATCTACATTGCCCCTAAGAGGTCTGACAACGAGGTCTGGTCTATAAAACTTAATTAGCGCCATTCTCCTTGAGCTCCCAGTGCCAATGGATTTACCGGCTTCCATATCAAACAGGTCAGCGCCAGAATCGCTCACTAGGTAATCCGATGGATCCTGTGATATTGGAAATGAAACAAGAGAAAGCCCAGACATAGCTTGTAGTGGAAAATCCTTTAGGCTGTGAACTGCAGCATCAATGCTCCCGTTAGCTATGGCTTCTTCGAGCCTCCTTGTAAACGCGCTCTTAAGGTTTATGTCTGGCCTGCTCGAAAGGTCTCCATCAGTAGTTATTGGCACTATTTTAATTTCATCGCTTGTGGCCTGCAAAAGCCTCTCACTAACCATCTCTGCCTGAATTATTGCCAACCTGCTCGGCCTAGTTCCCAGCCTTATCATTTAAACCCTCACCAAAGAGTGTTCTTATTGTTCCTATTTTGACCCTTGCAGATGCAGGGTCCTTTGGGACTTCAGCAATCGGTTCAAGCATTTTTTTAACTATCCTTTCTCCCATGGTCATTATAACTTTCTCCCTGTCATATTTTTTCTTGTCAATTAGCTTCTCAGCGTTCAATGCCTCTCTCTGAACTATCTTGTATGCCAACTTGTATATTTCTTCGATGCTGCCCTCAAGTTTCCTGAAATATATGTTATAGTATATTCTGTCAGCTGCTTCGTTGAGCGCCCTGTTTATTTCATTGGAATAAATGTACTTGTAGTCCTTCAGCAGGTTAGCCATAAAGTCCATGTCCCATAACTCAAAACCAGAATCCCTTATTTTTGGGTCGATGCTTCTGGGTACAGAAAGGTCAACTAAAAGCTTCAAATTTTCTGGCACGTGACCAGTTAAAATGTAGTTGCCGGCCTCAGTGTTTGTTGCTGAAATAACAACATTAACTGCTTTAAGAACTGAGGGGAGTGAATCGTAACTTGCTATCCTTGCTCCTGAAAGCTGGCTTGGCAGCCATCCCCTTTTGGTTATTATATAGGCCTGATTAACGTGATTTCTGAGAGACATGTAAACTTCCTGGGCAGTACGTCCTGAACCAATAATGGTGACATTGAAGCCGTTGCCCATCCTTTCCACTACTTTGTTTGCTATTATATTGCCTATTTCTTCTCCTTCAGCCCTTATTCTATACAACCTTCTAAGGCTCCAGCTTGACCTTATAACCGAGCTGAAAACAGAACCCAGCACAGACCTTGCCAATTTCATTTTCTGATAATTGACCATTACTGACTTGATCTGATGAATAATGCCTTCCTCCCCGGGAAGCAGGGAATCCATGCCAAGTGAGACAAGCAGTAGGTGCCTGACAGCTTCCTGGCCAGTCATATAATAAATGGAACTACTGTTAATCTGACCTTTAAGGTGATCATCTATTGTTTCCTTTAATTTAATCACGTTTTCCGACACCGCATAAAGCTCCACCCTGTTACACGTGGAAAGCAAAAGCACCTCACCAAAAATATTATTGACATTGTTAGCATCAATCATTTCCTGTAACAGATATTGCATCCTTTCCCTTTCTACTACAGTGGATGTTCTAAACGATGAACCATACAGCAATATTTCATTTGTTCTGCGGTAAAGCATTTGTTATTAATAAGATATATTATAAATTAACTTATCTGTTATTTGGCTGTCCTTCCCAGAGCCTCCGCTTGGTTTCATATTCATCAATTCCGTATATTGGTTTAGCAGGGTTACCAACAACAACTGTTTCAGGTGGTACATCCCTTATCACAACAGACCCCATTCCTACAACTGATTTTCTGCCAATTTTCACACCAGCCTTTATGACTGATCCTCCTCCTATAGCTGCAAAGTCATCCACCTGTACCCCAACCATTCGGCTGCTGGGTGGGTAAGGGTCATTAGTGAATACAGCATTTGGGCCCACAAATACATTGTTCCCAATAACTGTAAGGGGAGCAATGTACACGAGACCTTCGATTCTCACATTGTTCCCTATTTTAACGTTGTAATCTACATGCGCAAGAGATCCTATTGATACGTTATCCCCAATTTGTGTGTTATCACCTACATAAGCAAAGTTCCAGATCTTAACGTTCTTCCCCATCTTTACATTTTTACCGATAAAATTTATCATTGACATGTATTTTTATTTAATGCCGAATATTTAAAAACTTTGCACGATGTTGAATATTTTAATTGCTAGCTGTAATTTTATTCTATTAAAGTTTTTATAATACAGCATAGGAGATAATTGACGATGTGCCGCCGTAGCTCAGATTGGTAGAGCGGCTGTCCAATAGGGGCCGAAGCTGTTAAACCTGCAGAAACCAGCAGGTCGCCCGTTCGAGTCGGGCCGGCGGCGATCTTCACCAAAATATTTTTAAGTCATATTTCATATTGTTGATTCGCCTGCAGGTGGGATGAGCTCAACCTGCCCAGCAAAGGCGCAGGATCCATAAACTGAGGGGGACGTGGTCTAACACGGCAGGACGACAGGCTCCAGAAAGATGACATAAAAAAGCTTACTGACTCCAGAATGATGTGTTTCTGGAGCAAGGAGAAACCTGTTGGTTGTGGGTTCAAATCCCACCGTCCCCATTAATTTTTATATGCCACTGCTTTATAGCGATGTCCAACTTTTTCATGCTCTTGAATCCCTGTTTTCGCAGGTGATTAACCGATGGCCGAACTCACCCCCGAAGATGAGATCAAGATACATAAAAAAGCAAAGGATGTTGTATCTGATCTGGGAGTTGATCTTAACATATTACGTAAAAAAAGCTTGAATTAAGGATTAAATTACTCCATGTTTGATCGTGATGCTTAAGCATTTTTTACGCATTAAATCAATACTGCATAATACGTACACAAAATACTTCCTAAAAATCATACGCTATGGCTATTTTCCAATAAGAAATTTGTGAATCTTTCGGATTGTTAATGCCATAAAAATGGGCAAAATATTTATATGGTACGATATTTGTTCGAAAAGACATTTCATGAGAAGACTAAGCTCAAGAGGAAGAAGATATCTTATCGAGGTCTTGCCAGGGGCAATTATATCGTTACCAATTTCACTGTATTTGGCATCTGCTGAAGTTAAATATCATCCATATTGGCGCTCTTTTATTGTGTCATATCTGGGTTTTTATGAACTACAAAAGGTAACAGTTAAGTAAGTATGTGAAGTTTTTATTAATAATTGAAGCGTTAATCTCTAACATATACGTTGCAATCTTCAGATAGCTTCTATTTTAAACATAATGAGATAACTAACTTTACTAGCTTAAACCGTGCGTTATTTTTGGCTTAAAGCGCTATTTTTATAGTATAATAATAAGGATAATTTAGGTTAATCAGTGCAAATTTGATGGCTTGCTTAGCCTTGCCTAAAGTTTTTGGACAAAGATCGCATTTAAAATCTGGTATAATAGCAAAAGCATCATAAAAATCAACAAAAGTTTTGATCTACTGATGAGAGTTGGATAGTTCACTTTGATATTGTTGGCTGTGCCAGAAAACATTAGGTAAAAGACTAACCACATTTATTCATAATCATGTGAGCTACTTATTAACATGTCAGATCCGCTAGGTATTAAATATGAAAAGTTCATGAGGCTATCTGGTTCAGACTTGATTTTTACTTCGTTTAGCACAGTGCCGTATTCATCCATTACAGCTGCATTTATAGTTGCCTTATGAAGATCCATATCAACGTACATGTGTTATGTCAACTGGCTTTCTAATAATAATATCCTTAATCCCTCTCACATATAACTAGAATATATGTCAATTATGTGTAAAAGTTTTCAATGAACTGGGATGCTATGCCCGAGAATTCAGGGCAGTTAACAGGGGATTACGTGCAGAATAGTATTTATAATTTAGACTGAATAGCAGTGATCTACCATTCATTAACTTTAGTTAAAATTAAATATTAGCGCTGTAATGATATTAATGGCATCATGTTAGATATAACTAGACCTTCGACGATAACGCTTGTGAAGGGTTCACCTGGTGTTGGTAAAACAACCCTAGTTCTCAGGTCGTTGAAGGATGTTAAAAAGTCATTTTTTGTATCATACAATGAAACATTGGATTCATTGACAAAGAAGATGGAAAGGCTAGGGATCGATAAAAATAAAAACATAGAATTTAGGAGGGGACTAAGCGGTTCTGGGAGGGCGCTAAACAGACAGGTCTCGGAAATAATAAGTCAAATGGAGGGTGGTGCTGTAGTTGTCATAGATTCTATTGATGCCATGCTTGAGTCTGTTGAAAGTGATTTTGGAATGAGAACGCTTTTACAAGTGATCTACAGCTCCGCAAAACAGCATAAGGCATCACTTATCCTCATAACTGAAGGATCAACTATGCTGAGTGACAGGCTTAGTTACATAAGTGATATAATAATAAGTGTTGAGCTGGAGGTAGACAAAGGAAAAATAACAAGATACGCCGAGATTGAAAAGGATAGGGATAGGATGATTTCCAAGCGGAGATACAATTTTACCTTGGAAAGCGGTGTCACGATCTTTGACGGTTCGGTAAATATAGAAAATGAAATTTATGGTTATAATCCAATAGTTTTTCCTGAGGATATAAAAATAGGGGATGGTCAGGAGTTTCTTGGGAGAATATTGTTTATTCTTGATCACAGAACGCCTGCAATTTTTAGTTATTATATGAGAATGCTAATGGTTTCTCATTTCTTAAACAAGGGATTTCAGGTGCTTCTCTATCTAAGGCCAGACGAGGAACATTCATCAATTATGAATGATATAAAAAAACTCACAGGACTCGAAAACCCTGAAATATTTATATTTAAAACTTCAGAGGAAGCCGAAAACCGTAAGGCCATAGAGCAGTATGAATCAATGCTTTCAAATAAAAAAACGCTGCATATTTATGACGCATTATCAAATGAAGCATTATACATGAAGGATCCTATACAGTATGAAGATGTTGTTAGGAAGTTCACTTCTGCGCAGTCCCGACAAAAGGCTACGGTCATTGGATTTGGATACAGCTGGCTAAAAACGCTGGAAGTGCAGAAAAAATATGCTAGCATAATATATGCCACTTATGTGTATGAAAATGATGTGTTCCTTAGGGGAATTAGACCATCAACGTCTGCATATCATGTAATGATAGATAATGAAACTAAAAAACTTTCTATAAAGTTTACTCGAATAATGTGATTCTTGGCAGTACTGATTTTGCAAAAAAACTAATATATATCAGTTCAAGGAAATAAATTTATGAGCATAGATCCATTTAGAAGAAGAAGGGAAGACGATGTTTGGAGATACTTTAAAGAAATAGATGAAATGTTTGACAGAATATTTAAATCATTAGAAGAAGAGGGAGGTGAAGGACCATTTTTCTATGGCTTCTCATGGACCACTGATGAAGAGGGAAAGCCAGTAGTGAGGGAATTCGGCAACATCTCGCCAAGTCCCAGGGGAATTAAAAGGAGCAATGTTATAAAACCGTATTATGACGTTATAAATGATCCAAAAGGAAACAAAATATCCATAATAGTGGAAGTGCCGGGTGCAGAAAAGGATAAAATAAACGTTGAAGCTGGAGAAAGGAACGTTCATGTAGAGGCTGAGGGAATGAACAGGAAGTATGAAGTTGAAATACCTTTGGATGTAGAAATAAATCCTGACAGCGCCAAAGCTTCCTTTGTCAATGGCATATTGCAGATAAACTTCGAGCCCAAGTCGCCACTCAGTGGCAAAGGAAAGAGAATTCAAATAGATTAAACTTTTTTAAATCTATTTTTTTAAGGTAAATATAATTTATTCATAGAGAAATTTAAGGGGCAAAAGCCTTCTTCCATGAGATACTTAGTTTTTGTAAAGCCTTTTTGTAAATAATTCTTATCAGAAAGAAAGAAATGGCTTTTCCTATAGAACGGAGATGCTCATGGTTTATCAGGCCTCTGAATAGTAGAATACCTGTCAAGTATGTGCGAAAGCACTCGATGAAGTGGGGAGCCTTAGTGAGGACAGGGCAGTTCACCTCTTCATATTACTGCTGCAAGCTCCACAACGGTGTTGTGCTGCTAGAACACCTGGCTGCTCCCACCATGGTATCATGATATTTATTTCTATTCTAAATAATCTGCACTTATTTCTTTTGTCTCAAATCCAAGATAGAACCATATCAGAGCTCCCGCAAAGCCAATCCCCCACAGTGCAATGTTAAATAGAATAAATTGATATATGTTAAGGCTGCTTGTCAGATAGATTGATGCTATATATGCCACCATTGGAAACATTCTGATTAACCCTATGGCTGTCCCCCTGACTCTGGTGGGAAAAGTTTCTGGTTCAAGGGTGGTTCGCGAAACCCAACCAAACTCGCTCATTATCATATTAAAGAATAACAGGGGTAGGAAAACTAACAAATTTTTCATATATCCAACCAGTAACAATATGAGTAACATGCTGATAAAACCACCCATATATGAATAAAGAGTAAAGCTCTTTCTACCACGTGTAACTAGCCTGGCTGCGATGAATCCTCCTAGTGATGCACCCAGCGTTGCAATAAATATTATTTGATCATCAAAAATAGAAGACGGAAATTCGTAGGGGCCAATAACGTAAGCCATCAATCCAAAAGTTAGGTATTGCGAAATACCGATCAATGCAAGCGTTATTATTGCAATTGTGTAGCCCGGATGCTTAATTTTTATTCCATCTCTCTGTATCTTTAGCTTTTCCCTCTCTTTTATCGCTCTGTCGCTGTATCCTTTGCCAGAAAGCCATCTAAATGATTCAGGTAATGTGATTCTGGAATATATAAGGATGCCCAAAAGTACAATTGTCGAGAACATTATAATATATGCTGAATTTATGTTTGTGATAAATAGTAAACCTGTTATGAAAGCGCTTCCAATGTTAGCAAAATTAGGAACTAGGGCCAGAAGTTGGGTCCTTTCATCAACAGAAAAATCCTCAGTAAGCAGTGAAAGTGATGGAGGCTCTTCACCCCCTATCCCAAATTGTGACAATGCAAGGCCGGAAGCAACTCCAATTATTCCTCTTAATAGGGTAAAGGATACTATCAATGCAAGCCCTAAAGCGTAAGCTATCATGGTTATTATGAAAGATCTTTTTCTACCGATATGGTCTGATATATAACCCATTGAAACATTTCCCAGCAGAATAAATATGGGACCGATTAATAGGAAAGCGGTCTTTAATTGGCTAGAAATTGAACCTATAAGGCTCCCAGAAGCTGCAAGCGGACCTATTGTGGATATTATACCCCATAAAAAGAAGCCGGAGGATGTGGAAGCTATTATAGCTTTCTGGTAAGAAGTGGTCAAGGATAACCACCTTTAACGCTTGATCTCAAAAGCCATTTTTTTACATTACTTTTACTTTTATTCAAACGCCAATCCCTCCGCCAGTATTACCTGGATCAGGTTCCTGGGGTTAGTCCATTTGGACTTCTCAGCCCTTTCGAGCTCCCCCTGGCTTACCAAAGTTTTCTTTTTTATGTATATAACTTTAACTCTGCAATTATTTTGTCATGCCCAGTTAGAGATTTCTGGGCAAGCCCACCTTCAGGATATTAAGGTTTTAGAGGAAGAGCATTAAACATGCACAATGCTTAATTATCATACAGTCAAAAATATACAAAATGTCAGACAATAGGCTGTTTTCGATCGTAGAGCGAATACCAAAGGCAGAGCTTCATGTTCACATTGAAGGCACACTTGAAC